>FLOH01000348.1_pt1 | contig 109604 bp, 107 predicted proteins | sample 756751 | NCBI WGS metagenome assembly FLOH01 (sample SAMEA4026879, study PRJEB14308) | marine metagenome | biome: coastal water; material: water | depth 74 m
GCAGACCAAGATCAACCACACTCACCTCGCCGCAATGATCGGGCCCGTCCAGCGTGTACAGCCCCGGCTTTACGCCAATGAAACTCAGGGTATGCGTGGCGCGCACAGCAACGCCCATTACACGCCCACTGTCGCCGTCCAGTCCGCTGGGAATGTCCAGCGCCAGAACGGGGCCGACGAAGGTGTTGATGCGCGTAATCAGGTCTGCATAGGGGCCAGAGATGGGGCGCGCCAGACCGATGCCGAACAGGGCATCCACCACCAGCGAAAACCTGCCCTCGGGTGCTGTGCCGCAAAAGTCGGCGCTGGTGGTACGGCACGCTTGATACGCGGCGGCGGCGTCAGGCGGCAGGCGTGTGGGGTCGGCGTTGAAATGGATACTCACCGGTACGCCAGCGCGCGTCAGTTCGCGCGCCATGACAAAACCATCACCGCCATTGTTGCCCGGGCCGGCGCAGACCAGCACCCGGCCGCGGCCGAAATGCTCGATGGCGAAGCGGGCAGCGGCACGGCCGGCGCGCTCCATCAGCGGAGGTTTGGCGGCGCAGTGGCGGGTTTCGAGGGCGCGCAGTTCAGCGCCGCGCAGCAGGGGAGTATTCGCTGCGGCCGTTTCACTTAACGCCACTGCGGTCGGCGTTAGCCTTCTTTGAAACTCTGTTTTCATGATGCGATTGTAACCGTCAGGTGCGGGATACGATCTCCGGCAAGGACAGGATCTGGTAGCCGCGAGCGCTCAATTCCTGGCGCAAGTGATGTGCGACGGCTACCGCATCAGGGCTATCGCCATGAACACAAATGCTGTCAATCGCGGTTGCAAGTCGGCTACCGTCGACGGCGATCAGCGCGCCGGCTTCCAGCATCGCCAGCACGTGGGCAAGGCAGGCGTCAGCGCCGTGGATCATGGCGTCAGGCCGCGCACGTGGCACCAGCTGTCCATCGGGCAGGTAAGCGCGGTCGGCAAAAATTTCTTCCACCACCGGCAGGCCGGCGGCGCGTCCCGCGACAAGCAGTTGCGAGGCGGCCGGCGCCAGCAGGATCATGTCTTGATCGATGGCCCGGATTGCGCGACACACCGTGTCGGCCACCGCGCGGTCGATGCAGGCGAGATTGTTCAGCGCACCGTGAGGTTTGACATGAGTGACGCGCGTGTTTTCAAGCGCCGCAACGCCGACCAGCGCGCCAATCTGGAATGCGATTTGGCATTCGAGTTCGCCCGCTGAGAGCGCCATGGGGCGTCGGCCGAAGCCTTGCAGATCGGGGTAACTGGGGTGGGCGCCGATCGAAACGCCACGCGCTTGTGCCAAGCCCACGGTGCGACGCATGGTGTCCGGGTCGCCGGCATGTCCGCCACAGGCCAGATTAGCCGAGGCGACGATATCGAGCATGGCGGCGTCATCGCCCATGTGCCAGGGGCCGAAGCCTTCGCCAAGGTCTGCATTCAGATTAATTCGTTTGTTGGGCATCGATTACTCCGTCGATCAGGTTGGCGGTATACAGGGCGTCAAGATCGAATTCTGTATTGCCTGGACAAATTCGTGCGATAGATTCCGCCAGACTTTTTGCCAAGTCGCTTCGCGCGGCGAGCGCCTGCTCGATGCTGACTTCGACAAGGCGCAGCTTCTGGCCGGGCAGCGCATGTCCGAGTCGCGGTAGGTCGGCGCTGATAACCGTGGCGATTTTCGGATAGCCGCCTATTGTCTGGCAGTCGGCCATAAGAATGATGGGGTTTCCATCGGCAGGAACTTGTATGGTGCCAGGCGTCACCCCATCGGAAACGATGTCGGCACCGTAAAGTGTATCGTGATCGAGGCGCGGGCCGGTGAGCCGCATGCCCATGCGGTCGGCCTGTGGGCTGACCGTGAACTCTTCTTCGATCAGTCGTGCGCGGGCGTGCGCAGTGAAGTACTCCTGTTGCGGTCCGGCAAGAATGCGCAAGGGACTTTCTCCGACTTGAGGTGGATTGGGCAATTGAAGTTCAATTGGCGCCGTATCGCCATCGCCGACTTTCCGGGTACCGGTGGGCAACACGTTCAGTCGATCTCCGGCAGCGAGCTGCCTCCCCTTGAATCCACCAAAGTGTGCCCGGGTGTAGGTTGATCGACTACCCAGCACTTGTGGCACATCGATTCCACCGGCAATCGCCAGATAGGCGACGCCGCTGCGGACGGCGCCGAGCGTTAGCGTATGGCCAACCTCAAGGCGGTAGCTGGCCCAGGCGCGGGCGACTCGGGAATGACCATGCGCGTCTTCGATGCGGCCATCGACGGCACCGGCGAGCGCAATGAGCGTCGGTGCTTCGGCGCGCAGGCGCGGCCCAACCATACGCAACTCGATCGCGGCCGCATTCAGCGGATTGTTCACGAGGGCGTTCGCGATACGCAGCAGGCCGCCATCCAGCGCGCCCGACAGCGGCACGCCAAGATGCCGAAATCCGGGGCGTCCTGTGTCCTGCACCGTTGCGGCACCATTGCACGTCAGTATTTCGATCATGGCGCGAGAAGCTGATCGCGACTGAGCTCACCGGCCAGGACCGCGGCGCCGAGTCGCTCGAATTCGGCCGCGTCGATCTGGGTGAATTGAACCGAGTCGCCAACGGCGAGCAGGGCCGGCCGATCTGGCGTGGCGAGATCGAACATGCGTGCCGGGGTGCGGCCGAGCAGGTGCCAGCCGCCAGGGCTTTGCCATGGATAGATCGCTGCCTGCGCGCCGGCGATGGCCACGCTTTGTGGCGGCACGGCGGTGCGCGGCGTAGACCGGCGCGGCAGTTGCAGCCAATCGGGCAACTCGCCGAGGTAGGGAAAGCCGGGCAAAAAGCCGATCATGAAAACGCGCAGTTCCAGTTCGCAAAGCGCCGCAGCCACGTCCGCTTCACTGCGCTTCGTGGCGCGCGCGACCTCGGCCAGGTCGGGTCCATGCGTGCCGCCGAACAGTACCGGGATGCGCCACCGTGTCGCCAGCGCCGACTTTTTGGGCGCGGCATCGGCGGCGCGCAGCAGTTTTTCCGCCAGTTCGTCGCGCGCGAGAATCGTTGGATCGTAGTGCACGGTGAGCGAACGATACGTCGGCACGATGTCGGTAATGCCGGGCAGGGCGCCCAGTGCATCGCGCGCCGCCATGACGTGCGCATTGAGCGCCAGATCGACCCGCTCGCCCAGCTCCAGTGTCAGCGCCGTGTCGCCGAGATCGAGCAGTCGCGGTTTCATCCCACCATGCGTTGCGGCAGCCAGGTGACGATGGCCGGAAAAGCATAGAGCAGGCCGGTCGCTCCCATCATCAATGTAAACGGGACTATGGCGGTGCGCGCAATCCAGGGCTGTTGCTTGCCCGTCATGCCCTGAATCACGAAGAGATTGAAGCCGATCGGCGGCGTGATCTGGGCCATCTCGACCACCACCACGAGGAACACGCCGAACCAGATCAAGTCGATGCCGGCAGCGACGATGGTCGGCTGGATCACCGCGATGGTCAGCACCACCATCGAAATGCCGTCGAGGAAGCAGCCGAGAATGATGAAGAAAATCATCAGCCCGAACAGCAGACCAAACTGGCCCAGACCCAGGCTGCCGATCCACTCGGCCAAATGGCGCGGCAGACCCATATAGCCCATCGCCAATGTGAGGAAGGCGCTGCCGGCAAGAATCAGCGCGATCATGCAGTACAGGCGCGTCGCGCCCATCAGGCTGTCGCGAAAGGTGGCCCAGGACATCGAGCCCTGGGCGCTCGCCAGTACCAGACTGCCGACCACGCCCAGCGCCGCAGCTTCGGTGGCCGTGGCCAGACCCGTGTAAATCGATCCCAGCACCAGACCGATCAGCATGACCACCGGAATCAGATGGCGCGAGGCGTAGAGTTTTTGGCCGAAGTTGGTCTGCTCGGTGGCGGGCGGAATGGCATCGGGATGCAGCAGGGCCCAGACGATGATCCAGCCCATGAACAGGCTGGCCAGCAGCATGCCGGGCAAGGCGCCGGCGATGAACAGCTTGGCGATCGATACCTCCGCCGCCACGCCATACACGATCATGATGATGGAGGGCGGGATCAACAGTCCCAGCGTGCCGGCGCCGGCCAGGGTGCCGATCGTGATGCCTTCCGGATAACCGCGCTTCTTGAGTTCGGGCAGCGTGATCTTGCCTATCGTGGCGCAGGTCGCGGCCGACGAGCCGGAGACGGCGGCAAAGATGGTGCAGCCGATCACGTTCACATGGAGCAGGCGGCCGGGGAGTTTCTCGAGCCAGGGCGCAAGCCCCTTGAACATGTCCGATGAGAGGCGGGTGCGAAACAGTATTTCGCCCATCCAGAGAAACATCGGCAGGGCGGTCAAGGTCCATGATGACGAGGAGCCCCAGATGGTGACCGCCATGGCGTCGCCGGCGGGGCGGGATGTGAATAGTTCCATGCCGATCCAGCCGACACCGAGCAGCGTCAGGCCGATCCAGATTCCGCTGCCGAGCAGGGCGAACAGGGCCAATATCAGACTGAAGGTGATGGCAAGGTCCATGGTGGCGTCCCCGTTCTATTCGCTGCGCACGGCTTCGCCGCCGGCAGCGTGATGATGAAGTGCTTGTCCGCGCAGGACGGCAATCAGATCGTCGAGAATGGCAAATGTAAAGACCACGCTACCGACCGCCATGCCCAGTTGCGGAATCCACAGGGGGGTTGCATCCGTGCCCTGCGAGATGTCGTTGAACTGGAATGACTGCCAAACCAGATGGACGGAGAACCATGCCAGCAGCACGGCGCAGAACAGGCCGGCGGCGTAGCTCCAGACTTCCAGGGCGTGGCGTCCGCCTTTGCCGGCATGATCGAGTATCAGCGTCACGCGAATGTGTTCGCCGCGCTTGAAGGTGTGTGCCAGCGCCAGAAAGGCCGCCGCCGCCATGCAATAGCCGGCGTAGGCATCCGTGCCCTGCACATGAAAGTTCAGCAGACGCCCACCGATCGAAAGCAGGATCATCGCCAAGGTGCCAATCATGAATAGCGCCGCCACCCAGGCGGCGGCGCCATAGACTCGGTCGAGCATGCGCCGAATCGACACGTGCTTATTTCTTGTAAGCGTCAAGTATGGCTTTGCCGTCGGCGCCGGCGGACTTCTGCCATTCGCCCACCATCGTTTCGCCGACTTTCTTCAAATCTGCTTTCAGTGCAGCGGAAGGCGCGGCGACCGTCATGCCGTTCTTGGTCAATTGCTCGATGTAGAACTTTGTCTTTGCTTCACTGGTATTCCAGCCGCGCGTTTCGGCATCGGCCGCCGCTTTCATCACCGCAGCCTGTGTCGACTTGTCGAGTGCGTCGAAGGCCTTCAGCGAAACCAATACGCCGTTCTTGGGCACCCAGGCCTGGGCGTCGTAGAAGTATTTGACCTGTTCCCAGACCTTGCTGTCATAGCCCGTGGCGCCGGACGTCATGAAGGCGGCGACAGCGCCGGTGGCCAGCGCCTGCGAAAGCTCCGCCGCCTGGATGGTGACGGGCTGGGCGCCAACCAGTTCGGCAACACGCGAGGTCTGCGGGCTATAGGCGCGCCATTTGACGCCTTTCAAGTCGGCCGCCGAGTTGATCGGCTTTGCCGAAAAAATACCCTGCGGCGGCCAAGGCACCGAGAACAGCAGTTTCAGCCCCTGCTTCGCCAGCAGCGCATTCAATGCCGGCTTCTGTGCGGCGGCAAGCTTCTTCGCATCGGGAAAGGAGGTTGCCAGGAAAGGCACATTGTCAGTGCCGAACACGGGATTCTCATTCGAGTAGCCACCGAGAAAAATCTCACCAATTTGCGCCTGACCACCCTGCACCGCACGCTTGATCTCGTTGGCCTTGTAGAGCGAGCCGCCGGCATGAATGGTGATCTTGAGCTTGCCTGCCGTGGCTTTGTCTATGTCGGCGGCGAACTGGGCGATGTTTTCAGTATGAAAGTTTGTAACAGGGTAGGGCGTAGGCATGTCCCACTTGGTCTGAGCCGAGACGGACAGAGCAGTGAAACCGAAACCGAGTGCAACCAAGAGCGTGCTTAGGCGAGTATTCATCAGCGGATTCCTCACAAAAAAATTCAGGTCATCAGGGAGAAGTGCAGGCCGCACGCTAACATTACATTTACAAAACGTCAATAAAATGTTGAAATAGTGTTGTCGAGAATATGGGATGTAAAGCTATGGCGAAAAAGCCGTTGGTCAGCAATCGGGTTTCAGAGATGGCGCTCGCCGATTCGGACGTGAGTCGGATTGTTTCTTCAGAGCATCTGGTATCGGACAAGTGCCCTGAGTTGTCCGAACTGGAGTTTGGTCTCATCATCGCCAGCAATGCGTTTGGTCGCTGGATGACGCGCTGCATGGCGGGCGCGGGGGTCAAGGACATGACGGAGACGGAGATTCTTGTGCTGCATCACGTCAATCATCGTGGGCGTGAAAAAAAGCTGGCCGATATCGGCTTTGTGCTCAACATCGAAGACACCCATGTGGTTTCCTACGCCTTGAAGAAGCTCGCCAATCTGGGTCTGGTGTCGGGCAATCGGCGCGGCAAGGAGGTGTTCTGGTCGACTACTGACGCGGGCCAGGTGCTGTGCGAGCGCTATCGCCAGGTGCGCGAGGCTTGCCTGATGCCGGGCTTTTCCGGCGCGGAAGAAGAGAACCTGCGCATCGGCGATCTCGCGCGCCTGTTACGGACCTTGTCGGGACGCTATGATCAGGGCGCGCGGGCCGCCTCTTCAATCTGATCAATCTGGAGCAAATCATATGAAAATTGCCAATAACGTCGCCGAACTGATCGGCAATACCCCCTTGGTGCGTCTTAATCGCTTGAACGCCGGCGGCGAGTTTGAAAATGCGGCGAAGGTCGTGCTCAAGCTGGAATTCTTCAACCCGGCCCACAGCGTCAAGGACCGTATTGCCGTCGCCATGCTCGACGCTGCCGAAAAAGCCGGCAAGATCAAGCCAGACACCATCATTCTCGAGGCGACCTCGGGTAACACCGGCATTGGTCTGGCCATGGTGGCAGCGGCGCGTGGCTACCCGATGGCGTTTGTCATGCCGGAGACCATGAGTCGCGAACGCAAGCTGATCCTCAAGGCATATGGCGCAGAATTGTTCCTGACGCCAGGACCAGAAGGCATGGCCGGCGCAGTAAAGAAGGCCGAAGACTTGGCTGCGGCTGATTCGCGCTACTTCATTCCGCAACAGTTTGACAATCCGGCCAATCCGGAAATCCATCGCCAGACCACGGCCGAGGAAATTTGGCGCGATACCGATGGGCAGGTCGACATTTTTGTATCCGGTATTGGCACTGGCGGCACTATTACGGGCGTCGGTGAAGTACTCAAAGCGAAAAAGCCCGGCGTTCAGATTATCGCTGTCGAACCCGATGCCAGCCCGGTGTTGTCAGGCGGAGCGCGCGGCCCGCATCCGATTCAGGGTATCGGGGCCGGTTTTGTTCCGGCGGTTCTCAACACCGAGATTTACGACGAGGTCGTTCGTGTCACGAATGACGATGCGCTCAACACGGCCCGTGCCATGGCTACTTCTGAAGGTTTGCTGGTGGGAATTTCATCCGGTGCCGCTGTGTGGGCGGCGCTGGAAGTGGCCAAACGCCCGGAAAACAATGGCAAGCTGGTGGTGGTCATCATTCCCTCTTTCGGCGAGCGCTATTTGTCGACCGTGCTGTATCAGCATTTGGAGGTGTGAAGCAGGCGGCAGTTCGGTAGGGCGTGGCTCGCCGTGTTACCAGCACCGACTTTTAGAAAATGTAGAGTGGAAGACGCCGCTCTAATTGACCAAGTCGCAACAATTGCGACCGTTATTCTTGGCCCGGTAAAGTGCCTCATCCGCAACACGAAACAAGGCGGCGGCGGATCCCGATGCGGCTTCACGACGACTTCCGCCAATTGACACCGTGACAATCCCCCAGTTGGCATTTTGCTCATGCGGTATCGCCAGTTTCCGGATCGACTCAATAACGCGAGCGGCGATTTCTTCGTAAGCATTGGCCACGGCTCGTGGGATCACCACGGCGAATTCCTCGCCGCCATAGCGTGCGGCAAAAGCATCCTTGCTCAAGCCCTCTGCATTGGTTTCAGCGACTGTGGATTCGATGGCATGGGCGACGGCGCGCAGACAGTCGTCACCCGCCTGATGCCCATAGAAATCATTGTAATTCTTGAAATTGTCCACATCCAGCATCAGGAAGGCGAAGGAGGCTTTCTCGTCTGTACATTTTTCCCATGCATCATCAAGATTGAGGTCCATCCAACGGCGATTGAACAAGCCGGTCAGTCCGTCGCGGCTGGCCTGCTGTTCAAGTTTCAGGTTAGCGATTGCCAGCATTCGGCGCATTGCGGCAATTCTCGCCATGGCCTTCATCTTCGCGTGAAGGACATCCTCTGAGACGCCCTTCACCAGGTAGTCGTCGGCTCCGGCTTCAATTGCCGTGATCAGGTTTTCCGGGGAATCATGTGCGGTTAGAAAAATTATCGGCGTCCATGCCCATTTCTGCGTCGACTCGAAGGCGCGAATCCGGTTGGTCGCATCAAATCCGTTCATCACCGGCATCTCGATATCCATCAAGACCACATCGGGCGCCGACTCACAGAATGTGTTGAAAGCCACCTGGCCGTTCTCGGCGAGCGTTACTTCGTGGCCAAAGGATGCCAGTCGGGCCTCCATGACGGCAGCGATGGCGCGCGTGTCTTCGACGAGAAGTATCTTCATTATTCGCTCAAAAACAGTTTAGGGACATTAGCTTGGCGGAGAGGGCGGATTGTCTGATAGCGAGCATCTGGAAGGAAATATTAGGCCCGTGACCTCACTTTGCAAGCAACTTTTTCATAAAGGTTTCAACCTGAGCGGGGCGAACAGGTTTCAGAATATACCCTTGGGCTCCACCCGAGATGGCGGTGTCAACGAAACTCTTGCCTGCGTTTCCCGTAACCATTACGACCTTGCTGTTCGGGCTTGCCTCTCGTATCTGAGGCAGCGCCTCCAGTCCGGACATCAAGGGCATTTCAACATCCAGGCATATGATCGCAGGCTGATGTCGTTTTGCAGCGGTGACACCCTCCGCGCCATTGCCTGCCATTTGCAGAACGGTAATTCCCATTCCCTCCAGAATGCCTTGGAGCAGCAAACGGACCGTGCCGCTGTCGTCAACGATCACGGCGGTATGCTTTGTTGGGGCGGTGGCGGGCAAGTCGGCGATGTCAGGCTTGAAAGACGCCTTGAAGTGAACCCGGCGGGCCGCCTCGATCTGCTTCAGTTCTTCCAGAATCTCGACTTGGGTGAATGGCTTGTGCAGGAATCCGGCCGCTCCGGCATTTGCTGCCCGGCCGTTTAGCTCGGGGTCATTCGATGCGGTGACCATCACGACGTCGACATTGGGAGAGGTCGTTTGCAACATCTCGAGGAGCTCAAGTCCGTTCATGCCCGGTAGGTTGTAATCCAGACAGGCCAGGTCGGGTGCTTTCTGCCTGATGCACTCCAATAGTCCGGAGCCGTCATTGAAGTCGGCAACGACCTCGTGTCCCTGACTCTCGAACAAGGACTTCAATACCATTCGCATTGACAGGTTGTCATCAACGATAACGATTTTCATGGATTGCCTAGTAAACGTGGTTCAAGTTCACGGGGTGCTTCATTGCTCCTGCCAAAATGATGTTACAGATGTTTCCGGACGCTTGGTGGAAGTCCGCCGTCACCAGTCGCTTCGGGACGGCGCAGGCCAGCTTTACTCTGCCGGAGAACTGAGCTTTTCCAGCAACTTGAGGGCCGCGACGGAGTCGTCTTCACCCATGCCGTTACCGACAATGGCATTGAACAATTGCGCGGTAGCTGCAGCTGAAGGCAACATCAGTCCGAGGCGATGTGCTTCTTCCATGACGATGCGCAAATCTTTCTGGTGCATCCATGCCTTGAATCCGGGCTTGAAATTGCGGTCGAGCATGCGCTGGCCATGATTTTCCAGAATTCGCGAGTAGGCAAAACCGCCCAGCAGTGCCTCGCGCACCCGCGCCGGATCCACACCGCTTTTGGCCGCGAAGTTGAACGCTTCGGCAACAGCCGCAACGCCAACGCCGGTGAGAATCTGATTGCACGCTTTGGCGACTTGTCCGGCACCGATGCCGCCGATCAGGGTGATCGACTTGCCCATTTTCTCGAATAGCGGCTTCACCGTATCGAAAATCTCAGGTTTGCCGCCAGCCATGATTGTCAAGCCGGCGTTGATGGCCCCCATTTCTCCGCCCGAGACCGGCGCATCGAGAAACTCCAGGCCTTTGGCTTCCAATGCAGCGCCGATCTGACGTGCGGCATTGGGGTTGATGGTCGACATATCGACCACGATACAACCTGGCTTGGCGCCCTCTGCGATACCGTTCGTGCCAAAGACCACGTCCTGTACATCAGGGGCGTCGGCCACCATGGTGAACACTACATCGGCATGACGCGCGACTTCCGCTGCGCTGACGTGAGCATGAGCCGCTACCTCCTTAAAGGGTTCCAGCGATGTGGGGCGGCGCGCCCACAGATGCAGGGTATGTCCCGCGTTTGCCAGATGCAGCGCCATTGGGCGTCCCATGAGTCCGAGTCCGATAAAACCGATATTCATTATGTTTCCTTGGTAAAAAGATGTTTGGAAAACGAAATGCGCCAGATCACCGGATTCTCAGGCGCCGATCGCTTCGGGGTTGAGCAGATTGGGCGGGCGCTGACCAGACAGCGCCGCAATCAGATTATCCGCTGCCAGCATGGCCATGCCCAGCCGCGTTGCTCTCGACGACGAGCCAATATGCGGTGTCAGCACGACATTGTCGAGATCGAAAAAGCGGTCGTCCAGGGCCGGTTCGTTCTCGAAAACGTCGAGCCCCGCGCCGGCAATTCTCTTCTGTTGCAGCGCTTCGATCAGCGCCTGATCGTCAACAATGCCACCGCGAGCGACGTTGATCAAATGGGCGCTCGGTTTCATCAAGTTCAGCTCGGCTTCGCCGATTGAGTGGTGGGTGGCCGGCGAATACGGCAGCATCAGCACCAGGAAATCTGCTTGGCTCAGGAGGGCCTCCTTGTCCACCCATTGGGCCCTGCAGGTGCTTTCATCGGCTTCGTTGAGGCGGCTGCGATTGTGATAAATCACGCGCATTTCGAAGCCTGCGGCGCGTCGCGCCACGGCCTGGCCGATACGGCCCATGCCAAGGATGCCCAGCGTCGCGTGATGGACATCGTTACCCAGCCAGTTGTCGTGGAACTTCCAGCCTTTCCATTGGCCGGCGCGCACCCACTTGTCAGCGGCGACGACGTGTCGCGCGGACGACATGATCAATGCCCAGGCAATGTCGGCGGTGGTGTCGTCGAGTACGCCCGGAGTGTTGGTGGCCATAACGCCGGCCCGGCTGAGAGCTTCGAGATCAAGGTTGTTGTAGCCGACGGCGACATTGCAAACCGCCTTGAGGCCGGGAGCGCCAGCCAGAGTTGTCGCATCAACTCGATCCGAGATCATGGTCAGGGCGCCTTGCTTGTCGGCCAAACGCGCCGCCAGTTGCGCCGGAGGCAGCGGAGCGTCTTCGTCTTGATAGTCGACTTCAAAATGCTCACTGAGACGAGCAATGACTTCGGGGAAGACGGAGCGGCTGACCAGAATTTTTGTTTTCATTGAGACGGCCCTTGCCCTTAGTCTTCTTTGTCGCGTAATTGTTCGTAGAACTCGTAGGCGGCCATACCAACGCCAATCAGGATGACCACAGTCAACGCCAATTTTTGCAGTTTGAACATCGGCGGTCCAAGAAACAGCATTAACAATATCAGTCCGATCAGGCCGGCGATTACCTTGAATTTCATTGCGTCCTCGCTTTCCGTTTCCTTGCTAGTTATGCGATCGCCGCGACCAACCAACGCGCCGTGCGCAGCAGCCGGGCGTCGTCGCCGACTCGGCCGACAAGTTGTACGCCCAGCGGCAGGCCGTTGCTGGCTTGCAGCAGAGGCAGGCTGATGCAGGGCATCCCGCAAAATGTCCAAAGAGTGCAGAACATCGGGCTGCCGGTCGAGTCAAGGCCGTGGGGTGCGGCACCTGTCACAGCGGGTGTAAGGATGGCATCGAAGCGATCAAATATGTCGTCGAGCGCTTCGGTCACCACCGGAATGCGCGCCGATGCCTTCAGATAATCGACTGCGGTGACTGCACGGCCACGCTCGATTTGCTCACGCAGCGAGGCGGATAGCTTGTCGGCTCCGCGTTCGTAGTCTGCTTCGTAGCTGGCAGCTATTTCCGCCTCCATGATGGTTTGGTGCCATTCGAGCGCCCTTGCGGCAGATTCTGGCAGCTCGAATTCGCTGACATGCTCACCCAGATGTTGCGCCAGTTCGGCGAGGCCTTCCTGGACCTCTGCGTCGGCCTTTGGCCAGAGAGGCGTTTTGATCAAGGCCAGCTTGGGTGGCAGCGGTGGCTCCTCAATGCACACTCGCTGCATGGGCACGCAGGCACGCGGCACCATGTCGGGCTCGTCAGGATCGTATGCAGACAGCACCTCACCCAGCAGGGCTAGATCCTCTATGCTGCGGGCGAAAAATCCAGGCTGATCCAGTCGAGGCGATTGGATCAGGATGCCTTGACGCGAGATGGTGCCGCGGCTGGGTTTGAAACCGTAAACTCCGCAAAAGGCGGCTGGACGGATTACCGAGCCGTTGGTCTGGGTGCCGAGAGCCAAAGGCACCATGCCGGCCGCTACTGCCGCTGCGGAGCCACTCGACGAGCCTCCCGGGGTGTGCTCAGGGTTGTGTGGATTACGTGTCTTGCCGGGGAAGTAGGTGGCCAGCTCGGTCGTCACAGTTTTGCCCATGATGATCGCTCCTGCGGCGCGCAACAGATCGACGACTTTGGCATCGTGCCATGGCGCCCGCCCTGCATGCAGGGGCGTGCCGTCCTCTGTCGGCATGTCTCCGGTGTCGATGATGTCCTTGATGCCTACCGGAACGCCGTGCAACAGACCGAGTGGTTTGCCTGCAGCCCGCCATTGATCTGCATGCTTGGCTTGCGTCAGCGCATGGTTCGGATCGAAATAGGCCCAGGCCTGGATTTCTGGTTCGTTTGCCTGGATCTGCTCAATACAGGCTTGCACAAGTTCTTCGGAACTGAATTGGCCATCCCGAATACCTTGGGCGGCTTCGCAGGCTCCCAATAAATTCAATTGCTCCATACAATCCTCACGTCAAAAATCATTGGTTTCCGTACAACAAATCGGGCAGCCAATAGACGATCTGCGGAAAGATGTACACCGCCGCCATCGCAACCAACACCATGCTCAGGAAGGGCAGGCAGCCCTTGAAGATGGTTACCAACTGTATATGTTTTGGCGCCACGCCCTTCAGGTAATAGGCCGACATCGCCATGGGTGGTGTCAGGAAGGATGTCTGCAGATTGAGAGCGATCAGAATGCCAAAGAACATCGGATCGACGCCGAAGTGCGGCAGCAGCGGCAGAAAAATCGGCACGAAAATGATGATGATCTCGCTCCACTCCAGCGGCCATCCGAGCAGGAAGATGATGGCCTGGGACAGTAGAAGGAAGGTGATCGTATTCAGATTCATGCTGAGTACAAATTCCTTGATCAGGCCTTCACCACCGAGGTAAGAGAATACTGAGGAGAAGGTCCAGGAACCGACGAACAACCAACAGACCATGGCTGTGGTGCGTGCTGTCAGGAATACCGCCTCCTTGAGCCGACCCCAAGTCAGGGCGCGGTAGGCGGCAGCAAGTACCACCCCGCCCAATGCTCCAATTGCCGCCGCCTCGCTCGGTGTGGCGAGTCCAAACAGAATCGCACCAAGCACCGACAGAATCAGGACCGCCAGCGGCAGGAAGGCCTTGGCCAGCAACAGGAACACCTTGCCCCAGCTGACACCCTCGTATGCCTCCTTGGGTAACTTGGGCGCCAGAGAGGGGTTCAGCACCACCCGGGTCACCACATAGATCATGTACAGGCTGGCCAGCAGGAAACCGGGGAGCAGCGCTGCTGCATAGAGCTTGACGACGGAAATCGCCGAGGTGGCACCATAGACGATCAGCATGATCGAAGGCGGAATCAGGATACCCAGTGTACCGCCAGCCGCAATCACCCCGGTTGATAGCTTGTGGTCGTAGCCGGCCTTGATCATGGCGGGAAGGGCCAGCAGACCCATCAGCGTCACCACGGCGCCGACGATGCCTGTCGCTGTGGCGAACATCGCGCAGGTAACCAGGGCCGCTATGGCCATCGCACCGGGTACGTTGCGAAAAGCCAGCTGCAGGCTGAGGAATAGGCGATCAAGAATATTCGCCCGCTCGACGATGTAGCCCATGAAGAGGAACAAGGGTATGGCTGTCAGCACATCATTGTTCATGACGCTGAAGGTGTTTTGCGTCAGCAGATAGAACACCCGGCTGTCGAAGAAGGCCTGGTCGGGTGTGAAATAGGCGTAATAACCAAAACCGACGCCCATCGCCATCAGCGTGAAGGCAATCGGGAAGCCGAGCAAAATGACGAATATGAACGAGCCCAGCATCATCAGGGCGATTTGCGGGTCCGTCATTTGGTTTCTCCAGGCAAGGCCCCGTCGTGGCCTATTTGTTTTTCTATTTCGAGCTGCTTCACAATAGCCAATTCCAGTTCTTCGACATCGTGCAGTCGTTCGGGCCATTCACCGCTGCGGATGCAGACAATGCAGCGCAGCATTTCCGCCACGCCTTGCAGGGCAAGCAAGGCACCTGCCGCCGGAATGATCAGCTTGAGCTGCCAGATCGGCACGCCGACCGGGCTATTCACACTCACTTCGCCAATGCGCATCGATTCCATGCCGTAGCTCCAACCCGCATACATAAGGGCAATTACGCCAGGGAAGAAAAAAATTATGTAGAGCACCAGTTCCAGACTGCCCTGGACTCGAGGCGGCATCAGCCGGTAGAAGACATCTCCGCGCACATGGGCGCCACGCGACAGTGCATAGGCACCTGACATCAGGAACAGGCCGCCGTAGAGGATGTAACTCATATCGAAGGCCCAACTGGTCGGATTGTTCAGCACATAGCGTACGAAAACTTCGTAGGAGGTGCCCAGCGTAAGGATGACGATGCACCAGGCGAAAGCATGCCCGACCGATTTGGACAACTGATCAATGCCATGCAGCAGTGATTGAATGGACATAAGAACCCGCTTTATGAAAATCCGGCGGGAATGCCTCGGCATTCCCGCCGGTGTTTATACAACTTCAGGTATTACCAGCCCCAATCGCTTAGAAGCCGAGCTTGCCGTGGATGTGCTCATAAGCAGCCTTGTAGTCGGCATTGTTGAAGAAGTGGTAATAGCCGACCCGCTTGCCCCACGCCAATTGCGACGCCCAAACTTTGGCGAAGAATGGATCCTCGGCAGTCAGTTTTGCGACAATCTTGTCCCAGGCTTTGATCTGCGCGTCGAAAACATTTTGCGGCGTGCGCAGGATGTTCACCTTTTCCTTATCCTTGAGTTCTTGCAGGTCCCTGGAGTAGTTGTCCATCGCCGTGGCGAAGTTGGCTGTGGAAGCAGCCTCCGCCGAATAGCGCAGAATGGCCTGAAGATCCTTGGGCAGCGCTTCGTACTTCTTCTTGTTGAAAATGATCTCGAAGAATTCCATGGACTGGTGATAGCTGCCCATCATGTAGTTCTTGGCCACGTCCTGCGCGCCAAAGCGGCGGTCGGAGGTCGGATTGTTGAACTCGAAGGCATCGATCACGCCGCGCTCCATGGCCGGGACGATCTCGCCACCCGGCAACTGCGTCACTTTCATGCCCATTTCCTGCATCAGATCGGCGGCCAGACCGACGGTGCGGTACTTGAAACCTTTCAGTTCCGCAGCCGACTTGATCGGCTTCTTGAACCAACCGAGCGGCTGAGTCGGCATCGGCATGGCGAAGAAACCGACCACGTCAAGCTGAAGTTTTTGCATCAGTTCGTTATAGAAGGGCATGCCTTCCTTGTGGATCCACGCCAGATTCTGGGTGGCGTCGCAGCCGGTGATCGGGCCGGAGCCGAACATCGAAGCGACCTTGCTCTTGCCGTACCAGTAAACAGCTACCGAGTGGGCACCATCGATGACTCCCTTGGAGGTCGCGTCCATCACCTCGAAAGGCTTGACCACCGACCCCGCGATCAGATAGTCGATGCGTAGACGACCTTCCGCCATTTCATTGACACGCTTGACGTACTCCTCGGCCATTTCGTTGAAAATGTCCTTGGCACCCCATGCACCTTGCATCTTGAGAACAATGGTCGACGGCTTGACCGCGACCGCCGGTGCGGCTGGGGCAGCCGCCATGGGCGCTTCCGGAGTCTTGCCGCAGGCTGCAAGTGTTGCTACTGCCGCCGCTCCCCCAGCTGCTCTTAGAAACTTCCGTCGCGTGGATCCCTCATCGATGGTCACCTGTGCTGCTTGCTCTTTTTCATTCATGGTTCTTCTCCTAAAGATTGAACATTAAGGGCTTACCGCCATGGAAAGGCCAGGGACCCTTGCCCTGTACAAAAATTGATGCTGCAATCACCTTTGGTATCTGCGCCTTACTTCCCCCCGGGAATCATGCCGAGTCGGTGTGACATCAACTCAGCCAACTCGTGGACCGTCTTTGCCGCGAGATCTGCGGCACGCGCTGCTCCAGCCGTCTTCATCATGCTGAGCGCTACCGCAGCCACGGCCTGACGTCCGCTGGCGTCAAAAATTGGTGCACCGTAGCAGAGCATTCCCTCACGTGCTTCCTCGTCATCCACAGCAAAGCCGTTCTTGCGGGCTGTCTCGAGATTGGGTAGCAAAGACTTGAGGGTGGTCAGGCTGTTCGGCGTCAGACGCTCCAGTTTCTTGCCTCTGTAGTGTTGGCGTACCTGTTCACCAGTCATAGTGCTGAGAAAAGCCTTTCCTGTCGCTGTACAGTGTGCGGGCAGCCTCATGCCTATACGATAGGTCAGTGCGAACGGTTGGCTACCGTTGCGGCATGCAACATAGACAACATCGGTGCCATCCATCACTGCAAGCACGGCAGATTCCTCGGGCATCATGTGCAACGAGTCCCAGGCACGGCCAAACTCCTGAGTGAGGTCGGTGCGGGAAAGGTAAGCGTAGGCCAAATCTACGAGATGGGTACCGAGATGGTAGGTGCCATCATCAAATCGCGTGAGCAGACCGGCTTGCGCAAGACTGGTGCATATACTCAAGGTGCTGCTCTTGGGTAGCGCAAGGGTCTTGCTCAATTCCGCCAGCGAAAAAGGATTGCGGGACGCAGCAACGACATCCAGCATTCGTGCCGCTTTCAGTACCGATGGGATTACCGCCTTGGGCAACTTGGACCCCTCCATTTTCCAACAACATTTGGCTTAGCTATCGCTGTTCTGATTTTGCCTGTTTGTACTTGTTCCGATACTGAGCTTGATCACAACGGGAGCTATGATTACACAAGATTCATGTTCATGGATAGAGTTCATGTATGTGAATATACTTGCTACGTTGAGGGTTGTCAGGCAACAGTGATGCCTATTGATCAATCATCGGTGTGAGCCGGCTGGAACAGAGACAATTCTCCTTGCGTCGACTCACTCCACGCTTGAGGCGCATCACTGGGTGACAGTGTGCCAGCGCGCACACCGAGTAGTCTCAGTTTATGTTCCAGGGGCACTCGCCGCAGACATTCGCCTGCCGCGCGACGGATGGTGGCCGGGTCGGCCGTCGGGCCGAGCAGGGTCAGGTCGCGGGTTACCGTGCGAAAGTCTTCGAAGCGAAGTTTGATGCCGATGGTGCGACCCAGATAGCCTTTGCGCTGGAGATCTGCGGCGACTTGGTGGCAAAGCTTGGTGAACACCTCGGTCAGGGCGGGGCGATCATTGCGGGGATGAAGATCGCGTTCAAAGGTGGTTTCCCGGCTGATTGATTTCGGCTCGCTGCGAGCTGTTACCGGACGATCGTCGATCCCATGTGCGGCATTGCAAAGCCACTCTGCGTAGCTCCGGCCAAAATGGGTTTGCAGTACCGAGGGGTCGGCGTGCGCGAGGTGGTTAATAGTAGTAATACTCAGCGCTGCAAGTTTTTCGGTAGCTTTAGGGCCGATACCATTGATCTTGCTTACGGGTAGCGGCCAGATTCGTAGCGGGATATCACTGGGTTCGAGCAGGGTGAGACCATTGGGCTTTTCAAGGTCCGAGCAGATTTTCGACAGCAACTTGTTGGGGCTGATGCCAATCGAGCAGGAAAGCCCGGTAGCTTCTGTTACCGCTTGCTTGATACTGCGTGCGAGCGTGAGAGTATCTTCGGGCAGATCACTCAGGTCGATGTAAATTTCGTCAATACCACGGTCTTCAATGTGGGGAGTGACGGTTGCGACGGCCGTCTTGAACAACCGCGAATAGTGGCGATAGGCATCGAAGTCCACCGGCAGTAAAAATGCGTCCGGCGCCAAGCGAGCTGCCTTCATGAGACCCATGCCAGAGAACACCCCAAGCGCACGTGCCTCGTAGGTGGAAGTGGTGATCACACCGCGTCCGACATAGTCGCGCAGGCGGGCGAAACGCCGGCTGCCGTCCGCCAGCAGTTCTGGTTGATGGATACGTCTGCCGCCGATTGCCACCGGCAGGCCGCACAATTCGGGATAACGCAACAGTTCAACCGACGCGTAAAAGGCGTCCATGTCGAGGTGAGCAATGCGGCGGCGTGATGTGTCCATTAAGGCGCGAAGATACCGGAATCCAGTGGAGAAATAGCAAGGCGCCGGTTTAGGCTAGGATTGCCGTATCTGAAAATGTCGGAACCCACTTTTGGACTCAACCATGATCGATGAAATCCTGCCCGCCCTGGCGCCGAAGATTGCCGCATTGCGGCGCGATATCCACGCCCATCCCGAACTGGCCTTTGATGAAAACCGCACCGCTGAAAAAGTTGCGGCCTACCTTGACGGCCTGGGCTTGGAAGTTCATCGCGGAATTGCCCGCACAGGGGTGGTAGCGAAACTATCGCTCGGCAGCAGCAAGAGAGCGGTCGGGCTGCGAGCGGACATGGATGCGTTGCCCCTCGCGGAGTTGAATAGCTTTGCACATCATTCGACGCATGATGGGAAAATGCATGCCTGCGGGCACGACGGTCATACGGCCATGCTGTTGGGTGCGGCGGAGGTCTTGTCCCGGTTGCGTAATTTCGATGGCACGGTGTATTTTATTTTCCAACCGGCGGAAGAACATGAAGGCGGCGGCCGTGTGATGGTCGAAGAAGGCTTGTTTGACCGCTTTCCGATGGATATGGTTTTTGGCCTGCATAACTGGCCGGGCATGCAGGCGGGCAGCTTCGGAGTTACCGAAGGTCCAGTGATGGCAGGCACAGATCGCTTCGAGATCGAAATCACGGGGCGTGGAGGCCACGCGGCAATGCCTCATCAGGCGGTGGACGTGGTGCTGGCCGGCAGTGCGCTGGTACAGGCAGCGCAGTCACTGGTATCGCGCAATACCGATCCGCTGGATGCGGCTGTGGTGAGTGTGACCCGCTTTCATGCCGGTCACGCGGATAACGTGCTGCCGGAGTCGGCAATACTCGGTGGTACGGTGCGCACACTCAACGGCAAGTTGCAGGATGCGCTTGAGGAAGGCCTGCGACGGATTTGCCGCGGTATCGAGGCGACTTATCAGGTGAGTATCGATCTGCGTTACCAGCGCGGCTACCCGCCGACGGTCAATGCGCCCGATCCCACGGCGATTGCATTTGAAGTGGCGTGCCATGTGGCAGGAGACGCCCATGTGATGACACAGCTGCCACCCAGCATGGGCGCCGAAGATTTTGCCTACATGGCCCAAGTTGTCCCAGCCTGTTATGTCTGGTTGGGCAATGGCCCAGGAGAAGGGGGCTGCATGCTGCATAGCCCGCACTACGATTTCAATGACGAAATCATTTCCACCGGAATCCGCTACTGGGTGGAACTGGCGCGGAGGGCGCTAGCCTGAAAGTGAAAACGGGCAGCCGAAGCTGCCCGTTTGAAAGCTAGTCCGTGATCAAGCCGGTTACTTGACCCGGTTGCGATACTCGCCGGTGCGCGTGTCAATCTCGATCTTGTTTCCGATTTCGACAAACAGGGGAACCGGAATTTCCATACCTGTGCTGATCTTGGCAGGTTTCATAACCTTGCCCGAGGTGTCGCCTTTGACAGCCGGTTCGGTGTAGATCACTTCGCGCACGACGCTGTTGGGCATATCAACCGAGATGGCCTTGCCATCGTAGAACACCACTTCAACCGGCATGCCGTCTTCAAGGTAATTGACGGCATCGACCATGTTCTCGCCTTCAACTTCGTACTGGTTGAATTCAGTGTCCATGAATACATACATGGGATCGGCAAAGTAGGAATAGGTGCATTCCTTGCGATCGGGAACCACCTGATCGAACTTGTCGTCGGCTCGATAGACGGACTCCGAAGCCGCGCCAGTGAGAAGGTTCTTGAATTTGAACTTGACCACGGCAGCGCTGCGACCGCCTTTGTTGTATTCGGCTTTTTGCACGACGAGAGGATCGTTGCCGACCATGACGACGTTGCCGGCGCGGAGTTCCTGAGCGGTTTTCATGTTTGTGCTTTCTGCTGCGAAAAATAAACCGCCTATTTTAGTCGTTCAAGGCTGAACTGCACAAGCGCGCTGGCCAGATCCGGACGTGTCGCGAGTGTTTTCGCCCATTGCTGCATGGGAGTGGAAAGGCCCGGGAGGCTGGTGGCAAACGTTGGCCAATCGAGTATGCCCCAGCCATTCCAGGCGTGCCAGAAAGACCGCAACTGGGCGCCTGCCGGGTGAAGTGCAAGAAAAGCATCGAGTTTGACCCTGTGGGCGTCCCCTTCTTGCGGATAGATTTGCCAAACAAATGGCTTGGCCGCCCATTGCGCTCGGACGAAGGAATCTTCGCCGCGTACGAAATTGAGATCGCACGTCCACAGCAACTCGTCGTAGCGCTTCTGGGGCAGGAAGGGCAAGGGCTGGAGGCTCAGACTGCCCCTGGTTCTGGCTGGCGCCTTACTGCCGGGACACAGTACGCGAAGCGGGCGCTCAGGGCGAGCCCAAGCTTGCCAGGCGGAAATCAGATCATCCAGGGCGGGGTTCGGGTAACTGAAGAGCGAGACGGTCAGCTCACCGGCGGCGCGAGGCGACAGGCCGAATTCGGTGCGGAACGCGGACTCGTCAAAGCGACTGTGGCGCTCTCCGTAGTCTGCCTCGCGCAGCAGTCCTCCGCTTGCTTCGTCGAAGCCGGGGAAAAAGAAGTACTTGACCAGCGGCAGGCGCGGATGGGGTGATTTCATGGCGTGGCAGCCTGCTGCCCAGCTTTCAGCCGTTAGGTACTCCAGATTGAGCCAGACCGGCTGTTTTGCGCAGGCGGCCATGTTCTCAACGTATCGAGGTGGCAGATCGCAGGCGAAGGCTTCAATCACGATGTCCGCAATGTCGGAAGTGTCCGCCGCTTCCGGCCAATGACTTGGCCAAATACAGACCTCAAGCGGCGCGTTTGCGTAGTCCGGTGCGAGTTGCTTCAGGGGTTTCAGATCATCAATCCACAGTCGTACCTGCCATCCGTGTTCCCTTCCCAGTTGATTCGCAAGACGCCAACAGACACCAGCGTCGCCGTAGTTATCGACAACGGTGCAGAAAATGTCGCAGCGAGGTGGGGTGTTCATCATGGCGAGGCGGTATCCTAGCCCAATGGACCAACTTTTAAGCTGTACCGACTGCCCGCGCCTGGCGGGCTTCCTGGCGGACGTTCGCAGCCGTCAGCCCGAATACCATGCCCGGCCGGTATTGCCGTTTGGCGATTCTCACGCGCGCCTGCTGGTGGTTGGCCTGGCGCCGGGCATGCACGGCGCCAATCGTACCGGCCGACCATTTACCGGAGACTACGCGGGGATTCTTCTCTACGAGACGCTGCATGCGTTTGCTTTTGGCTCGCAGCCGGTGTCCCTGGCCGCCGATGACGCATTGCGCCTGAAAGATTGCCGCATCACCAATGCGGTGAAATGCCTGCCGCCGGCAAACAAGCCTGAGCCGAGCGAAATCAGGACCTGCAACCGTTATCTGGCGGAGGAGCTGAGAACGTCGCCGGATGTGCGGGTGATACTCGCTTTGGGTCTGGTGGCGCACAAGGCAGTGCTGATGGCGCTGGGTCTCAAGCAGTCCGCGCTGGCTTTTGCTCACGCCGCTCGTCATGAGCTGCCGGATGGCCGCATTCTGGTCGACAGCTACCATTGCAGCCGCTACAACACCCAAACCCGCCGTCTCACCAGCGCCGACTTTCAGCGTGTCTTCCAGGTTATTCGCCACGAACTTGATGCCAGCTAACACTCAACCGCTATCCGAGAAACCTGTCACCCAAGATGCGGGATTTGACTCGAAGGAATTTTTAGCGAGTCTGACCGAGGCGCCCGGTGTATATCGCATGCTCGATGCAGATCGAGCGGTGTTGTATGTCGGCAAGGCGAAAAATCTCAAGAAGCGCGTTTCTTCCTATTTTCAGAAAACCGGACACAGTCCGCGAATCGCCCTGATGTTGCAACAGGTGGCGGCTATGGAAGTTACCGCGACCCGCTCCGAAGCCGAGGCCTTGATCCTGGAAAACACGCTGATCAAGAAGCTGGCGCCGAAATACAACATCCTGTTTCGTGACGACAAGTCCTACCCTTATATTGGACTTTCGGGTGGCGAGTTTCCGCGTCTGTTCTACCATCGTGGCGGCTTCGAAAAGAAATCGCACTACTTCGGTCCCTTTCCGAACGGCTTGGCGGTGCGCGAGAGTATTCAGCTGATCCAGAAGACTTTTCTGCTGCGCACCTGTGAAGATGCGGTATTCGCCCATCGTTCGCGGCCCTGTCTGATGCATCAGATCAAGCGCTGCAAGGCGCCCTGTGTCGGCCTGATATCGAAGGCGGACTACGCCACCGATGTGAAATTGGCAGAGATGTTTTTACGCGGCAGGCACTCGGAAGTGATCGATAATCTTTCGCAGCTGATGGCGGCGGCAGCAACAGCATTGCAGTTCGAAGAGGCGGCCGCCATACGAGACCAGATCAAGGCATTGCAGGCGGTGCTGCATCGGCAGTACGTAAGTTCGACGCGGGAAGCCGATGTCGACATCGTTGTTGCCGTGGTCGAGCGCGGCAGCCTGTGCGTCAATCTGGCCATGGTGCGTGGTGGCTTGCATCTGGGTGACCGCGCCTACTTTCCACAAGCAACCACCGATGCCGAAGCCGGCGAAGCGTTGTCCGCGTTTGTTGCACAGCACTACGTTGAGCAACCCGCGCCGGCGCGCATGATTCTGAGTCCTTATCCGGTCGAGGATTTGCCCGAAGGCCTCAATACGGGCGCACCGAGAAACGAAATGGAACGCGCCTGGCTTGAGATGGCGATGACCAACGCACGTCTTGCCGTGCAGGCGCGTCGGCAAGCCAAGGCGCGCAGCAGTGGGCGTCTGGTGTCCTTGCAGGAGGCATTGGAGATGCCTGATCCACCGCATCGCATTGAATGCTTCGATATCAGTCATACCATGGGCGAGGGCACTGTCGCTTCCTGCGTGGTCTGTGTTGACGGCGCCATGAAGAAAAGTGATTACCGCCGTTTCAACATCGAAGGCATAACGCCTGGCGATGACTACGCGGCGATGCGTCAGGCGCTGACGAGGCGCTATGAGAAAGTCGCCACCGGCGAGACGGTGGCACCCGATCTGATCTTGATCGATGGTGGTAAAGGCCAGCACCGTGTGGCCCGCGAGGTGTTTGCCGAACTTGGCTTGGACCATCTAGCGAGTATCGGTGTGGCCAAAGGTGAAGGCAGAAAGCCTGGGCTAGAAACACTCTTTGTTCATGGACCGACCGGGCCACATGAGCTGCCGCTACAATTGGGCATGGACCACGAGGGCTTTCATTTGATTCAGGAAATACGTGACGAAGCGCATCGCTTTGCCATCGTCGGTCATCGGGCACGGCGCGCCAAGGCCCGCGGGCGGTCAAAGCTGGAAGATGTTGCAGGTGTCGGACCTGCCCGCCGCCGGAAGATATTGGCGCAGTTTGGTGGTCTGGACGGAGTGAAGGCGGCCACGATTGAAGACCTGTGTCGTGTCGATGGAATTTCCAGGCGATTGGCTGAGGAAATTCACAAAAATTTGAGATGACATGCCATTGAATATTCCGAATTTGTTGACCTGGGCACGTATTCTGCTCATTCCGCTAGTAGTGGGCGTGTTCTATCTGCCGCTTACCGCCGCAGAGCAAAACTTTATTGCCACGGCTGCATTTCTGGTTGCCGCCATCACTGACTGGATAGACGGCTGGTTGGCGCGAAAACTGAATCAGACCTCGGCCTTCGGCGCATTTCTTGACCCGGTTGCAGACAAGTTGATGGTTGCGGCCGCGCTGGTCATGCTGGTCGAGTTGAGCCGCGTCGACGCCATGCTGGCATTTATCATCATCGGTCGCGAAATCGCAATTTCAGCGTTGCGCGAGTGGATGGCAAATATCGGAGCAGCAAGGAGCGTTGCCGTTTCCCTCATCGGAAAACTGAAAACCATCGCCCAGATGACAGCGATACCTATGCTGCTTTGGCACACGCCTATCGGCCCGATTGATGTACATCTTTTTGGTGTCTGGTCACTTTGGGTGGCGGCAGCGCTCACCCTCTGGTCAATGGGCTACTATTTACAAAAAGCGTGGCCCGAAATATCGGCCCGCAGTCGTTGACACCTAGAGAGCGAACGCTATAATGCGCGGCTGTTTTGCGGCAGTAGCTCAGTTGGTAGAGCGCAACCTTGCCAAGGTTGAGGTCGAGAGTTCGAGACTCTTCTGCCGCTCCAGAATTCCAAGGGAAAGCGTTTCGGCGCTTTCCCTTTTATGTTCCCGGCGTAGTGCCGGGAACGGGATCCTGGTGAAATGTCCCCAGCTTTTTTCTGGAGACGGTTTTCTGATAAACAGTTCCAGTCATGGCCTTCCAGCCGTGGCGCGATGGCAGAGTGGTTATGCAGCGGCCTGCAAAGCCGTGTACCTCGGTTCGATTCCGGGTCGCGCCTCCAGAGTTCCACCGCTTCGAGAATGCACTCGGGCCCGGGTGGTGAAATTGGTAGACACAAGGGACTTAAAATCCCTCGGCGCAAGCCATACCGGTTCGATTCCGGTCCCGGGCACCAGCGACTAATACGCGTGATAGTTCTTAATCTTCTTTGCGATCAGGGTCACCAATTCGAGGGCTGGTTTGCTTCGGGTGAGGCATTTCGCAGCCAGAGCCAGCGACATCTGGTGCATTGCCCGCAGTGTCAGACATCCGGTATCAGTCAGTTGCCATCGGCGCCCTATGTCAGACGCGCCGGCGGAACCGAACTAAACGATTCCGCACAATCCGTCGCAGAGGCACCCTCGCCGGCTGTCAGTCAGCTACATCAGGCACTGGTCAAGATGGCGCGGCAGGCTGAGAACGTGGGCGAGCGCTTTCCGGAAGAGGCGCGGCGCATTCATTATGACGAAGCTCCGGCACGAAATATTCGTGGCGTTGCAAGTGCCGATGAAACCCGTGATCTACTTGATGAAGGTATCTTCGTTTTGCCCGCGCCGGTGCCGCCAGAAGACGAGTTTCACTGACGTCTAGTTCGTTTGCGGCGACGGATTCCAGAATAGAGGCGAGAACTTGAACACGTTCGGGTTCGCCACATCCACGGTGCCTTTAACCCAGCCGAAGAAGGGTGATCCGATGGTGATCAGACGGGTAAAGTTCTTCACCGATTCACCCGTGTCCGGATTCTCCATCGGGTGGTTGATCTGATGGAAGTGAGTATCTCCATGCACCAGCACGACTTGCCCGGCAAAGGCCAGAGTTTTCTCCTGAAGCTGGCTTAGAAAATCCCGATAGCCGGTGCTTGGTTTTCCGGTGTTGGCAGCGTAAAAGCCAGGGTTGGCATGGATCACAATCAGAATTCCGGCGAGCTTTCTGCTGCCCGCCAGCGCGAAAGCGCGGTCCAGCCAGGCGCGATTGGCTGCGCTACGCGCGATGAATTCCGCCGTCGGGCCGTGGCTGGATTTGCCACTGCTGAAGTTGTTATTGCTGCCCGACACGTTCAAGCCGACGAACAGGGCGCCACCGGCCTCCCAGCGAACGTTCTCGCGATAGGCGGCAAACGCCGGATCGCTACTCTGACGCTCGAGATTCATCGGTCGCCGACCGAGCGAAACGTCACCGGTGAAGAACAATTCCCTGAGCTTCTTCAGGCGTTCTTGGGGATCGTAGCGGCCATTGCTGCGGCGGTGGCAATCGGTCCATTCGTTGTCGCCCGGGACATAAACCAGCGGCGTTGCCGAACTTTGGAAGAGGTTGAGGATGTCTTTCAGGGCCTCATCGCTGCAAAGACTGGAACCGCTCTTGATGTCGCCATCATGGACGATGAAGGCGAGGTTTTCGCGATCCATCTGCGCCATCAGATCGGGAAGATTGTCTTTTTCCCATTGATTGTAGGGCGTGTCGCCGAAGAGGCCGAAGCTGACCGGTTCCGCTTGTACTTGCAGCGCAAGAAGCGCCCCCAGCAGGAACAAAAAAACCCGATTCAAGATTTCGCCAGCTTGTCCAGTTGGTACAGCTTTTCCAGCGCTTCGCGTGGGCTCAGTTCGTCGGGGTTGAGATCGCGCAGGGCGTCAAGCGCCGGGTGCGGCGGTTCGGGCAGCGGCGGCGCGCTGGCGAACATGTCGGGCTGGATCAGTGAACCCGCTTCGCGGTTTTCGAGCAGCGCCAGGCGGCGGCGCGCTTCGCGCACCACGGCAGGGGGCATGCCGGCCAGTGCGGCTACTTGCACGCCGTAGCTTTGCGATGCAGGACCTTCTTCGACGGAATGCAGGAACACAATTTTGTGGCCATGTTCGACCGCGTCAAGATGGACATTAACGCAGACCGGATAGTCCTGTGCCAGTCGGGTCAGTTCGAAATAGTGCGTGGAGAACAGGGTCCACGCGCGATTTTTGTCGATCAGATGGCGGGCGATGGCAAAAGCCAGTGCGACGCCGTCGAAGGTCGAGGTGCCGCGGCCGATTTCGTCCATCAGCACCAGTGACTTGTCCGTCGCTCCATTCAGAATGGCGGCAGCTTCGGTCATTTCAACCATGAACGTTGAGCGCCCAGAAGCCAAGTCATCGGATGCACCGATGCGTGTGTAGATTGCGTCAATCGGCCCGAGGCGGCAACGTGATGCGGGCACGAAACTGCCGCAATGGGCCAGCAGCACGATCAGCGCGGCTTGGCGCATGTAGGTTGATTTGCCGCCCATATTGGGGCCGGTAATCAGCAGCATGCGACGCGCCGGCGAGAAGCGGGTGTCGTTGGCAATGAATCCGCCCGACTGGGCGTTGATCTGCTTTTCAACCACAGGATGACGACCGCCTTCGATCTCGATCGCGGCTTCAGCGCAAAATTCCGGCTGACGGTAGTCATTGCGCATCGCCGCGTCGGCCAGGGTGGCCAAGCCGTCAAGTTCAGCGACCGCACGGGCAATGCGCTGCAAGACCGGAATGTGGATCATCAGCGCACCGAGCAGTTCTTCCCACAGTTGCTTTTCCAGCGCCAGTGCGCGCTCATTGGCTGACAACGCCTTATCTTCGAAGCTCTTGAGTTCGGGCGTGATGTAGCGTTCGGCATTTTTCAGTGTCTGTCGGCGGCGATAGTCTTCGGGAATTTTCTCAACGTTGGCATTCGTCACTTCAATATAGAAGCCATGCACCTTGTTGAATTCAACCTTGAGATTGCTGATGCCGCTGCGCTCACGCTCGCGGGCCTCAAGCTCGATCAGGAAAGCGCCGCAGTTGTGCTGGATCGCGCGCAGTTCGTCAAGGTCGGCGTTGTAGCCCGCGGCGATAACCCCGCCTTCACGGATCAGCGCTGCGGGTTCCAGCATCACGGCCTCGCTCAACAGACTGACGCAAGCCTGCGGCGTGGCCAGCGCGGCGGCCAGTTCGGCAAGCCGTGTTGCCGTATCGCCAGCGCCTACTTTTTGGTTGCCATCGGTAAACACGCAAGCGCGAATCCCGTCGAGACGCGCAAGGCTGTCGCGCAAGGATGACAGGTCACGCGGTCTGGCGCTCTTCAAGGCGATGCGGGCAGTGATACGGTCGATGTCAGCGAAGCCATTCAACGTTTTGGCTAGCGTTGAGAACGGACCGTTGCCGGCATCGCCGATCAGTTCGGCGATGGCTTCGTGTCGTGCGCGGGGAATACTGCGATCGGTCTGTGGGTGATGCAGGCAATGTCGCAGCCAGCGCGAGCCCATGCTGGTGGCACAGGAGTCGAGCAGCGAGAATAGGGTAGGGGCCGCTTCGCCGCGTAGGGTCTCTGAAATTTCGAGGTTGCGCCGGGTTGCAGCATCGAGCCGCAGATAACTGCCTTCACGCTCCAACGTGAGCTGAGTCACGTGCGCCAGCGTTTGCAACTGGGTCGCTTGCGCGTAACGGTAAAGTGCGCCGGCTGCTGCCAGCGCGAGCTCCTCATCGCGCACCCCAAATCCCGCCAAATCGCGTGTACCAAAGTGCTCGGCCAGCGCGTGGGCTGCGGCGCGGGTGTCAAAGTGCCAGTCGGGCAGGTGCTGGCTTACGGCTTGATTTTCAGGTATGCCGCTACGCAAACCGTCGGGCAGCAGCAGTTCCGCTGGGCGTAGTCGTTCAAAATGAGCGGGCAGGGCGTCGATGGACGTTTCGAGCAGTCGCAGATCGCCGTTGGCGAGATTGAGCCAGGCCAGGCCGGCGCGCTGGCGGTCTATGCTCAGTGCCAGCAGCAGGCTGTCGTGCTTGTCGTCAAGCAGGTTGGCGTCGGTCAGGGTGCCCGGGGTGACAATTCGGGTTACCGCGCGTTCCACAGGGCCTTTGGAAAGTGCGGGGTCGCCGATCTGTTCGCAAATTGCCACCGAGACGCCCAGCTTGACCAGCTTCGCCAAATAGCCGTCGGCGGCGTGATAGGGAATGCCGGCCATCGGGATCGGTTTGCCGGCTGACTGACCGCGGGCGGTCAGTGTGATGTCGAGCAGGCGTGCGGCCTGCTCGGCGTCTTGGTAGAACAGTTCGTAGAAATCTCCCATGCGGAAGAACAGTAGCTTGTCGGCGTGCTCCGCTTTGGCACGCAGCCATTGCTGCATGACGGGGGTGTGTGCCGCCAGTTCGGCGGCCGTCAAGGCGGCCGACATCGGGCCCAGATCAGGCGGCCAGTGTCGCCGTGCGGTGCGGCGCGATGAGTTTTAGCAACTGGGCGAAAATTTTCGGGTTGCCGCCGATGATGTTGCCGGTCTTCAGGTAGTTGGATTCGCCCGACAAATCGCTGACCAGTCCGCCGGCTTCGGTAATCAGCAGGCTGCCAGCAGCCATGTCCCAAGGCGACAGGCCAAGTTCCCAGAAACCGTCCATGCGACCGCAGGCGACCCAAGCGAGATCCAGCGCTGCGGCGCCGGGACGACGCATGCCAGCAGTCTTTTGTGCGACGTCGCGAAAAATCGCCAGATAGGCATCGATATGATCGAACATGCGGTACGGAAAGCCGGTGCCGATCAAGGCTTCACTCAGTTTTACTCGCTTGGCGACGCGAATTCGTTTGTCATTTACGAAGGCGCCGCCGCCCTTGCTGGCGGTGAAGATTTCGTTGCGATTGGGGTCATAGACCACAGCCTGAGTCATCACGCCCTTGTGGGCAAGGCCGATGGAAACGGCATACTGCGGCATACCGTGAATGAAATTGGTGGTGCCGTCGAGCGGGTCGATGATCCATTGGAATTCACTGTCCGCACTGGTTCCGGCCAGTCCCGACTCCTCTGCTAGAATTCCATAGCTCGGATAGGCATCGAGCAATACGTCCAGAATTGCGGCTTCAGCGGCACGATCAACTTCGGTTACGTAGTCACTTTGCTGTTTGACATCGATCCTGAGTTTATCGACGTCCAGACTGGCGCGGTTGATGATCTGGCCAGCACGACGTGCGGCTTTTACGGCTATGTTAAGTGTGGGATGCATGGATTTTTACGGCGGGTAAAGCCAAGAGGGGCGCATTCAGCGCGCGAAGTCTGCGATTCTATCCCGGGATACCCTCCAGGCCCAGAGGGACCAGGACCTAATATGAACACCACGCCACTGCCCGCTATCGACGTACTTGATCGCATCCGCGTTGTCCTTTCGCACCCCAGCCATCCGGGAAATATCGGCGCAGCAGCGCGGGCTATGAAAACCATGGGCTTGTCGCGTCTGGTGTTGGTCAACCCCAAAGTGTTTCCGGATGCCCAAGCGGATGCCATGGCCGCGGGAGCCACCGATGTGCTGGTGCAAGCCGAAGTGGTGGCTTCCCTGGCTGATGCCCTGAGCGGCACACTGATGGCGATGGCCATGACTGCGCGCAGGAGAGAACTGGCGGTTCCAGCACTTTGGGCTCGAGACGGAGCCTCGGAAATGGTGTCCTTGGCAGCGTCGGGTGACGTTGCACTGGTGTTTGGCAACGAAACTTCTGGGCTGTCGAATGAAGAACTTGCCATGTGTCGACGCTGGGCAATGATTCCGGTGAATGCCGATTTCAGTTCGCTCAACCTTGCGGCTGCGGTACAAGTAATGTGCTACGAGTTGCGACTGGCTGCAATTGATCCAGGTTTGCCACCCACCATCTCGGGTGCCGGGCTGCTGGCGAGCCATGATGAGGTTGAGCGGTTGATCGCGCATATAGAGCGTGCTGCGTTATCGAGCGAGTTTCTCGATCCCGCCAGCCCAAAACGCTTGATTGCTCGTCTGCGCCGCATGTTCTCCCGCGCTGCGCCGGAGAAGGAGGAGGTCAATATTTTGCGCGGTCTTTTCGCGGCGCTGGAAAAAGCAGGATCCGCCCCAATCAAGAATAAGGCGGACCCCTGAAATAAAACTTGACCGCTGTGCTCAGGTTTTTTACCATTTAAGAAAATTCTAATAGACCAGCCCATGTTCTCCCGTTTGCGTGAAGATATCTCCTGCGTTTTTGAACGCGATCCTGCCGCCCGCTCCACCTGGGAGGTACTGACGTGCTATCCGGGACTCCATGCCTTGACGCTGCATCGTCTCTCGCATGGATTGTGGAATCTGCAGTTGCGTTGGCTTGCGCGGTTTCTTTCCCATTTTGGACGATGGGTTACCGGTATTGAAATTCATCCCGGTGCAACGATCGGTCGCCGCGTGTTTATCGACCATGGAATGGGCGTGGTGATAGGCGAGACGGCGGTAATCGAGGACGAGTGCACGCTTTACCACGGGGTCACTCTTGGTGGCACCTCTTGGAATAAGGGTAAGCGGCATCCAACTCTGGAAACCGGTGTCGTGATCGGCGCCGGGGCCAAGGTGCTGGGTCCGATCACGCTGGGTCGTGGTGCCAAGGTCGGGTCGAACGCAGTGGTTGTGCGCGACGTCCCGCCCGGAGCGACGGCGGTAGGCATCCCGGCACGAATTGTGGAAGATCGCAGTGAGATCGACCGCGAGGTGAAAGCCGGACAAATGGGCTTCTCGGCCTATGCCGTGACCCGCGCCGAGGACGATCCATTGGCGCAGGCCATTCACGGTCTGCTCGATCATGCGGTTGAGACCGACCGACGAATTGAGGCGTTGCTGAAGACCATGCAGCGCGCAGGGGTTTCCCTAGAAGACGACGTGGCAACGGCGGACAAGTTTGATCCAAACTATTTGTCAAAAATAGTAGACTGAAATAGTCGGGATACCCTATACTTGACGCAAATGCTCAGGTATTGTCCTTGGAGCGTTTCCGAATCAATTTACCCGACGGAGAGTTCACATGAGATTGACAACCAAAGGACGTTTTGCGGTAACCGCAATGATTGACTTAGCCCTGCGCCAGCATGCCGGTCCAGTCACTCTGGCTGGCATCAGCGAGCGCCAGAAAATATCCCTTTCTTACCTCGAGCAGTTGTTTGGCAAACTGCGTCGCCGTGAGCTTGTTTCCAGCGTGCGCGGGCCAGGCGGCGGTTATTGCCTGGCCAAACCGTTGGAGGCCGTTTCCGTGTCCGATATCATCCACGCGGTTGATGAGTCGCTTGATGCCACCAACTGCGGGGGTAAGGGAAATTGTGCTGAAGACCAGCGGCCCTGCATGACTCACGATCTGTGGACCAGTCTGAACGAAAAAATGTTCGACTACCTGAATTCAGTCAGTCTGGCTGAACTGGTGGCCAAGCAGCGCGAGAAAATGGGTGTTGCTACCGTGTTGCACGACGAGCGTCCTCAGCGTCGCCTGCGCCGTCCGGCCGAAGACTTGATCGCTGCCTGACCGTCAAGTTCTGCCATGTTCGCCCCCGTCTATTTCGATCACAACGCCACCACGCCGCTGGACGCTCGCGTGCTGGAAGGCATGCTGCCGTATCTTGCAACTCAATACGGCAACGCCTCCAGTCGTCACGAGTATGGCCGGGCAGCACGGCGTGCGATTGATGAGGCGCGGCAACGAGTGGCCTGTGCCGTGGGTGCTCATCCCACGGAGGTGGTATTTACCAGCGGCGGCTCGGAAGCCAACAACCTTTTCATCAAGGGTGCGGCAGCTTTTCTGAAACCTGGTGTGGTAGCCATCTCGGCTATTGAGCATCCTTGTGTGCGTGAGCCGGCAAAGCAGTTGGTACGCTCGGGTTGGCGGCTGCGCGAGATCGCCGTTGATGAGCATTGCCGTATCGCCAGCGCCGACTTTTGTGCCACGCTCGAAGAAAAACCGGCGCTGATTTCGGTCATGCTGGCAAATAACGAAACGGGTGCGAAACTGGACGTAGCAAGTCTCGCGATGCAAGCGAAGTCATCACGGACATGGTTTCACTCCGACGCGGTGCAGGCGCTTGGCAAATGCCATCTGGATTTTCGGACGCTCAACGCCGCCGGTGTGCATGCCTTGACGGTTTCTGCGCACAAGCTGGGTGGGCCCAAGGGCGCGGGTGCGTTGGTTGTCGATAAACGCGTCGAGCTGCAGCCCCTGATCGCTGGTGGTGGTCATGAGCGGGGCTTGCGTTCCGGTACAGAGAACGTCGCAGCGATAGTCGGTTTCGGCCTGGCGGCAGAGTTGGCGGTGGCCCGGCTTGACATGCGTCAGACCCAACTTTCAAGCTTGCGTGCCGAGCTTGAGGCGGGCCTGGTGACGCAAGGCGCAATGATATTCGCTGGTGCTGCGGAACGCTTGCCTAACACCAGCTACTTCGCGTTTGCCGGGATCGATGGCGAAACGCTGGTGGGCAAACTTGATCGCGCCGGCTTTGCCCTGGCGGCGGGGGCGGCCTGCTCCAGCGCCAATCCTGAGCCGTCGCATGTGCTTTTGGCAATGGGAATTGAGTCATCGCTTGCGCGCGGTGCGGTCCGAGTGAGTTTTGGCATGGAAAATACTGCGCTACAGGTGCGCGATTTCCTTGCCGCATTGAACAACACAATCGTGCAACTAAAAGGGCTGACGGCCCTCACAAGCTGAACTGGAGAAACTCGTAATGCAAGCTGAATTGAAACTTCCGGTGTATCTCGACAATTCCGCAACCACGCCGGTTGATCCGCGCGTGGCGGCGAAGATGATTCCCTGGCTAACCGAACATTTCGGCAACCCTGCCTCGCGTTCCCATTCCTATGGTTGGGAAGCTGAGAAAGCCGTCGAAGAGGCGCGCGAAGAAGTTGCAGCACTGGTGGGTGCCGATGCCAAGGAAATCATATGGACCTCGGGTGCCACTGAATCCAACAACCTGGCGATCAAGGGCGCGGCGCATTTCTACGCCGGGACCAAAGGCAAACACATCATTACCGTAAGCACTGAACACAAAGCCGTGCTGGATACCGTCAAGGAGCTCGAGCGTCAGGGTTTCGAAGCGACGTATATCGTGCCCCAGGAAAATGGTCTGATCACCGTCGAGCAGTTCAAGGCGGCGTTGCGGCCTGATACCGTGGTGGCTTCAGTGATGGCGGTGAATAACGAAATCGGTGTGATCCAGCCCTTGGCCGAGATCGGTGAAATCTGTCGTGAAAAGGGTGTGATCTTCCACGTCGATGCTGCGCAGGCCACCGGCAAGATGCCGATTGATCTGAGTAAGCTGAAGGTCGATCTGATGTCCTTCTGCGCGCACAAGACCTATGGCCCCAAGGGTATCGGCGCCTTGTATGTGAGGCGCAAGCCACGCGTACGACTGGAAGCCCAGATTCATGGGGGCGGGCACGAGCGCGGTATGCGATCGGGCACGTTGGCGACTCACCAGATCATCGGTATGGGTGAGTGTTTCCGTCTTGCGCGCGAGGAAATGGCGATCGAAAATGAGCGCATCCGCATGCTGCGCGACCGCTTGCTCAAGGGTTTGATGGATATCGAAGAAACTTACATCAACGGCGATATTGAACAACGGGTGCCGCATAACCTCAACGTCAGCTTCAATTTTGTCGAAGGCGAATCGCTGATCATGGCGATCAAGGACATCGCGGTATCGAGCGGTTCGGCGTGTACGTCAGCCAGTCTGGAGCCCTCATATGTATTGCGTTCACTGGGACGTTCGGACGAGTTGGCGCATAGTTCGATTCGCTTCACTCTCGGCCGCTTTACCACGGAAGAGGAAATCGATTTCACCATCAAGCTGCTGCACGACAAACTGGGCAAGTTGCGCGAGCTTTCCCCGTTGTGGGAGATGTACAAGGAAGGTGTCGACCTGAGTACGGTGCAATGGGCGGCCCATTGAGGCGTGTCGCATCAATGGACCGCTCTTTGGACAAATTGGACTAAACCCCCCCCCGGCCCCCGCCTCGAGGGCGGGGTGACTAGTTAGAAACACTTAAGGAGTTGCATCATGGCTTACAGCGAAAAAGTACTGGATCACTACGAAAACCCACGCAACGTGGGTTCCTTTGGCAAGGACGATGAAGGCATTGCAACCGGCATGGTCGGAGCCCCGGCTTGTGGCGACGTCATGAAGCTACAGATCAAGGTGGGCAAGGACGGTATTATCGAAGACGCCAAATTCAAAACCTATGGCTGTGGCTCGGCGATCGCTTCGTCTTCGCTGGTGACCGAGTGGGTCAAGGGCAAGACCTTGGATCAAGCCCTGGACATCAAGAACACGCAAATTGCGGAAGAACTAGCCTTGCCGCCGGTGAAGATTCACTGCTCAATTCTTGCCGAGGATGCAATCAAGGCCGCAGTGGCTGACTACAAAAAGAAACAGGGGGCTTGATCATGCCAGTCACACTTTCGGAGCCTGCCGCCAAGCACGTTGCCAACTTTATTGCCAAGCGCGGTAAGGGCGTTGGTATTCGCCTGGGAGTCAAGACCTCAGGCTGTTCCGGCATGGCTTACAAGCTCGAATTCGCCGATGCGCAACAGCCGGAAGATCTGATTTTCGAGAGCCATGGCGTCAAGGTATTGGTCGATCCCAAGAGCCTTCCCTATCTTGAAGGTACGGAACTCGATTACACCAAAGAAGGACTGAACGAGGGCTTCAAGTTCAACAATCCGAACGTCAAGGATGCGTGCGGATGTGGTGAGTCATTCAATACCTGAGCGCCAGATGACTACGTTTGATCTGGATTTCGCAGTCGACTATTTCACGCTGTTTGGATTGCCGCAGGCGCAGTCTTTGGATCTCGAAGGCTTGTCGAATAGCTATCGCGCGATTCAAGCTCAGGTGCATCCGGATAAACATGCTCATGCCGCTGCCGCCGACCGGCGACTGGCGATGCAGTGGGCCACGCGGGTCAATGAGGCATTCCAGACACTCAAGTCACCGGGCCAGCGTGCGCGATATCTGTTGCAATTGCTGGGCCATGATCCGCAGATTGAGAACAATACGGCGATGCCGGCAGAGTTTCTGATGAGCCAGATGGAATTGCGCGAAGAGGTGATTGACGCGCGTGCCGCGGCTGACGAAGACGCTCTTGACGAAGTTCGCTCGCGATTGTTGAGTTTGATTAAACAGGAGTACGAGCGTCTGGCGGATTTGATCGACGTCACCAAGGACTATGCCGCCGCTGCCGACCTGGTGCGGCAGCTGATGTTTCAGGAAAAATTGCTCAACGAAATTAACGACGCGCTAGAAGCCGTCACAGCTTAAAAAGACAACTATGGCACTTCTTCAGATTGCGGAACCGGGAGAGTCCGCAGCACCGCATGAGCATCGTCTTGCGGTCGGCATTGACCTTGGCACCACCAACTCGCTGGTCGCTACAGTCAGGAGCGGCATGAGTGTTGTGCTCAATGATGCGCGCGGTCGGTCTTTGCTACCCTCGGTGGTCGCCTATGCCGCTGACGGGAGCGTGGAAGTTGGCTACAGCGCTGAAGCCAAGCAGTCAATTGACCCCAAGAACACCATTGTCTCCGTTAAACGCTTCATGGGCCGGGGAAGGCATGATATTGCCCATATCGAGGCCCTGCCATATGACTTCGTCGATACAGACGGCATGGTCAAGCTAAAAACTATTGCCGGCATCAAGAGTCCGGTTGAGATTTCCGCCGAAATACTCAAGACCATACGTAACCGGGCCGAAGCTTCGCTGGGTGGCGAATTGACCGGCGCGGTAATCACCGTGCCCGCATACTTCGACGATTCCCAGCGTCAGGCAACCAAGGATGCGGCACGGCTGGCTGGCTTGAATGTTCTGCGCCTGCTGAATGAGCCTACGGCCGCTGCGATTGCCTATGGTCTGGATAATTCCGCCGAAGGCATTTACGCCGTATTCGACCTCGGTGGCGGGACCTTCGACATTTCGATTCTGCGCTTATCCAAGGGAGTCTTCGAGGTCATGGCCACTGGTGGCGATTCGGCACTGGGTGGTGACGATTTTGATCACCGTATTTTTTGCTGGATCATCGAGCAGGCGAAACTGGTACCGCTGACCTTGCGTGATGCACGCTTGCTGCAAATGCGAGCTCGCGAGGCCAAGGAACAACTCTCGCAGCATGGCGAAGCGCCTATTACGGTCAAGCTAGGCAGTGGTGAGTATGTGGATCTGGTTCTGACCACCGAAATATTTACCGAGATATCCCGGACTCTGGTGCAAAAGACGCTGGCGCCGTCCAAAAAAGCGTTGCGCGATGCCGGCCTTACTGCCTCGGACGTGAGGGGAGTGGTGATGGTGGGAGGCTCGACGCGCATGCCGCAGATTCAGCATGCCGTGGCAGAACTTTTCAAACAGGAACCGCTCAACAATCTCGACCCGGAAAAGGTTGTTGCGCTGGGAGCGGCGATTCAAGCTAATCTGCTGGCGGGCAATCGCGCACCTGGGGATGACTGGCTGCTGCTGGATGTGATTCCCCTGTCACTCGGTCTGGAAACCATGGGTGGCCTGGTTGAAAAGGTTGTCCCGCGCAACTCAACAATACCGATTGCTCGAGCGCAGGAATTCACCACGTTCAAGGATGGCCAGACGGCGATGGTGGTTCATGTTGTGCAGGGCGAGCGCGATCTGGTTGCAGATTGCCGTAGCCTTGCGCGTTTTGAACTGCGTGGTATCCCGCCCATGGTGGCCGGAGCGGCGCGCATTCGAGTAACTTTTCAAGTGGACGCGGATGGACTGCTCTCCGTTACCGCGCGCGAGCAGACCTCGGGTCACGAGACACGTATCGAAGTCAAACCATCTTACGGATTGAGCGATGATGAAATCGCGGGCATGCTCAAGGACAGCTTCAGTCATGCAGGTGATGATTCCTTCCGCCGAGCCCTGCGCGAAGCACAAGTCGAGGCGCAACGCTTGATTGAGGCTACATTGTCTGCACTGCAGGTCGACGCTGATCTGTTGTCAACGATGGAACGCGCCCACATAGACAACGCGATTGCACAACTGCAGGCAGTGACGCAAGGCGAAGATCGACGCGCTGTCGATGAGGCCATGCAAAAATTGAGCGCGGCGACCAATGAATTCGCGGCGCGGCGAATGAACCAGAGCGTGAAGCGCGCGCTCGCCGGACGGAAAGTGGATCAGATCTCCCTATGACACAAATTATCGTTTTACCCCACGTTGAGTTGTGCCCGGATGGAGCTGTCATAGATGCGGCACCTGGTACATCGATTTGTGATGTGCTGCTCGGCAACAGCATTGATATCGAACATGCTTGCGAGAAGTCGTGCGCGTGCACCACATGTCATGTGGTTGTGCGTGAAGGCTTCGATTCGCTTGAGATAGCTGAGGAAATCGAGGAGGATTTGCTCGACAAAGCCTGGGGCCTGGAGCCAAATTCGCGTCTATCTTGCCAGGCGTTGGTAGGCGAGGTGCCGCTGGTGATCGAGATTCCGAAATACACCATCAACATGGTCAAGGAAGGGCATTCCAAGAAATGAAATGGACAGATAGTCTCGATATCGCCATCGAACTTGCCGAAGCCCACCCGGAAGTTGATCCGACTCGCATCAATTTCGTAGACCTGATGAGTTGGGTCATGGCGCTTCCTGATTTCGAGGAAAACCAGAGCCATTGCGGCGAAAAGAAACTTGAAGCGATACAGCAGGCCTGGATCGACGAACTCGAATGATCATTCATGCTGGTAGATACCCACTGTCATCTTGATGCGGCGGAATTTGATGGCGATCGTGCGGCTGTCGCCGACGCGGCGAAGCAGGCAGGGGTGGGCCTGATCGTGGTGCCAGCTGTCGAGCGTGCCAATTTTGGTGCCGTCGCCTCGGTCTGTCGCGATTTTCCAGTGTGCCGAGCGGCGTATGGTATTCATCCGATGTACGTAGCGCAGGCCAGGGATTCCGATCTAGATGCGTTGAAAGAAATTCTTCAGCGCGAGCATCCGCTGGCGGTTGGCGAAATCGGTTTGGATCATTTTGTTGAAGCTCGTGATGAAGCCCGGCAGGAGTTCTATTTCAGTGCGCAGCTAAAAATGGCTCGCGAGGCGAACCTGCCAGTGCTGCTGCATTGCCGTCGCGCCATTGACCAGGTTCTCAAGCAATTGCGGAGAACTGAGGTCAGCGGTGGAATCGCACATGCTTTCAATGGCAGCCGCCAGCAGGCCGATGAATTCATCAAGCTTGGATTCAAGCTTGGTTTTGGGGGCTCCATGACCTTTCCACGCGCCAATCGAATCCGCGAACTTGCCGTAACGCTGCCGCTTGATACTATCGTGCTCGAAACCGACGCGCCAGATATTCCGCCCGAGTGGATCAGAATCAAGCGCGGAACGGGTAGCAAAGTCGGCGCTCGCAACACGCCGGACCAATTGCCGCGAATCGCGCAAATTCTTGCCGATTTGCGTGGTATTGCAGTAGAAGAGCTTGCTGAAGCCACTACGGCTAACGCAGTTTCAGTGTTTCCCGGGCTTGCACTAATTCACTGACGCCAGCCCGCACTTTTTTTCTCAACCCTACATCATCAGGAGCCAGTCATGAGTACAACAGTAACAATGCGCGGTAACCCCGTTAAAGTTGATGGCGATCTTCCCGCCACCGGTGCGCAAGCTCCGGATTTCAATCTGACCAGCGCCACGCTGGCCGATGTTTCGCTTAAGGACTTTGCAGGCAAGCGCAAGGTAATGAATATTTACCCGAGCATCGATACGCCAACCTGCGCCACGTCTACCCGCAAGTTCAACGAGTCTGCGGGAAACATGACGAACACGGTCGTGCTCTGTGTTTCAGCCGATCTGCCCTTTGCGGCCAAGCGTTTTTGCGAACTGGAAGGTCTGAAAAACGTCGGCCACTTGTCCACCTTCCGTCATCCTGAGTTCCACAAGGATTGGGGTGTGGCTCTCGCAGAAGGCCCGATGGTCGGCTTGACAGCACGTGCTGTGGTTGTGCTTGACGAGAACGACAAGGTGATTCACAGCGAAATGGTCCCGGAAATCGGTCAGGAACCCGACTACGAGGCAGCGTTGAAGTCTCTGGGTTAGGCGGTATTGAAGCGCCGTTACCTGCCCGCGAAGCGGAATTCCAGGTACGCAGAGCGCGCCAGTGCCGACTTTTCAGTAAAAACGGGAGCCTCGGCTCCCGTTTTTGTTATGTCGAGGCGACTTTGCTGGCGCGCTTGCGCTCGATTTCCGTGAGGAAGCGCTTGCGCAAACGAATCGACTTGGGTGTGATCTCGACCAGTTCATCATCGGCGATGAATTCCACCGCCGATTCGAGCGTCATTAGTATTGGCGGTACCAGACGCACGGCTTCGTCGGTGCCTGACGAGCGCACATTGGTCAGTTGCTTGCCCTTGATCGGATTAACCACGAGGTCATTGTCGCGGCTGTGGATGCCGATGATGATGCCTTCGTAAAGGGGATCGCCGTGACTGACAAACATGCGACCACGGTCTTGCAGTTTCCACAGAGCGTAGGCCACGGCGGTGCCGTTGTCCTGCGAAATCAGCACGCCGTTGCGGCGCTCGGCCATGGTGCCCGCCACCGGACCATAGTCGTCGAAAATATGGCTGGCCATGCCGGTGCCACGAGTTGACGTCAGAAATTCGCCCTGAAATCCGATCAGGCCGCGGGCTGGAATGCGGTACTCGAGTCGCACACGACCCTTGCCATCCGATTCCATATTCAGTAGTTCGCCGCGCCGGCGGCCGAGTTCTTCCATGACGCCACCCTGATGATCGTTTTCGATATCGACGGTCAGCAGTTCATAGGGTTCGCACTTTTCGCCGTTGATTTCTTTGAATAGCACGCGTGGGCGCGATACCGCCAGTTCGTAGCCTTCGCGGCGCATGGTTTCGAGCAGGATTGTGAGGTGCAGTTCGCCGCGGCCGGAGACGAGAAATACGTCGGCGTCCTCGGTTTCTTCGACGCGCAAGGCAACGTTCGCCAGCAATTCCTTTTGCAGGCGCTCGCGAATTTGGCGACTGGTGACGAACTTGCCTTCCTTGCCCGCCAGTGGCGAGGTGTTAACCTGAAAATTCATGGTGAGTGTGGGCTCATCCACCACTAGCGGTGGCATGCCGACGGGAGCAGCCGGATCGCAAATGGTGACTCCAATACCGACCTGCTCGATACCGGTAACCAGGACGATGTCGCCGGCTTCTGCCTCGGTTGCCTGTTCGCGCTCGAGACCCGTAAACATCATGATTTGAGCAATTTTTGATTTGCCCTTGGCCTCGTCGCCGTACATCACGACAACTTCCTGGCCGGCCTTCATGCGGCCCTGCTTGATGCGACCGATGCCGATACGACCGACATAACTGTTGTAATCAAGCGAGCAGATCTGCAGTTGCAGCGGCTGATCTACATCAACATCGGGCTGTGGCGTGTGTTTGATGATGGCCTCGTAGAGCGGACGCATGTCCGTGCCAGGTGCGTTGTAATCAAGCATGGCGAAGCCATTCAAAGCTGATGCGAAAACCACCGGAAAATCGAGCTGTTCCTCGGTAGCGCCGAGTTTGTCGAACAGGTCAAAAGTGTGGCTGATTACCCAGTCGGGCCGGGCTCCTGGACGGTCGATCTTGTTGACCACGACAATGGGCTTCAGACCCAGAGCCAGCGCCTTGCGCGTGACGAAGCGCGTCTGCGGCATTGGGCCTTCGACAGCATCGACCAGCAGCAGCACGCCGTCGACCATCGACAACACGCGTTCGACCTCGCCACCGAAGTCGGCGTGTCCCGGCGTGTCGACGATATTGATATGGGTTCCCTCAAAATCGATGGCACAGTTCTTTGAAAGGATTGTGATCCCACGCTCTTTTTCGAGATCGTTGGAATCCATTACCCGCTCAGTAACAGCCTGATGGGCGGCGAAGGTGCCGGATTGACGGAGCAACTGATCGACGAGGGTCGTCTTGCCGTGGTCAACGTGGGCGATAATGGCAATGTTTCTGAGGGCGCGGGACATAGTGGCGGTTGGCGTTGTTGCGGTGCGGAAAAACCGCATATTATATCATGCGGCTGTTTCCGTTCCGATTGAATTATCAGGGGATTTTTTATGCTTGGCATCATAGGCGGCAGTGGTCTTACCCAGTTGGCGATCCTCGACGTATCGCATCGCGAGGTGGTGCGTACGCCCTATGGTGAGCCGTCCGGACCGCTTACTTTTGGCCGTATTGGCTGTAAGGACGTAGTTTTTGTTGCTCGTCACGGCCATGGGCATACCATCCCACCGCATCTGGTGAATTACCGGGCAAATATTCATGCTCTGGAGACCTCGGGGGCGACACAAATCATTTCGGTAGCCTCGGTTGGCGGCATTCGAAACGGTCTCGGTCCTGGTACTTTGGTCGCGCCCCATCAGATCATCGATTACACGTGGGGGCGCGAGATGACTTTTCAGTCGGGCGGAGATGGTCCGGTAGTACATGTCGATTTCACTGAACCTTACGATGCGACGGTGCGCAAGCTATTGCTCGATGTCTCGCAAAATGTGGGTGAGGAAGTGGCGGATGGAGCGGTGTATGCCACTACTCAGGGGCCACGACTGGAAACGGCGGCGGAAATCGATCGATTGCAGCGAGACGGTGCTGACATCGTCGGCATGACCGGTATGCCGGAGGCCGCTCTGGCGCGCGAGCTCAATTTACCTTACGCGGCGCTGTGCGTGGTATCGAACTGGGCTGCAGGGCGTGGCGATTCCAGCCATGGCATCAAGTTTGACACCCTTGAGGCCGCACTGCATTTGGCCATGACGCGGGTTCGTCGCATCATTGAGGGAGTTTGCGAAGCGTGATTCGCGAGGTTCTTCGCATGGGAGATCAGCGCTTGTTGCGCGTGGCACAGCCGGTGACCGAGTTCGGCACGCGTCATCTGACGGAACTGTTGAAAGATATGCGCGACACCATGGCGCATCTTGACGGCGCTGGACTGGCCGCGCCGCAAATCGGGGTCGATCTTCGCGTGGTGATATTCGGTGGTGGGTCGAATCCCCGCTATCCAGATGCGCCGGCGGTGCCCGACACGGTCTTGATCAATCCGGAGCTGGTGCAGCTATCGGACGAGGAGGACTCTGGCTGGGAAGGCTGCCTCTCGGTGCCAGGTTTGCGCGGCTGGGTGCCCCGCTGGAGCCAAATGCGCTACAGCGGCATGGACGAAACCGGCCGACATTTCGAACGGACCGTGGACGGATTCCATGCTCGAGTGGTACAGCATGAATGCGACCATCTCGACGGTGTGTTATATCCCATGCGGGTGCGTGACTTCCGGCGTTTTGGATTTGTGGATGAGCTGTCCGCCGTTGAGGTGCCCTGAGCGGTCTGCCACAGAAGCATGGCTTCTCCATCTGGCGGCGCGGAGCTAAGTCGCTACTTGCTCTGGCGCAGGTTCCACCCGATTGCGTCCGCCGTTCTTGGCGGAATACAGGGCAGCATCAGCACGGTTTACGGTCTGATCTGGAGACTCGGAACCACCATATTCACTGATGCCGATGCTGATGGTCACGGGTATCTGCCGACCATCCGCACTAATTGGTGTTGCCTCCATTTTCTGGCGCAGATTTTCTGCAATACGGTATGCCTCGGCATGATCGCAGTTTCTCAGCACTAGCAGGAACTCCTCGCCGCCCCAACGTACTGCGATATCCGACTTCCGCAGCCCTTCCGCCAAAAGGCCGGCCACTGAGCTCAGTACCTGATCGCCGACCACGTGCCCGTGTTGATCATTGATTTCCTTGAAATAGTCTATGTCGGCGAGCAGCACGGCGATCGGCTGCGGGGTGCGTCGGTATTCGGCCAGCAGTTTGTCGATCAGGATGGTGAAGGCGTGACGGTTGAGCAGGCCGGTAAGTTTGTCGGTTGCGGCCATTTCCTCGATGCCGTGCTGGTAATTGGACAGCACCCGATGAGTCAGGAACAGCACAATCAGTGTCACGGCAAGACTGATGGCCAAGTTGAAATACAACGTCCGACGAATGCCGGCGAGCGCCGTGTCCTCGTTCTGTTCGACAAACAGATACCACTTGAGTTCGGGCAGATAGTTCACATGCAGGACGTGGTTGGAGCCGTTGGCAACAAATTGGTATGAACCCGCCTTTTCGTGGAGTATGCGGTCAACCAGCGAGCCCACTCCAGGGCTACTGCGCAAATCCGGCGCGCGGCCTGTCTGGTTGCCAAAGTCAACAACCTTGCCTTGGGCGTCAACAAAATAAATGGTGCGTTGGAAGCGCTGCTGATAATCGGTGATCAGGCTACGCACCGCATCCACGGTAAGCCCAATTCCCGTGGCACCAATGTAGTTTCCGGAGAAATCGTAAACGCGATAATTGATAAAAATCGTTAGTGCATCGGCATTGGCCAAATCAGGGTCAACGTTGGTTTCGTAATCCTGCTTCATGTCGCGAACGCGGTAGTACCAGGCGTCGCGTGGATCGGTGGCCGAAACACGCTTGAGAATGCCCGCGCCCGTGTAATAAATTGTGCTCTTGTCAGAAACAAAAAAGCTGCTGAAGGCACCGTAGCGCTGTTTTACTTCGCGCAGATAACGCGCCATTTCCTCGACGTTGCGTTCGCCCTTGAGCACCCAGTCGCGCAAAAACGTGTCCTGCGCCATGGTCGATGAAATCAGCACCGGACGAACCAGATCCTTCTGAATTTCCGAGTAAATGTTGCTCGCCGTCAGTGGCAGATCCTGGCCGATGATGGCGTCGCGAATAGCTTGTTTCGAAACAAAATAGCCGAACAGCGTGGTCGCAATGAAACCGGCCAGGAGCAGCAGGCTCAAAACCAGCAACAGGCGGCGACGGTCAAAAATGCGGGCTTCGTTCATGGCCTGGACATTCTATGGCATTCAGGCGCAGTCGCTTTTTCCGCCTGTCTGGATAGCGGGATTACGACGCAAGTTCCAGTGCCAAGGAGCACGTTTCGGAACTTGCCGTATCACCAGCGCCGACTTTTTAAGTGTAGCCTGGACTATCCTGATAGTCGCGCTCAGACTTGTATCAACTCGCTTTGGCGAGTTTGGCCTTGAGCCTCTGTGCGGTCTTCTCGATACCCACGATGAATCGATTGTGTTTACCGCGGGCGACCTCTTCAACTGAATCGCGAGCGGTGAACTCGAAAGTAACGGCAGGGCCATTGACTTCGGTAAGCGTGACCGTGACGTCTACCCACATGCCCATCAGTGTGGCACCAACATGATCCAGTTCGACCCGGGTACCGACTGAGTCCTTGCCGGTTTCGATATGCTCAAGCAGCAGATCGCGGCAGGCCATTTCAATGTCATAGAGCAGGTTCGGCGTCGAATAGACCCTGCAGTCGTCACCCATGAAGCTGATGGTCTTGTCGTGATCGATTTCGACGTGACGGGTGGCAGTGAGTCCGGCTTTAAGTGTTTCGCTCATGATTTGTCCTCGATTGCTAGGGTTGGTTGTGCCAGCAAAAAGCGTGCGGCTGGAGAATTCAGACTTGTTCGTGCTTCTACTATTTCCTGAGGGAGTCTGCGTAAAGGCGCGCCTCAATGTAGCGCACCAGTGCTTTGGTACCGCGAACGCAGTTGCGGAATACGCAAACACCCTGGTCCATCAGTTTTGCGCTCATGGCGTCGTATAGATGCCCGCCGTCCACGATACCGACAATCGGCTTTTCATTGCGGGCCACCAGCGGAGGCATCAGGTGCACGGTACTTTTCGGGTCCGTGATATCGAAACCGGGTCGCAACTTGCTTACCTCCAGGGCTCTAACAGAGGGGGCCGTCGGATCGAGTCCAACCACCACCGCATCGATGTCGGAATCCTGGAGAAAAGCCTCGGAGATTTGCAAGTGGGCTTCGTCATCCGCACCGGGATTGATGTCGATCGGGTTTCTGACTTCGACCAGGGCGCTGAGTTTTTTTGCTGCCAGGATTTCCTCGACATTTTTTACCGTTTCGGAACTCAGCGATCCCATTTCCATGGCGAAGTTGTCGGACTCGATAAAGTCCGCCATGCCGACGGCCTCAAACCCCGCGCCACTTATTGCGCCCAGTCGATTGCCACCAATTGTCTTATTGTGAAAAGCCCCAGCCATGTAGAACAAATCATCAAAGCTATTGAAGTCTTCAGCGACGATCGCACCCGCCTGTCGCACGACGGCATCAAACAAGATCGGCCCGCCTGCGATTGATGCAGTATGTCCCATGACTCCGCCCATGCCGGGAGCGGTTTTGCCAGATTTGTAAACGACAACCTGTTTGCCATTGAGGACTGCCTTGCGAACAGCCTTGGCGAAATCCAGGCCATCGCCATCCTTGAAGCCTTCGATGTAGATGCCCAGTGTCTCGATTTCTGGGAGGTCGGCGAAATAGCTGAGCATATCGCCGTGGGTCAGATCGGTCTGGTTGCCCAGGGCAAGCATATAGCGCGGGTCAAGCCATGGATTCTGGCTCAATCGGGTGATCATGAACGCACCGCTTTGGCTCAACATGACCGAGTTTCTCTCGGGCTTCTTCTGCGGTTTAGGCAGTCGCTCAAGTGGGATGAACCAGGAATCGTAGCTACCCGGATGAGAAACTACACCGAGGCAATTGGCGCCTAGAAAAATTGGACCGCCACCGGGTTTGCCATGGGCGGCATTGATGCGGTCAGCCAATGCCGCGGCCGGTTCGCGGCTGGCTTTGGTTTCCCCCAAGCTGCCCGGAATCAGCATTACCGATTCCACCGAATCAGTTTCGATGATCTCATCAACCAGATCGTAGACTGCACTGGCGGCGACTGCGACTATCAGCAGATCGAGTTTGTGATCCAATGCCTTCAGACTCTCGACGCACTTGACGCCATCAATTTCCGTTTCGCCAGCGCGAATGATGGTCATGCGGTCCTTGCTATAGCCACTTCCCAGTAAGTTTTTCAGAATGATCCGGCCAAAATTCATCTTACTGGCCGAGACGCCGATGATGCCAATCGACGTGGGATGGATCAGTTTGTCGATCTTGTTGATGGGGCGGGGCAGACGCGGTGCTTGAGATGGAACAAACTCGCACTGTGCAGTTTGGACTATCAAGTGTTCGCCAATGTTCGCAGGATTCAATTCCAGGCTTTGCAATACGAAGGCCGTCTTTGCATTGCCTCGCGACTGATTGGCGGCCAATAGTAGAAGCTGTTCAAAGCAAGTTTTGAGTTGCGGGTCAGGAAGCGGCAAACCGCCACGTTTGGCTATCGCCGCGAGTTTCTGATACGCCAGGGTGCGCCTGAACAAACTCAAAAAATTGTCTGCGTCGGTCAGGTCTGTGGCCGCATAAACAGAGGCACGATCTTTGCCGAAATTGCTTTCATCGAGTTCTGCATCCATACCACCAATGCCGGCACTGATGACCATGCCGAACTCACGGGTGTTGTTGAGGCTGATACGAATATCGACTGCAAGCTTTTCTTCTGCGGTTGCCTTCTCCTGCGCGAGTCCCATTCCCATATCGGCGAACAGAATGTTCAGTTCGGCCTGGTTCAGGGCATTGCGCCCATTCGCTGCGGCCTGCTTGAATAGCTCTCCCATTTTGGATGCCAGTGCTGCAGTGTTGGTGTTTGTCTGTGACGTGCTCTGCATGGGGTTGACTCCCGTTGATTGGCTCAGTCAGCTGGATAAGCTCGGGAGGAACTATAACAGATACAAATCTACCGAAAAATAGTATCAAGTATGTATCGGTTGATATCCATCATATTTGATCTCGATCAATGTTTGCTTGTGATTTGTGGTGTACCCAGTCCGCCAAAGCGTTCATAGAAGTACTCGGCGGCGGGTGGGAGCGGGCCATTTGCGGTCTCGCAAACCAAAAGCAGGTGTTTCTGGGCGTACGGAAAAGTGATGCTGTAGAGTTCGCGGCACAGTTGACGCGCAATCCCGCCACTCCAGTTGCTTGGAAGCAATTGGGACGGCAACTGCGGATCGTTCAGCAGGGCGCGTCGAAAAGCGTGCATCAGGAGTGTCTGGATCAGGAAACACTGCTCCGGATCAAGGCTATGAGCTGCACGCATGGTGCGCAGTACCGGTCGGAACAGTTCGATGAAATCCAGGTACTTGGCTGAAAGTGCGTCAAGATTCCAGCATTCATGCACCAGTTCCTGTAGCGGTTTGCTGCTCAGAGAACTGATATTGACGGCTTTCATTGCCACGACCTTGTCGTGGGCGCCAGTTTCCTGAAGGATGTCCAGTAGTGCATCCGTGTCCCCGGATGGATGTGCCAGGATTCCGGATGCCAGCGTACCGTAGCCAGCCCAAGCTAGATCCTTGCGCAGGGAATCGCGTGGTGCGCCGGTAAGTGAGGCAGGGATCATTACCAACTGCCATTCTCCGGTCCAAACATCCTGCGGTGCAAAATAGATTCGACGATAGGCATGTTCAAACCGGCGGCGTCCGGAGGTGGTCAAGCTGTAGAAGCTCTTGCGCCCAAGTTGTTCTGATACCAGCCATTTTTCCTGCGATAGTCGGTAAACGCTGGTGCGCACCATGCGTTCATTGAGCCCCAATGGTTGCACCAGTCGAATGAAACTGCCTAGCCAAACGGTACCGCCATGAGGTGCGATGAAATCACCGTAGACGGTGATGATCAGAGAGTTGGCCCGGGTCGGATGCTGGTCCAGGAAGTCTTTGATCCATTGAGTGACAAATCGGCTCTTCACGGTATTCCTATACGTTGGGTCAGCGCCTTCCGGCAATCTTGGTGTGACTCAAACCAATGCTGGTGTAGGAGCGTATGGCGGGAAGCTTACTGCGCCCCTAGCAGAAAGCAGTATAAGGCAACTCTAATGTGATACAAATTAGTTGATTTATGTTCCGCTAAAGTGTATCGTAATTGTAGTAGGGTTAAATTCGACTACTGCGAAAAAGGACGAGGCGGGCTATGCAACACGAAGCGGGTGTGGGCATCGAGATACACAATAGCTACAGCGCGTTCCGCTGGTCGGAGGGCGTCGCCACCTTGTCGAACGAGATCGTGGCGGAAGAGGTCCCCGTGGCTTTGGTCTATAACGGCATATCGCACGCCGTGATGTTGGCCACACCGCAGCATCTGGAAGATTTTGCGCTGGGTTTCAGTCTGAGCGAGTGCATCGTTGGCCGCTCGGGTGAAATTCACGATCTGGAAATTGTTGAGCAGTCCAACGGTATTGAAGTGCACATGCAACTTTCGGGAGAGCGTGCCCACGCACTTAAGCTGCATCGTCGTTCGCTGGCCGGGCGCACCGGTTGCGGCCTATGTGGCACTGAAAGTCTCAATCAATTGGCAAAGCGGGCAGCGACTGTCAGTTCGGTTGCGGTGTTGAGCGAAGGTGCTTTACCGCGTGCTTTGTCTGCTTTGGGTGAAATGCAGTCTTTGTTTCAAGTGACGGGTGCGGTTCATGCAGCGGCTTGGTGCGACATTGATGGTTGCGTCAAGCTGCTACGCGAGGATGTCGGGCGCCACAACGCGCTCGACAAGATCATAGGGTCTTTGGCGGCGCAGCGCATCGGGTTCGAAAACGGCTTTGTCCTGATGACCAGTCGCGCCAGTTACGAGATCGTACAAAAGGCGGCAGCCGTGGGTATCGCCGTAGTGGCGGCGGTGTCCGCGCCTACCGGTTTGGCAGTCAGAGTGGCGATTGAATCCGGAGTCACGCTCATCGGATTTGTCAGAGGCGAGCGGCATTGCGTTTATTCGCATCCCGAACGCGTTCATTAAGTCAATGAAGCAGGTGAGGAAAATGACCATGGAAGAAGCCCAGTCGAAGTCCGTTAAGCATGTGCCGACGTATTGCTATAACTGCGTTTCCGGTCCCGACTTCATGACGGTCAAGGTCGTCGATGGAGTTGCGACCGAGGTTGAGCCGAATTTTGCCGCTGAAAACGTACATCCTGCGCATGGTAAGCCGTGTGTCAAGGCTTATGGTCTGATACAAAAGACCTACAACCCCAATCGCATTCTGACACCGATGAAGCGGACGAATCCGAAGAAGGGGCGCGACGAGGATCCTGGTTTCGTTCCCATATCCTGGGACGAAGCGCTCGATACGATTGCCGATAAACTCAAGACGACTCTGGCCAAAGGCGTTCTTGATGAAACCGGCCTGCCTCGCGTGGCGGCATCCTTCGGTCATGGCGGTACGCCAGCTATGTACATGGGTACCTTCCCCGCTTTTCTGGCATCCTGGGGACCGATCGATTTCAGCTTTGGTTCCGGTCAAGGCGTCAAGTGCGTCCATTCCGAACATCTATATGGTGAGTTCTGGCATCGTTCATTTACGGTCGCAGCGGATACCCCTTCGGCGCGCTATGTAATTTCTCTCGGCGCCAACGTCGAGGTTTCCGGTGGCCCCTGCGCCGTGACACGGCATGCCGATGCGCGGATTCGTGGTTACAAGCGGGTTCAGGTCGAACCGCATCTTTCTGTTACAGGCGCGTGTTCCGCGGAGTGGGTTCCGATCCGGCCGAAGACCGATCCGGCTTTCATGTTCGCCTTGATGCATGTGCTCCTGATCGAGCACAAAGAAGATGAGTTGGACGTTCCGTTCTTGCGCGACAGAACTTCCTCGCCGTATCTGGTAGGTCCCGATGGCTTGTATCTGCGTGATGCCGAAAGCAGGAAGCCTCTGATTTGGGATGTGAATCAAAAGAAGGCAGTGGCTCATGACACGGTCGGCGCGTTTCCCGCGCTTTCCGGGCGCTTCCCTGTTAGCGGCGCTGTGAGCGTTGATGCGGATGATGCCTGCACCACCATGGGTGATGTCGAGGGTGTCACAGCATTTTCGAAGCTCGTTGAGCACATTGAAAAATATTCGCCGGAATGGGCATCGGAAATTTGCGATGTTCCAGCCGAGACGATTCGCCGCATCGCCAACGAATATCTCGAAGCGGCCAGTATTGGCGAAACCACGGTGATCGATGGCGTTACGCTACCTCTACGGCCGGTTGCGGTCGTTCTTGGCAAATCGGTCAACAACGGTTGGGGTGCTTTTGAATGCTGCTGGGCACGCACTACGCTGGCGGTCCTGGTGGGCGCGCTTGAAAATCCTGGCGGCACGGTGGGAACGACAGTGCGCCTGAATCGTCCGCATGACAACCGTCACACCAGCGTCATTCCGGGCGAAGACGGCTTCATGGCGCAGAAGTTCAACCCGACCGACAAGGCCAACTGGGTTTCCAAGCCGACCGGGCGCAACATGCACCGTACGCTGGTGCCGATCGTCGGCAATACCGCCTGGAGCCAGGCGCTCGGACCGACACAACTGGCCTGGATGTTCCAGCGCGAGCAGCCATCGCCCGATATGCCGAAGCCGACTTTGCCCGATGTCTGGTTCATCTATCGGACGAATCCGGCGATCTCGTTTTGGGACACGCCAACACTTGTAAAGACCATCGCAACCTTCCCCTTCACGGTCGGGTTCGCCTATTTGCTGGATGAAACCAACTACATGGCTGACTTGTTGTTGCCCGAAGCGACGGATCTGGAGTCGGTACAGATGATCCGCGTTGGCGGCACCAAGTTCATGGAACAGTTCTGGGACTCTAAAGGTGTGGCATTGCGTCAGCCGGCGGTCGCTGCGCAGGGTGATACGCGTGACTTCAGCTGGATCAGTACCGAACTTGCCAAGCGCACCGGTTTGCTCGAGAAATACAACGAAGCGATCAATCGGGGTGCCGCGGGTGTTTCGCCGCTCAAGGGCGTTGATTACGATTTCAGTCTCGACACGACCGCGGAGCATTCACCGGAAGTTATTTGGGATGCCGTCTGCCGTGCGGCAACGACATCCTTGTCCAAAGGCAAGGAGACGCATGACCTGGCCTGGTTCAAGGAGCACGGCTTTTACACGGTGCCGATGTCGCGGCTTGAATGGTATTTGACTCCGACCATGGAAAAGCAGGGCCTGCGCTACGAGTTGCCGTATCAGGAGCGGCTGCTGCGTATTGGCCGGGAACTCGGCAATCGCCTGCACGAGCACAAGATGACGTGGTGGGACGAGCAATTGTCGGAGTATGCCGCACTGCCGGAATGGCACGATGTACCTGGACGTTGGGATGCCGCGCTGGTGAATTCGGGGGCCAAGGTCGAGGACTACCCGTTGTGGTTGCTGGCCACCAAGAGCATGCAGTACCACGCTGGCGGCAACGTAGGCATTGAACTGATGAGAGAAGTCTCGATGAATATCCGTGGCCATTCCGGAGTCATCATTAATGCGACAACTGCCGCGCGCTACGGTATTGCGGAGGGCGATAGGGTTGAGATTCGGTCCCATATCGGTTCAACCTTCGGTGCTGCAGTGCTCGCACAGGGTGTCCGGCCCGACACCTTGGTCATCCTCGGGCAGTTCGATCATTGGGCTCAAGCCTTTGCCAAGGATCTTGACATGCCCAGCCTGAATACCATCGCCCCGATGTCGATTGAACTGACCGACGCGACCGGATCCGGGTCGGATATTGTCAAGGTGCAACTACACAAAGTGGAAGGAGTGCCAGCATGACGCGCTATGTGATGAGCATTGATCTGCGTCGCTGCGTCGGCTGCCAAACCTGCACCGCCGCATGCAAGCAAGCCAATGCGACGCCTCCAGGGATCCTATGGAGGCGGGTTCTTGACCTGGAAACTGGCGAGTTTCCGAATGTCAGCCGTACGTTTCTGCCCATGGCCTGCATGCACTGCGCCAATCCGCCCTGCGAAGAAGTTTGTCCGACCAAGGCGACGACCAAGCGTGCCGATGGTCTGGTGGCGATCGATTACGATCTTTGCATCGGCTGCGCCAACTGCGTGATGGCCTGTCCCTACGATGCCCGGTCGATTGTTCATGCCGAGCACTACGCCTATCACGATGAGGCTATGCCTTCGGAGGCGGCGCGCTTCGATCCGGCACGAGTAGCGGTTTCGATGAAATGCAGCTTCTGCAAGGATCGCATTGATGAAGCGGCAGTTACCGGGCGGATACCCGGTATCCATCCGGAAGTGACCCCGGCCTGTGTCAATTCATGCATTTCTGGAGCCATGGAGTTCGGCGATATTGAAGATCCCGAAAGCAATGTCAGCCGGTTGTTGGGTGAAACTCAGCACTACCGCATGCACGAAGAGCTCGATACCGAACCCGGTGTGTATTACATATGGGACAAGTCATGAAAAAATTGACCAAAAAATCAGCCGATCTGCTGTCACCGAGGCAGCAGCGCAACTGGGACTGGCGCGCCGCAGCAAATTTCATCGCTGGTGGGGCCGGTGGCAGCTTGCTGCTATGGACGGCACTGGCCGGTTTTTCATCCGGAACGACGCGGATGGCAATTCTGCTGGGTCTTATCCTGATTGGCACCGGGCTGACCTGTGTTTGGTTCGAGATCGGCCGGCCATGGCGTGCGCTTAATGTCTATAAGCACGTTGCTACTTCATGGATGACGCGTGAGGCGATGGTTGCGGCGGTACTTTTCCCGGTTGGGGGCTTGGCGCTTCTCACTGCTGCGCCCGTTCTGGTCGTGGTGACGGGCGTATTGGGGGCGGTTTTTCTGTACACCCAGGCTCGAATTCTGGCAGCCAACAAGGGTATCCCGACCTGGCGCCATCCGCGCAGCATTCATTTGATGGTTGCCACGGGTCTCGCTGAGGGCGCCGGCTTCCTGATTTGCGTAACGTCGCTGTCTTCCCCGTTGATAGGAACGTGGGGTCTTGGCGGAGTTATTGCGTTGATCGCCGCTCGTGCCTATTTATGGAAAGCCTATCTTGGTGGGCTGCGTGCCGACGGTGCGCCCGATGGCGCTCTGACGGTGCTGAACGGATTTGACGGGCGGTTCGTGGTGTTTGGCCACATTCTTCCGGTTGTTGCTATCGTAGCGGCTCTGGCAGGGATGCCAGCTCAGTCCGGTGTGTTGTTTGCCGCAGGAATCCTGGTAGTTGCCACCGGCTGGACGATGAAGTTTATTTTGGTTCTACGCGCCGCGTTTACGCAGGGACTGGCTCTAAAGCATTTACCGGTACGCGGCTGCGGTGTGGCCGGAGTTGCCGCCAAGCCCGGTTGGACCATGACTGGCACCTAGACCGGAAAGTCTATTTCAGGGAACAACAACAAGATGGGGCCGTGCAGCCTCATTGGAACGAAGGAGACAAGATGTACGAAGTGCGTTTTCATGGCCGAGGCGGTCAGGGTGCCGTTACTGCGGCATCGATGCTCGCCGCTGCCCTGCTTGAAGAGGGCAAATACGCGGTGTCTATCCCGTCTTTCGGATTCGAGCGACGCGGTGCACCGGTGGTTTCCTTTCTGCGTTGCAGCGACAAGGTTATTCGTCAGTTGACGAATATCTACACGCCCGATTGTCTGATTTGCGTCGACCCGACGCTGGCCAAGTCGGTTGATATCTTCAGTGGTCTCAAGCAGGGTGGCACGCTGGTGCAGGCAACACACAAACCGCTGGCAGAAGTAATAATGGCCGACACGGTCGGTGTCGTTGGTTTGTGCAATGCCGTCAATATTGCACTGGAAATATTCAAGCGCCCGATTACCAATACGCTGATGTTGGGAGCGTTTGCCAAGACCACGGGAGTAGTATCGCTCGACGCGCTAAAGCGTTCGCTGGAACATTCCGACTTTCGCGATGCCGGGTTAGCCCAGAACATGCTCGCGCTGGAGCGTGGTTACGACGAAACGACAGTGCATACCGTAGATCGGAGGGTTGCAGCATGAGTCGGCACACCAGCTATCCAATGTTTGATCTGGTCAAGGCCAATGTCCCGGATGACTTGTGTCCGGTTGCCACCGATGTCAGCCCCATGCTTCCCGGTGACTGGCGCAGCATGCGGCCGGTCGTTGATCGCGACAAATGCGTCAAATGTGCGGTGTGCTGGCTGTACTGCCCGGTGCAATGCGTCGAGGAAAAGGCGGCATGGTTTGACTTCAACATGGCGACCTGCAAGGGTTGTGGAATATGCGCCAATGAGTGCCCGCAGCGCGCGATTACCATGATTCCGGAGGCGACATGAGTGCCGATTGTCGCCGTCGCCTGCCCGCGCGGAATCCCCGGTTCGCAGAGCGCACCAGCGCCGTGTTCCAACGCCGTATCACCAGCGCCGAGTTTTCTCGTCGCATTCCACACCCGGAGGCATCATGACGACCGCCACCCTTGAAACGCCGATGCAGACCCAGCCGGCAAAGCAAAAAGTCATTCTATGTGAGGGTAACGAAGCCGCTGCGTTGGCTGTTGCTCTGGCCCGCCCGGACATGGTGGCCGTGTATCCCATTACACCGCAGTCCTCATTGGTCGAGCACGTCGCCGCGCTGATTGCCGAAGGCCGCATGGACGCCGACATCGTCGATGCCGAGGGTGAGCATTCGGTGCTATCGGTGCTGCAGGGTGGGGCACTGGCCGGCGCGCGGACGTATACCGCAACCTGTGGGCCAGGGTTGGCATTCATGTTCGAGCCGTATTTCCGTACTTCCGGAATGCGCCTGCCCATCGTTATGTCCATCGTCACTCGCGATGGGATCACGCCACAGTCGGTCTGGGGTGGGCATCAGGATGCGATGACGGTGCGTGAAGTTGGCTGGGTGCAAGTGTATTGTGAAACCGTTCAGGAAGTGCTCGACACGACCGTCATGGCGTTCAAGATTGCCGAGCATCACGACGTGATGTTGCCGGTCAACGTCTGTCTCGATGGCAACTATCTTTCTTATGGCACGTCGCGCGTTGAGTTGCCTGACCAGGCGGAAGTCGATGCATTCATGGGCGTGAAAGATGTCAATTGGCACGTCGCGCTTGATCCACTCCGGCCGATGGCGGTAGATCCGCTCACCGGCGGCACGTCCGGCAAGGGGCCGTCGACATTTGTCCGCTATCGCAAAGGTCAGTGTCGAGGCATGCAGAATTCGCTGCGGGTCATCGAGGAGGTGCATGAGGAGTGGGCGCAGCGTTTCGGTCGCAGTTTCGCGCCGCTGGTTGAGGAATACCGACTGGAAGATTCCGACTACGCAATCATGACCCTGGGCAGCATGACTGGCGCAGCCAAGGATGCGATTGACGAAGCACGCGATGCCGGCAAGCGCGTCGGGCTGATCAAGATCAAGACCTTCAGCCCCTTCCCGGTTGAGGCGCTGCTCAAATCCTTGAAGAAGATCCGCGCGCTGGGTGTGGTTGATCGTTCGGTCGGCTTCCGCTGGAACTGCGGGCCGATGTACCAGGAAACCATGGGCGTGCTTTACCGACTATGCAGTGAAACCGGAACGAGTCTGCCATCGATGAGCTTCATCGGCGGCCTGGCCGGTGCCGACATCACGGTCGGACATTTCCATCGTGTCATTGAAGTGACGGAAAGCTTGCTCACCCAGCCAGCACCGATCGAGCCAGTCTGGCTCAACGAGCGCGATTAGGGGAAGTCATGGAACAGACAAAATATCTTGTAGTGGGTAGCAGCCACGCAGCGCTCGAAGCGGTTACCGCGATTCGCATGCATGACACCGAGGGCAGCTTGACCTTGCTGACGCGCGACACGCACCTGCCTTATTCGCCGACCGTATTGCCCTATGTGGTTTCCGGTCGCTCGCCGGCGGACAGCATTTTCCTGCGCGATGAGAAATTCTTTGAAGCAAATCGGGTGGCGTACAAGCGTGGCTCGGCATTGAAGGCGCTGCATACGGCACGCAATACGGCCGAACTGGCTGACGGTAGCGAGATTGCCTACGAAAAGATCCTGCTGGCAACCGGTGCGGCGCCTGCAATCCCGCCGATTCCGGGCCTCGATCAGGTTTCCTACCATGTGCTGCGCACGCTCGACGATGCGACCAAATTGAACGCCGCGATCAAGCAGTCCAAACATGCGGTAGTGCTTGGTGCCGGGCTGGTGGGCATGCACGCTGCAGAAAATCTGGTCAAAGCGGGAGCTTCGGTCACCATTGTGGAAATGGCCAAGCAACTGACCGATGGTTATTTCGATGCGACCGCGGCGCAGATGATCGAGAAGGCATTCACTGACAACGGCGCCACGATTATGACCGGCAGCCGCGTTGTGAAACTTGAGCCCTCAGCTATCGGTGCGCTCATCACACTGGAAAACGGAAAGACGCTGGAAGCCGATTTGCTGCTGGTCGCCACCGGCGTCAAGCCGAACATGGACTATCTTGGCGAGCAGGGCGGAGGCGTCGAGCACGAGCGCGGCATTCTTGTCAGCGACACCATGCAAACCAATGTCACCAATGTCTGGGCGGCAGGCGACTGCGCGCAAGCCAAGGGCTTCTACACCGAAGACAAAGTGATGAACGCGATCTTGCCGGACGCGACCGAGCAGGGCCGTATTGCCGGCATGGCGATGGCGGGCGATCCCGGAGCGAAGACGTATCCCGGTGGTGTGCCTTTGAATACCTATCACTTCTTTGGCCGCCATGCGATCTCCGTCGGTTCGAGCCGCGTGCCGGAAGGTGGTGAAGTCGTGACGCGCTTCGATGAAGTCAGCGGCCGCTACCTCAAGGCAATTTTCAAGGATGACCGCCTGCTCGGTATCTATGGCGTCAATGAGTTTTTCGACGGTGGAGTCATGTGCCAATTGATTCTGCGGCGAGTTGATCTGTCGGACGTCAAGGAGCGCTTCCTGGCGGATCCGCTGACAGTCGGCCGCGAACTAATGTCCAGAATCTGGCGCTAGGAGACGATTATGGGAAAAGGTTACAACACCATTGCTTTCGATTCCGCCAAGTGCGACGGCTGCGGCGACTGCATGACCGCCTGCGCAACAACAAAAACTGGCACCGATGACAAAACGCGTTCGCGCATTCAGATAGTCGGTAGTGAGGCCGATGGATTTGAACTTGCACTGTGTCGCCAGTGCGGTGATCCGAAGTGCGTTACCGTATGCCCCGCAGCGGCGTTGACCAAGAACTTTGATAGCGGTGTCATCGACTGGGATGCCTCGAAGTGTGTCGACTGTTTGCTGTGTACGGTTGGCTGCGCTTACGCCGGGATAGCGCTGGACGCAGGCACGGGACACGTCGCCAAGTGCGATACCTGTGATGGCGCTCCTGCCTGCGTGCCGGCCTGTCCGCATGATGCACTGACCTACATCACTACCTCGCGCATCTACAACGAAGTCGGCGACTGGGAGGATTTGTTTGCACCAGGCCTGGCAGGGTGCCAGGGCTGCAACACCGAATTGCTGATGCGCCATACCCTGCGCAGGGTGGGACCGGAGACAGTTCTGGCCACGCCGCCGGGCTGCGTACCGGGCATGGGCTCGGTGGGTTTCAACGGCACCACGGGCACCAAGATTCCGGTTTTCCATCCGCTGCTGACGAACACAGCAGCCATGCTGGCAGGCGTCAAACGTCAGTACAAGCGGGTAGGGCGCGATGTAACCGCGCTGGCGATTGCCGGAGACGGCGGTGCCTCGGATGTGGGCTTCCAGTCATTGTCCGGCGCAGCGGAGCGCAACGAACAGATATTGTTCATGGTTGTCGATAACGAGGGCTACATGAACACCGGAATGCAGCGCTCGAGTTGCACGCCGTATGGTGCCTGGACGTCAACCACTCCGATCGGCAAAGGGTCGGGTGGCATGCCATCACAGGGCAAGACGCAGGATGCCAAAAATCTGCCGCTGATCATGGTTAACCATCGTTGTGAATATGTGGCGACGGCATCCACCGCCTACATGGAAGACTTGTACGACAAGTTGGACAAGGCCATTGCTGCTTCCAAGCGCGGCTTTGCCTACCTGCACGTGTACTCGCCATGCACCACAGGCTGGCGCTTCCCGACAGATCAGAATATGGAAGTGGCACGCAAGGCGGTCGAAACCAACTTCGTCATGTTGTGGGAGTACAACCCGCGCGACGGCCTGCACTTTACCCACTCGGCTGACGAGCCCTTGCCGGTTACTGAGTATCTGAAGGCGATGGGACGCTTCCGTCACCTGAGCCCGGACCAGATTTCACACATTCAGGGCAAGGTCGTGGAGAATCTCGCATTCGTGAAGCAGATGGCCTATCGAGAAAACTGAGGTTTAATGGAGGAGCCTTGAGCCTGATACTCTTAGGCTCACAGGCAAAGGCAAAAGAAAATTGAGGAAAGAAATATGAGCAAGCAGGAAATGTCAGGCAGCGAGTTGGAGCCCATCGAGAAGGCCAGTCTGGACGAACTTCAAGCCTTGCAGTTACAGCGCATGAAGTGGTCCTTGCAGCATGCCTACGACAACGTGCCGCACTATCGGCAGAAGTTCGATGCCGCCGGCGTGCATCCGAATGACTTGAAGCAATTGTCTGATCTCGCCAAGTTTCCGTACACAACGAAGAAGGATTTGCGCGACACCTATCCTTTTGGCATGTTCGCGACGCCAATGCGCGATGTGGTTCGAATTCATGCATCTTCGGGGACGACAGGCAAACCGACGGTGGTTGGCTATACCAAGAACGACATTGCGATGTGGGCCAACATGATGGCCCGGTCCTTGCGCGCCTGTGGTGGATCGGCCGACGACATCATCCTCAATTCCTATGGCTACGGTCTTTTCACGGGTGGGCTCGGCGCCCACTACGGTGGTGAGTGTCTAGGTGCCGCTGTGATTCCTATGTCAGGCGGGCAGACAGAAAAGCAGGTGCAATTGATTCAGGATTTCAAGCCGACCATCATTATGGCGACGCCTTCCTACATGCTCACGATCGCCGATGAAATGGTCAAGCAGGGCATGAAACCAAACGAGACCAGTTTGCGGGTCGGTATTTTTGGTGCAGAGCCCTGGACCAACGAAATGCGTAGAGAGATTGAAGAGCGTTTGGGTATCGACGCGGTCGATATCTATGGTTTGTCGGAAGTGATGGGGCCTGGAGTCGCCTGTGAATGTGTTGAGACCAAGGATGGTCCGCACATTTGGGAGGATCACTTTTACCCGGAGATCGTCCATCCAGAAACCGGAGAAGTGCTACCCGATGGTGAATTGGGCGAACTGGTGTTCACGTCTTTGTCCAAGGAGGCACTGCCAATTATTCGTTACCGTACCCGAGATCTGACTCGTTTGATGCCGGGAACGGCGCGCAGCATGAGGCGGATGGAGAAGATTACCGGGCGTAGTGATGACATGCTGATTATTCGCGGCGTAAATGTTTTCCCGACTCAGATCGAAGAAATCCTGCTGAAGAACCCGAATCTTTGCGCCCAATACCAATTGCAGGTGTCCAGAGAGGGGCACTTAGACAAGCTTGATGTCTATGTTGAAGTCCGCAGCGATCTTTCAGAAAATATCGGGGAGATCAAGCGAAACGAAATTGGTGCCGAAATGCAACGCCAAATCAAGGTGTTGGTTGGAGTTACTGCAGATGTCCACGTCGTAGAGACTGACAAGGTTGAGCGTACTTTGGTAGGGAAAGCCCGGCGGGTGATTGATCGCAGGTCAAAATAGATTGGCAAAAGTAGGAATTGGTTGCATTATTGATCATTTCTTCACATACCATGATATATAGTGCATTTTGAAAATGGTAAGATTCACTGAGGTGATTGATGGATAAGCGGGATATATCGAGATGTCCAGCTCTGACGCTGAATGTGATACTTTTTCTTTTTCACTCGCACATGGTTTTTGTAAAGCAGTTCTTGTAGTCAAACAACGAGGAGGGTCGTATGAATAAACTACTGGCAAAAACGCTGGTCGCCGCATCAATAGCCGGGGCCGCGTTTGCGGTGCAGGCACAAGAAGTCACCCTGAAAGTTCATCACTTTTTGGGCCCAACGTCCGTCATTCAGACGGGTATGTTCCAGCCTTGGTGTGACAAATTGGCCAAGCAGTCAGCGAACAAACTCAAGTGCCAGATCTATCCGGCGATGCAATTGGGTGGCAGCCCACCGCAGTTGTTCGATCAAGCCAAGGACGGGATTGCTGACGTTACCTGGATTGTTGGCGGCTACATGGGTAAGCGATTTGAAAGAATGCAGGTATTCGAACTGCCTTTCATGATGACCAATGCAGACGCGACCAGCCGCGCTGCTTGGGACTTCGAGCAAAAGTATGCCAAGGATATGTTCAAGGATGTTCATCTCCTCGCGGTTCACGTTCATGGCCCCGGCGTGATTTTCACCAACAAGCACAAAGTGGAATCCCAGGCAGACTTCAAGGGCATGAAGATACGTGGCCCGACACCTACGATCATGAAAATGCTCGGACAAATGGGTGCGACGCCGGTTGGCATGCCCGTTCCGGCCGTGCCTGAAGCGCTGTCCAAAGGTGTGATTGACGGTGCCGTGATTCCCTATCAGGTGGCACCAGGAGTCAAGGTCAACGAGTTGGTCAAGTTCGCTGCAGAAACCGATCCCAAGTACAACGCTTTGTACACCACGGTATTCTTCGTGGTCATGAACAAGGCCAAGTACGAGTCGCTGTCTCCCGACCTGAAGAAGGTGCTGGACGCAAACTCCGGGCAGGATTTCTCGGCATTCATGGGCCGCACGCAAGAAGGTGATGACGTCAATGGCCGCAAGAAAGTGGTCGACTCAGGTGTGGCAATTAATGTGATCCCGGCTGCCGAACTCGATAAGTGGAAGAAGAACACCGAGAATCTCGACGACGCATGGGCAGCTTCCATGTCCAGTCAAGGTCAGGATGGCAAGAAAATGCTGCAAGACGCACGTGACTTGATCAAGAAATACACCAAGTAATTCTTGTTTTGATTCATCCGAGTGCCGACTTTGTCGGCACTCGGTTTTTTCTGCCTGGGGTTTGTATCAAAGGTTCGCCCCAGTATCCCCTACCGAGGAGTTATCCATGGCCGACGCCCTATTTGTTGATCGCCAACAGCGTCCCGACGCCTTGATCGGTCGGATACTTTATTCAGTTTGTCGTTTTTTTGCGGTCTGCGCAGGCATCATGTTGATATTGATGGCGCTGATGTCTTTGACCAGTATTGTTGGCCGCACTTTTTTTGAGCATCCGATTCTCGGCGATTACGAACTGGTACAGATCATGTCGGCGATAGCGGTCTCGATGAGCCTGCCTTTCTGCCAGACCTGTCGTGGCCATATCATTGTTGATTTTTTTACCACCGGTCTGCCTGCGAAGGCGAACAAGGTTCTGGACATTATTGCAAGTCTTCTGCTTGCCGTTGCTGCATTCATTCTGACCTGGCGCATTGGCGTCGGCTTCAATGACATGCTCAGCAATAGAGATGCATCGATGCTGCTGGACATCCCGACCTGGTGGGGTTATTTGCCAATGGTCCCATCATTCTTTCTGCTCGGCTGTGCGGCGCTCTATACGGCCTGGGTCGATTTCACCGGAGCTTCTGCATGAGCGGTATTGAGCAAGGCTTGTTGATCGGCGGCTTGATGCTGCTGCTGCTGGCCCTGAGGGTACACATCGGCATGGCGATGCTGTTGGCCGGTTCTGTCGGTTACATCTGGCTTGCCGGATTCGACACCTTGATGAATTACTTCAAGAGTGCGGCCTACGCCAGGTATTCGATTTACGATCTGTCAGTGGTGCCGCTATTCCTTCTGATGGGCCAATTTGCCACGCACGGTGGTTTGTCCCGATCACTGTTTCGCGCCGGTAACGCTTTAATTGGCCATTGGCGAGGGGGCATGGCCATGGCTGCAGTTGGGGCCAGCGCCGGGTTCGGCGCCATTTGTGGTTCTTCGCTGGCGACGGCCGCTACCATGGGCCAGGTGGCCCTGCCGGAATTGCGCCGCCACAAATATTCGGGGCGTCTAGCCACTGCAGCCATCGCCGCCGGTGGAACGCTGGGCATTTTGATTCCGCCTTCGGTGCCACTGGTGATCTACGCCATCATCACAGAGCAGAATATCGCCAAATTGTTTGTCGCAGCATTTATTCCGGGCATCATTGCCGCGCTTGGCTACATGGTGGTTATCGGCATCGTCGCCCGCGTTGATCCAATCCAGGCTCCCGCAGGGGTGCGACATCCTTTCAAGGAGCGGCTATTTGCTCTGGCAGGAACCTGGCCAGTACTACTGATTTTTACTGCTGTAATTGGCGGTATCTACGGTGGTATCTTTACTCCCACGGAAGCAGCATCGATAGGGGTGCTTGCAACCGCCTATGTTGCGTGGAAAACCGGTGGGCTAAAGGGGCATGGCTTTCTGGAATGCATGTACGGTGCGGCTCAGGCCACGGCGATGATCTTCTTCATCCTGCTCGGCGCCGATGTAATGAACGTATTCCTCGCTTTGACTCAACTGCCGGCCGAGCTCGCAAAATGGGTCACCGGCATGGGTCTATCGCCGTTGCTGGTTTTGTTTACCATCATCATCATCTATCTGGTGCTTGGCTGCATCATGGACAGCCTGTCGATGATTCTGCTGACCATCCCGATTTTCTTTCCCATCATCATGGGCACCGACTTCTGGGGTCTTGATGAACAAAGCAAGGCGATCTGGTTCGGCATCCTGTCACTGATGGTGGTGGAGGTCGGTCTGATTACGCCGCCGGTTGGATTGAACGTCTATGTCATCAGCAGCATGGCCAAAGATGTTCCGATGAGCGAAACCTTCAAAGGTATTATTCCGTTTCTCGTATCAGACGTATTGCGAATTACCCTGTTGGTATTCTTCCCTTCGATCGCCTTGTTTGCCCTGAGCTTTTAGGCTGAATCGTAAAAGTCGGCGCTGGTAACACGGCGCCTGACTTGGATGGCAGTGGGTTCTTGACGAATCAGATGCAAATGGTAGGTAGCGACAAAAAAGCCCACGCAACGTGGGCTTTTTTGATAATCACGGGGGTCGCCTGATGAATTTAGTAGGTTTCCACGTGATAGCGACCGTGTTGCAGCAACTCCATCTTGAGTTTCTTCCAGTCAAGTCCATTCTCGTTGCAGATATCTCTGAATGCCTCGTCTACGCCTTTCTCCATGCCTTTCAGGCCGCACAAATAAAGATAGGTGTTTTCATCTCGTAGAAGCTCGGCGACATCCTTGCCTCGGGCGCGGATCAGATCCTGGACATACTGCCGGGGTTGATCCGGAACTCTTGAAAAAGCCAGGTTGATATCGAGAAACTCTTTTGGCAGCCGCGTCAATGGGCCGAAGTAGGGCAACTCTCCGGGGGTGCGAGCGCCGAAAAACAATGTCAGATTTCCATCCTCGCCGGCTGCTGATTTCCGCCGCCGTCGTTCGGTCATCGCTCTCATTGGGGCAGATCCGGTACCGGTACAAATCATTAGCAACCTGCTTCCGGGGTGATTCGGCATCAGGAAACTGGTGCCGTAGGGACCGACAACTTGGACCGTATCGCCTTTCTTCAGGTCGCAGAGAAAGTTTGACGCGACGCCGCGAACCGGTGCTCCATCATGATCGGCGGTGACCCGTTTTACGGTAAGAGACAGATTGTTGTAATGGGGGCGCTCACCGTCGCGCGGGCTGGCTACTGAATACAGTCGAACATGATGCGGTTTTCCATTGGCGTCGACTCCCGGCGCCAGAATGCCTATGGTTTGTCCCTCAAGAACCGGAAAGGAGGCGTTTCCGAAATCGAGCACGATATGGCGGATATCGCTTGAGGCGTCCTCCGCTGTCAGACGAAAGTTGCCGCTGACAGTGGCCACGGCGGGCCGCTGGATCGAGTAAAGATTGACATACGGATGGGCCGCCGACCACGGTGGAGGAGCGACACCACCCTGCCCGGATGTGGCCGCCGCGGCAATCCGTTCTACGTCATCAGGGAGGGCAGCGACGGAAGTCTCTCCCGTGTCGGCGATTTGAGCTTCCTCAAGAGCGAGCTGCCTGGGCAACTCGTCCCATAGCAGTTGTTCGGCGAGAGGATAGGCTTCATCCGCCGGGACATTCCGCCAACTGTCGATAGCCCCCGTCGGGCAGGGCGAAATGCAGTTGTAGCAGAATTTGCATTTCGTGGCGTCGACCACATAGTTGCGCGAATCGTGGCTGATCGCATCAACCGGACAGGATTCCTCGCAGGTATTGCAGCGAATACATATTTCGGGGTCGATCAAGTGCTGACGCAGGATCGTCACTGAAGAGGCATCATCGACATTGGCAGCCATATTCACTTCCTTCAGTTGAAGCGGACGTACTCGAAGTCTACCGGTTGGTTGTTGACGCCGCGCGCGGGTGGGGCAATCCAGTTTGCGTACTTTCCCGGCTGGTCCACGCGGCCCATGAGAGAACTGACAAAAGCACGATCCTCGACCGAAGGCAGCCACTCCTTATGATGGTGTGTCCATTCGGCTTCCGAAAGTACCTTGCCGGAAGGTGCGATCTTGGAGGACGACAAAGGCCCGATCTTTCGATTGAAGGCCTTGTGCGGCGCCGTCAGGACAAAATTGACGCCCTGTTTCTGGAGGATTTTATTCCAGCGTTCGATGCCCGAGATGGCATCGCGAATGTAGTCATCGCGCAGCCGCTCGTTGAGCGCATTGAGGTAGGGTGCCTGCGTGGTGATGACCTTGCCGTCGGCGATTTCGAGCACCGGGTAGCTTGCATCGCTAAGTTGATGGTCGTCGTCCTGCTTGGTTTCCTCGTAGCGGCCCTTGAGTCCCGTGTTGTAGAAGGTCGCGGCATTCGACGAAACATCCGCGCCGAACAGGTCCATGGTTACGCTGAAATGAAAATTTAGGTAGCGCTGAATCGTTGGAAGATCGATCACACCCGCAGCCCGGATCTTCGCCACCTCGTCGGTCTTGAGCTGGTTCATGACTTCGCAAGTGCGCTGGATGACACGGCCAACGCCGGATTCGCCGACGAACATGTGATGCGCCTCTTCGGTCAGCATGAATTTGCAGGTACGTGCCAGCGGGTCAAAGCCGGACTCGGCGAGCGAACAAAGCTGGTACTTGCCGTCGCGGTCGGTGAAGTAGGTGAACATGAAAAACGACAGCCAGTCCGGCGTGCTTTCGTTGAAAGCGCCAAGGATGCGCGGATTATCGGCGTCGCCAGAGCGGCGCTCGAGCAAGGCTTCGGCTTCCTCGCGACCGTCACGGCCGAAATAGGCGTGCAGCAGGTAGACCATGGCCCAGAGGTGGCGGCCTTCCTCGACGTTCACCTGAAACAGGTTGCGCATGTCGTAGAGCGAGGGGCAGGTCAGACCGAGGTGGCGCTGCTGCTCGACAGAGGCGGGCTCGGTGTCGCCCTGCGTCACGATCAGGCGGCGCAGGTTGCTGCGGTACTCGCCCGGAACTTCTTGCCAGGCGGCCTCGCCCTTGTGGGCGCCGAAGTTCACCTTGCGGCCTTCCTCGGCCGGGTTGAGAAAGATGCCCCAGCGATAGTCGGGCATCTTGACGTAGTCGAAGTGAGCCCATCCGCTGGGGTCAACGCTGACCGCCGTGCGCAGGTAGACGTCGAAATTCTGCGAATCGTCCGGGCCCATGTCCTTCCACCAGTTGATGAATTCGGGCTGCCAGTGTTCAAGTGCGCGCTGCAGCGTCTTGTTATCCGAGAGTCCTACGTTGTTGGGTATTTTTTGGTTGTAATCGATGCTCATTGCATTCTCCTGTGGGGATGGGGGTGCACTTTTTGTGGGAAAGCGTCAGACGCGTTCCCAGTTGAACTTCGCTTTGTTGCCACTGCCGAATATCTTCAGCGCGCCGGTTTCGCCGACGGCGTTGGGTCTGATAAAAATCCAGTTCTGCCAGGCTGAGAGACGACCAAATACGCGGGTCTCCATTGTTTCACCTGGGCCGAAACGAAGATTTGCTTCCATAGCAGTTAGTGCGTCTGGCGAGAGGCTGGCGCGTTCTTCGAGGACGATGCGGATCTCGTCTTCCCAGTCGAGATCATCAGGGGTGGCTGTCACCAGCCCCAGTTCTGACGCTTGCGCTGCGCCAAGCGCCTTGCCGATTGCGTTTCTTGCGGCAGAAATCGGTCCGTCCTCGTCATAGAAGCGCGCGGCGATTCGGTAACGGCCATTGACCATGGGATAGCTGCCAAAATTCATTTCGGACAGCGTGACTTTAGCCTCCTGCTCTGGGGTATCAGGTAGGGAGAGCATGTAGCTGCGGTCTGCCGCAAGTAGCAGTTCGGCCAAAGTACCGGCGAAACACGTGCCTTGCTCGACCAGCGCAATCAGCGTGCGCGACGTGACGTCGAGCCGTGCCAGTGTTCTGCGCAGCATGCCGATGACTTCACGGACGAGCCAGTGTTGTTGGTGCTTGGTCATCGTCGCATCGGCATCAAGCACGAATTGTGCGTCGCCTGTGGTCTTGAGTATCCAGGTACCAATTTCGAGATCATTGGTACGCAACATCAAAATTGCGTCATCAAGTTCCCGTGCCATTTTGAGCGGCCACCAGGCGGCGCCATCGGCAACGATGGCATCGATGCTGTCAGCGGCCCTGGTGGTCGGCGCCGAAACCTTGATGGTCGCTTGTCTCGACTTGCGGTCGATGACGACATCCACGGTTTCATAGTGATAGCCGGCATCATCAATTGTCCGCTTGACAGGTGTCAGGGTGATGCCTCGGGCGTCCTTCGGACGATCACTCAGTTCCGCGAGTTGTTCTGCCCGTTGTTGCACTTTCTCGGCAAATTGCTGGGGTTTGGCGTAATCGTCGATAAGGCGCCATTCCTTGGCGCGCTGTGCGCGTATGCCTTCGGTGAGGGTGCAGAAAATGTCGGCGTGATCGCGTCGGACCCGGCGCTTGTCGGTAACGCGGGTGAGTCCGCCGGTGCCTGGCAGTACGCCGAGCAGTGGAACCTCTGGAAGACTGACTGCGGATGAGCGATCATCGACCAGGATGATTTCGTCACAGGCGAGCGCCATTTCGTAGCCGCCACCCGCCGTGGTTCCGTTACAGGCGGCGATGAATTTTAGGCCTGAATGGCGACTTGAGTCTTCGATGCCATTGCGTGTCTCGTTGGTGAATTTGCAGAAATTTACTTTCCACGCGTGCGTAGAGAGGCCGAGCATGAAGATGTTGGCACCTGAGCAAAAAATTCGTTCCTTTCCGCTGGTCATGACAACGCTTCTTACCTCGGGATGCTCGAAGCGGATGCGTTGCAGGGCGTCGTGAAATTCGATATCGACGCCAAGGTCATAGGAGTTGAGTTTAAGTTTGTAGCCAGGCTTGATGCCGCCGTCTTCGTTGATGTCTAGGTGAAGGGTGGCTACCTGGCCAGCAAAGCTCAGGCGCCAGTGTTTGTACTGATCAGGATGGGTGTCATAGGTGATGGTCTGCGGGGGGGCTTCTGGATAAGTCATTCGCTTCTCCGTTATGTGAAATTCTGTTTAGTGTGTGACAACTTGACGCAACTGCTTAAGGCTTTCTTCCGGCTTTTGGCCGGTGGTATCGAGAGTGAAATCTGCTTTCGAATACAGCGGTTCGCGCGCGACGAGAATTCGGCGCATGTCTTCCATGGCCTCGGTATTTCCCTCCATCGGCCGAAAATCGCCTTGAGCTACGACCCGGGCCATGTGTTCTTCCGGAGTTGCCTTAACCCAAATCGTGAAACAGTTCATCAGCAGCAGGTTGAATGTTTCGGTTTCGGACACGATACCGCCGCCGACAGTTATGACGGCTGATTCATTCTGTGTGATGAACTTTTCCAGACAGCGCCGTTCAAGGCGACGAAAGCCCGGTTGGCCGTATAGCTGAAATACTTCGTTAAGGCTCATGCCGGCCTCGGCTTCGATAGCGCTATTCAGTTCGACAAATGGCGTCGAAAGTTCTTTCGCCAGAACGCGGCCCAGTGTCGATTTACCTGCGCCACGCAGGCCAACCAGCGCAATACGCTTCCTGCGCGCCGCATCTTCCTTACCAAAGTCGCGCATCAGACGCAGTAAGGCTTCTTCGAGTTTGGCCGGCGGAAGTTGCTCGAGGAAGTGAAATATCAGGCGGTATTCGGGAGAACTGTGCTGTGGCTCAAGCAGTTCTATGAGAGAAATACCAAGAGCATGAGAAACGTGGCGCAACACCATAATGGACGGGTTGGTCTCGCCGCTTTCCACCTGAGCGAGATATCGCTCCGAAACATCGGAATTCAAAGCCAGCATCTTGCGCGACATGCCGCGCCTGGCGCGTGATTCGCGGACACGAAAGCCCAACGCTTGAATGAACTCTGCGTCGACCGCTTCATCGACCAATCGCGCGTGATCGACTGCCTCTGTTTTGTCGCTTGTTCCCATATGCTTGCTTACCGGTAGAGTTCGACTATATGAGTGCTGCATTAATGTGCACTATATTGCCTATCTTTGACGCAGGTCAACACAATTCTTTTAAGTCTAAGGTAAAAAGGCGTTGTATTATTTGTAACCACCTGAAAAACAATAAGTAAAACGATTCTGCAAATATCTGAGAAATAGTGCATGAAGGTATTGACTACCGGGTCAATTTTTATAATAATTCGTTCAGCACTGCAGTATGGTTCATTGATGGAACAATAGTTCCGAGTCTAACGAATGCCGCATCCTGACCACCAAGGTGTGACGGATCGCTAATAAGGAGGCACTAATGGCTGATGGTTTGTTCGACCAGTTTCAAAGCTGGTATGAGAAGCGCCACGACTACGCGCGTGACTGGAAAGCACGCACAGGCGGTCAGGTTGTGGCAACGATGTGCACCTATACGGCGGAAGAACTGCTGATCGCCGCCGGAATGCTTCCGGTTCGTGTACTTGGCGCACATGAACCGCAGAATGTAACCGAACCGCACATCTTCGGTATGTTCTGCCCCTTCTGCCGCGATTCGCTGGCCCAGGGCTTGCTCGGTCGTTACGATTACTGCCAGGGTGTGACCCTGACGCAGTCCTGCATTCAGTATCGGCAAACCTTCAGTTCCTGGCGTGGCAATGTGCCGACCGTGGAATGGGATTACTTTGTGCCGATGCCGAACGAGGTGCAGTCCCCGCATGCGCGCAAGGCGCACTACGCAGAGATCCAGGCGTTCCGCGTTTTCCTGCAGGCACTGACCGGCAAGGAACTGACGGATGAGATGCTCAAGGAAGCGCTCGCAGTCGTTGATGAAAACCGCCGCCTGTTGCGTGAGTTGTTCGAGTACCGCAAGGCTGAGAATCCCCAGATAACAGGCTGTGAAGCCTTGTACGCTTCGATTACCGCGCAGTTTGTCGACAAGCGCGAGCACAACGAGATGCTCAAGAAAGTGCTTGCCGCACTGCCGACGCGTCAGTTGAATCGTCCCGAAGGCGTTCGTTTCATGACCATCGGTTCCGAGAACGACGATTTGGCATTCATGGCCATGGTCGAGTCGGTCGGCTCAACCATCGTCATTGATGACCAGTGTTCCGGTACCCGCTACTTCTGGAACCAGTCGAAGCCCGAGGACGACGTGATCAAGGCGATCGCCGAACGCTACTGCGACCGCCCGGCCTGCCCGACCAAGGATTACCCGGTTCACACCCGCTACGATCATGTACTGGGTCTGGCCAAGGAATTCAACGCCCGTGCCGCGATCTTCCTGCAGCAGAAATTCTGCGATCCGCACGAGGGTGACTATCCGGATCTGAAAAAGCATCTTGAGGACAACGGCATTCCCACGCTGTTCCTGGAATTCGACATTACCAACCCCATCGGCCCCTTCCGCATCCGTATCGAGGCATTTCTCGAGACGATGAGCGACGAAGAGCTGTTTTAGACAAACGGGAGAGCATGATGAACGCACCAAACAAGTATCCGACCGAATCCCTCAAGTTGTGGGGCAAGGCAAAGCAGTTGCGCGAGCAGTACTACAAGAACTACGCCGATGCCAAGGACAAGGGCGGTATCCGCTGGTCCGGTTCGGCCTGGGCGCTGGACGCACTGCCGGCAGGTCTTGGCGATGACGTCTATTCGTTGACTGGCGAGCCCTATGCTGCTGCCGTCGCGCACGATCCGAAGTTCGCCAAGGAATGCATGGACGCTGCCGAGTCGGTAGGCTTTGCCCGCGACCTGTGCTCCTACATGCGTATCTACTGGGGCGGCATGCACCTCGACAAGTACTTGTACGGCGGCAAGTTCCCCAAGGCTGACTTCATTTTCCAGACGCAGATCTGCTGCTCACACTCCAAGTGGTACCAGCACGTTGCTCAGGAAGAGCAGATTCCCCAGTTTTACCTCGATGTCGGTGTCGGCCCCTACAAGGACATGAACGAAGCGCGCCTCGACTACGTTACCAACCAGTTGCACGACGGCATCGAGTTTCTGGAGAAATCCACAGGCCGCACCTTCGACGACGAGAAGTTCGTCAAAGCCGTCAAGAACGAAATGCGCTCGACCAGCCGCTGGGCCGATATCTGCGCTCTGAACAAGGTCAAGCCGGCACCGCTCGACGAGAAGACCATGTACTCGCTGTATGTGCTGGCCACGCTGTCGAAGTCCTCGCAATGGTGTGCCGACTTCTACGACGAACTTTACGAAGAGGTGAAAGATCGCGTTGCCCGCGGCATCGCCGCCGTGCCGAATGAGAAGTGCCGCATGATGTCCGACACGCAGCCGCCCTGGTCCTTTCTGAAGATCTTCCGCTACCTCGAGACTTACGGTGCGGTGTCAATTGGCTCGCTCTACACCTTTGCACTTGAAGGCATCTGGGAAGACAAGCCGGATGGCAGTTGGGGCGGTCGTTCGCTGCCTTGGGAAAAGGGTATCGAGATGAATACCCGTGACCAGGTGCTGCGCCTCTACGCCGACTGGAATCTTTCCAAGCCGCAGTGGCAGCACTTCTTCGATCCGCGCCTGAAAACCGAAATGATGCTGCGCATCGTCAAGGAATGGCAGGTCGACGGCGTGATGTTGCACCTCAATCGTGGCTGCGAAGGCCTGAGCCTGGGCATCATGGAAAACCGTGGCGGCATCGCCAAGGCTGGTGTGCCGATCATGACCTTCGAAGGCAACATGGGTGATGAGCGCGAATTTGACGAGACGCGAACCCAGGCCCGGGTCGACGCTTTTATGGAGCAGCTCGGTTTGCGCCGTCAAGCTGCCTGATTTGTTAAAGAACCGTACAGGAGGAATCTAGGATGATTACCGCTGGAATAGACGTGGGCTCGCGTAGCATCAAAGTGGTGCTGCTCGAAGAGCTCGATATAAACGGTGCGCCGCAGTTGAAGTACGGCGTGAAGAAGGTACACATCATGATGCCGGGCGATCTGGATCAGGACGTGGCGGCTGACAAGGCTTACGATGAGGCCCTGGCTGCTGCAGGCTTGAAGCGCGAGGATGTTTCGGCTGTATTTGCCACGGGGGCCGGCCGCAAACAGGTTACTTTTGCGACCGAGGGCGTTACCGAAATGACTTCCGGCGCCAAGGGCGCGGTGTTCATGTTCCCAGCCGCACGCACGGTCGTCGATGTGGGCGCCGAGGAAGGTCGCGGCATGAAGACCGACGCCGAGGGTAGGGCGATTGACTTTGCCGGCAACGAGAAATGTGCGGCCGGTGCAGGATCCTTCGCTGAAGCCATGTCGCGGGCCCTGCAAATGTCGCTCAAGGAGTTTGGTGACGCCAGCCTACAGTCCGACAAAACCATTCCGATGAATGCGCAATGCACGGTATTTGCCGAGTCCGAGGTGGTATCGCTGATTCACGCCTCGACACCCAAGAACGACATCGCCAAGGCTGTACTGGACGCGGTTGCAAGTCGCGTCTGTGCCATGGTCCGCCGGGTTGGTATCGAGGGTGAAGTGGTGCTGATCGGTGGCATGGTGCATAACCCCGGCTTCGTCAGCTCGCTGAAGAATGCGATGGGCGTCGATACGATTTCCCTGCCGGACATGCCGGAGTACATCAGCGCGCTGGGTTGCGCAATGATTGCCGCCGAGCGTCAGCACTGATGAAACCCCTGCGTAGCGGGCGGGCCAGCAAATGACGCTGACCTCGCCGCTACGGATGAACCCTTACGAAAGAGGAGCGAATTAAATGAATACTGAAACGACTGCACCAACCGCCCCCGAGAAGAAGGAATTCTGGCGCTGGCAGGAAAGCGTTTGGGTTGATGAGACCAAGGACTGGAAGACTGCCAAGATCGTCACCTGCGGCATCGACGTCGGCTCGGTGTCTTCGCAAGCCGTGCTGGTGGTGGATGGCGAGCTTTATGGTTTCAACAGCATGCGCACCGGCAACAATTCGCCGGATTCGGCCACCAACGCGCTGGCCGGCATCATGGATAAGTGCGGCATGAAACAGGAAGATATCCATTTTGTGGTTGGAACCGGCTACGGCCGTGTCAATGTGCCGTTCGCGGACAAAGCCATTACCGAGATCGCTTGTCATGCCCGTGGTGCCAATTACATGGGCGGCAATGGTGTGCGCACCATTCTCGACATGGGCGGCCAGGACTGCAAGGCCATCCATTGTGATGAAAAGGGTAAGGTCACCAACTTCCTGATGAACGACAAGTGTGCTGCCGGTACCGGACGCGGCATGGAAGTGATTTCCGACCTGATGCAGATCCCTATCGCCGAACTCGGCCCCCGTTCCTTCGATGTGGACGTTGAGCCGGATGCCGTTTCGTCAGTTTGCGTGGTGTTCGCCAAATCCGAAGCACTCGGTTTGCTCAAGGCCGGCTACACCAAGAACAAAGTGATCGCCGCCTATTGCCAGGCGATGGCCGAGCGCGTGGTGTCCTTGCTGGAGCGGATCGGCGTCGAGGAAGGTTTTTTCATCACCGGCGGCATTGCCAAGAATCCGGGTGTCGTCAAGCGCATCGAGAAGCTGCTCGGCATCAAGGCGATGGAAACCAAGGTGGATAGCCAGATCGCCGGCGCCCTGGGTGCCGCGTTGTTTGGCTACACGCTGGCATCGAAGAAAGCCGCCGCTGCTGCTGCTGCTGCCTGATAGCATCTCGTGGCGGCCGGTTTGTTACCGGTTGCCATGAGAACTTGACCAGAAAGGGAAAGACATGATTGCCAATTACGGTTACAAGGACGGCTCGGGTGAGTACTACATCAGCATCGATACCGACAAGTGCATCGACTGTGCGGCTGAACGAGCATGCTTGACTGCGTGTCCGAAGCAGATGTTCGAGATCATCGAGGATGACTACGATGATCAAGTCGCCTGGATCAAGAAGCCGAACTGCCGCACCCTGTCCTATGACTGTGCCGACTGCAAGCCGTCTGCTGGCTACACCACCTTGCCCTGCATTACCGCCTGTACGCCAGGCGCGGTCAAGCATTCATGGTGAGCGCGATGATACCCAAGGCGCAGCCCCCGAAGTTTGTCATCCCGATTGCCCAGTTCAAGGCAGTCAGCCCGGAAGACGCATTGCTCAAGGATGGCTGGGTACGTCAGACCACCATCGGTGAGCCGCGCCTGACCGAGATCGTGCAGAACTACAAGGCGATGGGCTTTGAGGTCCACGTCGAGGAGTTCAAGACGGAAGGGGAAGATTGCACCACCTGTTTTGACGCGGGTCAGGAAATGGGTTTCATGTACGGCACGGTCTATGTGCGCAAGCGCAGCGAACCGGCCGGTGAAGACGAACTGTTTTAAGAATAGCGGCGCGGTAAAGAGCGACGCGAACCAATTAAAGGAGAGTTGGAATGGCTGAACAGAAACGAGTATTGCGGGTGCTGAAGCAAAGCGATCTGGATGCAGTGGTCGCAATTGATGCACTCACCTCCGGAGAGGCGCGCCCTGAATACTACGAGCGCAAGTTTGCTGGCATCCTCAACAAGAACGCCAATATCAATACGTCCATCGTTTGTGAAGTCGACGGCAAAGTTGTTGGCTTCATGATGGGCTACCTGTTCTTCGGCGAATTTGGCATTACCGACGCAACGGCCACCATTGATACGATGGGCGTTAATCCGGAATATCAGAAGCACGGTATCGCCGCAGAAATGCTGGATCAGTTCATGATGAACATGAAAGCCGCGGGCGTGAAGAAGGTCTATACCTTGGTGAATTGGGATGACTTCGCTTTGGAGAAATTCTTCTCGCGCAACAAATTTGTTCCATCGAAGCGTATCAATCTAGAGTGCGTTCTTCCCTGAGACAGTGACGTTGAGGCGAGCAGGTCATGTGGATCGATACCCACTGTCATACGAAGTACTCGTACGACAATTGGCTCGAACCGCTTGACCTGATCCGGCGCGCAAAAGCACTCGGACTCGATGGCGTCTGCATTACCGAGCACTATTCCTATGAGGCGTCGGAGCCCGTCGAAAAGATAGGCCGGGATGAGGGCTTGTTGATACTCCGTGGCGTTGAAATTGCGACCGACCGAGGACACATGCTGGCCTATGGAGTTGAGGACGACGGCTGGAATTGCTGGGGACGAGATAGCTATCTGCCGATGGGCGAAGTGATCGAGCGGGTCAACGAACTCGGCGGCATTTGTGTTCCGGCGCATCCATTCAGGGAAGTCGGGCTCGCCAGCCTTCTGGAAGGCTTGCTGGATTTGCAGGGCATAGCAGCGGTTGAAACGCATAACGGCAATAACAGTGATGACGATAATGATCTGGCGATTGAAGCTTCGGCGCATATGAAGTTGCCGTCGCTTGGCGGCAGTGATTGCCATAAAACAGTAGCAGTGGGCCGTTGTGCGACAGAGTTTTCAGAACCCGTGCATGACATGGCGAGTTTTATTGTTGCAGTGAAGGCGGGCGCGTGTCGTGGGGCTTATTACCCGCCCTATGTGTTATTCGCCCAGACCTGAGTGATGAACCTCGAAAGGTTGGCGCTCAACTGGTAGAGGCAGCGATACCAGATCTTGTATCCAGGAGGAAGCAATGCAAGCCGTACAGACGTCCGAGATCAAGTGGTACAAGAGTCGGCAGGCGCCCGAAGTGGGTGCGGCAGACACCATGATTCGCCTTAGCATCGACGGCAAGGAAGTCGAAGCACCGGAAGGCGTTTCATTGCTCTCGGCAGCGAGCGCGGCTGGAATCTATATTCCCGCACTTTGCGCCCACCCTGATCTGCCACCGAGTTCGCAGCGCGGAGGCGGCGATAGCGGCTGCAACTTGTGCGTGGTAGAGATCGCCGGCAGCACGGGTATGCGCACCTCTTGTTCGATCCCGGTCGAAGCCGGAATGGTTGTCACTACTACTTCTCCGGCGATCGACAAATTGCGCAAAGAGCGCATCGCCAAGACGCTGGGCACGCATCCCCATGTTTGTCTGACCTGTCCGCAACGCGAAGGCTGCAGCCGCACTACTTGCTCCTTCGGCAATCCGGTCGAGCAGCGCTGCTGTTCCATCTTTGGCAATTGCGAATTGCGCAAAGTCTCCGACTACGTCGGCATCCCTCCGACGACACCCAACTACAAGCACGTTGAGCTTCCAGTAATCAAGGACGAGCCTTTCTACGACCGCGACTACAACCTATGCATTGACTGCCGGCGCTGCCTGGTGGCCTGCAACGATGTGCGCGGGGTGGGCTGTCTTGAAGTCAAGAATACTGACGGGCGCACCTGGGTCGGCACTATTGCCCCGACCTTGCTCGAATCCGGCTGCAAATTTTGCAGCGCCTGCGTCACCGTCTGCCCCACCGGCGCGCTGATGGATCGCACGCTGGACCCGGCTCATCTGGAAGAAACGCAAGTGCCGTGCAAGGCAACCTGTCCGGCTGGTATCGACGTACCGCGCTATGTGCAACTGGTCGGTTTGGGCATGTACAGCGAAGCGGTGGCGGTGGTGCGCGAAAAACTGCCCTTCCCCGGCATACTCGGTCGCGCCTGTTTCAGCCCGTGTGAGTCGGCCTGCCGGCGCAAGGATCTGGACGACCCTCTGTCGATTCGCAGCCTTAAGCGAATCGCTGCCGATAACGATACCGGCCTGTGGCGCAAGTATTCCTACCAACTGCCGTCTTCGGGCAAAAAGGCTGCAGTGGTCGGTGCAGGCCCCGGCGGTTTGACGGCCGCCTACTATCTGGCCAAGAAAGGCCACGCGGTTACCGTGTTCGATGCCATGCCGGCGGCGGGTGGCATGGCGCGTTACGGTATTCCTTCCTATCGCGTTCCGCTCGACGTAATCGATCAGGAAGTGTCCGAAGTGGAGAAGCTCGGTGTCGAGTTCCGCTTCAACACCCGCATCGAAAACATCGACGATTTGCTGTCACAGGGCTTCGATTCGGTTTTCCTTGGCATTGGCGCGCAAAGCGGCGATCCCCTCGGCGTTCCTGGTGACCGTCTGCCGAACGTTATCGACAGCCCGACCTTCCTGCATGCCGCGACTACGGGGAAAGTCGGCTCTGGTTCGCTCTGCGTACCTGAGAATCCGCTTCGCGGGCAGGTAACGGCAAACGGTGGCACCGCGATCGTGATCGGCAAGCGTGTCGCGGTTATCGGTGGCGGCAACGTCGCCACCGACAACGCCCGTTCCGCGAAGCGTTTCGGCGCCGAAGTTGTGGATATGGTTTATCGCCGCACCCGCGAGGAAATGCCGGCGCGCGACGACGAAGTACAGGGCTGTATTGAGGAACAAGTCAATTTCCGCTTTCTGCTGGCGCCGAAGAAGATCGAGCTCAATGAGAACGGCAGTTCGCGCCTGAAAATCACCTACGTCAAAATGGAGCTCGGCGAACCGGATGCTTCCGGTCGGCGCCGGCCGATGGAAGTGGCCGGCAGCGAGTTCACCGAAGATGTCGATCTGGTCATTTCCGCCATCGGCCAGCGCCCGGAGGAAATTAGCGGTTATGGCGTGCAGATCGCGAAGAACAATCGCATCCAGGTTCGCGAGGACAGCATGCTGACCAGCCGTCCCGGAGTCTTCGCCGGCGGCGATTGCGTGCTCGGCCCCTCAACGCTGATCGAATCTGTGGCCCAGGGCCGCAAAGCGGCAGCAGCGATGGATGCATTTCTGGGCGGAGACGGCAACATTGAAGAGAAGCTGCTGCCGGATTGGGACACCGATCCGCACATCGGCCGCGAAGAAGGTTTCAACAGGAAGAAGCGCTTCCACCCGATATTTATTGATCCCGCCAAGCGCGACAACTGGGACGAAGTCGAACTCGGGTTTGATGAAGCTACAGCGCGTGCCGAGGCCTTACGCTGCCTGAAATGCAATCTCGCTCCGAAGATTGAAGACATGGTTCTGCCGCCGGAGTCCTGGCTGGAGCTGAATGCCGAGAACGTGGCTGGTGTGCAGACCGAGTCGGGGGTGTATCAGCTGCTCGATGGCGACAAGAAGGTGCTGCTCATCAAGGGCGTTGAGAATTTGCGCGAAGGTCTCGAAGAGATGCTCGACAAGGCGGATATTGCCAAGTATTTCGTCTGGGAAGATGCGCCCTTTTTCAGCCAGCGCGAGAACCAGATGGTGCAGGCCTACATGCAGCAATACGGTGGTATGCCGCCCGGTGTTGGGGCCGACGAAATGGACGATCTTTTCTAGGCGCCGGCCATGGGACAAGTCATTGATTTCAGCACAGCGCGAGGGCCGCGCCCGGCGCCGGTAGCAGAGAGCAAATGCCGCTGCAGTATTTGCGGTGCCGATCTTTGGCATATCCGTGAATCCGGTGAGGTCTGTTGTGCAGATTGCGACACTGTCTGCCCCTATCGTATTCAGACCGATTCGGAGCCTGGCAAACGACAAGCCGAATGCAGCCTGACCAGTTTTCGCCATACGGACGAAATTGATTAACAGTTTTAGCGAAGAACAAGAGGAAAATTCATGGCAGATTTCAAACTCATCTCCTACGAGGACACAGGCGACACTCTACGTATCGCCATCAACCGGCCGCCTTACAACGTGCTGGATATCGCCACCATGGAGGAGATGAATTCCGCGCTCGATATGGCGATGGAGAACACCACCGCCAAGGTACTGGTGATCGCCGGAAACGGCGACAAGACGTTTTCCTCAGGTGTTGACGTGGTTGATCACACGCCCGATAAAGTGGTGAAAATGATTGACGAATTTCACGGCATCCTCAAGCGTCTGATGCAGGTTTCGATTCCCACCGTGGCGGCGGTCAATGGTGCTGCACTGGGTGGTGGTTGCGAACTGGCAATTGCGTGCGATATGGTGGTCGCGTCGGAAAATGCGAAACTCGGCCAACCCGAAATCAAGCTGGGAGTGTTCCCTCCGATTGCAGCGATTCTGCTGCCGCGCCAGTTACCAATGACCAAAGTGATGGAACTCATTCTGGGCGGCGGCATCATCGATGCAAAAGAAGCGCATCGCTTGGGTTTGGTGAACTGTGTATTCCCGAAAGAGACGTTTGCCGAGGATACGGCCAAGTTTCTTGAGCAATTTACGTCGCTGTCCCGCGTCGCGCTGATACATACCAAGAAAGCGGTAAAGGAAGCGGCAACCCGTCCGTTCTACGAGGCCTTGTTCCATATTGAGCAGCATTACCTCAAGGACCTGATGGCGACCGAAGATGCCAAGGAAGGTTTGAACTCCTTCATCGAGAAACGCAAACCGGTCTGGACTAACAAGTAAACCGACACATAGGGAGAACGCATGATTCCGAGCACCATCAAGACGTGGCAGATGACCGAACCAGGCACGCTGCTGAAGACCGAAATCCCGATGCCCGAGCTGCAGGCCGGCGAGGCACTGGTAGAGATTCATGGCTGCGGCGTGTGCCATACCGACTTGTCCTACTTCTATATGGGTGTGCCGACCGTGCACAAGGGGCCGTTGTCGCTCGGTCACGAAATATCGGGTGTCGTCGTCGCTGGAGACGCGCGGGTGCTGGGCAAGGAAGTCATCATTCCGGCGGTCCTGCCGTGCAACAACTGTGAGTTATGCAAAACCGGGCGCGGCAACCGTTGTCTCGCGCAGAAGATGCCGGGCAACTCGATGGGTATTTACGGCGGCTATTCGAGCCACATTCCGGTGCCGGCCGCAGACCTCTGCATCGTCGGCAATCGCGGCAAAATTCCGCTCGAGCATCTTTCAGTCATTGCTGATGCTGTCACAACGCCCTATCAGGCGGCGCAGCGCGCCAAGTTGCAGGCGGGGGATCGTGTCATCATCGTTGGCGCGGCTGGCGGTGTGGGTTCATTCATGACCCAAGTGGCGAAGGGCATGGGTGCCGCGGCAGTCATTGGCATCGACATCAATTCCGAGAAACTCGAAATGATGAAGGACTATGGCGCCGACTTCACCATCGACCCGAAGGGCAAGAGCGCAAAAGAGGTGAAGGATCTGTTCAAGGGCTTTTGTAAAGAGAAAGGCCTGCCTTCCAACTACGGCTGGAAGATTTTTGAAGTTACCGGCAGCAAGCCAGGGCAGGAACTCGCCTTGTCGCTGCTGTCTTTCACCGGCACGCTGGTGGTGGTTGGTTATGGCTCGGCCGAAACTTCCTACATGCTCTCCAAGCTAATGGCCTTCGACGCCGACCTGATCGGCACCTGGGGCTGCTTGCCCGAGTACTACCCAAAAGTATTGGAGATGTGTGTCGACGGCAGAATCGTGCTTGAGCCTTTTGTCGAAACTCGACCCATGAGTCAAATCGAGCAGGTTTTTGACGAAGCTCACCACGGCAAGCTCAAACGCCGCGTGATACTGACTCCCGACTTCTAATCTCATTAGATAATTACCAGAACACATACTGACTTTAACCAGGAGAAATACCATGGCATTGGAATGGCTACGCAGGGAAAACGATCTAAAGGACCACCAGCTCATCGACAACAGCCACTTCGGCACCGCATCGCCCGCCGATGCGCCGACGGTGATCTACGAAGAGCGTCCGGTTCTAGATGACAAGGGGGCTGAAGTGGCCGGCCTTTACTCGGCCTGGATCTGGCTGAACAATCCGAGCCAGTACAACTCCTATACCACTGACATGGTCAAGGGCGTGATCGCCGGAATGCAGCGCGCCTCCAGCGATCGCAAGATCGTCGCCGTGGTGTTTACCGCGGTCGGCGACAAGGCCTTCTGTACCGGTGGCAACACAGCTGAGTACGCCTCCTACTACTCCAAGCGACCCAATGAGTACGGCGAGTACATGGACCTGTTCAACGCCATGGTCGACGGCATCCTCAACTGCAAGAAGCCGGTGATCTGCCGGGTCAACGGCATGCGTGTCGCTGGTGGTCAGGAAATCGGCATGGCGACCGACATCACTGTGTCGTCCGATATGGCGATCTACGGCCAGGCCGGTCCGAAGCACGGTTCAGCGCCGGTCGGTGGGTCGACCGACTTCCTGCCCTGGTTCCTGTCGATGGAAGATGCGATGTACAACTGCATTTCCTGCGAGACCTGGAGCGCCTACAAGATGAAATCCAAGGGCCTCATCACCAAGGCAGTGCCGGTACTGAAGAAGGATGGCAAGTGGGTTCGCAATCCGCTGGTACGCACCGACACCTATGTAGATGACGGCGAAATTGTTTACGGCGAAGCGGTTTCCGGCGACCAGATCGCTGCGGCCAAGGCCTTGATCGGCGAGTGCACCACGGATTTCGAATTACTTGATGCCGAAGTGAATCGTCTGGTGTGGAAGTTCTCCAATCTCTTCCCCAACTGTCTGATCAATTCCATCGACGGCATTCGTGGCAAGAAGAAGTTCTTCTGGGACCAGATGAAGCTGCCGAATCGTCATTGGCTTGCCGCCAACATGAATCACGAAGCCTGGCTGGGTTTCAATGCGTTTGATGCGAAGAAGCCGACGGGAAAAGATGTCATCGACTTCATCAAGTTCCGCCAGCTGGTGGCAGAAGGCGCCCTGTTCGACGACAAGTTCGCCGAGCAGGTGATGGCCAAGCCGAAGGCCTGATCGGATGCAACTCGATGGAAAAGTAGCCTTTGTCACCGGTGCCGGGCAGGGCATCGGTGCCTCGGTGGCGCAGGCCTATGCCTGCGAGGGCGCGAAAGTGGCGGTAATCGACATGAATGGCGAGGCGGCGGACAAAGTCGCAGCTGAAATAGTCGGCGCTGGCGGTACGGCAATCGGCGTCGCCTGCGACGTCGCTGATCGTGCCCAGGTCGAGGCGGCGGCGGCAAAAGTCAATGCCGCCTGGGGTCGCATCGACATTTTGGTGAACAACGCCGGCATCACCCGCACCGCGATGCTCAGCAAGATGACTATCGAGCAGTGGAACCAAGTCATCGGCGTGCATCTGACTGGCGCCTTCAACTGCCTGCAGGCAGTAGTTGGTGGCATGATCGAGCGCAAGTACGGCCGCATCATTTACGTTACGTCGGCGGCTGGCGTGCTGGGGACTATCGGTCAGATTAACTACAGCGCGGCAAAAGCCGGCATCCTGGGCATGACCAAGAGCACCGCGAAGGAACTGGCGCGGTATAACATCACCGCCAATGCCATCGCACCTGGTGCAGCGACACCAATGACCGAAGTGATTCGTACCGACGAGAAATTCAAGGACAAGTACCTCGACCGCATTCCATTGGGCCGCTGGGCTGAGCCCGAAGAGATCGCACCGGTATTTCTGTTTTTCGCTTCGGACGCGTCGGCCTACGTCACCGGACAAATACTCGCCGCCGATGGCGGCATGACAATTCACTGAAGGGAAACACACGATGGCTAGCCAAGCACGATTCAATTGGGAAGATCCGCTGCTGATGGATCAGCAACTGAGCGAAGAAGAGCGCATGGTACGTGATACCGCCGCTTCGTATTCACAAGACAAGCTGGCGCCGCGCGTGCTCGATGCCTTCCGCAACGAACAGACCGATCCGGCGATCTTCCGTGAAATGGGTGAGCTGGGCTTGCTCGGCACGACCATCCCCGAGGAATACGGCGGCGCCGGCATGAATTATGTTTGCTACGGCCTCGCTGCTCGCGAAGTCGAGCGCGTCGATTCCGGCTATCGCTCGATGATGAGCGTGCAAAGCTCGTTGGTGATGGTGCCGATTTACGAGTTCGGCAACGAAGCAACGCGGCAAAAATACCTTCCCAAACTAGCCACTGGCGAGTTGATCGGCTGCTTCGGCCTCACCGAGCCGAACCATGGCTCGGACCCCGGCAGCATGGTCACCCGCGCTCGTCAGGTGGACGGCGGTTACAGCATCTCAGGTTCGAAAATGTGGATTACCAATAGCCCGATCGCCGACGTGTTTGTAGTGTGGGCCAAGGATGACGGCGGCCAGATCCGCGGTTTCGTGCTCGAAAAGGGCTGGAAGGGACTTTCCGCGCCGGCCATTCACGGCAAGGTCGGCCTGCGCGCCTCGATCACTGGCGAGATTGTCATGGACGAAGTTTTCTGCCCGGAAGAAAATGCCTTCCCGGATGTGCGCGGCCTCAAAGGTCCGTTCACCTGTCTCAACTCGGCGCGCTACGGCATTGCCTGGGGGGCACTTGGCGCGGCAGAGTACTGCTGGCATACAGCGCTTCAATACACGCTGGATCGCAAGCAGTTTGGCCGGCCATTGGCGGCAAATCAGCTGGTACAGCTGAAGCTTGCCAACATGCAAACTGAAATCACCCTGGCCTTGCAAGGCTGCTTGCGTCTTGGGCGGATGAAAGATGAAGGGACTGCTTCGGTCGAGATCACCTCGATCATGAAGCGCAATTCCTGCGGCAAGTCGCTGGATATCGCCCGCGTTGCTCGTGACATGCTCGGTGGCAACGGCATCTCCGACGAGTTTGGCGTTATCCGCCACGTGGTGAATCTGGAAGTAGTCAATACCTACGAGGGAACGCACGATATTCATGCCCTGATTCTGGGGCGCGCAATGACCGGGATTCAGGCGTTCAGTTGAGCGGGTTTCCCGCAGCATGTATTGATCAGATACGGATCAAAGGAGTTTCAGAACAAGCACCCGCCATTTAACGGAGGAGGAAAACCGTCATGCCTGAATTGAGTTCTGCTGACCACGACACATCACCACCGCGAGTCAGCATTCCACGTCAGTACAACGCCGCCTATGATCTGATCCAGAGAAATCTGCAGGCCGGCCGGGCGAAGAAAATTGCCTATATCGACGACCAGGGAAGCTACTCGTTCGGTGATCTGGCCGAGCGCGTCAATCGCTTTGGCAATGTGCTGAGCGGCATGGGTCAGGAAGCCGAGGATCGGGTGATGTTGTGCCTGCTCGATACCATCGATTTTCCGACAGCATTCCTGGGCAGCATTCAGGCCGGTATTGTTCCGATTGCAGCCAATACCTTGCTCACCACGGCTGACTATGACTTCATGCTCGGTGATTCGCGAGCAAAAGTTCTGGTGGTATCAGAGGTTTTGTGGCCGCAGTTTGCGCCCATCGTGGCCAAGCACAAGACACTGCGTCACGTCATCGTTTCAGGTAGCGGTGGTCAGGGACACCCACGCCTGAGCGATTTGATGCAAGCGGTCAGTCCCCAGTTTGAACCCGCGCCGACGACCTGTGATGACTTTTGTTTCTGGCTGTACTCTTCCGGGTCTACCGGTACGCCGAAAGGAACAGTGCATCTGCATTCGCACCTGATTCAGACAGCGGAACTCTATGGCAAGGCGGTACTGGGTATCAAAGAGGCTGACCTGGTATTTTCAGCGGCAAAGCTGTTTTTTGCCTACGGTCTGGGTAACGGTCTCTCCTTTCCGCTTTCTGTCGGTGCCACCACCATACTCATGGCCGAACGGCCGACGCCGGCTTCGGTTTTCCAGAGACTGCGCCAGCACAAGCCGACCATTTTTTACGGCGTACCGACTCTATTTGGCGCGCTGCTGGCCAGCCCAGACATGCTCAAGCGTGAAGAAGTATCGAAGCTGCGCGTTTGCACTTCCGCCGGCGAAGCGCTGCCCGCTGATATCGGACGACGCTGGACTGAGCTTCTCGGTGTCGAGATTCTCGATGGCATCGGATCCACCGAAATGTTGCATATTTTTTTGTCCAACCGTAGCGGCGAAGTGCGCTACGGCACTACCGGCAAGGCAGTACCGGGATACGATATTCGCTTGATCGGTGAGGATGGCAATCCGGTACAGCCCGGCGAAATCGGCGAGCTGCAAATCAACGGACCCAGCGCCGCGGCGATGTACTGGAACAACCGCGAGAAGTCGCGAAACACATTCCTGGGTCACTGGACACGCAGCGGTGACAAGTACATTGAGCTCGATGACGGCTATTTTCAGTACTGCGGTCGGTCAGACGATATGCTCAAAGTGTCCGGAATTTATGTGTCACCCTTCGAAGTTGAAGGGGTGCTTATGGGCCACGAATCGGTTCTCGAGGCTGCCGTTGTGGCGCATGCCGATACCGACGAACTGATCAAGCCGAAAGCCTACGTGGTTCTAAAAGCCGGAATCAAGCCGTCCGATGCGCTCGCCGATGAACTCAAGAAGCACGTCAAGGACCAACTGGCGCCCTACAAGTATCCGCGCTGGCTGGAGTTCGTCGCCGAGTTACCCAAAACCGCGACAGGGAAGATACAACGCTTCAAGCTTCGCTAAGGAGGCAGGACTGGAGAACGCAAACATGCGTGTGCTGATCATCGAAGATGATCTGGACATCGCGACAAATCTGTATGACCACCTCGAACAGCGAGGTCATCATGTCGATCTGGCGCGTGACGGCTTGTCCGGCCTGCATCTCGCGGTTTCCGAAAAATTCGATGTGATTGTGCTCGATCTGGGTTTGCCCGGCCTTGGCGGTCTGAGCCTGTGCAGCAAGCTTAGACAGGAAGTCTGCAGCGATGTGCCGGTGCTGGTGCTAACCGCGCGCGACCTGCTGGAAGATAAGTTGAAGGCATTTGATTGTGGTGCCGACGACTATCTGGTCAAGCCGTTTGCGCTGCGGGAAGTTGAAGCCCGACTCAATGCACTGGTTCGGCGCCACAGCGGCAGGGTGACCGATCGTCGCATCACCGTCGATGATCTTGTCTACGACCCAGCCAGTTTGACCGTTCAGTTTGAAGGGCGCCCAGTACAGCTATCCCGCAAATGTCTGCGTTTGCTGGAGACCCTGTTGTCCGGACCCAACCGGGTGTTTTCGAGGGCGGATCTGGAGCATTCGGCTTGGGGCGAGGAACAACCCGTGAGCGACTCCCTGCGCAGCCACATGCACATGCTGCGGCGTGCGCTGACCGGCAGCAGCGGTTTTTCTCCCATTGAGAACGTGCATGGAGTCGGCTATCGCTTTGCCAAGCGCAGCGCCTAGCCTGCGTTTCAAGTTCGCCGCCAGTTTCGCCGTGGTCGGCATTATGCTTGTGCTGCTCCATGCAGCGGCAGTGCTGCTCCTGAATCGATACCAGGAAGCCGAATTGATCGATCAGATTGTCTCCGACGAAATCGAGGAGTTGATCGAGCAGTATGAAAGACGCGAGATGGTCGCATCTCCACCCAATGCCACGCTGCAGCATTTTGATGTCCGGCCTGAGACGGACCGTCAGAGTTTGCGTAAATGGTTTCGAGCCAATTGGCTGACGCACAGCTACATCGCTCGCTATGCCGAGGAGCGCAAGCTGTTGCCGGTGGAACTCGTTGAGCTTGAACCGGGTTTCCATGACATCGAAAGTGGCCGCGAGCGGTATCGGGTAGAAGTCCGCGAGATTGGAGCTGTGCGGTTCTATCTGGCGTACTCGATCGAGCACCATCGGGACCGGCTTGCAAAGTTCGATCTGGCCTTGGCCATCAGCGTTGTCGTGACGGCAGTCTTTGGCATTGCCTTGGGCTTATGGCTTGCGGCGCAACTTACCCGTCAGGTAGGAGATTTGGCCGCCCGAGTAGAGCGTTTGCACGATGGCAGCGCGGGTGAAGTGCTTGAGCAGCACTATCCTGATCGAGAGGTGGCCGCGCTGGCGCGTGCTTTTGACGCCTTTCAGCGTCGAATGGCCCTATTGCTTGAGCGCGAGCGCGCTTTCACAGCCGATGTCAGTCACGAGTTGCGCACTCCATTGACGTCGATTCAGACCAGCAGCGAGCTAATGTTGGAAGACGACAGCCTTTCATCCAAGGCGCGGGAGCGAGTCGCGAAGATTGCGCGTGCATCGGCCAGACTTTCCGAACTGATCAACGCGTTTTTGCTTCTCGCGCGTGAGCAGGCAGATGGTTCCGACACCGAGGTCGATCTCCGCAGCGGTGTTGATGAGGTGGTTGAGCAAGTGCGTGAGCGCGCCGAAGCCAAGGGGCTGCGCATTGAAGTTGATATCCCAACGGGAACTTTTGTTCGAGCCCCGCTGAACGCGTTGAGTGTTGTGTTATCCAACTTGCTCGCCAATGCCGTCAGCTACACGGATCAAGGTACGATATCCTTGAGTTTGAATAACGGGTGTATTGAAATTGCAGATACGGGGTCCGGGATCGCCACGGGGAAAATCAACGAGCTGTTTCGCAGGTTTCATCGCGGAGATGCGGGGCGGGGTGAAGGCTTCGGGCTTGGTCTGGCCATCGTCAAGCGTATTTGCGAACAGACTGGGTGGCCGATCGATATCGAGGGCCGCCCCGGAGGAGGGACCTGCATCAAGGTGGGGCCGATTTGACAAGTACTTCACATTTGGATGATTTCAATTTCACAGAGTCTGCTATAGCATTTGGCAGCAGCTGAAGCCGCGAACGGATCGGTGGCTCAGCGGCGGTCCGCGCTCAAACGCCGGCAACAGGCTTGACGCAGCAGATCGAAAGTGTTTTATCGTATGCTTCAATTCGCATCGGCCCCAAGACCGCTGCGGTCCAAGAAATAAAACATTAGGAGGAATATCATGGATAAGAAACAAACAGCCGGGTACGACCGTCGCGGGTTTTTGATCGGAGGAACAGCGATCGCCGGGGCAGCGGCCGCAGGAGTATTGCTGCCTTCGGGGGCGGCACTGGCCCAGCAGGGCAAAGTAAAGGTCGGCCTGATGCTGCCATCGACCGGAACGTACGCCAGACTTGGTGCTGCTATCACCAATGGTTTCAAGCTGGCGATGGACGAACGTGGCGGCAAATTGGGCGGGCGCGAGATCGAATACTACGTCGTTGACGACGAGTCCAATCCGGCCAAGGCACCGGAGAACGCCAACAAGCTGGTGCAGCGCGACAAGGTCGATATCGTTATTGGCACGGTGCACTCGGGCGTGGTGATGGGTATGGCCAAGGTACTGAAAGAGTCAGGCACCTTGTGGATCAATCCGAACGGCGGGGCGGGTGCCATGACCGGCGCATTGTGCGCGCCCAACTTCTTCCGCTCGTCGTTCTCCAACTGGCAGACCACGCACGCTTTGGGCAAGGTGCTCAAGGCCAAGGGCCACAAGAATGCCGTCTTCATTACCTGGAAGTACGCCGCCGGCCAGGAAATGATGGAGGGCTTCAAGGAAGGTTTCGAGAACGAAGGTGGCAAGCTGACCAAGGAACTCTATGTGCCTTTCCCGCAGGTTGAGTTTCAGGCACTGCTGACTGAAATCGCCAGCATCAAGCCCGACGCGGTCGTGGCCTTCTTTGCCGGTGGCGGCGCAGCCAAGTTTCTCAAGGACTATCAGGCCGCCGGTCTCAAGGGCAAGATCCCGCTCTACGGCGCAGGCTTTCTCACCGACGGCGTGCTCGATGCCGTCGGCGATGCCGCCGAGGGCGTGGAGACCACGCTACACTATGCCGATGGCCTGGGCACCAAGAAAGACATTGCGTTCCGCCTCGCTTACGCCAAAGCCTACAAGCTTCAGCCGGATGTTTATGCCGTGCAGGGCTATGACGCAGGCCAACTGTTTGCTGCGGGCATGGAGGCTGTCAAAGGCAATGTCGGCAATAAGGTCGGCATGATCAAAGCGATGGAAACTGCCAAGATCGATAGCCCGCGTGGAGCATGGACCTTGTCCAAGGCGCACAACCCGGTGCAGGATATGTACTTGCGCAAAGTGGTCGGCAAGGAGAACAAAGTCCAGGGTGTTGCCTGGAAGGCGCTCGCCGATCCGGCTCGCGGCTGTAAAGCGTAGTCCCGATAAAGAGGCGGCAGATGTCTGTCGCCTCTTTTTTATTCATGGTTGTGTAATGAGGTATCGGTCGCCGTCCTGCCAGCGCCGACTTTTTTAAGGGCTGCCGCTCTTATCGCCGAAAAGTTCGGCGTTATGTTTCCTGCATTCTTGCCCGAGACGAAATACATAAGTTGCCTTCACCCAAATTACGTTTTCAAAACGTCGCCCAATGGATTTAGCCTTCTTCCTCATTCAGCTGCTCAATGGCCTGCAATACGGTCTGTTGCTGTTTCTGGTTGCCAGTGGCTTGACGCTGATATTCGGCATCATGGGCATTATCAATCTGGCGCACGGCAGTTTCTATATGGTCGGCGCCTATCTTGCGTGGTCGCTGTCCAGCCTGACCGGAAGCCTTGCTGCTGCCATATCGCTGGCCGTGCCACTGACAGTGATAATCGGCATGGCGCTGGAGCGCCTGTTGTTCCGCCATCTCTATCAGCGCGATCATCTCTACCAGGTGCTGCTGACCTACGGCCTGATTCTGGTATTTGAGGAATTGCGCAGCGTGATCTGGGGTGATGATGTGCACGGCGTCGCAGTGCCGGAACTGCTCAATTATTCGATTCCGCTGACGGAAAATCTTTCCTATCCAATCTATCGACTTGCCATCTCCGGTGTCTGCCTGTTGCTGGCCGCCGGACTGTACTTCCTGATCCAGAAAACGCGGCTGGGCATGATGATTCGTGCAGGCGCAAGCAACCGCGACATGGTGCAGTCACTGGGTATTGATATCAAGCTGATCTACACCCTGGTTTTCGCGCTTGGCATTGCTCTGGCGGCTTTCGCCGGGATGATTAATTCACCGCTGTCGTCGGTGTATCCCAACATGGGCAGCGGCGTGCTGATCATCTGCTTTGTGGTTGTTGTAATCGGCGGCATCGGTTCGGTCAAGGGCGCATTGGTTGCTTCACTCATGATCGGACTGGCCGAGACCTTCGGCCAAGTACTGGTGCCGGAAGTGGCGGGAATTATTGTTTATGTGCTGATGGCCATCGTGCTGGTATGGCGTCCACAAGGGTTGTTCGGGCGTGCGTGAGATGAACGCCCCAGGCTTTACGCGCTTTCTGCCGTTCCTGATACTCGGTCTGCTGGCGCTGTTTCCGCTGCTGGAGAATGTCTACTACATGCAATTGCTGACCAAGGTTCTGATCATGGCGATATTTGCCATGAGCCTTGATTTGCTGGTGGGCTACACCGGTCTGGTCAGTTTTGGTCACGCGGCCTATTTTGGTCTGGCGGGCTATGCCCTGGCGCTGATGGGGCCGCAGTATGAGGCGGTCAGCCTGTGGTGGTCTCTGCCTGCAGCGGTCGGAATCTGCGCCCTGTTCGCGCTCATCACCGGCATGCTGGTGCTGCGCACCCGCGGCATCTACTTCATCATGGTCACCCTGGCCTTCGCCCAGATGCTCTACTTCGTCTTCCACGACACCGATCTTGGTGGCGGTTCCGACGGTATTTACATTTACGCCAAGCCGCTGATGAATCTGGGCGATTTCAAGCTGCTCGATCTGGAACAGCGCGACCACTTTTATTGGCTTGTGCTGGTGCTGGTCGCGGCGGTGTATCTGTTTCTCCGCCGTGTGCTCGGATCAAATATAGGCCGCGCCCTGCTAGGTATCAAGGTCAATGAACATCGCATGCGTGCGCTGGGCTTTCCGGTGTTTCGCTATCAACTAGCCAGCTTCACGCTGTCCGGTGCGCTGGCGGGCCTGGCCGGGTATCTGGCCGCCGTCCAGTTCGGCTTTGTGAATCCCGAGATACTGTCCTGGCATCAGTCCGGGGCGGTACTCATGATGGTAATTCTGGGTGGCATGGGCACGCTTTACGGGCCGGTGATCGGCGCCTTTGCCTTCGTTGTGCTGCGTGAAGTGCTGTCGAACCAGGCCTGGTTCGGCGCCGCGGCAGAACGCTGGCAACTGGCCATGGGCATCTTCGTCATGCTGGTTGCCCTGTTCCTGCCGCAAGGCCTGGCCGGCTTGGCGCAGAAATTCCGCAAGAAGCCGGTGCTGGAGGCGGACGATGAGTGAACTGCCTGATCCCTCGGCCGAGGGCTGCACACCTGTCCTGCACACCACGGGACTGAGCAAACACTTTGACGGACTGGTTGCGGTGAGTGATGTCTCGCTTGATTTGTATCTTGGCGAAATCCATGTGGTGATCGGCCCCAACGGCGCCGGCAAGACCACGCTGACCAATCTGTTGTCGGGAGACCTGCCGCCGACTTCAGGCGAGATCATGCTTGATGGGCGCAATGTTGCCGGCTTCGCCTCTGACCGCATCTCTCGGCTTGGCGTTGGCCGTAGTTATCAGAAGACGAATATCTTTTTGCCGTTTAGCGTGTTCGAGAATTGCCGCCTTGCCGCGCAATCCCGCAGGCCGCATGCCTTGAGCGTATTCAAGCGGTCCGAGGAATACGCGGAGATCAATGAAAAAGCACTGGAGGTTATGGCGGCTACCGGCCTCGGCCATCGTGCCGAACGCATTGCTGCGACACTTTCGCACGGTGAGCAGCGTCAGCTAGAAATCGCCATGTGCCTGGCGACACAGCCGCGTGTGCTCTTGCTCGACGAGCCACTCGCCGGGATGGGAGCGCATGAGTCTCAACGTATGGTGGAGCTGATCAAGGGGCTCAGCAGCGGCCATGCCATCATGCTGATCGAGCATGATATGGATGCGGTTTTTGAACTGGCGCATCGTCTCACGGTGATGGTCAATGGCGAAGTGATGGAGTCCGGCACGCCCGAGGCGGTTCGCTCCAGTCCGGCGGTGCAACTGGCCTATCTCGGTGGTGAGGAGCTGCTTCATGACTGAGCCCATCCACGCATTCCGCCCGCCGGCCTCAGCGGCCGACACGCTGCTCGAAGCCGAGGGCCTGCACACTTTCTATGGCGTCAGCCATATCCTGCACAGTGTTGATTTTGCCGTACGCACTGGCGAAACCATCGGCCTGATGGGACGCAACGGCATGGGCAAGAGTACCTTGCTTAAATCGATGCTCGGCCTGGTGCGCCCGCGCGAAGGTGTGGTCAAGGTGCGCGGCGTCGACATGACGCAGGCGCAGACGCATGCCATCGCCCGCAGCGGTATTGCCTATGTGCCCGAAGGGCGTGGAATATTTCCGAATCTCTCGGTACGCGAGAATCTGGTCATGGCGGCGCGTGCCAGTGTCGATGGCAATCGCGAATGGACCTTCGATCGTGTCATCCAAACCTTCCCGCGTCTGGGCGAGCGACTGAACAACGGCGGCGCGCAGCTTTCCGGTGGCGAACAGCAGATGCTGACCATCGGCCGCGCCTTGATGACCAATCCGGACTTGCTGATCCTCGACGAAGCGACCGAGGGACTGGCGCCACTGATTGCCCGGGAGATTTGGAGCATCATCAAGACCATACGCGCGTCCGGCATTGCCACGATCATCGTTGACAAGAATTACGCGGCAGTCATGGCGCTGTCGGATCGCAGCGTGGTGCTGGTGAAGGGCAGGGTGGTGTTCTCTGGAGAGTCCAGTGAACTATCTCAAAATCCGGATTTGATGCACCGTTTCCTCGGCATCTGATCGCATGAAAAGTGGATTTGTCCAGGTCGGAAACCGGAATCTCGAGTACCAGTTGATTCCTGCCCACCAGATCAATCGGCCGACACTGGTGCTATTGCACGAGGGCTTGGGCTCGGTCTCGATGTGGCGCGACTTTCCGGCCAAACTTGCGGCGGCTACCGGCTGCCGGACCCTGGTTTACTCGCGCTATGGCTACGGCCAATCGGACATTCTTGAAGAGCCATTTGCGACCGATTTCATGCATAACGAAGGGCGCAACGTACTGCCGCAACTTCTGATTGAACTGGAGATTGCCAACCCGGTTTTGGTCGGTCATTCCGATGGTGCTTCGATTGCCCTGCTGCATGCCGGAAATCACCGCAATGCAGTGGCGGGTCTGGTTCTCATGGCGCCGCACTGCTTTGTCGAGGACATTTCCATTCGCAGCATCGAAGCCGCGAAACGTGCTTTTGAAACCACCGATCTGTCGTCCAGGCTTGCGCGTTATCACCGCGACGTGAAGCGAACTTTTCGTGGCTGGAACGATATCTGGTTGCATCCGGATTTTCGCAGTTGGAATATTGAGGACTGTCTTGCTCATATCACCTGTCCCATTCTTGCGATCCAGGGCGAGGACGATGAATACGGCACCATGGCTCAGATCGAGGCCATCGCGGCGCAGGCGACTGGGTCTTCACGGGTTGAATTGTTGAAGTTGGCGGATTGCCGGCATTCTCCGCATCGGGATCAAACGCAATCTGTGATCGAAGCCACCAACCGTTTTGTCGAAGAAGTCGATATCGCCGTATCACCAGCGCCGACTTTTCCAGGCTCATCAAGATAGGCACCAAAACAGCAAACGGGCCCACTTAAAGGCGGATTAGCCATCACGCTAGAATTGACTTTGATGTTTTGAATGTATACAGTATCCGCAAGCAAATTTGATGCACGAAAACCAGTGATCTACAGGAGAACCACCCCGTGACCAAACCAGGCGAAGCCAAGCTAAACCATCTGTTCCAACCCGGGCGGATCGGCAAATTTGAAGTCAAGAATCGGATCAAGTACGGGGCCTGTTGTGTCTCGAACTACAACGGTCGCGATGGCACCATCACACCGCGCGAACTGGCGCGAGTGCGTGTCATCGCCGGTACCGGTTGCGGCCTGATCACCAACCAGGGCGCCTACCCCGATGCCTTGGGCGAGGGCAAGTCCTACTTCCGTCAGATCGCCATCCACGACGACAAGTTTCTGCCGCAGTTTGAAATGATCGCTCGCTATATCCACGACGCCGGCGCCATGGCCATGCAGCAAATCCTCCACGCCGGCCGCTACGGCGGCATCGATCTGGGTTATTGCGTGCAACCCTCGGTCGTGCCGCAGACCCTGCCGCACTTCCGTCCGCCGCGCGCGCTCACCAAAGAACAGATCAAGGTCGTCATCGAGCAGCATGCCGATGCCGCGAGGCGCGCCGTTCGCGCCGGCTTCGACGGCACCGAGATCACCAGCTTCATGGGTTACCTGCTGGCCAACTTCAACTCCCGCTTCACCAATCAGCGCACCGATGAATACGGTGGCTCGGTAGAAAATCGCGGCCGCTTCATGTGCGAACTGATCGACGCCATCAAGCAGGCCACTCCCGACAACCCGCTGTCGGTGCGCCTCAACGGCGCCGAGTTGATGGACCGCTGGGGCGGCAACACCCAGGACGAATCCTTCGAACTCATGCAGCAAGCCGTCGACTGCGGCGTGGACATGATTTCCGTCACCGTCGGCTGGCAGGAAGCGCCCGAATCCTCCTTCGGCCGCGACGTCGAGCCGGGCTACTGGAACTTCCTCTCCGAGAAAGCCAAGAAAATGTTCCCCAACGTGCTGGTCGCCTTCGGCAATCGCTTGCCCGATCCGGCCATGGCCAACGAATGTATTCGCGATGAAGTCTTCGATTACTGGGAAGTCTGCCGTCCGCTATTGGCCGACCCGGAAATGATCCACAAGGCCGCCGAAGATCGCATGGAAGAAGTCCGCCCCTGCATCGGCTCGCTCAACTGTTTGTCGCGCCTGTTCCGTGACCTGCCCTATACCTGCACCATGAACCCCATGCTGGGCCACGAAGTCGAGCCCGAGTACCACATTACCGAGGCCACCGAAAAGAAACGCATCATGATCATCGGCGCCGGCCCCGCCGGCATGGAAGCGGCGATTACCGCCCGCAAACGCGGCCATACCGTGACGGTATTCGACAAGGCCGACAAAATGGGTGGCAATCTCGCCGCCTATGCCGCCAATGATCTGGCGCGCCCGGCCGATCTGCAAAGTGTGATCGACTACTACGGCGTGATGGCCAAGAAGCTCGGTGTCGAAGTGCGCCTGAACACAGACGCTAATGCCAAGTTCATGCGCAGCGTGCTGCACGAATACGACGTCTGTATCGTCGCCGCCGGATCGCGCACCGACATGGCGGTGTTCCAGTACCTCGAAGGCGCCGAACTACTGGTCGATGCGCTGGAAGTTGCCCACGGCCGGGTCAAGACCGGCAAGCGCGTGGTGATGATCGGTGGCGGCATGATTGGCCTGACCATTTCCGAGTTCCTCGCCAAGGCCGGCCACGAAGTCACCGTGATCGAGAAAGAGAAGCGCATCGGCGGTGACATCATGCCGACCTTCAAATGGCGGCATACCGCCTGGGTGGACGAGCTGGATATCAAGACAATTACCCTGGCGCAACTGGTCAAGGTCAGCAAGGAGGGCGCCACAGTGAAGACACCCAAGGGCGAGCAGTTCATCCCTTGCGACAGCGTGATCGTCTCCAGCCCGCGCAAAGCCAACCACGACTTGTTCTACGAGTTTCAGTGGATGGTTGATGAGCTGCACGGTGGCGGCGACGCCACGGTGCCGCGCGGCCTCGATCAGGCGATCCAGGAAGGCTATCGCCTCGGGGTCAGAATCTGATGCATTGCTTCCCGCCTGCGGGCGGGGAGTATTTGCTGAATATTCATTACGGAGTCATGACATGACTTACAGCGCCCACATTGACAGCTTTACCCGCGACAATCTGCCGCACGGGTCAGAGCAGCCTGAATTTCTGTTCGAGCTGCCCGAGCTTAAGTTTCCCGAGCGGCTGAATTGTGCCGTTCCTCTACTCGATCGGCACGTTGCCGAAGGCCGGGGTGAGCGCGTATGCATCCAGGCACCGGGCGTGCGCTGGACTTATGCCGATCTACAGGAGCGGGCCAATCGTATCGCCAACGTTCTGGTCAAGGACATGGGCGTGGTACCTGGCAACCGTGTCCTGCTGCGTGCGCCCAACAATCCGATGATGGCGGCTTGCTGGTTCGCGGTGATTAAGGTCGGCGCGGTCGCCGTGGCCACCATGCCGCTGCTACGGGCCAAGGAGCTCAAACACGTCATTGCCAAGGCCAAAGTCAGCCATGCCCTGTGCGATTTGCGCCTGGCCGAAGAACTGAAACTCGCCGCAGCCGAGTCGCCCGAACTTTTGCAAATTCGCTACTTCAACGACAGCAGCGCGGACGGTCTCGAATCGGCAATGACGAAACAATCCGCTGCCTTTGATACGGTCGATACGGCGCGCGACGACACCTGCGTACTCGCGTTTACCTCCGGCACCACCGGCCAGCCCAAGGCCACCATGCACTTCCATCGCGATGTCATGGCCTCCTGCGTGTGCTGGCCGCCTCACGTTCTGCGCCCGGTGGCCGACGACATTTTCATGGGCACGCCGCCGCTGGCCTTCACCTTTGGTCTGGGTGGGCTGCTGCTGTTTCCGCTTAGTGTGGGTGCCTCCACGGTATTGCTGGAGCAGGGTGGGCCGCAGGATCTGCTCGATGCGATTACGACCTACAAGGCGACCATCCTGTTTACCGCGCCGACCTCCTACCGGGCGATAGCGCCTTTGGCGGGGCCATTGCGCAACAGCAGCTTGCGCAAGTGCGTTTCTGCCGGTGAGGCGCTGCCGGGGGCGACGCGCGACCTGTGGCGGGAGGCGACCGGCATCGAGATGATCGACGGCATCGGCGCCACGGAACTGATGCACATTTTCATTTCAGCAGACGAAGCCCATGCCCGCTCCGGTGCTACCGGCACTGCCGTTCCGGGCTATGTCGCGTGTGTCATGGACGACGCGGGCAAGCCCGCAGCCGTGGGCGAAGTTGGCAACCTGGCCGTGAAAGGCCCCACCGGTTGCCGCTACCTCGCCGACGAGCGCCAGGCCAAATACGTCAAGAATGGCTGGAACTACACCGGCGATGCGTATTCGATGGATGCCGACGGATATTTTCATTTTCATTCCCGCACCGATGACATGATCATTTCGGCGGGCTACAACATTGCCGGGCCGGAAGTTGAGGACGCCTTGTTGCGTCATCCAAAGGTGGCCGAATGCGGCGTCGTCGGCGCGCCCGACGATGAGCGCGGGCAAATCGTTAAAGCCATTATTGTGCTGAAGCCTGGCAATGAACCGTCACCCGAGTTGACCAAGGAATTGCAGGATTTTGTGAAACAGACGATTGCACCCTACAAGTATCCGCGCAGTATTGAATTTGCCAACACGTTGCCGCGAACCGAGACCGGCAAGCTGCAACGTTTCAGACTTAGATAAATCGACCAAGGAGTGCATCAATGAGGAAATTGAACCCACCCGGCTGGATGGAAGCCAAAGGCTACAGCCACGGCCTTGTCGCCCCACGTGGGCAACTGGTATTTGTCGCCGGACAGGTGGGATGGGATGGCCAGTGCAAGTTTCACGCAGACGATCTGGTAGGGCAGGCCGCGCAGGCTCTGAGAAACATCGTTGCGATTCTGGCGGAAGCCGGGGCGAAACCCGAACACATCGTGCGCATGACCTGGTATCTGGGCGACAAGGATGAATATGACAAATCGCAAAAGGAGCTGGGCAAGGTTTTTCGCGAGATTATCGGTACCTACAATGCGGTCATGACAGCGGTTCAGGTCGCAGGTTTTGTTGAGGTGGGCGCCAAGGTGGAAATTGAAGTGACTGCGGTGATTCCCGACGCATGAGGCTGGACGAAGCGTCCTGGCGTCAGGTGTTGGCGGTATTGCCAGAAGCCGAGTGCGAAGCGAGTGAGACCTTGGCGGTGGCTTTTATCAATTCGGATGATTACGCGGCCAAGTGCGGCTCAGCCTGGCTGTGGTGGCCGGGCAATGCCAAACCGGCAGAGCGTTGCGATTTTGATGGGCGGTTTCCATTGGAATGGGGAATGATGCTGGTCATGAGCGAAATCGCGCTGGAGACCGTGTGCGCCGAAGGCGAATCAAGCATGGCGGGTCTTGTGCGCCGGCTACAGATCAAGCCCTTTCTTCTGAAGCAGCGGGACAACCTGGAGGCAGCCGGAATCCTCGAATTTATCGAAACCCTTGAACTGGCAACGCCAAAACACTGATGACAACTGTTACGGATCAAATGTTCGGCGAAATCGCCGCCTGGCAGGGCATGCTGAATCGCTACAACGAGCTGTTCCTCGAAATGGAGCAAGGTTCGCGGATTGGTTTCGTATCACGCGAAGCGTCGGGCATACTTCCTGGCAAGCACCTGGAAGGCGTGCAAGTGTCGAAAGAGGTGTCAATGATGGCATGGCAGTTGGAAGACGGCGGCATGTCGGCGCGCATCGAGCGCTTCGCCGGCATGGCCTCGACCAAGGTCGACTTGCTGCTGGTGGCGGATGAGGAAGCCATGGCAACCATGCTGGAAAAACTGGACGGAGATGTTCCCAGTGCAATCAAGCGCCTGATTCGGCGCGGCCGCATCATGTTTTTTTGTTTCAAGAACAAAGCTCAACTACAAGATGCCGGCTATGAAGATTTTCTCGACTCGCTCGGGCTGGCTTTTCTAGGAGCCTGTCGATGATCTTTCATAACCCCAGAGGCGCTCCGGAGCTGGCCTGCGATCACTGCGGTTGCCGCTGGGTCGATCGCACCGATGGAAATCACTGCTACGAATGCGGCAGCGAAATACCCGATGCTTCAGTTGAGGAATTTCAGCGCGCCTTGATTGATTTCGCAGCCAAAGCGGCGGATCAGGCAGCCACCTCTCCACCAGTGAGCTCCGGCAACAAATAGCCCTCCAGCTTTGCCCTCAGTTCGTCAGAAAACGGATTCGAGCGCATCGTTTTCAAAGAAGCCAGTACCACGGTAAGCGTCGCTTGAACGCGAGTCACTCCTGTTGATCTTCCGGTCACATTCAGTTCCAGCGAGCTTTTTCCAATCCGGTTGATGGACAACGACAAGCGCAATATCTCACCGACCTTGCTCGGTGAGTGGAAGCGGCACACGATACTTCCCATCGGCATCCCCAGCCCTTGCTCGACATGAAACTTGGCGAAGTCGATGCCCAAACCCTGATTGAACCAGTCCTCTACCAGTTCGTTGAACAGTACGAAATACTGGGGGTAGAAAACAATTCCTGCCGGGTCGCAGTGATGAAAGCGAATCAGCTTGTCACATTCAAAAGGGGATGCATTCATTGTTCTTTTCTTCCGTGGTGTCTTGATCGTCTAGATGATATCTCACCATCGGCCACGTTACCCTTCCATGGTGGGAAGCGCAGGATTGGCATCTTGAGTTCTTTTTTGTTATGGACTTTGCATGTTGTGACGCGTGGATTCACTGGAATTCCCGATCCATGTTTGAATCCGCTGATTGCTCTGTTGTGCCCGAGGAAGTCAACGGCGAATACTGGGAGCCGATTACGCCGGCCGAGAGAAGTAGCCGGAAGCGGTCGCTCAAGGATCTATTAGTGCATGCGAGGCCGAGGAATATTGATCCGCTGGATAGATTGCAAGGAACGCATGATATTGCCAACGGTCTCCAAACGCATTCGCCTTGCAGGTGAAGGTGGGCTGTGCGCATCTGGTACTTCAGTCCCATAACCCGGTTCATCTATCAGTACGCTGCCGTACTTGTTGGACACTTCAATACTGGTCTTCTGTGTCGCATCTTCTGGTTCAACGAGGATTACGGTAGCACTTGTAGCATCTGCCTCTCCGACTACATTGGTGCCGCGTATGCCAATAAGGGCTACAGCTAGACCGACCTTCATGGCCTCCGGCTTATTCTTGGCAATCAATCCACTGACAAACCGGAATGTTCCTTTGAATATGTGCGTGGCAAGCCCTTCTTCTCCTCGCTGATCGTTAAATTTGTTTATGCTCATCTCGGTATTGGAGCCGAGATAGAATTTGGTTTGATCATTGAATACCACTTGAACCGCTGAATCCTTTTCTGTCCTGATCACATCACTTTGATAGATCAAAGTACCTTTCTCAAGCTTTCTCGCTATGTCGCCGACAGGTTGTGCCCATGCCGCGCCCTTTATCACGTCCGCCGTGCCAGCAGGTTCTGCTGCATAGACAGGCAGTGCAAAAATTGCGCAGACATATAGGAGCAATGGAAGCAGTTGCCCTAAAAAGGAGTGGCGGTGCGTTTGCATAGTATTTACTTTCGTCTTTGGTAACTCACAGAGATATTAATGGCGCCTCAAAAATTAGTCTTCTTGTGTATCGGTTTTACATTGACGCTTGCTGCGTGTGGCGGGATTCCTGATCGCCAGGCAATAGCCACAAAAGCCGCTGAGCAATCTGGATTTACCAGAGAGATCATACCCAGTGGACTTTTCTCCTTGACCACCTTCCGCAAACAATCTGACCAGGATCTTGCTCTTCTGGTGATATACATTGAAGGGGATGGCTTTGCCTTTCGGCGCAAGGGTCTGCTGTCATCTGATCCAACGCCCCATTCAATGCTCACGTTGGCGCTAGCCAAAAAAGACCCCCATCCCTCGGTGATGTACATTGCGCGCCCGTGTCAGTATCTCCCGGAGGATGCCCTCAAAACTTGTAATCCTAAATATTGGTCGACCCACCGTTATTCAGAAGATGTCATTGTCGCCGTTGACAGCGCGATAAGCCATGCGGCCTCAGGGTACAAAAGTATCGCCTTGATCGGCTATTCTGGTGGAGGAACGATCGCCGCACTGATCGCCGCACGGCGAACGGATGTGGCTTGGCTGGTCACCATCGCGGCCAATCTCGATCACAAATCCTGGACACATCTGCATCAGATCACCCCGCTTTCTGGATCGCTGAATGCTGCTGACTTTGCAGAATCAATACAACACGTACGTCAACTTCATCTTACCGGCGAAAGGGACAAGGTCGTGCCATTTGAAGTGACCCAGGCATTTCTGAACAGAATGACGAACCACTCCCGAGTGTCTGTCAAAACCATTCCAGAGTTCGATCACGAGTGCTGCTGGGCAAGGGATTGGCCCGAATTGGCATGCATGCTTAGCGGCGATGCTTCGTATTGTGGCAAATGAAAATCAGAAATCCATCCGCATGGTGGCTGTTAATGTGTTTTCGCTAAAGTGGGTACGCCCAAGACGCTTGTTGAACTCAAGATTGCCGGTCAGTCCCTTGGCGCCAAAATAGCGCAGCCCAAGGCCAAACAGAAAATCATCATTGTCATTTGAAGGCTGTGGGCCGGTTGCAACCTGGAGCTTTTGCATGGAGTAATCGTTTTGATAGAAGAGTTTCACAAACGGCTCATATTTGGCATAGCTATAGGCTGCATCTCCACCAATGCTGAACTGTCCAAGTTTAGTGATGGATTGCGAGATTGCGGTGCCGTTACTCTCGGTAAAGGACTTCTGTACGCTGCGCGCATATAGCAGGCCGGTACGTGCGCCAAACACCCAGTTCTGCCAATGGGTTGTTGCATTAAGGTTCAAATTCGCAAACAAGCGGTTGCCTGATGGCGAACTGGAAACGCGTACCGTAGAAGCAGGGGCGATGCGGAATTGGCTGTCACTGACGTCGCTGTAACCGCCGCTCGCGTCAATACTCCATGTCTTGTCCAGCACGCGACCTGCATATACGGCGATGGTCCGACCCGTAGAAATCTGGTTACCTTGGTTAAACGTCGTATCCACATCGCTGCGGTCATAACCGACGGCCACCCCAAGCACAGTGTTCTCCCACGGCGAGATATCAACTCCGGCCAGTAGATTATGTCGGTCACCTTTAAGGGCGGTGCTGGACAAACTATTTTTAAAATCAGAGTAGGAGTAGCTACCCCATACGCCGTAGCTGGTGATTCCATCGCCAGCGTTCAGGCCCGATTGCCCTTCCCACATAAACCCGGACGCAATCTTGCGTGGACCAGTTGCCACGCCCCGCAACGCGTCACCAATACGAGCGCCAATAGCGGTGGTAACCGCATTGATCTGCGTGCTCAACAACATCGGAGCGGTTGCAGTACTGCTGGGGCTCGAGGCGGAAACAATTGAACCGCCGCGTGTCAGCGTTCCGGAAAAAGTGCCTGTACAGGTCCCTGCTGCTCCGTAGCCATTGTCCACCCAGGTGCCGGAGATGGTTACGGTGTCGCCACTCAACGTTCCACTAAAATTAGCCGTACCATTCACTGTGTCGACAATAGTAAAACTCGATCCGGTGATGCTTCCCGTAGCGCTGATGCTACCGGTGATACCGGTTATGGAGTTGGAACCCACGGAACCGGAACCGCTGTAGCTGGTACCGGATTGCGTGAAGGTCATCGACGCCGATTCAGTTTTGGTCTCACTGGTCGACGGGGCGATACAAGTAATGGCACTGTGGGTGATAGAGCCAGAGAAGGAGCCCGTGGCGTCGACTGTAGCGTTGGCCAGGGTGCTGTATGGCAAGACCAGCAGGCTGAGCAAAAACAGATTGAGCCGTTTAACAGGTCCTATTTGTCGGAGTTCAACTCTAAGACCATGCGGACTTGCGATCCGTTCAACAGCCTCAAGAAGTGCACCTCTGATCTCTTTTGCTCTACGCAGCATGGTTGCCATTTCTGTTGATCCCCAAAGGATTACTGGCACATTTGGAATGTGGTACATGCCGCCACCATGCTCGACGCAGGCAAAGATATTACCCCTATGCTTGACCGTAGTATTTCTATTTTGATCATGTTGCGCAAGGACCTTGCAATTCAAGAAACTGATCTTTTCTAGCCAAGCGGCCGGTTTTGGATTGAAGCACTAGATCAACGGCTGGTTTGGAGAAAGTTGGCTACCGTTCGGTCTTGGACGAACCGAAACTTGCGACCAAGTCAGGCGAAATTGAGTAAAGCGGTAGATCTCACTCGTTCTACGGGTTCAAAGCATGATTCTGAGCATGAGGCGATTGCCGTGAGGCTCAGAGCATAAGCTGCCGGATGGAGCCACAGACGGAAAGTAGTTGGGGACTATTCATGCGACCGATGATCTGGCGGACAACGGACCCCATGACCTGATGCACCCCGGCCAGTCCCAAGTTCGCCGACTGCTCGACGAGGAAACCCGGCTTGGCGAGCTTGAGTGGCTTCATGTAATAGTAGTCCATGCCGCTTTTGGTCAACTCCACGACCAGATTCGAGAGAGCATCACGGTGCGTTGTTGCTTCTTCGGCCTGCTCGATCGTGTCGAGCAGCGCAAGTGTCTTCTTGCGCAGGCCCTCGGAGTGGTAGAAGCGAATAAACGGCTTGGATGGCGCGGATCGTTTCGCCGGCGGTTTGGGAGGCGGCCGGCTTTTTGCCGGAGCTGCGCGTTTCGCGGGAGTTGCCATGATAGAGATGATACCGCGCGGCCTGGGAAGTCCGCGAAGCTCGCGCCGGCAAATCGGAACGCGTTGATCCTGGCGCTTGTGCCGTCCTGGGGATGCAAGGGCGTGGGCCGCCCCTGCCGCTAGTTGCGCCAGAGCTTTTCGAGAAAACCCTTGGCAACGGCATTCGGACTTTTCCCGGTCCCGTCGACGGCCTGATTCATCCGCCGCATTGAATTGTCGTCGATGGTGTTGACCAGATTCTTCAGTGCGTCGATGGCCACCGGGAATTGCTGCTGGAGGCGGGGGCTTGCGAGGATGAGTGCATCGTAGGGCGGGATGGCGCCCCGGTCGTCCTTTATGACTACCAGATCGAGCGCCGCAATGCGGCCATCGGTTGAAAACGCGCTGATGACGTCCACGTTTTTCTGGTCGACGGCCTGATACATCAGCGAAGAGTCCATGCTCCGCTGCTCATCGAATTCGAGCCCGTAACCGGTGCGTAGCGAGCGCCACTCGGCGCGGCCGAAAAATTCGTAGTCGCCGCCGATGGACAGGGCTGGCGCATGGCGGGCCAGATCGCTGATGGTTTTGATGCCCAGCCGCTCGGCCTGCGCGCGGCGCATGGCGAGCGCATAGGCGTTCTCGAACCCTAGCCGGCCCACCACCGAAACACCGTGGCGCTCGTGCAAATAGTCACTGACCAAGCCATAGATATTGGCGCGGTTCTCGGGCGTCGTGTCGCGATGCATCAAGGTGGCCCAGATCGTTCCCGAGTAATCCACGTAGACGTCGATATCGCCAGAGCGCAGCGCATCAAATGCCACCGTCGACCCAAGTGATTGCGCTACCTCGGTGCCGTAGCCTGTCTGGTGTGCGATCTGTCCGGCGATGATCTCGCTGAGAATGTACTGTTCGCTAAAGGTCTTGGCGCCAACGATGATGCGATCCTGTTTTTGCTGCAGCATTTCGCGTGCTGCAGTGCCGCCGGTGTAAAGGTAGAGCAGCGCCAGTGCACCCAGCGCGGCAGCGAGTATTCCGCGATGGCGGCGATTCTGGCGACGCTCCAGGCCGATGGCCACCAGCCGGATCAGGCCGTCCAGCGCCAGTGCCAGAAGGGCGGCGGCCACGCAGCCAACCAGCACGGCATTCAGGTTGCGGGTTTGCAGGCCGCTGAAGATGTAGTTGCCGAGGCTGGTGGCGCCAACCGGCGTCGACAGCGTGGCAATGCCTACGGTCCATACCGTTGCAGTGCGGATGCCGGCAATGATGACGGGCATGGCAAGGGGAAATTCCACCCGCAGCAATTGCTGGCGCGGCGTCATGCCGACGCCACGCGCCGCTTCGATCAGCGCGGGGTCGACTGTCCCGAGCCCGGCGACGGTGTTGCGCAAAATCGGCAGCACGCTATAGAGCACGAGGCCGATGAAGGCAGGCAGGAAACCAATGCTCTGCAAACCGACAGCCGCCAGCAGGGGCACCATGATGGCGAGCAGCGCCAGGCTGGGAATGGTCTGGATCACGCTGGCGATTCCCAGCACGGGTTGCTCAAGCCAGCGCACGCGCGCCGCCACAACGCCGAGCGGGATGCTGATCAGGACGCCGAGCAGCAGGGCGAAAAGCGCGAGTTGAAGGTGGGCATCGAGATAGCCGGGCAGCAGCGCAAGCTGTTCGCTCATCGCGCGGCTTCCGCGGTGAGTTCGGCAAATTCGGCAAATGCGCGCGCTTGTCGACGCGGCGTATCCAGCAGTTGATTCACGTACTCATCGGCCGGCGAATTGATCAGTTCTTTGGGTGTGCCAATCTGCACCAGCCGGCCGTGCTCCATGACGGCGATGCGATCGGCCAGTACCAGCGCCTCGGACATGTCGTGGGTCACGAATATTGCGGTCAAGCCGAGCCGCCGGCGAATGGCGAGAAAGGATTGCTGCATGCGGTCCCGCGTCAGCGGGTCGAGCGCGCCAAAAGGCTCGTCGAGCAGCATGAGCTTGGGCTCGGCCGAGAGTGCCCGCGCGACGCCAACCCGCTGTTGCTGCCCACCCGACAGTTCGGCAGGGTGTCGGCCGCCCAGCGCGGGATCGAGTTCGACCAGTTCGAGCATCTCGCGCACCCGGGCGCGTATCCGCTCTGCATCCCATTGCAGCAGGGAAAGCGGCAGCGCCACGTTTTGCTCGACGCTCATGTGCGGGAAGAGCCCAACCTTCTGGAACACGTAGCCGATTTGGCGGCGCAGCACATGGCCGGGCATCCCCTGCGTATCGACACCATCGATGCTTACGGTTCCGGACGACGGTTCGATCAGTCGGTTGATCATTTTGAGCGTAGTGGTCTTGCCCGAACCCGAACTGCCGACGAGGACGAGCAGTTCACCGGCGTGTACCACGAAGGAGACATCGCTCACTGCCGGCGTTTCACCGAACTGTTTGCGCAGGTACTGAACTTCGATCAAATCCTGTTCCTTGCGCTCGCGCCGCCGCCCGCTGTTTTGGTCGTGCGCGACGTTTGCTTAGCTGACAGAACTAGAAATTTTTCGCCCATGATTGAATGCCCAGCATGATCATATCCACGGAAACCGTTCCTACATACAGCGCCATGATTCGCCCGGCGATTTCGATATAGCGCTGAACCAGCGGCTCGCTGTGCGGGCGCACGACGTCGTGTGCGATCTTGAGGGCGATCAACACCACGACGCACAGAAATACCGCCAGGAGAACAGCGGCGAAGGCCATCAAGGGCTCCAGTCTTTTTCCGATGATCACGCTGGCGCTGATCGTGCCCGGCCCAATGAGTATGGGCATTGCGATAGCGCCCGCGAGGTGTGCCGATTTGCCCCTGAGGATTTCGATGGACATTGGGCCGCGGAAGACGAACTGGACAGCGATCAGCAGGAAGATGACGCCGCCGAAAATCTGGAATGATGCAAATTCGGCCTGCACCACGCTGGAAAAAATGACATCGCCAAGAAGGGCGAAGGTGCTGAATACCACGCTGGCAATCAGACCCGCGCGGATCAGGACCGCTGTGAATTGCCTGCGATCCAGTTTCTCGACTACATCAACAAGATACAGAATGACCAGGAACGGGTTGAGAAGGACGAGCAGCAGAGCGGAAGATTTGAGGAAGTCGGACATGTGGCTTCCTACCTTAACAAACATTGCATCCGGAATGCAGCGCATTTGTGTCGGTCGTGATGCCGACACTCGCATTTGCCTGTTTTCTTCGCTTGGCGGGGGTTTCGGTCGGCCCGGTGTGGCAGAGCGGCCCGCGATGTTGGTAGGCAGCTTCTTTTTGAGCTTTCTCGCCGTATCCCGCAAGGGGACTTCCTGCGGGGCGTCACCAGCGCCAGCGCGGTGCGTCCCTGCGGGAATTTTTGGCGGGGTGTTGCGCCCCAGCATGCTACGATGCCGCGCCCGCCATGTCTGATCTAGAACGCATCTTCGCCCTTGAAGGGCCGCTTGCCACCGCCGTCGCCGGATTTCGTCCGCGGCCGATGCAGTTGGAGATGGCGCAGCGCATAGCAAAGGCGATTGCCGGCAATCTGGCGCTGGTAGCCGAGGCCGGCACCGGCACCGGCAAGACCTTTGCCTACCTCGCGCCTGCGCTGCTCTCGGGCGGCAAGGTGATCGTTTCCACCGGTACCAAAACCTTGCAGGATCAGCTCTTCAATCGTGACCTGCCGACGCTGCGCGATGCGCTCAAAGTGGGCGCGAGCATTGCGTTGCTGAAAGGCCGCGCAAATTATGTCTGCCCCTTTCACCTGGAACGCGCGCTTTCCGCCGGACGCCTGACTTCACGCGAGGAGGCGGCACACTTGCGCAAGATTGCCCGCTTTGCCGAGCGCACCAAGAGCGGCGACAAGGCCGAATGCATCGACGTGCCGGAGGATTCCGGCGCCTGGCCGCTGGCCACTTCGACGCGCGAGAACTGCCTGGGCCAGGAATGCCCCAACGTGAAAGACTGTTTCGTGCTGGCAGCGCGGCAGAACGCGCTGATAGCCGACGTGGTGGTGGTCAATCACCACCTGTTTTTTGCCGACGTGATGTTGAAGGACGAAGGCATGGGCGAACTGCTGCCGGCCTGCAACACGATCATTTTCGACGAGGCCCACCAGCTGCCCGAGGTGGCGGGGCTGTTCTTCGGCGAGAGCGTGTCGACTTCGCAGATCCTCGAGCTGGCGCGCGATACGCGCAACGAGGGCATCGTCTCGGCCAAGGACTACCCGGCCTTGCAGGATGCGGCGCAGGCGCTGGACAAGGCTGCGCGCGATTTGCGGCTGGCGGTCAAGGGCGAGAACTTGCGCCTGCCGGCAGCGCGCCTGGAGGCGGAAACGGAATTTCGCGTGGCCTTGCAGGGTCTGGCCGATGCCGTGAAGGAATTGGGCCGCCATCTGGGCACCCAGGCCGAGCGCGGCGAGGGCCTTGCCAACTGCCTGCGACGAGCGCAGGAACTGGCGCAGGGGCTGGCGCGCTGGAGCGGCGGCGCGGCCGAAGAAGGCGCTGGTGATGCGGTGGTGAAGTGGGTCGAGGTGTATTCGCAGGCGATGTCGCTGAACCTGACGCCGCTCGACATCGCGCCGATTTTCCAGCGCCAGATGGAAGGCCATCCGCGCGCCTGGATTTTTGCCTCGGCGACGCTGGCGGTGGGCAACAACTTTTCGCACTACTGCGGTGAACTGGGTCTGGGCGAGGCGGATACCGCCGTCTGGGGCAGTCCTTTCGATTACGAGAAGAACGCGCTGCTCTACGCGCCGCCGAACATGCCCGACCCCAACAGCGCGCTGTATCAGGAGGCGGTGGCGGAGGCCGCCTGGCCGGCGATCCGCGCCTCGGGCGGGCGCGCCTTCGTGCTGTGTACGAGCTTGCGCGCGATGCGTCGTATCCGCGAATTGCTGCAGGAGAAGCTTGCCAGCGAAGGGCTCGATCTGCCACTGCTGATGCAGGGCGAAGGTTCGCGCAGCGAACTGCTCGAGCGCTTCCGTTTTCTCGGCAACGCGATCCTGGTCGCCAGCCAGAGCTTTTGGGAGGGTGTCGATGTCCGCGGCGAGGCCTTGTCGCTGGTGGTGATCGACAAGCTGCCGTTCGCGCCGCCCGACGATCCGGTGCTCTCGGCGCGCATCGACCGCCTGCGTGCGGCGGGGCGCAACCCCTTCATGGAATACCAGTTGCCGCGCGCGGTGATCAGCATGAAACAGGGCTCGGGCCGCTTGATTCGCGACGAGGACGACCGTGGCGTGCTGATGATTTGCGACCCGCGGCTGACCGGCAAGCCTTACGGCAAAGCCATCTGGCGATCCCTGCCGCCGATGCGGCGCACGCGCGATGTGGCCGATGTCGAAAGCTTCTTTGCCGAGTCGGTAGAATTGAAACATGAGTAGCCAATACAGCATCGATCTGGCCGAGCAGCTCAACGCCGGTTGCCAATGCATTTCGCGCGACAGCGCCGGCATGGCGGCGGAACTGGAACGCGTCAGCCCCGGCTTTCACGACGAGGTGATGGCGGGGCGGCCGCATCTGTTTTCCGATTCGGTGACCTTTGTCAGTGCCGAGCATGTGCAGCGCATGGCGCGGCTGGTCGCCGCCGTCGAGCGCGTGGTGGCCATGCCCGCCTATCGCGAGCACGTGCTGGCTTATGCACCGGCGATTGCGCAGCACCGGGTGGCGGCGCGCGGCGTGCTGCATGGCTTCGATTTTCATGTGGGCGCGGGCTTGAACACCGTCGGCCCGCAACTCATCGAGATCAACACCAATGCCGGTGGCGCCTTGCTCAACGCCGTGCTGGCGCGCGCACAGAAAGCCTGCTGCGATGAAGTTGCGGTGCTGCTGCCCGGCGATCTCGGCGCCGATACCCACGAGCATGTGTTCCTCGACATGTTTCGCGAAGAGTGGCGCCTGTTCGCCGAAAGTACCGGGCGCGACACTGCGCTGACGCGTATCGCCATCGTCGATGAAGCACCGAAAGCCCAATACCTGTACCCCGAGTTTGTGCTGTTCCAGCGCATGTTCGAACAAGCTGGAATCCATGCCGTGATCTGCGATCCGACAGAGCTGGAGTTTCGCGATAGCGCACTTTGGCATGGCACCGATCGTATCGATCTGGTCTACAACCGGCTCACCGATTTTGCTTTGGAAGCCACATCGAGCAATGCGCTGCGCGAAGCCTATCTGGCCGACGCGGCAGTGGTGACGCCGCACCCCCAGGCGCATGCCTTGTACGCCGACAAGCGCAATCTTGAGGCCTTGTCCAACCCGGATTTACTGGCCGAGTGGGGTGTCGATGCCGACACGCTGGACACGCTGACCCACAATATTCCGCGCACCGTAAAAGTCCGGCCCGAGCAGGGCGCGGATTTGTGGGCGCGGCGCAAGCAGCTTTTTTTCAAGCCCGCCGCGGGTTACGGCTCGAAAGCGGCCTACCGCGGCGACAAGATCACCAAGCGGGTGTTTGATGAAGTACTGGCCGGTAATTATGTGGCGCAGGCCCTGGTGCCACCGTCCTCGCGCATGCTGCGCGTGGCCGAGGCAGCGGTCGAGCTCAAACTGGATTTGCGCAACTACGTTTATGCCGGGCATGTGCAATTGATTGCCGCACGTCTGTGGCAAGGTCAGACCACCAATTTCCGCACCCCGGGCGGCGGCTTCGCCTCGGTGCTCGCGGTGCCGACTTTGCCGGTTACCGTATCTGAACTGCAAGGAGTCGCATGAACATGGAAAAAGCAGATGACCACGGGGAACACGGGGATACACGGGGACACGCGCGGAAATTCAATGAGTTGCAACGGTTTTCGTGCTTGGTCTTATGCTTGGCTCTCCCCGTGTCCCCCGTGTCCCCCGTGTTCCCCGTGGTTGAACTGAGGTTTTAAGGATGAAAGTCTTCGGTCTTGCCGGCTATTCCGGCGCGGGGAAAACCACGCTGCTCGAGGCCCTGATTCCGCGCCTGAACAGCGCCGGGCTCAAGGTGTCATTGATCAAGCATGCGCATCATCGTTTCGACATCGATCAACCGGGCAAGGACTCCTACCGCTTGCGCGAGGCAGGGTGTTCGGAGGTACTGCTGGTGTCCGACCACCGCTGGGTCTTGATGCACGAACTGCGCGGCGCCCCCGAGCC
>FLOH01000349.1_pt1 | contig 109572 bp, 104 predicted proteins | sample 756751 | NCBI WGS metagenome assembly FLOH01 (sample SAMEA4026879, study PRJEB14308) | marine metagenome | biome: coastal water; material: water | depth 74 m
TACGCTTGCATCTCACCAAAATCACCTGACTCCCCTTCTATTTTTGGATTTTTTTGCATTTGTATTTAATTAGTGGCTGAGTTTAATTGGATTCATTGGATAAATCAAATTCTTTTTGCTAGTATTTTTTCCATGAACAAGAAAACAATCATAATAAAGCTTGGAACTAATGCTATGACCAATGAGGATGGTGGGCTTAACCTTCCTTTGATGGGAAATTTGGTTGCACAGATTTCAAGGGTGCATGAGAACTATAATGTACTTTTTGTTAGCTCTGGCGCTATGGGTGCGGGTAGATCTATTTTAAATAAGGATCTGTCTTATGATGAGGTTACAAGTAGGCAGCTTTTTGCTGTTGTTGGGCAGGTGAAATTGATGGAAATTTATTCTACTCTTTTTAGGGATCACAAAATTACCATTGCACAAATGCTTGCTACGAAAGAGGATTTTGAGAATAGGCAGCATTTTTTAAATACTAAAAATTGCATAGAGTCTTTATTCCTAGAAGGTATAGTTCCAATTTTGAATGAGAATGATTTTGTTTGTATAGAGGAGCTTATGTTTACTGATAATGACGAACTGGCTGGCACAGTTGCAAAAATGCTTCACGCAGATAAATTGATTATTTTAAGTAATATTGATGGGGTTTATGATGAGAATGGTAATGTGATTGAAAGTTTTAATTTTGATTCTGAACTTCCATCCCACATTGTTTCTGCGGATAAATCTTCTTTTGGCAAAGGTGGCATGCAAACAAAGTTTGGCATTGCTACCGAAGTTGCCAGCCGTGGTACAGATGTTTATATTGCTAATAGCAAGGAAACTGATGTGATTTCACGCTTGGTTGACGGCGAACATCTTGGTACACATTTTAAATCAAACAAATAATGAAAAAAATTGCAGTAATTGGTATGGGAAATATGGGAAAGGCAATATTTGAAATATTGATTTCAAAGGATGGATTTGACGTTTCCGGCTGTGATAGAGATGAAGACGCGAATACTATTCTGAGCGACTGTGAAGCATTTATTATTGCCGTTAAGCCTCAGGATTTTTTGGCTTTTGCTGAAAGCGTGAATGTGGATTTGTCTGAAAAGTTGGCGATTTCTATAATGGCTGGTGTGAATGTGGATAATTTGAGAGATAAACTTGGCAGTGAGCGTATAGTAAGAGTTATGCCAAATCTTCCTCTTAAGATTGGTAAGGCTCTTAGTGGGTGGTTTGGAAGTGGGCTTAATAATGGGGATAAGAATTTTGTTAGGGAAATATTAAGGGCTTTGGGCGCGGAGCTGGAGCTTGATGTCGAAGACAAAATCGATTCTATTACCGCGCTAAGTGGTAGTGGTCCTGCTTATTTCTATTATCTCACAGAGTTGCTTGCTGATGCTGCGAAGGAGATGGGGTTTAGTGATGAGGAGGCCACACTGATTGCGAGGGAGACTTTTAAGGGGTCTGCGCAGCTTTTGGGGGAGAATGATCCCGCTGAGATGCGCGCGGCCGTAACTTCGAAGGGAGGGACCACAGAAGCAGCGCTTACTATGATGACAACTGGTGGCATGGGGAACATTTTTATGGAAGCAGTTAAGGTGGCGAAACAAAGGGCTACAGAACTTAATAAAACTGATGAATAAAGAAGAAGAATTGCACAGGGCTCTGGCAAAAGTGCGGCTGGCTAGTCGTGCTTTGATTATGACTGATGAAGAAGTGATCAATGGGGTTCTTGCTAAACTGGCAGACCTACTGGAAAAGAATGTTGATATAATTTTAACCGAGAATAAGAAAGATTTGGATGCCATGAATAACAATGATCCAATTTACGATAGGGTTCTTTTAGATCAGGAGCGAGTTATGGCGATTGCAGAAAGTGTGAGAGAAATTGCCAATTATGAGTCCCCCGTTGGGATTGAGTTGGAAGCCAAGACTCTGGAGAATGGTTTGGAGCTTAGAAAGGTTAGCACGCCGATTGGCGTGGTTGGCGCAATTTTTGAGGCACGCCCTAACGTTGTGATCGATATTTTCGCGATTTGCTTTAAGGCGCGCAATTCTTGTGTGATGAAGGGTGGATCGAAATCTGCTCACTCTAATTCTGTTATGGCTGAATTTATAATTGAGGCTCTTGGGGCTGAGATGAATGATAATTTTTTATTGCTTAATAACGACAGAGAGCAGGTGAAGATGTTTTTACATGCAGATGAATATGTTGATGTGATTGTTCCACGCGGAAGCAAGGAGTTGATAAATTTTGTAAGGGAGAATGCAAAGATTCCGGTAATAGAAACTGGTGCTGGGGTTTGTCATACATATTTTGATGAGTCTGCGGATTTGGAGATGGGCATGGAGATTTTATTTAATGCAAAAACTACTAGGCCGAGCGTTTGTAATGCGCTTGATACCTTGATTATTCATAGTTCACGCTTGGATGATTTGCCGGAGTTGTGCAAAAAATTAGATCAGGCTGGAGTTGAGATATTTGCGGATGAAGATGCATTTGGTGCTTTGGATGGGAAGTATGAATTTTTGCGGCATGTGGAAAATTTCGGTATTGAATTTTTAAGCTTAAAGATGTCCGTAAAGGTTGTGGATAGTTTGGATGAGGCAATTGATCATATAAATACTTATGGGTCTAAGCATAGCGAAGCGATTCTAACTGAAGACAATGTAAATGCGGAGAAATTCCTTAAAACTGTGGATGCGGCGGCAGTTTATGTGAATGCGTCAACAAGATTTACAGATGGTGGAGTTTTTGGCTTAGGTGCTGAAGTTGGCATAAGTACGCAAAAGTTGCACGCTCGTGGACCAATGGGAATTAAGGAGCTTACGAGTTACAAATGGCAAATTACTGGAAATGGACAGGTGAGGTAGGTATATTTTGTTTATGGTTGATAAGAAAAAACTCGAAAAATTGGCTGATGTAATTACAAACTATTCTATTGCTGTTAAAAAAGGTGAGAAGGTGCTTTTGAAGGGTTATGGATTTGAGGGCTACCCTCTTGTTCGTGAGATTTACAAAGAGTGTCTGAAAAAGGGGGCGCATGTGGATGTGCGATTTTCTTCTGAGGAGATGGGTAGGCTTTTTTATGAGAATGCTGGTGATGAGCAGTTGAAGCACATTACTGCTTTGGATAAGCAAATTGCTAAAAGTTATGATGCGATGATACAAATTGTCGCAAAAGAAAATCCATACGAGGGTATCGATATTGACCCTAAGAAGAAACAGCTTTCATACAAGGCTTCTAAGCCTCTATCCGATATTCTGCATCAAAAGAGATGGTGCTTGTTTTACTACCCTACTCAAGCCTCTGCTATGTTTGCAAAAAGGCCACTTGAAGAGTGGGAAGATTTTGTGATGGATAGCTGCTTACTTGATTGGAAAAAGGTTGAGAAAATGGAGGAGAAATTTATTAAACTTATGTTAAAAGTAAAAGAGGTTCGTATAACTGGAGTGGAGACAGATCTAACTGTTAGGATTGCGGGGCAAAAATGGAAAACGTGCTGTGGTAAGCGTAACTTGCCTGATGGTGAGATTTTCACGGCCCCAATTCGTGATGCTGTGAACGGAGTTATTCGTTATAATGTGCCGACCCATTATCGTTCGCATGATTTTAGCTATGTGAAGCTGTGGATTGAAAAAGGCAAGGTTGTGAAAGAGGAGTCTGATAATTTACATGCATTAACTGAAACTCTTAATATGGATAAGGGTTCTCGCTATTATGGTGAGTTTGCTTTTGGCTTGAATAACAATATAAAGAAAGGAACTAGACAAATTATTTTTGACGAAAAAATGGGCAAGAGTTTACATATGGCGCTTGGACAGTGTTACAAGGAATGCCCTAATGGAAATGACTCTGTGAATCATTGGGATTTAATCTTTAAATTCAAGGAAGCTTCTGCAAAACTTTATTTTGACGGAAAGATGGTTTTCTCTTATGGAAAATGGATAGATAAAAGATTTGGGTTTTTGAACTAAGATATAAACTTATTAAGCTTTACCTGAAAAGTGTTTTTTTCCTCGTACCTCAACGTTCAGGAAAAATCCTAGGGCTGTTCTAATTGCTACTAGTATTGCTAGTTTTCCTAGCTCATCGTAGCTTGGGGTAATTATTGTACCAAGGATGTCTCCGGCCAGGAAGAATTCGAGTCCTATTAACATCTTGTGGCCTAATATATAGCGTACACGTTCTATTTTTTTTATTTCTGAACCTTTAAGTTCGTGCTTGAGAAAATAGAAAATCCCTTGCAACCCACCCCAAATCACAATTGCTGTTCCTGCAATTTCAAAGAAATTTACTAAGTATCCTACAATTGTTTCGAAAATATTCATCACCTAATTATACTCCAAATTGCCTTATAAATCAATTGGCGTTATACTTCCACAAACTTATTTCTAATAAAATTTTATGGCTAAAAAGAAAAATGATAAAGCTTTACTTGCTGCAATAATCTTTGGTTCAGTTGTTATTTCCGCTTCTTTAACATTCTTTGGTATACAGCTTGCTGGAGGTATGGGCGGTGATAAACTTGATGTAAAAATCCAGGAAGGTATACAGGCTTATGTAGACGCTCAAGGACAGGCTCAACAAAGACCTACTGTGAATTCTGAAGATTTTACTGATGATGATCCAATTTTGGGTGATAAAGATGCACCTATTACTATTGTTGAATTCTCTGATTATGAATGTCCTTTCTGTAAGAAATTTTTTGATGAGACCTTCTCTTTGTTGAAAGAAAATTATATTGATACTGGAAAAGTTAAACTTGTTTATAGAGATTTTCCATTGAGCTTTCACCCTAAGGCTTTCCCTGCTGCTTTGGCTGGTGAATGTGCACGTGAACAAGGAGGAGACAGTACTTATTTCAAATTGCATGATTTTATTTTCGAGAATCAGGACAATTTAGCATCTGATATTGCTAGTGCTCAAGACTACTATGCAGATGTTGTAAAACCTATGGGAGTTAAAGACTTAGAACAATTTAAGAGTTGTATAGCAGACCAAAAATATAAGGCTGAGATTAATGCCGACTTAGAAGCTGGACAGCTCGCTGGGGTTTCTGGGACACCAGGATTCTTAATAGGTGATCAAATGGTGGAAGGTGCTCAACCTTACGAGGCTTTTGTTCAGGTAATAGAGGCTCAATTGGCCAACTAGATACATTATGATGCCAATTTTTGGAAATTTGAAAAAGCCAGTTTATGCTCTTTTCGCTTTGAGCTTTGCATTTATGATTTTTGATTTGGCATATTTTGTTATGGCAAAACTCCCTGGTACTAGAAATCAGATGTGCGTAATTGGTGCCGGCCTCACTACTTGGAATATTTTGTTTAGTCTTTTTGTAAGTATACTGGCTGGTGTTTTGCTTGTAGGTATCTGGGAAGCAGGAAGGCGCAGACGTCTTATGGCTTCTGCAACTTCTGGCATCGGACTTTTGATTGGCTCTCTTACAGTTTTCTGCACTGCTTGCACGTTACCGGTTATTAGCTTGTTTGGAGTTTCTGTAAGCCTTTTACTTTTCACTGAATACTCTGTGTTCTTAAAGGTACTTAGTTTTGTTCTTATGCTGATAAGTGTATATATAGTAAATAAGCAGCTTGGTGATGACTGTGAAATATGTAAAAGCTAAAGTGCTTCCTTTTGACGTCTGTAGAAATTGAAGGTGTAAGAAACTCCGTCTTCTTCTTTACTACCTAGGCTTTCTGCTTCGGACTTGTAGTATTCTGTGAAATCTGGAAAAAATGTATCGCAGTCATATTCCTTATCTATTTTTGTAATATAAAGGCCGTTGGTAATTGGTAGTGCCATTTCGAATATTTTTGAACCTCCAATGATGAAGACGTCTTCTATTGAGTCGTCCAGGTCGGCACTGCGTAGGGCCTCACCAAGGGAATAGCATACAGTCGCACCTTCTGCCTTATATTCTGGATTGTGCGTTAGAACTACATTATCTCTGTCTTTGAGGGGTCGATATTTTGGATCGATTGATTCCCATGTTGTTCTTCCCATTATCACCATGTTCTTTTTGTCCACATCTAATACTTCTGAAGTGGTATCTCTAAAAAACTCCATCTCTTTTTTGAGGTGCCATGCAAGTTTTTTATCCTTTCCTATGCCATTATTTTTGTCTACGGCAACTATTATATAAACATTTTTGTCTGTCATACTGCTACTGGGAATTTTATGAATTTTTCGTGCTCATATCCTAACAGCTTAAAGTCATCGAATTCAAGGTCCCAGAAGGGTTTTTTTGCTATTTCGAGTTGCGGAAGCTTAAGAGGTGTGCGATTAAGTTGTTCTTTTAGGCCTTCGATGTGATTTGCGTAGATGTGCGCATCCCCCATTGTGTGTACAAAAAAGCGTGGTATAAGATTACATTCCTGGGCCACCATCATCAACAATGTTGCGTAGCTTGCAATGTTGTACGGTACTCCAAGTGCAATATCTGCGCTTCTTTGGTAGAGCTGAAGATCGAGGTGTCCGTTGATTACGTAAAATTGAAAAAACGCATGACAAGGTGGCAGGGCCATATTATCTATTTCTGCCACGTTCCAGGCATTTACGATTATACGACGTGAGTCTGGATTGTTTTTTATCATATCGATGGCATTTTGAATTTGGTCGATGTGGCCGTGTTCAATTTGTCCATCAGGTTTTTGTGTTATCTTGCGCCATTTTCTCCATTGGTATCCGTAAATTGGACCAAGCTCGCCCTTCTCATCTGCCCATGCATCCCAAATTGGAGTGTGCTGAGTTAGATTGTCATTTATGTTTGTAGAGCCTCTAAGAAACCAAAGTAGCTCATGCAGAATTGCGTCGAATCTTACCTTTTTTGTTGTTACCATTGGAAATCCTTCGCGAAGATCATATCTTTTTTGTGCACCAAAAATCGATATAGTTCCTGTCCCGGTGCGGTCCTCCTTTGTTTCACCGTTCTCTAATACATATTTTGCTAAATCAAGATATTGCTTCATTTTAATTCGTTACTCCCTGATCAATATTTACGCTTACTTTGTCTAAATCTTTATGGGCTCTACTTCCAACTGTAACTGACTGGCCTTGATATTTTCCAGCGTATGGTTTTTCTGCTTTTTGATCCATACTGCAGAATACTAGTTGGCAAATACGTTTTCCGGCCTCGAGTTTTATTGGCAGTGAACTGGCATTGTAAAGTTCCAATGTAATTCTTCCCTTGAAACCTGGATCAACCCATCCAGCATTTTGTATAAACAATCCAATTCTTCCAATAGAGCTTCTTCCCTCAACAAATGAGGTAAGATTATCTGGAAGCTCAACATATTCTTGGGTAGTCGCAAGTAGGAAAGAGTGCGGAGGGATAATAATACTTTCACTTATAATTTCTCTATATTGAATCTCGTCACCCAGTGTAATTACATGCATATAATTTTCTTCAACAACCAAAAAATGATTACCGAGTCGGCAATCGATTGATGCTGGCTGAATTGATTGTTCGTCAATAGGTTCGCAAACTAGCGTTCCTTCTTTTAGCATACTTTTTAGAGTTGTGTCTGAAAGAATCATAGGAATATTTTTAAGAATGTTGCCTTAATATTTGTAGACTATTGACGAAATAAAATCAATGTCTTAATTGAAGTTATTTCTAATGAATTCCTCTAAGATTTCTATAAATTCTTCCGCTATATTCTCTCCTTTAAGGCTTTTTAAGTACTCTCCCTTTATGTAAACAGGTGCTACTGGATCTTCCATTTTTCCTGGCAGTGAAATCGCAATATCAGAGTGACGTGATTCACCCGGACCATTCACCACACAGCCCATAACCGCAATTTTTAGATCCTCAACCCCAGGATATAACCCCTTCCATTCTGGCATTTTTTTATCTATGTGTTCGTTTACTTCTTTGGCAAGAGTTTGAAAAAAAACACTGCCTGTGCGTCCACAACCAGGGCATGAAGTAATTTTTGGTTTAAAATTTCTGTATCCCATTGATTGGAGCAGAGTTTTGCAGGCTTCTACTTCTTTAACGCGTGATTGGCCTGGTTCTGGCGTAAGAGAAATGCGGATAGTATCGCCTATACCCTCTTGTAGTAGGATTGCTAGTGCTGCCGAGGACGACATTAACCCTTGCAGACCTGAGCCAGCTTCAGTGAGGCCTAGATGTATTACATATAGATGATCTAGCTGTTTCATTCTATCTACAAGATCTTTTGTGGCCTTTATAACTCCTTGTACATTTGATATTTTCACCCCTATTACAATTTTGTCTTGAGGCATTCCTAGCTTTTCTGCCAGTTGGGCTGAAGCAATTGCACTTTCCACTAGCGCATCTATGGATACTTCTTCATCTGATTTTGGCGAAGGTGCTTTTGCATTTTCTTCCATCATCTGGGTTAGAAGATCTTCATCGATTGACCCCATGTTTGCGCCAATCCTTACTGGTTTATTGTTTTGGATTGCTATCCTTATTATTGTCTCAAAATTTTCGTCGTGTTTTTCTCCTTTCCCCACATTTCCTGGATTGATTCTGTATTTATCTAATGTTTCGGCCATTTCCGGAAATTCTGAAAGCAGTGTGTGGCCGTTGAAATGAAAATCTCCAATTATTGGTAGGTGTGAATATCCTTCGTGATCAAGTATGCGGCGTAGCTCTGGTATTTGCTGGGCTGCGAGGTTTGTATTAACGGTAACGCGCACCATTTCTGACCCGGCTTTTGCCAGCTCAATACATTGAGCCGCCGTAGCTTTGGCGTCGGCCGTGTCTGTATTTGTCATTGATTGAATAAGGATGGGATTTTCCCCACCTAACTTTAGGCCTCGAATTTCAACTATTGGTGTCTTTAGTCTCATATTTAAAATGCTATTGAGGTGCCACAACTACATGATCTCTTTTTATTTGGATTTACAATTGTTAGTCCACTTTCATGAAGGCCAAGTTTAAATTCTACTATTGAACCATAGCTTCTTGAGAACGTAAAATCATTCATAAATATTTTGAAATTTTCTGCTAACTCATATGTTTGTTCGTCCTTTTTTGCTGCATCCGCAAAATCGTAGTCATATTTAAAACCTGAGCAGCCTCCTGCCGAAAGACATATTTGAAGTCCTGCCTTCTGAGCTATTGAATTTAAGTTTTGCACTGCGGCCTGAGTAAACATTAAGCCTGCTAATTTGTAATAAGTTTTGTTACCTTCTACTATTTTTGTAAGCTTCATATCCTCTTCTTGTGGCAGATGTGCTTCTACTTCTATTTGATCCAATTTATTTAGATGGCCTAGGATTTTTTCGATTTTTTCCGTTCCCAAATTTTTATATTCGAAAAGCTGCTTAAGAGTTTGGTCCGTACGTACATCACAACCCGTAACTTTTAAACCTGAATTCTCCAAAATAACTACGCTATCTGGCGCAAGCTCGAAAAGTTGAGCAATGGTAAAGTTATTAGTTATTTGCATAGTAATTCTTTTAGCTCTCCATTTTGAAACATCTCATTAATGATATCGCAACCACCAATTAATTCTCCATTGTGATATAGCTGAGGAAAAGTTGGCCAATTAGAATAAATTTTAAGCCCTTGCCTTACATCTTCGTCCTCTAAAATATCAAAAGTTGTAAATTCTACTTCTAGTTTTTTTAGTATTTCAACTACGTGGCCAGAAAATCCACATTTTGGTAAATACTTGTCACCTTTCATAAAAAGTACTATCTCATTTTCACTTACTAAGCCTTTAAGGCGCTGTTTTAATTCTTCTGTCATAATGTTTTTAGTTCAAGTCTTACGGCATGCATGTGATCCTTTTTGATTAGATCATCTAAAGCACTATATACAAGCCTACTTTGATCTATTCTGGATTTTCCCACGAATAGATTTGATCTTACAGATACTAAGTAGTGCCTCCCATCCCCTCTCTCATCAATAACCTCAATTATATCATTGTGGTCAAAAACTTTTTTTAAGGCTTCGATGGCTTGTTCTTGCACGTTCATAGATTTGGAATATAACATTTCTGCTATTAAAAGCCAAGAGCATTCAGTACAGGGCCCGCTAAATCTTGAGGTTCTCCCAGGGACGGAAAAACGTGCATTCCAAGGGCGGGATTGAAGTTTATTTCTATAATGGAGTAACTTTTGCCGTCTGTGATCATATCTACCCCACAAAATGTAGCTTTGGCGGCTTTTGCCGCCTTTATTGCCGCTTCTTTTAAATGTTTTGGGAATTTTTTGGTGTGATCTATTCCATCGCCACCTGTGGAAACATTTGTGTTGTCTCGGAGATACACTCTTTGGCCCTTCTTTGGAATTGATTTTGTTGTGAGTTTTTGAGTTTTGAGTTTTGAAATTTCTACGCCCGTAATAATTATTGGGTACTCCCATTTGTTTTTGAAGTTTTTATAATCTGTGTTTTTTATTTCAATGAGCTCTTTTATGTTGTGTTTACCGTCACCAATTACGCTTGCTGGCCTACGCTCCAATACACCTAGAGCTTTCCCATTTATTACTAAAATTCTGTACTCCTTCCCCTCAATAAACTCCTCTATTATTACCGATGAATCTTTTGTAAAGGCTAGCTCTACCGCCTTTATGTATGCCCTTTCATCATTTGGCATAATCATGGAAACAGCTATTCCAAAATTTGTAGTATTTGGCTTAACAATGGTTTTTGTATTTTTAAATTTTGGATAATCTTTTATAGCTTTATCAACTGAGGTATATAGGCCTCCTTCTGGAACGCATATATCATTTTCTCTTAGAATAATTTTGGAAACTGCTTTATCTTCCATGATTAGATAAGACATATATGAATCCCTATCCGTTTTTGTTGCCTGCTTAATGTACTCAATGTGATTCCCTTTTTTCAGTCTTATGAAGCTCGCTTTTTCATTTAAAACCTCTACCTCTATTTTTCTCTTTAGAGCCTCTTTGATTACTATTTGAGTAGATCTTTCAAGGCTTTCGTAGCCCTCGGTTATCTGAAGGCTCATTGCCTCAACCTTCTCAAGATCCTTCAAGGATTCTTTTGCTGTATTTTCAAACCTTTCTAACTGATCTTTTGAGGTTTTTAAATTTTTTATATATTTGGCATGTTTTGTGGCTAGTTCTAGCCCAAGTTTGCTGAAGCTTTTTTTATTTTCAAGTAGTTCATTTAAAATTTGGGCAGAGGGCGTGAGAGACAGATCTTCTATTTTTGCTAGTTGTTTTTTTAAATTCTTAGTGTAGCGGGAGTCCTTGTGGTTTTTGTCTAGGATTTCTGCGGCTTGCTTCATTTCTTCTATGATTTGTTTGCCCCATTTTTGTAGAGTTATGTTTTTTCCATTTTTTACTAGCTCCAAATTTGGTTTGCGCCCATAAAGAGCTGTTTGTTCTTGATTGTGAATGTATGTTTTTTGAGTTTCGGTTTTAAGCCCACTATTTTCTTTTAATAGACAGCTAAGCATAAGTGTATGTAGGAAGCGTAAATGTTCTATACTTACTCCGTTTGGGCTTTGTGGATCTATATCAACTGAGCGTAGTTCAAGGTACTGAACTCCTTGGTCCTCAAGGATGTTTAGTAGTTGCCCTTCAGCATTGTGATTTCTTTTTGGGCGTACCACGGCATAGTATTCATTAGGAATTTGAAGTATGTAATCGTTTAGGCCTTCTATTTTGAAATACTTGCGTTTTTTAGTGGATGTGAGTGTACGTAGATCTTTAATATAGCTTTCTAAGTTATTGAAAGAAACCTGCTTTCCCTGGCAGCAATATCCATATTTACTCATACGCAGAGATGTAGCGTACTTTCCATAGTAAGTATCTTTTCCGTGTTTTTTGAAATACCAAAATCCGCGATGTGCATATGATTTATCTACGGCCGGCGAGGCTCCAAATAGATAACTATCAATCCAGCTCACTTCTAGGAAGTTTCGCATTATTTTAAAATAGGATTGAGTCTTAAAATCTTGTATAGATTCTTTTTGTTGTGCAAATTTTTTGTACAGTTTTTCCCACAGATCTTCGTTAAAGGAAAAATTGTAATGTACCCCCGAGATTGTTTGCATTATGGCTCCATAGCGCGCTCTTAGGCCTATGCGGTATAGATGTTTCTTTTCCGCCTGTGCTGAATTTCCATATTCCGCTATTGGAATTTCTTTCTCTTTTGGCAAAATTGCAGGAGTGGAAAGTGGCCAGACTTTTTCCTTGTCTAATTTCTTGAGCGTAAAACTATGAGCATCTGTGAGAAATTTTAAGGCCCCTTCTTCGCTTGAAAAAACAGGGGTAATAAATTCGAGTTGCGATTCTGAAAAGTCGGTTGATATATACGGATTTGTCAAAGGTGCGCCCAATTCTTTTGGGTGCTTCCTATTTGAAATTCTTCCATTAGAATCTATGCGAAAACATTCGCGCTCAAGTGCATGTTCACTTTTTGCGAGAAGTTTAAACTCTTTTGAGAGTAGATTTACGATTTGTTTATTTGAGTAGTTCAAGAAGTTTTCCTTCGTTATTTAGTGCTTCAATATCTGTGAAGCCACCTAGACATTTTTCTCCAACAAAAATCTGTGGAACGGTTTGCAAACCGGATTTTGCGCTGATTTCCATTAATTTTTCTTGGTCATTTGAAACGTCGATATCTGTGTATTCAACGTTTAATGAATTTAGAAGTGCCTTTGCTTTTACACAATATGGACAGTAATCCTTACTATAAATAGTTACCATAGTTTTGAGGTTAGATTTATTTTGATTATACATTAAATGTTTTGACATTTACACAGCAAGTCTGGATAATTGCGCCGTTATGATAAAGGTTAAATTTCAAAATACAGGCGACGAAGAAGAGGTGGAGAAAGGTTCCTACCTTAAAGATGCAACAAAAGATGCTGGATGGCCTATTGCTTACGGCTGTGAAGATGGAGTTTGTGGCACTTGTGTTGTAAAGGCTATAGAGGGTGCTGAAAATATTAGTGACATGGAAGAAATTGAAAAACAAACACTTGGAATTATGGGTATGGAAGAAGGTGGGTATCGCTTAGCCTGCCAATGCAAATGCAATGGTGACTGTACGATAGAGGGAATGTAAATTTCATTATGAAACTTCGCGATAACAAATGGGGTTATGATCTTAATGAGGACAATCCTTTTAGGATTTTCAGGGTGCTTCGTGATCTTGCTGATGAAAGTGTAGGTGAAGAAAATGTTGTTGATCTTTCACGTGGCGATCCTGGATATGGATATTGCCCTTCTGTTGATGGTCGTGAATTCTTCTCGTTTTTGATGGAGGTTGATACAATTTTCAACAATCCAGGTGAGCATTTTGTTTCTGATAATAGAGATGGGTTTGATGTTATGTGGGAGAGAATTCAGAGCCATGCTAAAAACATATATAGCCCTAAGAAATCTGAAAAATTACTAAGGGATTTTTATTTTTTCTTAACTAGGATAGAGAAGTATGCAAGCGAACAGGGTTTGAGCTGGGACATGAAAAAAATTCTATTTGAAATGCTTAAATACTCAACAATGACAGGTGGTTCTTATTTAAATCCTCAAGGAGAAACTATGGTAAGATTAGTAATTGCTGATCACTACAACAAAAAGCTAAATTTAAAAATTGATTACTCCGAAATCATCTTGATGCAGGGTGTATCTCACGGGATTGGAACTATTTTTAAGATTATTTGTAATGAAAAAATTGGATATCTTAAGCCCGGAGATGGGGTAATGATAGCCTCCCCTGTTTATGCTCCTTACAACGATATAATTAAGAATTATGGCCTAGAGACTTTTACAATCCCAGTGGACACCGAAACCGGTAAGGTGAGTGTTGATCTAGACGAGCTTTTGGCCAGTGCTCCTGATAACTTAAAATTGATTTGTTTAATTGACCCAAATAATCCTACAGGATTTATGAATGATGAGACCTTTTTGGAGAAGGTGGCTAAATTCGCAGAAGAAAGGGATATTTTGATAATTTCTGATGAAGTTTATTCTGATTTCTTTTTTGAAAGAAAGAAAAGTATTATGAACTTTGCGGCTAAGAGAACTGTTTTTCTTGGAGGTCGTAGTAAAATCGAAAGATCAACGGGCCTTAGGTTTGGAGAAATTATTGTTACAAAAGAAGCTCAAAAGTACATTGGAGAACATTTATTCGATGGAAAGCTTGATAAGGCTGAAGACCTGAAACAGTTGATAGTTTTTGCGAAGGCCCCGGGTGGGATTCGTGGAGAATTTCAGCATGTAACCTTTGTTACGGGGCCATCTCAGTTTATGGGGGTGGCACATATGGTTTTTGGTGAGGAGGATAGGTTGGAATATTTGAAACGTATTAGGGTGAATATGGAAACCTTCTATAAAACGCTTGGACTTGATTACGAAAAAAATCTTTATTATGCATGTTTTGATATCACCAAGATTCCGGGATTTAATAAGGATTGTGAGCCGGAAGAACTTTTCTATGGCCTTGCAAAGAAGGGGGTTGTTTTGATTCCGGCAAATTTGTTTTTCTCTGAGGAGATGCGAGAAAAAGGAGACTACCGTAGTTTTGCAAGAGCCTCCCTTCCAAATGTTACTTTTTCAAATGCTCAGAAAGCTTCACAATTGATTAAGGAGTACGCAACTAGTTAATTGACAGGTAGCGGTGATTATATGGTAAATTGTTATTACTCATAACCCTTTTTCTATGAAGTTTCAAAAATACCTGGCAGAGCTTGTTGGAGCATTTATGCTTACTCTAGGCGTTTACCTGTCGCTGGCATTAGGTATGCCAATTGCTACTCCATTTGTAGCTGCGTTAATTCTTGGTACTGGTGTATACACCGTTGGTTCTATTAGTGGTGCTCATTTTAATCCTGCTGTAAGTATTGCTATGGCAAGTGTTAAGAAGTTGAAGTGGGAAGTTGCAATTTTTTATGTGGTTTTTCAGATCATTGGAGCCCTACTTGCAATGCTCTTCGCTGATTGGATGTTAAGTGGTGGCGGAATTGATATTACTTCTGCAAACGATATGAAAATTGGTGTAGCGGAATTCCTTGGAGCTGGAATATTGGCTTTTGGTGTTTCTGCTGTTACATTCAAAAAAGTGCATGAGGCTGCTTCCGGTATAACTGTTGGATGGTCTTTGCTTATTGGTATTTTAATCGCTTCCGGATTTTCAAATGGAATAGTTAATCCTGCTGTCGCAATAGGACTTGGTTCTGTTTCTTACACTTACCTATTAGCACCTGTGGCAGGAGCTGTTGCTGCTGCTTGGTTCTATAGATACTTAGTTGGATCTAAATAATCATTGCTGAACCTAGGCAAATATCGTCGTTATAGAAAACTACAAATTGGCCGGGTGCTATCCCCTGATCGTCTGTATCAAGAGTGATGGTTGCCCGGTCTTTTTCTAATTCTGTGAAAGTTGCTCTGTGGAAATTCTCACCGTGCCGCATTTTTACTTTAAGTGTTTTTTCTTTTGGTGCCTCGCCTGCAAACCAATTAAAGTTTGTGATATTAACTATGTCTCTTTTTTTGTCCTGCTCATAATATGTTTTTGAAACGTATACTATGTTTTTTACTGTATCTTTAGCTACTACAAACCAAGGTCCATCTGGCAACTGTATGCCCTTTCTTTGGCCGATTGTGTAATAGAAAAATCCATTGTGCTCGCCTAGTTTTTTCTTTGTTTCGTATTCTTGGATTTCTCCAGGATTGTCGCCTAGATAGTGATGTATAAATTCTGAGTACTTGAATTTTCCAAGGAAGCAAATCCCCTGTGAATCCTTTCGATTTTTGTTTGGTAGATTATATTTTTCAGCTAGATCTCGTACCTCTTCTTTTGATAGGTGGCCAATTGGGAATATTATTCTGCTAAGCTGTTTTTGTGAGAGTCTTGCAAGAAAATAGGTTTGATCTTTTATTGGGTCTGGTGCTTGTTTGAGATAGAAAGTTCCGTCTTCCTCGTGAATTTGGGCGTAATGGCCTGTTGCAATTTTTTCGTAGGATTCGTCGATTTTATCAAAGAATAGACCAAACTTTACATGGCTATTACACATAATATCCGGATTTGGAGTGCGGCCTTCTTTCACCTCTTCAATAGTGTATTTAACAACCGTATCGAAATATTCCTTTTGCATTGGAATTACTTCGAGTGGGATTTTTAGGTCATCACATATTTCACGAACATATGAAAGATCCTCCTCCCATGGACAGTCTGAGAGATGCTGTAGTTCATCCTCTAACCATATTTTAAGGTAAAATGCTGTAACGTCATGGCCCTGCTCCTTTAGGAGCCTTAGAGCCACTGAACTGTCCACCCCTCCTGATGCTAGTACTGCAATTTTCATTATTCTTTTTTTTACCTTAAAGGGGCTCATTATAGAGAAATGAGCCCCTTTAAGTCAATCTGCTAGCAACTAATGCTTAAGCAAATTTGTTATATAGCCATCCAAATAAATAGCCGCCTACGAAACTTACAACAAATGCTTCAAGCATACCAAGAAGTACGCCTAGAGCAGTTGCATCAAACCACATGTGCCATGCTTGCATAGCCTGAAAAGCATCCATATAGTATCCGCCCATTGCAAGAAGGCCAAGTACTAACATGCATAGTGCTGATAGCAGTCCAGCTGCCATGCCCAGTGCATTTGGTTTTAGTCCTTTCATAATTATAGGGGTTAAATAATTATTTTTTTGGCAAATTAGTCCTTATGCTCTTCTTTTAACTTGTAGGCCTCAGGCCCTAGATCTAAATCTATTTCTGCCCAGATTTTTACCTCAGGCTGTTTTTCCAATTCTGGATCTGTGAGGATTGATACAGTTTTAAAGAATTTGCCCTCTGGCTCTGCGTGTAGATTTGGGTCAAACTTAACTGTTAGGATGCCCGTATCACCATCATTAAAAGACTTTTTCGAGATTTCTGCTGATGTACATGCACAACTTGCCGGTACCCCTGTTACATCAATTGAATCTGGTCCTGTATATCTAAATTCAAAGTCATGACTAATTATATCTTCACTTTGTTTTACAATTCCAAAATCAAATTCTTCTTCTGTAAATATAAATCCAACTTCTTTTTCTTGGTATTGAGGATTACATGCAGTTAAAAAGATGGCAAAAATTGAAAGGCTAATTGTTAAAATTATTTTTTTATTCATTATTTGAGGGTTCTTTATACGGATATAGTTTTCTTGGCTTGCTGTTATATCGTGACATTAGCACGTTTTCCTCTATTTCTCCGTCTTTGTGTGTGATTTTTTGTATCCAAGAGATTTCGTTCCAGTCTGGGTCGGTGAGTTTTAGGTATTGTGGTGGTACCCTACCAGAATAAATTGGTCCAATAAGTTCTACTGATTCGTGCTTTGGAGTTCCATAGATTTGAACAAATGCCTCATCTCCAATTGTGTAGGCTTGTATAAAAATATAGTCGGATGTGTCGTTGCGGAATTTTAAATCTTTTGAGCCTGGATAAATTGCTGCATCAAGGCCGTTTCCGAATTCTTCATAATATAGAACATAGAGAGTGTGGTTTGATTTTTCAATAACCTCTAAATTCGCGCCTACTAAGGCTCTATATAGAGTTGTTGATACTTGGCATAGTCCTCCGCCCGGAACCGGAATAAGTTCATCACCGCCAAAAATAGCTAAAGACTGCTCCCAGCCATTGGCGCGGTTTATTGTTCCTAGGTTTGCATTGAATGAGTACTCCGCACCCGGCTCTAGCAATATGCCATGCATTCTCTCTTTGATCCCCTTTCTTATATTATGCTTTCTTCCTAGTGCTGAATTGGCAAATCCTGAGTGCCCTTCTGCTATAAGCTTCATCTCTCCAAGATCTTTGCCGGTTTCATTTATAACAACTGATGGAGTTACATAAATACTGATTTCTGTTGTGTCCTGGCCGTTCTTTAGGCTTTCAATAAGTGATTCCAGAGTAGATTTATAGTCTATGTGATGTCCGTCTATTGCTAAGCCAACTGATTTTGCAAAAATTTTTCCTTCCTCTGGCAATTCTTGGATGGCGAGATTAGATACCTCATTCTCAATTCCTGCTGGAATATTTTCCTTTATAACTTTTTCTAGAGTATCCTCGCTGAACTCCATTTCTCCATTCTTAATTTTAACTGCATATGTAGGTATTAAAAACTTACTTGTGAAAACTTTTTCTACGCTTTCTGTGTAATTTAGAGTGTGCTTATGTTGCAGTATGCTTTTGAGCTGATCTGCATCTTTTTTTGCTTGCTCAGTTCTGTACTGAGCTTTTGTTGGATGAACTGTTATTTTTATTTCCACTGGCTCATCTGAAATAATGGCTTTTGTAATTTGCGCTGTTAACTCTTTTTGATCTGCGCTCTCACCATCTCGATGAGGTAAAACTGAAACGCGAGACGAATTGTCAACATTTACTTGTGCATCTTTTTCTCCCTTAAGACTAGGAAAGTTTTTTTCAAGATTATAGTTTAGTGTGTCTTTTTCTACTTCTAGTATGGGTAGAAGTTTTTGAGTGAAAAATAGACTACTTATTACCTCTCCCCAGTGGCGGATAATTGAATTGGAGGCTGAGAGTTCCTTTATATCTGATATAGTTTTCTCTGTGTTTAGTGTGAAGCCGAGCTCTGAAGGAGCGAGGCTTATAGTACTGTCTTGGTAGGTGAAGTTTAGTTTTTGTGAGAGTAGATTTCTGTAGTAGGTCGTTAGTTCTATCTCTGCTTCATGATAATTTGAGCTTTCTATCTCAAGATCACCTACCATTACATTTGCAGTGATTGTGTTTCTTGCGGAATGTTTGAATGAAAAAATAATTATAAAAAATAGTGCGAACAGTGCGAGTGCAATTTTTTTCTCCCAAGTTAAATCTTGTAGTTTTTTCATTTATGGTTTTATCATGAGGCCTACCGGGCAGTGATCTGAACCCATTATATCAGAAAGAATGTAAGCGTCGTGTAGTTTTTTTTCTAAGGCCTTTGAGGCACAAAAATAATCTATTCTCCATCCCACGTTTCTTGGACGAGCCCCTGCACGATAACTCCACCATGTGTAATTGTCTGGCGCCTTGTGAAAATGACGAAATGTGTCTGTGAAGCCTGAGTCTAAAATGTTTTGAATCCCGGCTCTTTCTTCGTCTGTAAAGCCTGCTTCCCCTATATTCGCAGCTGGCCTGGCTAAATCTATCTCTTTATGTGCAACGTTTAAATCCCCACACATTATTACCGGTTTGGTTTTTTCTAGCTCCTTAAGGTATTTAAGAAATTCTTGGTCCCATATTTGTCTATAAGCGAGTCTGGCGAGATCTGGTTTTGCGTTTGGAGTATAGACATTTACTACAAAATATTCCTCAAACTCTGCTGTGAGAACCCTTCCTTCTTTATCATGCTCCTCGATCCCTATACCTTCTCTTATATCCTTTGGTTTAATTTTTGAATATATTGCAGTGCCGGAATAACCAGGTTTCTGTGCTGAGTAAAAGTAGCTATGGTACTTATCCATAGGGTTTATTTCTTGGGGTAATTGGTGATCGAATGCTTTGATTTCTTGAAGGCAAAGAACGTCTGGAGAATGCTCTGAAACAAAATCTAAAAAGCCTTTTTTATGTACAGCGCGGAGGCCATTAACGTTCCAAGATATTAGATTTTGCATATGTTTTTATCAATTTCCTGGCCATTGTAATGTTTTTGGTGATATATTTCCACTCTATAAAGATATGAAATGATGAAGGTTGCAATAATTGGTGGTGGAGCTGCAGGAATGATGGCTGCGGCTACAATTGTAGAAGAGAATTCGAATGCACATGTATTTTTGATTGAAAAAAATACTATTTTAGGGCGCAAAGTTATTATCTCTGGAGGTGGAAGGTGTAATGTTACAACTGGCTATGATGATCTCAAGGAAATTTTAAAAAAATACCCTAGAGGATCAAAGTTTTTGAGAACAGCAATGTATAATTTCCCTCCTCAGTCCGTTCGAGATTGGATTGAAGAGCATGGAGTAAGATTAAAAATGGAGAGAGATATGAGGGTTTTTCCTGAGTCTGATGATGGAAAAGATGTTGTTGGGGTTTTTGAAAATATTTTGGATAAGGCAAGTGGGTCTGCAACAATTTTATTTAAAAAATCAGCTAAAAGAATTAAGAAAAAAGGTGATGGTTTTATTATAGAGATGGATGATGGCGAGAAATTGGAAGTTGATAAGGTTATTTTAACAACCGGTGGACAAGCTTACAGACACACTGGGTCAGTTGGTGAAGGATATATGCTGGCTGAAGGACTGGGCCACACTATAACTCCCCTTGCGGCTAGTTTGAGCTCCTTTTTAGTAAAAGAAAGTTGGGTAAAAGATCTTTCCGGAGTTTCTTTTCAGGACGTAAAACTTAAGCTCATTAAGAATGATAAAAATGAATTTGCTGGACCTATTATGTTTACCCATAAAGGAATTACAGGGCCTGCCATATTTGCACTTTCGTCTCTAGCTGCATATGAGACTGCTGAAAAAAATGATGTGGCGGAGATGTATTTAGATTTTGTTCCAGATATGAGTTATGAGCATCTCACCGCTGATATTGGAGCTATGATTAAGAGTGAGCCAAAGAAATTCTTATATAAAACTCTCTCATTTTTTGCTCCTAAATCTTTTATAAAATCTGTTTGTGGTGATGCTGGAGTTAATACTGAAAAAATGAATATGGAGGTTGGTAAAAAGGATATAAACAAAGTGGTTGAGGCTTTTAAGAATTGTAAAATAACTTTAATTGGTCGTACTCCCGGTGATGAATTTGTAACTGCAGGAGGAGTTGATTTAAGCGAGGTTGATAGTAAAACTATGGAATCTAAAATTTGCCCAGGCCTTTATTTTGCTGGTGAAATTCTAAATATAGACGGTTTTACCGGTGGCTATAATTTGCAAGTGGCGTGGTGTACTGGAAGGCTGGCGGGTGAAAGTGTTTAGTAATATATTTATTATGGGAAAGAAAAAAGACAGACTACAGAAGAAAAATAAATATGATAACTTAAGCAAACCTCAGGCTGAGTTTGATTTTCATAATAGGGGCATGCTTAGGACCAGTGATATGAAAAAATTGACTGATGAATTCCTTGATGAATGTACTCGTAGAGGACTTACAAAGGTGCTATTCATTACCGGCAAAGGCCTGCATTCCAAAAAGGGAATGCCAATAATTAAGCCATTTTTGAAAAAATACTTATCCTCTTTGCCGAATGTTGTTCGGGTTTATGAAGGACGAAGTGATAGAGGTGGCTCTGGGACTTTGGAAGTTATTTTGGATTAACTTTCCAGATCAGAAAGGTAAAAACTTTTTAAGGTGTCTTTTGCTTTTACATTTTCTCCGTGCTGAGCTGTGAATGCAGATGATCCATCTATCCCACATAATTTTAATATATTTTCTGCTCCACCTGGGTGCTGTGAAATCCATGACGTTAAGTCATAAACCGCTCCATCTATCAGTGTCCAACAGCTGTCTTTGCTTGAATGTTTTGCTAATTCAGCCATGTCGTAGCGGAATGTTGTGGTTTCTGTTACAGGCGTCTCTTCAATTACTACACCTTCATCTACATCTATTGCTGCATCTTTGTTGTCTTCTGGTAATTGAGTTACTGTGCCGCATCCAATTAGAAATAAAGCTAGACTGGCTGTTATAAAATTTTTCATGTGTAATTGTTAGAATTCAAAAGTGGCACTATTGTAGCATGAACTTTGAGCTTTGTGACTATTAATTCCTCCTGATTGACGCATTGCATTGAAGAATTGAGTAATTTTGAAGTCGACCCATATGTGCCTTTTTTGTATGGGCACTTTTAGAGTTATTCCTTCAAGGCTTGTGCATCGGCTTAGTGCTACATATATTTGCCCGTGAGCGAAGGTGCCACGGCCAATATCTATGATAACTTTTTCGAAAGTTTTGCCCTGACTTTTGTGAATTGTAACTGCCCATGCGAGCCGTAATGGAAATTGATTAAATGATCCTGCAATTTCTGTGTCGATTTTTTGAGTATCTTCGTTAAAGAAATATTTATGAATATTCCAACTATGTTTACTTATTTTTACTGATTTTCCACTGTCTAATTTGACTGTTAAAACGTCTTCCAATTCCATGTCATCAAATTCTATTTTTGTAATCTTTCCGATACTTCCATTAACCCAACGTCCGGCTGAATCGTTATTTAAAAGCATTACCTGTGCCCCCTCCTTAAGTTCTAATTCCATTTCGGTTGGTAAACTTCGCTTGGAAAATTCACCTTCTAGTTCACCAAAAAATGATTGCTTTGAAGAGCTGAGCTTTTCTAATTCTTCAAGGTTCTTTTTGTTTGCTGCAGCATTTGTTGTTGTGAGTGTTATTACAAAATTGTCGTTAGTCGAATTTGGATCGTGCCGCTCATTTAGAATTTCTAGATCTTGAGTTGAAATGCTGTTGTTGCGAACTTTGTTTAGGAGGGTAATAAAGTCGTCATCTGTTTGTCGATAAATTTTTTCAAGTTCTAGTGGTGTAATTTGCATACTTTCAATTGCCTTGGCTGAGAAAAAGTATGGGCTACTATAGTGGTTTTGGAAAATCTGCTTTTCCTCCCCCATTACTACTGGTGGTAACTGGTATAGATCTCCTATAAAAACCATCTGTACGCCTCCAAAGGCAAGAGACTGCTCTTTGCGGTGATGGCGTAGAGAAACATCTATACAGTCCAACAAATCGGCCCTGAGCATTGATGCTTCGTCTATGATTATCATGTCTAGGCTGGAAATTAACTTTTTCTTTTTATCTGAAAGTTTGTGATCTAAAACTTTGTCTGGGGTGATATTTGGAGGTATAAGAAAAAATGAATGAATTGTTTGTCCTTCAACGTTTAGTGCAGCGACTCCTGTTGGAGCAAGAACTGCGACTTTCTTCTTTGTAGTTTTTTTGAAGTGCTCTAGAAGTGTTGATTTCCCTGTTCCTGCATTACCTGTGATAAATAAACTCCTGTCAGAATTTTCGAGCAGGTTTAGGGCTCGTTTGAATTCCTCATTTATCTCTATTTCGTTTTGGTTTTTGTTCATATTATTTATTTAAGGCGTCTAACTCTAGCTCTATCTCCATCCACTCTTCCTCTTTCTCTGTAATTTTCTTTTCTATTTCTGAGAGTCGAGTTGTTTTTTCCTGTGAGAATTCTTGAGAATTTTCTTCGAACCATTCGAGTAGACCTTTTTTCTCTTCATTTAATTTTTCTATACTTCTTTCAAGGCTTGTCATTTTTTTCTTTGCTTCTCTAATGGCTATTCTTAATTTCTTTTGTTCTTCTTTATTTAGATTTGATTTTGGAGCTTCCATTGCCCCCATGTCTTCATCTATTTCTTGTTGAAGATGATATACATACTCCTCATAGTTGTGATTGTAACGTCTTATCCCTCCGTTTTTTACCTCAATAATTCCATTGGCGATTATCTCTACGAAGGTTCTATTATGACTAACCAAAATTACAGTAACATTTGATTTTTGCAGTGCCATAGCCAATGCTTCAACTGTTTCGAAATCCAAATGGTTGGTTGGCTCATCTAATAATATTACCTGATTTTTCTGCAATAAAATTTGGGCCAAACATAGCCTCGCTTTTTCTCCACCACTTAATACTGTGATTGTTTTTTTCAGCGCCTCATCTTTGAATAAGAAATTTCCTGCCATTTTAAATATGTCTTGTTCCGAAGTTCCGGGTGGGGCTGATTTTTTTAGATACACATCCACCCTGTCGTCTGAATTTAATTTTGCCGGCACGTGCTGCGCATAATATCCTACCTCAATTTGGTGTCCCCATGAATATTTTCCGGAAAGTTTTTCCAGTTCACCGGCTAATGTTTTTAGAAATGTGGTTTTACCTTGCCCATTGTCTCCTAGAACTGCAATTCTCTGCCCTCTCTCAATATCCAAATTAATATTGCTTGCGATGGATTTATCACTATAACCAATTTCCAAATCTTCAATATGTAATGCAATTCCGCTCTTATCCTCCACTCTTGGAATATTAATTGCAGTTGTGCTTAATGTGCCCGCCACCTCAATAGTTTTGAGTTTCTCAATTTGTTTCATTTTAGACTGGGCCTGAGATGCCTTACTTGCCTTTGCCCCAAACCTATCCACAAATTCTTGCAGGTGCTTTTTTTCTTTTTCGATTTTTACATTATGCCTATCTATTAAGGAAGATTGCTCTAGCTTATACTCAAAATATTCCTCAATTGGACGCGGATATAGAGTCATTTTTCCCTGTTCTAGCTCTAAAGTTTCTGTACATGTTTTTTTGATAAACTCTCTGTCATGCGAAATCAGTAAAAAGCTTCCGTTGTAGTTTTTTAGGAATTTTTCTAAAAGTAACTGAGTTGAAAGATCTAAATAGTTGGTGGGCTCATCTAAAAGCAAAAGATTTGGTTCCTGCAAAAGCATTGCAATAAGCTTAACTCTCATCTGATAACCTCCCGCCAAAGAAACAACCTTTGCTTCCAATAGCTCATTCTTGATTTGAAAACTACCCGCAACTTTTCCGCATTCCCAATCCGGCTTTCCGCTGGATCTCATCAAAAAATCTATTACACTTTCCTCATCTGTATATTCACTGTGCTGTGTAAGATATCCAATTCTAGTGCCTGCTGGAATATTTACCTGCCCATCATCATAATCCTCCTTGCCAACAAGAATTTTAAATAAAGTGGATTTACCGGCGCCATTTCTACCTATTAGTCCGATTTTTTGTCTTTCATTCACCACCAACTCAGCGTCCCTCAAAATTGATTGAGTTCCGTAGGATTTACACAAGCCTGTGATTTGTAATAAAGTTGCCATGTGGGGCACACTATAGAGGCTTAATGGAGAATGTTCAAGGAAGCTTATTCAAAGAGACACGTGCCCAAGCGGACCATCTTTGCGCCACACTTAATTGCGGTTTCAAAGTCTCCACTCGTTCCCATCGAAAGGATTGGCATTTTGAAATATTCTTGATTGATCTCATCAAAGAGGGTTTTGAATTCTGTGAAATATTTTTCTTGATTTTCTTGGGCTCCGATTGTCATTAGGCCAATTAGTTTTACATTTGGAAGTTTTTGGGATTTTTCAATAATTTCGCGTAGATTTTCTGGCTTTATGCCCTGTTTTGCTGGATCCTTTGATATATTTACCTGGAAGGTAAACTCAATTGGTTTGAGTGTTTTTTCACTTATTAGCTGGAGTAATTCCAGGCTATCTATGGACTGGATCGCATCTACTAATGGGAGAATTTTATTGAGCTTATTTTTTTGGAGGTGGCCTATGAAGTGCTTTTTTGTGGATGGGAAGTTTTGGAATTTTTCCTCGCAATCCGGCCAGCGGTTTTCTGCAATTACTTTTATTTGAGGTAGATCTTGCAGTAAATCTTCTACTTCCTCTAAGCTGCGCCCCTTTGTAACGGCACAAATTTGAACGTCTGGTGGTATTTTTGCCCAAATTTCTTGACGTTTTGATTTCATGATTGGATTTTGAAGTTTAAAACTAGGATTGTCAAAGCTATAAACTTACCCATAGAATGTAAGCAATGAAACTTTGTATTGCAGAAAAACCCAGTGTCGCTCGTGAGATCGCTAAGATACTCGGAGCAAATTCTAAAAAAATGGGATATTTTGAGGGCAATGGATACCTTGTAACTTGGACTTTTGGTCATTTCTGCACTCTCAAGGAGCCACATGATTATAATAAAGATTTTAAACGCTGGCAGACTTATCATCTTCCTATAATTCCGAAAAAATTTAGCATTAAGTTGAAAGATAATCCCGGAGTAGCTCAACAATTTGATGTAATTAAGCAGCTGGTTTCTAAGGCAGAGATGGTGATTAACTGTGGCGATGCCGGACAAGAAGGAGAGCTTATACAAAGGTGGGTTTTGAAGAAGGCAAACTGTAAGGTTCCAATAAAACGTCTTTGGATATCCTCACTTACTAATGAGGCAATCAAGGAAGGATTTAATAATCTTAAACCAAGTGAAGATTTTGATAGGCTTTATGCTGCTGGAAGTCTTCGTGCTATAGGAGATTGGTTGCTTGGCCTTAATGCTACAAGGATGTATACGCTAAAGTATGGTAACTATAAGCAAGTTTTATCTATTGGACGGGTACAAACACCAAGTCTCGCTATTATTGTTAATAGGTATCATGAAATTGAAAATTTTAAATCAGAGAGATATTGGGAATTAAAAACTGTATATAAAGATGTTGTATTTTTAAGCTCTAAAAAGAAATTCAAAAATATTGAGGATGTAAATAAAATCATTGACTCTATTAGAGATGAGGAATTTGAAGTTACTGGTTTTGTAATTAAAAAGGGAAAGGAACATCCACCAAAACTATTTGACCTAACTTCATTACAAGTTGCTGCAAATAAAAAATTTGGCCTCACAGCTGATGAAACTCTTAAAATTATTCAACACTTATATGAAAAAAAGCTAACTAGCTATCCTCGTGTGGATACAGCTTATTTGCCTAATGATGTTTACCCTAAAATTAAGGGAATTTTGGAAAAACTCACTCCATATAAAAATTTTGTTGAGCCACTTTTAGCAAAAAAGATACGTAAATCAAAAAAGGTGTTTGACGATAAAAAGATTACAGATCACCACGCCATAATTCCTACTGGGAATTATCCTAATGGTTTAAATCATAATCAAAAACTGGTTTATGATCTTGTTGTGAGGCATTTTATTGCTGCGTTTTCAGAGGATGCAATAATTTCCAATACTACTGTTGATGGGATGGTTTTAAAAATAAAATTTCGTGCTACTGGAAAGCAAATACTGGAACCTGGGTGGCACAAGATTTTTCCGAAAAAATCTGCTGGTAAAGATAAAATATTGCCCAACTTTGAGAAGGGAGAAAAAGGGCCTCACCTTCCATCTGTACAAGAAAAAAACACAACTCCACCAAAGCCATATACGGAGGCGACTTTGCTTAGAGCTATGGAAACTGCGGGAAAACAAATTGATAATGAAGCATTGAGAGAAGCGATGAAGGAAAATGGCATTGGTCGTCCTTCTACGCGTGCTGGGATAATTGAAACACTGTTTAGACGTGATTATATTGAGAGGCAAAAAAAACATATTATCCCTACAAAAACCGGAATAGAGCTTATAGGTGTTATTCAAAATGAGCTTTTAAAATCCCCTGAGCTTACCGGTGAGTGGGAAAAAAAATTGCGAGAAATAGAAAAGGGAAGCTATGACCCTATGGAATTTATGAAGGAATTAAAGAGCATGGTAATTGAAATAATTGAAGGTGTGAAGAAGGCCAAAGTTGTTAGTAAAATTGGTAATGTAGTGGATGTGGAGGCTGCCTCTAGCGGCTTGGTGGAACATTAGATCATACTCATTAGTGCAACCCTGAAATAATCTCTTCCATTATCACAGGTTACTATGGCAGGACATCTCTTTAAATTTACTAAGCCATTTCCTCTATTTGAATCTGGGTTCTTCTTTGAAATTTCAATGGATTCGCCTGGAAACCCCTGCCCGTTATCTAGCACATATAGCAGAAAAGAATTTGAATTCGCCTGAAGGCCAATCACTACTCCGCCATTTTTTCCAAATTCAGACCCGTGCTCAATTGCATTTATAACCGCCTCAGAGAATGCCCCAGTGTTAGCTGGATATGGCCTTGTTAATCTTTCGGCCTTATCTCTCAGCGCTGGATTTGAAATACTATCTGTAAATCCTTTGATCCCGAGTTCATTCCACAAACGTACAGCCTTTTCGAAATCACCATCCTCACGCATACCCTCTTTTACCAATCTCATATACGGGTGCCCTGGTTGAATCTCAATTGACAAGCTTATATCTGGCTCCCCATGGAGCTCACTTACACGATCAAAATTTATTTCTTTTATATACATTTAGTGTTTTATGGAGTTCTATATTAAATCACTATTTGTTTATTGTGTCAAGTGGTGTATTTTAAGTTTTTACTTAATTTATAATGCATTTTAACTACTCCATTTTCATAGCTTTTTAGGTCTGTAAATATTAACTGAGGCTGCCTTTCTACACAATTAAATAGCCTAATACCCTCATTTAATAGCACAGGCATTATGAAGATGATTATTTCATCTACCTGCCCTTCATTTAAAAAGTCAGCCAACAATTTTGGCCCTCCCACGAGCCATATATTGTGATGTGATTTTTCATCTAGGTTTTTAATAAATTCACTTGGACTTCCTTTTACAAAAGTTACACCTTCTTCCGAATATTTTTCTGGACTACTTGTAAATACGTAACTATTCTTCCCTTCATATTTTGGTTTAAATTGCTGATAAGTTGTATTTCCTTGGACTACGGTATCAATTGTTTCTATGAAATCCTTATACCCATAACCTATCTTTGGATCATTGTACGGATCAAGCCATGCGACGCTTTCATCCTTTGTTGCAACAAACCCATCTAAGCTCTCTGCAATATATAGAATAACTTTTTTCATGTGCTGATTGTATCAGTTTGGAGCTCCATATTGAAGGACGTTAGAACTGAAAATCCTCACTGATCTTCCAGACTCCTTTTTCTCTGAAGGCTGGTACAGTTTGTCTGTTTGCTGAGTTAGTCAATGTTTGTGGCCCTTTATTGTTGTCTTTGGCATATTGTGAAAGTGTGATTATTTTAGATCCTCCTAGATAGGTTATCCTTTTGTGTAAAGATTCCATTAAGGCATCTGCAATTAGACGTTCCATTTTCTGAGTACTTTTTTTAAAATCATAGTCCTGAAAAGCATTATAGTAGTTCTTTTTTTCTTTGTTTCTAAGAATGATATATGGAAATCCTAGTTTTTGAAGTTGATAATTAATCAATACTCTTCCAATTCGTCCATTGCCGTCGTTGAATGGATGTATATTTTCAAACTCAAGGTGGAAAAGAGCAATTTTATCTACAAAATATGATTCGTTGTCACTAGCGTATTGTATTAATGTGTTTTCAATCATTCTCTCTATAAGATCTGGCGATGGTGCGATGTGAGTTCCTACACGCACATATTCCCCTGCATGTCTAAAGTGTCCTGCAATTTCGTCGTTGATATTTGTTAATAGCATGTTGTGTAAAAGCAAAACAAAATCTTTGTTAAGCTTTTCCGATTTAGTCTCGATATATTCTGTAACTTTTGCAAGATTTTTTGCTTCAAATACTTCTCTAAGTGAAACATTGCGAGACACTTCCATTTCAAGGAGAATCTTCTCGGTTTCTTTGAGGGTTAGTGTGGAATTTTCAATGGCATTTGAGTTGTAAACGCTTTCCGAAAGTTCTGCCTCTTGAATCAGTTTCAGTAAAGACTCCTTGCCCGGGATCAAGGTTTCGTATTGTTTCTTTAGCTCCGTGATGCGATCTCGAACTGTTTTGTTTGTACTCATGCGTGAATTGTATCAAATTCACTGGTTTTTGTCAAGAGTTAGTGAATATGCCTTCTTTTCTTGTGTATTTCACTGATTTTTGGAGCGAGTAACTAAGAATACATGTTCGCTACGCTCATAATATAAGCTGCCTCGGCTCGGAAATGTTAATGTGAACATTTCCACTTCTCTCACCTCGCTGCTTATCGAACCCAAGGATGGTAAGAACTTTTTGTTTACTGATTCTGAAGTAGATTAGATAGTGTGATTGTGTGTCTGTGTGTGTTTACAAATTGTAAATGCATTGTTTCTTCAAAACTGTCTTTACTATCCTGATCTCCATTCACCACTGCATATGTTAATGCCTCTATTGTATGAATTTTCACTTCACCTTCAATCCCCATACTTCTTAAAAATGCCTTTGCATCCTCAATGTTTTCTCTTGGAACAAATATTTCTTTTAGAACTCCTGATTTCAAATCTATTTCCGAACTGAGCATTACTTCTCCCGCTAACTCTCCTGATTCTGGTCGTCCGCCAAGTGATACAACTTGTCCTTTACAGTCAAGGCCCCATAAAATGGAAAAGCGTTTATCAGATTGCATCTTTGCTTTAGCTTGTGTTTCAAAGTATATACTTTCTTTCCATTCTTGAATTCTTTCAACAAAATCATGTCTTACTGCGGTGTCAGGCTTGTCCATATGATCGTCATTTAGCGGGTCAACACAGGCTTTAACGTAGCCAATGTCCAGGGACGCTGCTTGTGCCTGCAAAGAATTTAAGTGACTATTTATTGCCATTAGTTCTTCCGCTGAATATTGAGATAAATCTACAAAGACTTCTCTGCCATATGCATAGCTTAAAGCTGTTCCCAATCCACTGATGCCCGTTGCTCCATGGATGTGTGAGCTAGAACCGCTTCCCCCTTGAGAAGTTTTTTCCCCTGCGCGCAGATGCCCCTGCATTTCAATAACCTTTCGGGATGATAAAAGTTTAAATCCAGCACGTTTGATTCCTGCTAATGCGGAAGAATTTGTTCCTATGAAGTGCCTTGAATCTAACCCCTGTTCTGTTAACTGTTTTGCCTCCTTTAATACTGAGCTGTCGACGGTATATGACGGCTCTTTCATGAACGGAGTACTATCTCCCCTCCCTTGGTAATCAATGCTATCTTGGAATGATCCTGTGCTGCAGTCTCTTGAATCACTTCCGTAGTTTCTGTCGAAATTTTCTTTATCTCTGAACCTTGTTATCCCTTTGGGGAGATTGGTTTCTGCGACGGCCTCCTTTACCCCATTTCTTACTTCATCTTGAAGAGGATCGGATTTTCCGCCTGGCTCTTTTTCAGGGGGTGTCTGTTTTAATGGGTTTGTGGAAAAATCTTTATCTATTTCTGACATTTGTATTTGTTTTTACTTTTGCATTATACCACAAAAAGAAGTCTATGTCTATGGAGCGAGTAACGGGAATCGGACCCGTGTCTATGCCTTGGCAAGGCATCATAATAGCCACTATACGATACTCGCTTGTTTTCAAGAATTTACTCCAGCTTTGGGCCGCATGGCTTGCCTGCTGGAGTAATATAATATGGGTTTGCGTTCAGGTCAAGATTTATTGACCGTTTACCTTTCTTACTGAACTTGTTCCTTCTACTATTTCACCCTCCCCGCCCTTAGCGTATTCCTTTTTCTCAGCGCCTGGCGTGGAACCACCTTGATTCGCTTCTTCAGGTTCTGAGCCACTTACTGCTTTCATTGATAGGTTGATACGTTTTTGGTCGTCGATCTTGATGATCTTAACTTTTACCTTATCACCAATCTTTACCACATCTTCTACTTTGTTTACACGTTCGTTTTTCATTTCTGAAATATGAACTAGTCCGTCTTTTCCTGGTAGGATTTGTACAAATGCTCCGAAGTCCATAAGTCTTACAACTTCTCCATCGAATATATCACCAACTTCTGGTGTATAAGTAATTTGTTCAATCCATTCCTTTGCCTTCTGTCCGCTTTCTTGATCTGGGGCTGTAATAGTAACCATACCATCATCCTTAATATCAATTTCTACTCCACATTCCTTAGTAATCTTCTGGATAGTTTCTCCACCCTTACCAATTACTGCACCGATCATTTCTTGCTCGATTTGGATAGCCATTATCATTGGAGCATATTTTGAAAGCTCTTTTGCTGCTTCTGGCACCACAGCTATCATTTCATTTAGGATGTGTTGACGTCCTTGTTTTGCTTGTTGTAGAGCTTTGCTTAGAAGGTCTAGTGAAAGGCCTTTTACTTTGATGTCCATTTGTATGGCAGTAATTCCGTCTGCTGTACCTGTAACTTTGAAGTCCATGTCACCAGCGAAATCTTCTAAACCTTGAATGTCTGAAAGTATTTTGTAGTTTCCTGTTTCTTTGTCCATTACAAGACCCATAGCAATACCTGAAACTGGTTTTTTGATCGGAACGCCGGCACACATCAGTGAAAGTGTTGATCCGCACACAGAGGCCATAGAAGAAGAACCGTTACATTTAACAATTTCTGATACTACCCAGATTGTGTAAGGAAATTCTGATTCGTCTGGTAGCATTGGGATTAGTGCTCTTTCTGCAAGATCACCGTGACCAATTTCACGACGTGAAGCTCCTCTTAGTGGTTTGATGTCTCCAGTTGCGAATGGAGGAAAGTTGTAGTGGTGGAAGTAACGTTTAGTAACGTCCTCATCCATACCATCTACAATTTGTGCATCGCCAGGACCACCAAGTGTTGTGATTGTAAGCGCCATTGTCTCCCCTCTTTGGAAGATAGCTGAACCATGAGTACGTGGTAGTACATCTTTTATAACTGTGATTTTTCTTACTTCGTCTATTTTACGTCCGTCTATACGCATTTCTTTTTCAAGAATGTTCTTTCTCATGTTTTTTTCCATGAGTCCGTTTAGACTTTCTGCTATATCACCCTTTGAAAATTCACCTTCCTCGATTTGTGCTGCTAGTTTTTCAAAAAGCATTTCTTCGATAGCGTGAATTTTCTTTTTTACTTCTTTTTTAGTTTTACCTTCAATACCATCAAGCATTTCCTGAGTAACACTTTGTGAAACGCTAGCAACTAAAGCTTCATTTGGAACTACAACTACCGCCTCAATTTTTTCTATTTCAAATTGTGCAGCGTAGTCTAATTGGAATTGGCAAATTTTCTTAATTTCTACGTGAGCCATTTCCAGTGCTTGTAGAAGCACTTCTTCAGTAACTTCATTAGCAGCTGCCTCTACCATAGTAATAGCATCAATAGTTCCTGCTACTATTAGGTTTAGTATACCAGTCTGTGTTTGTTCGTAAGTTGGGTTTACAACTAGTTGATTGTCTACATACCCCATACGAATAGCGCCGATTGGGCCTTCGAAAGGAGCTCCGCTTAAAAGCAAAGCCATTGATGCTGCATTCATGGCTGTTGTTGCTGGGTCTACTTCTAGATCAGCAGATAGAGCTGTTGCAATAATTTGCACTTCGTTAGTTGTACCTTTTGGGAAGAGTGGTCTTATTGGCCTGTCTATAAGACGGGAAACAAGAATAGAGTTTTCTGATGGGCGTCCTGGACGCTTGATAAATTTTGAGCCTTTGATTTTTCCTGCTGCGTAAAAGTTTTCTTCGTAATCTACGAACATAGGAAACCAGGCAGCTCCTTCTTTGCCTTTTTCGCTCATTGAAGCGTTCGCCATAATTACGGTGTCTCCAAGGGAAACAATCGCATAACCTGTAGCGTAGGTATTGATTGGGGAATTAGTAATTTTGAACTCTCGGCCAGCGAGGTCCATTTTCATTTCTTTTGGTTCCATTTTGGAATTGGGTTAAAAGATTTTTTCCCAAACCAAAGAACTTTAGCCATCTAAGTGACAAGATGCAGTGCACATAACAAATATGCATTATATCCTGCTACTTAAGGCGTCCTGTCTTAAGCTTGGGGTTTATAATATCGAATTTTCAAGGAGCAATTATTTTCTGAGTTTAAGCTTCTTGATTAGACCTTCGTAATCATCTTTCTGATGAATTCTTAGATACTGGAGATGCTTTCTTCTTTTACCTACCAAACCTAGAAGACCTCTTCTTGAGTGATCATCCTTTGGGTGTGTATCTAAATGTTGGGACAGTTCGTTTATTCTTTCAGTAAGCACAGCAACCTGAACCTGTGAAGATCCAGTGTCTTTTACGTGTGTTCCGAATTTAGTAATTATTTTCTTTTTTGATTCCCTTTTCATTGTAAAATTAGGTAAAAATTTTTGCGGACTTAAAGTTTAGCTAACAAATTTAATTTTGGCAAGTCTTAAATCCATTTCTTGTAGCGGAAATAAGCTACCATCACCACTGCTACTGTTACAAAGATACCAGATATGGTTGTAACTGGCGATGGAGAATTCGCAAAAGGAAGCCCTGCAACGTTCATTCCATAGAATCCGGTGATAAAGGTAAGAGGTAGCATTATCACTGAAAAAATAGTGAGAATTTTGATAACATTGTTAGTATTATGCGAGATAATTGACTCATTTGTCTCCTGTAAAGAAGCTGTTAGCTCCTGTAAATTTTCAAGACTATTCCACATTTTTTCTATTTTATCTACGATGTCGTCAAAATATATATCTAGGTTTTCTGGCAGGAATTTCTTATTTTTATGTTCAAGTTGAGCAATGATTGCACGTTGAGGCATTATAATACGACGGAAATTAATTATATCTTTCTTTAGTAATAGGATGTCTTTTAGACGATCTTTTGAATAATCGCGGTGAAAAACTTCTACCTCAAGTTCGTTTACTTGTTTTGATAAGTCGTCGAGTAGAGGAAAAACTGCTTCAAAAATGTCATCAACAATCATATATAGTAGGTATCCACTCCCCTTTCCCATGTATTCTTCTTTAACTTTCTTTGTTTTTTGAGACTTTTCGAAGACCTTATTTATTATGTGGTTATTGTCATGCACTGTAACTATAAAGTTTTGACCTATAAAAATGTCAATTTCATCCATCACCACTTGGCTCTTTTTGTTCTTTCTCTTCGGAGCTTGTAATACAATAAAAAGGTAGTTGTCGTAATCATCAATTTTTGGACGTTGAATTTCAGAAAGACAGTCCTCCAAATCTAGGTGATGAAACTTGTATGTCTTCCTTAGGGAAGCCAAATCTTTCTCACTTGGATCGTTTAAAGAAATCCATGTTAAGCCGTTATCTGTGAACTTTAACTTTCTGTGTTTTTTACTTTCAGGCATTTTTGTATGGAATTAGACGGTATTTAGAATATAATGACGAGTGTACTTAAGTCAATTAATATGGACTATCGAAAAATCATAGCTGAATCTTGGGGGTATACTCAGAATAATAAAAGCCTAATTATCTGGTATGGTTTTCTGCCGGCACTTTTTACTACTACTGTTGGCGTTGGCATAATGACTTACCAGTTTTTTGCCTTTAAGATGTCCTACCTTTTTAGCAATGATGAAGAGAGTTTTTTTCATGAAGTATTGGCCTTTATTTATGAGTTTGTGAGATCTAATTTTTCCTTGACGGTACCTCTTGTTGTTGTGGCGGTGATTTTTGCTATAATTTACTTTCTTTACCCCACTTTGGCGAAGGCTTCTGCTATTCAAATGATAGCGCGAAATAGAAATGGACATCCTGCTGGCACTGGAACAGGTCTCAAATTTGGCATCACTTCATTTTTAAGACTTTTTGAATACCATCTTCTTATAAAATCATTCGCGTTCTTCTCTATTTTAACTGAGATGTCTTTTGTTTTGAGAAACCTTGGTCCAGTAATTTTTCAGTTCTTGTTTCCAGTTTTTCTGCTTTTCACATTCATAAGCTTCTTGTTAACCCTTCTTTTCACTTACACTGATTTTTATATTGTTATAGACGATGAACATGTTTTTAAATCTATAAAGAAGAGCGGACGCCTTGTATTAATGAACTGGAAACATACCTTTTTGATTACATTCCTTATGATAATAATTGGTATTAGAATTTTTATTCAGGCTATTTTAGTTTTCTTAATACCTATGATTATAGTTTTGATTACTGGATATGCGGCTACATTTGTTTTGGCTAAAGGTATAGCCATTGTGGCAGGTGCAATTTTTGGCGGAGTTGCTCTAATTCTTGCTTCTTACTTAAATGGAATTGTGGATATTTTTGCTTACGTAGTGTGGACATATACATTCTTGGATTTAACATCCGAAAAAGAAACTTCGGCTAGAGAAGTATTTGTGGATGAAATTGGATCTAATCCGAAGGAACACGTGCAGCATGATGGATTAGAGCGTGGTACTACCAATTAAAGCCCCTTCCTGTGTTTCTTTTTTCTTATGTCTAGGTGAACAATCGTTTCGTGATAATCCCTCACCCCATGGCTATTTGGAAAAAGCTCATCCATGGCTTTTGCAAGTCCGTCAAACCTATTAACATCGCAGGCTCTGCCGGAGGCATGAAAACTTCTATCAGCTATGCATTTTTTAAGTTCGCCCTGCTCAACGTCCTTACATTGCCCAGCAACTGACATCATTATATTGAATGCATACCCTCTTGAGCACTCGTCTAGCCCCATATCTTTACCAACTTTCTCACGAGTTTGAGATAGACTGTTTATTAACTTATTATCTACACGTCCGTATTTCCAACAGAGATCAGTATTCTTTTCATCATATGGATTGCATGGCTGAGTTAATTTTTTAAATGCATCACTATTTGCCACCTCATTATCGCTTGGATCAATTCTAAAAAATCCATTAACCTTGAAGTGCCCTTTTTTATCTGCATTTGCCATTAAATCTGCTTCCAATATTTTAACTAGAGGAGTTGTTGAAACCCGTGGATCGTAAAATTGACATTCACTATTTATTTTTTCTCTTCCCTCTGGCGTTGTAAAATCATAGTCTGCACAATATTCTCCACCTGTTAGATCTTTTAGCTCATCGCCTACTACCATAATTAACTTATGACCACTTGGTAGTACCTGTACCATTTGGCCAGCCGTTTTAAGCATTTGAGCTCTTATGGATTCGTCAAGATCCCTCATGCTAATTGTTAGTTTTGGCTTACCCACTTCGGCCTGAGGCTCCTCATTTTTCGAACATGAGGTAAGCGCAAGCAATATTACTGCTGCTCTTACAGCCATAGAGATTAGCCCTGATGACCCTCGTTCCTGATTTTCTGGACTTCGTTTTTCCATAGATAATTTAAAGTCCTTTATGTTACGTAAAATGTGGCTATTTGTCAATGCTTATGGCTTGTAATTAGCCTACTGGGTTTGTTGACATAAATTGCTATTTGAGGTATAATATAACATTAAATATAAAACAAAAATACCCTATGGTAAATTTATCTCAGAATAGGAAAATAGCAGCCTCTGTGGTGGTTGTGTTTGTAGCTTCGTTTTCTGTTATGTTATTCATTTTGAAAAATAGTGGCCAAGATTTTCAACATGGGGGCGCAAATTTATTTGCGATTGGTGAGCATAGTGAGGAAAATGCTGAGTCTGACTACTCAGAAGTTGATGCCGTAAAAAAATATTTTGATGATGGAAACCCAGTGTTAATTTTAAATGCTGATGGGGAAATTTATGATGGAAGTGAATCCTTTTGTAGTCTGTTAAATTTAGACTGCTCAAAGCTAAAAGGTAAATCTATATTTGATTTTGTTCACGAAAGAGATGTTAAAGATTTTGCTGGTGCTCATGCCAAAATTATGAACTCTGATAAGGATTTAAAGGGAATGGGTCCATATCGCTTAAGTAGTGAGAAGGCTGAGGCAATGGTACTTATCAATGCTCATCTTGTTAAGAATGAGGGGAGAGCAGATTTTGCAGCGATTTCAATTGAAGACTTAACACTTGAGATTGAAGAGTTTAAAAGGGACAAAGATAAGAAGGAAAAAATCGAGAAAAGCATGCAGATTATAGTGAATAAGATTTCTTTCAATAATTAGACTTTCATGGTCAACTGATGTAGAATTACCCACGTCTTTTAACCTTAAAAATGGCTAATTATCAAGCACGTGAAATAGAATTAAAGTGGGAAAAGCGTTGGAATGAAACTGGGCTTTATGATGTTGATTTAAATAACAAAGAAAGAAAAAAATATTACAATTTAGTAATGTTCCCCTATCCATCTGGAGATAAGCTTCATATTGGGCATTGGTATAATTTTGCACCGGCTGATAGTTGGGGAAGATATATGAGAATGAAGGGATATGATGTTCTGCAGCCCATGGGTTATGATAGCTTTGGACTTCCTGCTGAAAACTACGCAATTAAAACTGGAGTACATCCGAAGGAAAGTATTACAACTAATACTGAGAAAATGACTCAGCAACTTTCTGATATGGGAGCGATGTGGAACTGGGAAAAAACAGTTAGCACTTCAACACCTGAATTTTACAAATGGACTCAGTGGATATTTTTAAAACTTTATGAAAAGGAATTGGCATACAAAAAGAAGGCTCCTGTAAATTGGTGCGATGACTGTAAAACTGTTTTGGCTAATGAACAGGTGCAGGATGGAAAATGTGATAGATGTAAGAATGAAGTGATTAAGAAGGAGCTAAATCAGTGGTTTTTTAATATTAAAAAATATGCTGATAAGCTCTTAGATTATGAGGGTCTGGACTGGCCAAAAAAGACTATAGCAATGCAGCAAAATTGGATTGGAAAAAGCAAGGGGTGTAACGTTTCCTGGAAGGTAAAAGATAATAATATAGTTTTGGATACATTTACCACTACTGTTGATACTATTTATGGAGTTACTTTTGTTGTTATTTCTCCTGAACATCCTGATTTGAGCAAGCTTGTAGATGATGATCAGAAGAAAGAGGTTGAAGCATATGTAAAGAAGTCTATGAGTAAATCAGATATAGACAGGATGGATCAAAAGGATAAAAGTGGAGTGTTTACCGGAGGTTATGTTGTAAACCCTTTAAGCGGAGAAGAGGTTCCTCTTTGGGTTGCTGATTATGTACTTATGAATTATGGGACAGGAGTTGTAATGGGGGTTCCAGCACATGATCAAAGAGATATGGATTTTGCTAATAAATATGAGTTTCCAATTGTTCAAAGTATAGAATCGAATAAGGGTGAAACTTTTGTTTATGATGATGTCGATAAATATAATGTAAAAGGGAGGCTTATTGATTCTGGTAGTTTTAGTGGAATGGATATTTTAGATTCAAGAAAGGTTATTGTTGAGAAGCTTGAAAAAGAAAAAATGGGAGAGTGGAAAATTCAGTACAAACTCCGCGACTGGCTTATTTCCAGACAAAGATACTGGGGAGCGCCTATTCCTGTGGTTTATGATCCGGAAGGTAATGCACACGCCGTACCTGAGAAGCATTTACCCTGGCTACTTCCTGAAGATGTAGAGTTTAGGCCGGATGGAACTTCACCTTTGGCACAGTCTAAAGAGCTTAAAGAAAGGACAGAGAAAATTTTTGGGAAAGGCTGGACTCCTGAGGTAGATACAATGGATACTTTTGTTTGCAGCTCTTGGTATTATTTGAGATACCCTTCAGTAGGAATTAACGATAAGCCATTTGACAAGAAGTTAACGAATAAGTGGCTTCCAGTTGATATGTATATTGGCGGACCAGAGCATGCATGTATGCATCTTTTATATGCGAGGTTTATTAATATGGTTTTGCATGATCTTGGTTATGTAGATTTTAAGGAACCTTTTAAGAGACTTGTACATCAGGGTATGGTTACAAAAGATGGCGCAAAAATGAGTAAATCTAAAGGCAATGTAGTTGGACCAGATGAGTTTGTTAATAAATATGGTAGTGATGTATTTAGGATGTATCTAATGTTTATGGGACCTTTTACTGATGGTGGTGATTGGAATGACAAAGGCATCACGGGTACTGCAAGATTTGTTGAGAGATTTTGGAATTTGATGGCTGATGAAAGTGAAGTAAAAGATGATTCTGCTTTAAAGAAAAGTATTAATAAATTAGTAAAAAAAGTTACTGAGGATATTGAGAAAATGCATTTCAATACAGCTGTTGCGGCTCTTATGGAATTTGTTAATTTTGCTAACAAAAATGGTATTGATAGAGAATCAAAAAAAATTGCTATTAAACTAATTGCACCTATTGCGCCTCATTTGGCCGAGGAGTGCTGGTGGGCTGTTTTGAATGAAAAATACAGTATCTTTAACGAAGAGTGGCCTAGTTATGATAAAAGTTTAGTTACTGATAACACTGTTATATTAGGTATCCAGGTAAATGGTAAACTTAGAGGTGAAATAGAAATTGCACTTGATGATGACAAAGACTCTATTTTAAAAATGGCTCGCGAACAGGATAAGGTTGCTAAATACCTAAGTGAGGGTGAATTGGTTAAAGAGATCTATGTTCCTGGTAAGATCGTTGGATTTGTGGTAAAGTAACATTCCAATAATTAGATATAATGAGTGAAACCTTGTTATTTAAAAAGTGGATTAATTTCTTCTACGTTGTTAGGGATAAACTTGAGAACAAAGAGGCAATTTCTGATTACCTTTTTTCAGAGTTTTCTGGCAATCCTGATACTTTTTATAGGTTTATAGAATATTTGAAAAGAAAAATTAAAAATTCCCCGGGCAAGGATTCTAAATTGCTAGCAAAATCATACTTATCTATCTTATCCCCTCTCTGTGAACGTTTTGGTTTCTATGGTGAGAAAGATAAGCTTGATGATTTGTGTTTTCATATTGTTGACCCATCTGGCTACGAAAAAATTGATAATATTTTAAAAACTTATAAGGACCAGTCCAAAGATATTATTCATAAAATTTCTGTTAATTTAAAAAGGGTTCTTGATGAATCTGAGTATAAATATGAAATTAATGGTAGATATAAAAGTATATGCAGTATTCAGAGAAAGCTTAAAAATAAGCCTAGAAAAACCGTCCTATCCCTTAAAGACATTTTTGCTTTTAGAATAATTTTAAAAAATAATTCTATCGATGAATGCTTTGATGTGATGAATCTTTTGCATGATGATTTTTATCCTATTGTTGATTATTTTAAGGACTATATTTCTATACCAAAGATCAATGGCTATCAAAGTTTACATACTGGTTTAACAAATGTAATTCCAAATTTAGATCTACCTGTTGAAGTACAAATTAGAACCGAGGCTATGGATGAGTTTGCAGAAAAAGGTATGGCTGCTCATTGGATTTACTCTAAGGTTAAAAAGGCTAGAATGATTTCTGAGAAGGAAAAAATGCTTTTAGAATATATGTCGTCTTTTGGAAAAAGTGAACATATAAATGAGGTGTATTTCTTTTCTCATCAGGGGGATGTTTTTCACCTTGAAGAGGGGTCTTCTGTACTTGATTTTGCTTACTTCATACATACAGACCTTGGAGATAATATGGCACATGCAATTGTTAATGGTAAGAAAAAAAGCTTTGACTACAAAATCGAAAATGGTGATAGAATAAAAATAGTTAAAAATCGCAAATATGAAAGCCTTAAAGCTTGAGACAATTTACACAAAGCTTATCGACCACATGAACGAAGCTGTTTGGGTGGGAGATGATAATGAAAGGACAGTTTATGCGAACCCTAAATTTTGTAGCCTTTTGGGGTACAAGCTTAAAGATATTGTTGGAAAGGAATCTTATATGTTTTGGGATAAAGATAGCTCAGAGCGTGTTAAAAATGTAAATGAGTCCGAGCGTAAAAAGGGCGTGAGCTCTAGCTATGAGGGAAATCTGGTTAACCATAAAGGTAAGAAAATTCCCGTACTTCTTAGTGGAACCCCATTGCCAGATGGTGGAACGATTGGGATTATTACAGATCTAACTGAGCTAAAGAAAAAGGAGAGACAAGCTGATATACTTAGCAAGGCTGTTGGTTTTGCCACCGATGCAATTGCCACGATTGATAAGAAGGGAAAAATTACTACATGGAACAATGGTGCAAAATTAATTTTTGGTTATAAGGAGGATGAAATACTTGGTAAAAATTTAAATAAAATTTTTGGTGAAACAGAGGTTGCAGAAATTTTAAAAAATTCTGAACTTTTACATAACTTTGAGTTGAATGGTTTTCATAAAAATAAATCTCAGGTTCTTATTTCTGCCACCTTTACGCCTATTTTTGATCCAGAGGGAAGATTAAGTTTTTATATGCTAATTGCTCGTGATATTACTAATCAAGCAAAATTTGAAGAAGAGATATCCTTGAAATATAGGAAAATGCGCGAGGCATATAATAAATTTGGCATAGTTAGGAGACAAATGGATTATGTTTTTGACCTGCTTGAACTCTGCAAAGATTATCATGATAAGAAAACTGTTTTTGATTTTATAGTTAGCTCAATAATTATGTTGGCTAGGGTTGATGCCTGTGTTTTGAGGCTTTATAATAAAGACCGAAATACTTTGGACGTCGCCTCTTCGTTTGGGCTTGGAGATAACTGGAAAGGAAAATCTAGTATTAAATATAGAAATAGTTTAGCCGAAAAAGCTTTCAACCAGGGGTCTCCAATTAAGCTGATTGATATAACCAAGGATCCAAAATATCAATCTAAATATCTAGCAAAGAAAAATAATTTATACTCTCTACTTTTAATACCTCTTAAATTTAAGTCTGAACCTGTTGGAAGTCTTTCTCTTTATGCTTCTCCTGAAAGAAAGTTGGAAATTTTTGAAAATGATTTTATTGAAGATTACTCAATGTTGATCGAAGTAGTTGTTGCTATGATGATTTAGACAAGCCATCTAACAGAAGTTCTGTTTGTTTTAGAAGCTGAGGTATTAAAAATGCCATTCCTATTTCTCTCTTTACCCATGGTTCTGTCTCACCCCTCTTGTTAACAGCTTCTATATCTATATTATGATTTATTAAAGTATGTGGAGAAGCTGATCTTTGTGTCCATACATTTGAACTGTTACTTTTTTTCCCTGTTTTTGGGATAAAGAATTTTCTTTTTAATTTTTCATGCGACCTCTGTATATATCTTGAGAGAATCCTCCTGTCACCTGCTCTTGATAGCTCAACTTCAGGATGAAATTGACATGTAATTATTCTTCCATTATTTGATTCACATGCTGGCGGTGCTTCCTTTTTGTCATATCTCGCCAGTGCCTTTACTCCATGTTGCTGATAGTTAGGAATTACTGAATACCTTGAATGCGTCATTGCTACCGTCCCCCCACCGGGCATTTCTGAATCTCCTATAAGAGGCAATGATTCGTCAAAGAATACAGCTGTTGGCCCAAACTCTAGAGCCCCCTCCTGCGTTGAAACCTCAAAGCCTTTTACCTCCCCAAGAGCTTCCAATAATATTTGTGATCCAAAGCACACGCCAAATGCCGCTATATTTTCTCCATCTTCTATTCGTTGCACTAAAGGTACGGCCATTGTGCTAATTAAATTATTATGATCATCATCACTACAAACCGAACTGCCTCCAAGTAGATATATGGCATTCTCATCATCGGTTTTTATTGGCCTATTTCTCATTAAGTTTACCCTTCTAATTTCTAATAAATCTTCTTCTCCATCTAAAATAATATCAAGTGCTCTTCTCATCATTGGTGCCGTGTAGCTTCCAAATTCAAAAAGTTTTATTGGGGCTGTTCCTGTTAATTCTCTTAAAGTTCTTAAATTAGCTATAAGCTTATTTTGCATTTCTACTAGTTCTGGTGAGTTATCCAAATTTGGAGCTTTTGAGTTTCTTGGAATTCCTCTAATTGATAAAGATTGAGGTTTATTTAATGGCGACTGCTTTAACTCGGGGTCTGCATTTGGCACAAATAGAACAGGAAAATACCCCCTTCTCATAATAATAGCCTCATCAAGTAGCGCTTTTACCTGACTGCGAACTGATTCAACTTCACTTTTTAGTCTTTCATAAACTTCTTCTACTATTTTTATACAAACTTTCTCGTCTAAGCTTTCTTTTTGCATAGAAAGCGCTTCCGCCAAAAATATATCGATTCTTTGGTGTAGATCTATGAATTTTAGCCTTTGTGAAAAAACCATTCTTCTTCTTTCTGATGCTTCTGTTACATCTTTTAGTGGATCATCAATAAATAAATTTCTTACCTTGGCGATTATCATATTTCTTATTATGTACTCAGGGTGCATACTTGCTGCATCTTCTGGACTGTAGATTTTTGATTTTAGGTTTCTACGAATATCATTTTCATCAGAAAAGAAAACTTGACCACCACCTTCTAAGGTTATGGCCCTTTCTATTACGGTGGTTTTTAGACCCTTGTATTCGTCTACAATGATTGTTACACGATACTCATCACCCAAGGTTCCTTTAAGCACTTTTAAATCTTCTATTCTATCGTATCTTGTATATGATTCTCTTCTTCCATCTTCTAAAAATACACCTCCTGGAATTAATCTTCTTGAGGCCTCCAGTACGGTACTTGTATACAAATCGTCTTCTGCATGCGATATCGCCCTATATGACGAAACCATCAAAAATGAATCCTTCTCTGGAAATATCTCAGCTAATTCAGAAAAATCTCCAAGTACTACGTTATGTGGATGAATAGTTACCCTTCTGCTTAAATCAAATAACTCGTCCTTTCTGTATTTGCCCGCTTGTTCAACAATGTTTTGTTGATGAGCTAGGTACCCACTTCTTTTTCTTTCTAATTCTTTTGCCTGCTCCTCATCTGACTCAGCAATCTGAGTATTTAAACTCATAATCTTTTTATCATAGTCTCTAATGTCTCTTAGTAATTTATTGTATCTTCTTTCTTCTTGCCCGCTTGATGAACTCAGCACTCTAGCAAAATATTTTTCAAGAAATCTATCTGGATCTTTTGCATACTCTTTTATTAAAACAATAGTATCTCCTGAGAGATTAAGCCTGTCATCATTTAGGAATTCAACATCCGTTCCAACCTGAACAATTTCATCAAAATTACTAATATATTTTACTGGATTTCCAAGTACCTCCCTGAGAAGGTTTAAGTTTGTTGTCATGTCTAAAAGAATTCCAAGCTCCTTGCCCGGCTTTCTTGTAAACTGTTTGCCAAAATATATTTTGCGATTTAATATTATTAATAAAACTTTTACCAATTCTATTATTGCAGGATCTTCTTTATGCTCCGACGAAACTAAATCCTTTAGTAGATCTTCTAAGGTAAAATAGATCCTATCTGCAAAACCAACCTGCTCAATATAATCGCTTAGCTTTGCACCTTCGTCCCCAAATGGCTTGATTGTGCTCTTGCGTCTTGTAAAACCAGCGCTCATATTCCCACATCCTAAGTCCAGGTGGATAAACTTGTTTTCGCGATCCGGAGCCCGCTCGGATGTTAATCCATATTTTTTTTGAAACCTAATTAGGCCCGTCTCAATTTCTGGCAAATCAATTACGCCCATCCCAACTGGTACTTCTGATGTCCTGTTAACCCTATAGTCACCTTGAACCATCATTTCAGCAATTCCAAGATAGATCAATAAGGATCTTATTTCTCTCTGTTTTGGTGAATTCTCTATATACTCCCTTCTTTGGCCTGGTGTTACCCCTTTACCTCTAAGCCTTTCTAAAATTTCTTCTTCTTCAGATAAAAGATCAATAAGTTTTTTTGCTTTTATTTTTTCTGGTGTAACATCTGCCTCATACGCCTTTTCAGTTAGCCTACCCATGTAAATATTAAACATATCCACAGCAGACAATCTTTCTGAATTAGCATTTCTTCCTATATTTTGCCGCCCTTTATTGTTCATTTATATATAGCCAAATATCAAGTCGGCATTATATTGTAAACATATCACTTTGGAAAGCTTTTTTTCTAGGATTTTGGCTTTAGCATAAGGAAAGGAAGAGACTGGTAGCTATAATAAGCTTCGGTAATGGAGATTGTTGTTGGGTAAGACCCTGATACCTCCTCATAGTACTCCGTACTTAGTTTCTTTTTTTCCGAATCCAATAGAATAAATTGCCGCGATTCCTTAAACACTGCAGGTAAAAAAAATTTTGACTTCTTGCTTGGCTCGAAAAGATAGACAGCCTGATGGTCCATAACCTCCTTACTAATTGAGCCGCTTATCTCAGCTACAGATATTGTATATGTTTCACCGTTCATATTTTTTGTATCAAGCTCCCACTGATCCTGAATTACAGGGCCAGAACAGCCTACTAAAAATAATAGTAGAGGCAGAATTTTTAAGAGTTTTTTATTCATTGCTGTATTTGTAATACTTGGTTTGAAATTTGGCAAGTATTTAGTGATGTTGAGCTCTTGTCGACACTTTTTTTGCTTATTGTTAGGCCTTTATTGAGCTTAAAGTGTAGTAAATTTGTATTTCTTAAATTTTGGATTAGGCTTATTTAAGCAACAGATGATTTGATGGTAACGAAAAGATCTGGGAGATAAAATTAGGGTAGGATACTTGGTTGTTCACGAATCACGGTGATTCTTGTGGACATGGAAACATGGTCTTCAGGGTGTTCTTTCACATCTTGGCGGAGAAAAAAATGAAAACTCAATTTATGATCATCTTCATGCTGCTGACTTTTGGCTGCAGTGAGAAGATTAGCGATGGCGGGATGGGACCGAGTCGCTCGGATACAAGCTCCAATGTCGGTATTCTCGAGATCGGAGGTAGTGGAAGCTTCAAGGTGCCTCTGCCCCCCGGTCACAACTGGGAGCTGACCCAGGGTTGGAAGGATCACTGCGGGCTGTGCAACGAGCGCGGCTACGATACTATTCACAAGAGCTACTTTGGCGACTACTGCCAGCTCACTCATAGCAAGAGCTGTCCTCAGTGTTTCTATGCTTGGGACTTCAATCTTCCTGGCACTTCGGATCTGGGTAAGCCTGTTCTGGCTTCGGCTGACGGCGTAGTGAGAGAGGTTTCATATGGCGACAACGGTGGGTGGGGTAATTTTGTGGTGATCGACCACGGAAACAACATCTGCTCTCGTAGTGCACATTTGAAAGATGACTCCATCGTCGTAAAAAATGGACAGTATGTTTGCCAGGGTCTGAAGGTCTCGGAAATTGGAGGTACTCCAGATTACAGTCCTCATCTGCACTTTCAATTCGAAAACTGTGGAAGCGATCAATCTATTCCCATGAGCTTCACTGATGGTAACGGAATTCCAGTTTGCACACAGGGCTACGATATCTTGGACAACTTCGGAAATTACAACTTCCTGAAGCTCACGAATTTCGAGAAGAGCTCCTGTGAGGAAACTGCAACCGATTACGAGGAAAGGTGGAGCAATGCCGGCTGCGGTAAACTCGAAGGCTGCCCGATGAACCCTAAGTGTGATCAGGGCTTTGGGCATAAGTTTAAGGAGCACTCAGTGCTCACCACAAAGACCGCGGAGGCAGCTAGCTATCTCTACTCGGAGTGTGCTCTAACTAACGACGAGCTCGACCCGGAGGGGAAGCTTAGTCTGGCCATGGCGCTGAAAATCTCTTTGGAGATGTTTGGCCTCATGGCGAGCTGTGGAGATCCTGTGGTAGCACGTTCCTGGTACTTCCCTTATATCGCCTGCTCTGTGAAACTGGGCGTTGTGAAGGACGCATCGTCGCTGTACATGGCAGGGCGTGTACTTGGCATTGCTGAGGCCGCAAAGCTTCTGGTGAATGCGGGAATTAAGGCCAAAGTGGTGGAACTGAGGAGTAGTTTCGCAAAGCACTTCAAAAAAGTGGACGATGGTAGTGATGATCTTGCTTACCTGGAAACCATCTACTATCGTGGTGGAATCGAGAGTGAGATGCTCTACTATGAGGCGGATCACAGCATCACGCGGGAGCAGTTTATAAAGATGGCGGCCGCGATGTCGCCCTGCTTTTGCAACAATGTTGTTTGCGCGGCCGCTTGTGAATGCCAGCAGGAGAGCTATAGCTGTGACTCAGAGGGTTTTACTAGCACGAAGGTTCCAGAGGCTCATGATGCAGGCAAGCCTGCGAGTGAGCCGGATGCAGGGTCACAGCAAGAGCCCCTTTCTGATTCGGACACAAGCTCTGAGAAAAAGCCTGATCCGCCCAAGGAGGAGGTGGATGCGGGGTCTGCGATGAAGAAGGGCTTTGTTTTGGAAATTGAGTGTGAGCATGACGAGAAGTTTGGGAAATGTGAGAGTGGCGAGGAGAAAGTGGTGATCGTCTGTACTCTTAGCAATAATGGAGATGCTTCTGTCAACGTTCAAAGCTTGGTGATACATCTCAAAAACAAGGGAAGTTGCCAGGTGGTGGATGATGGCTCGGACAGTGGTGGCGGATACCAGAAGCTGCTGCCTGGCAAAAGTGCGAAGGTGGGCTCTCATGTTTTGAAGTGTAGTGATCCGGAAAAGTTGAATTTCACATTTGATGTGGTGGAACGAAAGGATGGCAAGAGTATAACTCACAAAGCCCTACTGGATTACTCTATGGCTGTGGACTTCGACTGCAAAAAGCCCTGGGTGTGCAATCCTTCCGAGGGTTACAAGTTTGAGCTGAACATCGGAGATCCCGGGCATCTTTTTATTGCAACTGCGGACGGCGTGAAATACGACGTACCTCTTTCCGATTTCAAGATGCCACTTCCTGTGAAGGTGCAGTGCTATGAGCTTCCGGCATACTTTAGCTTTAGTGCCGGTAAGAAGGGCTTCTCGGTTTACACCAAGGATTCTACCTTGCCGGACTTCGGGTACTACGGGGCAACAAAGCCCACAAATTACCTGAGTAGTGTGCCGGCCACACCTTTGTTCAAGGGCAAAAACCTTAGCGTCTCAAGCCCGGTGAAGTTTCCATCTCTAAAGGTCCCTTGGGACTAAATCCGTCAAGATGTGAAAGCGGGGCTCGTGCTTAAAAAACACCAGCCCCGCTTTTGCTCGTGTTTATCTTCTATTTCCCATAACAGCCCTTGCCTTTAAAAGGATTAGAGGTGCCATGAATGGGAGTATGTCAATTACCCCTCCTGCGTTTGGAATTAATGGGTTAGCTGAACATCCCGCTTCTTGAATTGTACCTGTTGCTGCGTCTCTACCATCGCCTGTTTCATAAACCCCAACTATATTGCCATTGGCATCCAATACTGCTTGTTGGCCTTTGAATAATTCTAACAACTCCACTCCCTCTATTGTCGTTACTTTCGCTGACCCCTCCCAAATATGAATTCGAGCCACCTTTTGTCCATCAATACCGGCTTCAACCCTTATGCTCATTTTACTGTGATCTATGTCCGTTGGTTCTAATTTATAACCAAGCACTCCAACTTTTGCTCCTGGGTATTTTCCACATTGAGATGCTAATGCGTTGTATAGCATTGTTCCGTCCCTTAGATCGTATCTTGTGCCGTCTGGTATACCGTCTCCATTGTTATCCCCATCCTGCATTTGTAATAAGGTAATATTGTCCTTGAATGCAAGGTTTGTGTCTGCATTAATTACGCTTGCATCACAATCTGGAGCAAAGAAAATTGTTTCACATCCTTCTCCTTTAATCACGCGTAAAACTTGCCCTTTAAGTTCTCCCTGAATAAACGCTAGTACGTTTTCTAAAGGCACATTCTTATCACATGTATATTCCATTACTGCTATATACCCATCTGGCGCATCTAACGATTTGCCGTCTCCTGAATGTCCGTCTAAAGGTGAAGTCATTGAATGAAATTTACTGATTTTTTATGACTAGGTCAATGCGTAATTATACACTTTTTTGCCATTTCGTCAATAGTATGGCTTTTTATGTATTTTCTATTGATTTTTTGACTAGTCGGGTATATGTTTTAGATGGATTAATATTCAATATATGGATACTCAAAGAGCACCACAATTAGCTTTGATTGAGAGAAGAGAAAACCCTTATGCTCCTACTGCACCTGAGTCTGCTTCACCGGGTAGATTTAGAACTGCTGTTGCAGCTCTTGCTTTACTTGCGAGCGCTGGTTGTGCTGATTTTGATTTTGATCCAAGCAATATGCCTTCTGCTTCAATTGGTGTAAGAGAGGCTGGATTTTCTGGTAGTGGAATATCCCTAGATGAAAGAGGTATGGAATTTTTAGAAAAAACTTCTCCTGGTACTCAAATAAGAGTTGAGGTTTTGAGAGCTGGTGCGGTTGTTGAAACGTTCAATCCTCATGAAGCTAATTTTACTGGCGTGTTCCCTCGTATAGACTTCGATAGCGCAAAGGCTGGTGACAAGGTTGTTGTTACTGCTCCAAATGGACGTAAGTTTGAATATGTAATTCAAGCGGCTGGTGATTTTCCAGAGATGCCTACCCCTTAGTTCTAATTTTTGTTTTAATATATTTTGCTGATGTATGTTTGGCAAATTTTTCAAAAAAGCTTTATACTTGGGCTATGTCCTCACTCACTCCAAATAAGAGAGGTTTTACCTTGATTGAAGTTCTGCTTATTGTTGCGCTTCTTGGTATTATGGGGACTGCAGCTATTTCTAGTTATTTAGATAGCACAGCAACTTTTACTTTTTTTGAAAGGTATCAGTCAGTGATTGCTTCTATCAGATCCGCTAGATCTGATGCTGTTAATATTAAACAGGTTTACGCGAAGGTTGGTGAAGATACTGTTTTAACTAAACCTGATTATTTTGGAGTGAGTTTTGTTAAAAATGAGAAAGGGTTTGAAATTAAGGTTTTTGCTGATGTTGGTACCAAGGCATTTGAACTTGATGATGGAGATACTGTTGAACGAGTTGTTGGTATAAGTGATCCATATTCTATGGAAATTGAAAATAATAAAAATCAAAAGTTAGAATGGCCACTTCTTTTATTTTATGAGACTGAGACTGGAAATATGCTGAGTTACTCCAAGGGAAACTTGCTTGATTATTCTGGAAACAAATATTTATCTATTAAATTTAGTGATTCTAAGAAGTTGTTAGAAAAATATATTGTTGTTTTCCAGGTTTCTGGTTTGGCCGAAGAATTTTTAACCGATCCTAAGCTATGAAAATTGTTCGTGAAAAATCAGGTTTAATTTTAGTTGAGGCTATTGTATCAATAGCAATTATGAGTATTGGTGTTGTGATTCTTGGGTCAATTATTAATGCTGGGGTGGATAGTATTGCACTTTCTAGGGATTACCTTACGGCTCAAAATTTGGCTACTGAAGGTGCAGAAATTATTAAAGATATTCGTGATACAAATTGGCTTCTTAAACCTAATGATAGGAAGTGCTGGTTAAGGCTTAGTCCTGATAGCGTTTGTAATGATATTGTGGTTTTTGACAAATATTATACTCTTAAAAAACTCAACGATAAGAGAGATTACCTGTTTCAAGAGAGCACTGCTTTGGATCTTGAAAAGGGTTTAAATTCACCTAAATTTAGAATGTATTTGAAAGATGGAATGTATTCACATAGTCAGTCTGGAGCTGATGAAACAAATTTTTACAGATCGATTAAGGCCTTGGCTGTTGATAATTCTAATTATAACTCAGCGACTTTTGAGGTAAAAACTCAGTGGTTTTTTGGCGCAAAGATAAGAGAGGTTAAGCGCATATTTACAATTTATAATTCCATAGAATGATTTTTTATTGCTCAAAAAAAGGTATTACCTTGATAGAGGTTTTGATAGCCATGAGTCTTTTTGTGATTGTAGCTACAATATCCAGCAGTATACTTATTGATACTGCACAGCTTCAGAAAAAAAGTTCTGTATCTTCTACCATTTATGAGGATCTTAGGATTATAACTCAGCAAATTACTAGTGAGATTCAGAATGGAGCGATAGATTATGAAGAATATTATAATATTAATGTTATTCAAAATGGAAAGGCTACAAAAGATACATATTATGGAATAAATTATGGGGTTTATGGAAGTAGGTTTTATGATCCTGGATCTAGTTTGGATTTACAGCCCACCTCAAATCCTGAAGATTTAGGTTCTGAGTGTAGCTATCCAAAAAATGTTCCGGTTGGTGAGGGTTGCCAAGTGATTTACACCATCTCGACTGATTTGAATACTGGGCAGAGCCCTTTTCTTGGTAACGATCCTAATGCTACGAATGCTTTTTGTGATAAAGGTGTTGGAAAGTGTGTAAATCCCGTCGGTGCTGTAGATCAGCTATTTTTGATAGATAAAACTGGTACTAAAAAAACCATTATTGGAAGAAAGAGGACAAGTTTAAATGATTGGGCGATTGGATTAATGCGCATGGACGGAATTGATGTGGACCAAAATGGAGTGGTTGACACCTTTAGATGTGCAGATGCTTTTGCTTGTGTAGGTGACGGTTCTGGCGAGGACACAACTCTTGCTGGAATTATTAAATTGCCTTTTTTTAAGACTGCAAATAACATTAATGCTTACAATATTCGACTACCTCGCATGAGTGATTTGGGAGAAATATTTAGTATCAATAGTAGTCAATTTGTACCTATCACGCCTCTCAGGACTACTGTAAAAGATCTTAAATTTATTATTCACCCGCTGGATGATCCATATAAGGCTTATGCGGAACCGCAAATGCAGGCTCACCCTTCTGTAACCATTCTAATTACAATTGGCCTTTCTGAGCTGGTAAAGGATCAGTACCCTGGGGACTTCCAAGATATACAAATTCAAACAACTGTTGCCGCTGGAGTTTTAAATAGAATTGATTCTTATCCTCCTATAAATGAAATAAAAGATGATACAAACAAGGACACCTGGCTTAAAAATGTTCTTCCTTTAAATCTTAAATCTCCATACTAGTGAAGTACTAAAACAAACTCCCCTCGTGGGTTTTTAAAGTACTCAATGGCCTCTTTAATTGTGCCACGGAACGCTTCCTCGTGTATCTTTGTAATCTCACGGCACACAGAAATTTGCCTTTCTGGGATATACTTCTCAAGCTGAGAAAGGGTTTTGATTACTCGATGCGGTGATTCAAAAATTACTATGGTTCTCTTTTCATTTTTTAGGTTTTCAAAAAGAGTTTGTCTTCCTTTTTTTACTGGAAGAAATCCAAGATATAAGAATTTATCCATTGGAAGCCCACTCATTACTAATGCTGCAAGTAGGCTGGATGCGCCTGGAATTGGAGAAACCTCAATACCCTCTTCTATTGAGCGGGTTATTAGTCTGTAGGCTGGATCAGATATTCCGGGAGTTCCCGCGTCGGACACCACTGCTATATTTTCTCCATTTTTCATTCTCTCAACTATCGTTTCTACTTTTGAATCTGAACTATGAGAGTGATAACTTAATAGTGGAGTTTTTATCTCATACTTATTTAGAAGAATTTTTGTATGCCTTGTGTCTTCTGCGGCAATGTGATCTACCTCTTTTAAGATTCTCAGTGCTCTAAGAGTTATATCTTCAAGATTTCCAATTGGTGTTGATACAATGTAAAGCATTATAATTTTTTAGATTTAGATATGTTTGGTGGCTTTATGTATAGAGGAATTACCATACTTTGATTTTCTAATTTTTTCTCTTTTAAAATTTCTGTGAGAGCTTGTCCAAATGTTTTTGTGGTTTCGTGATGCCTCGGATTTATCTGAGATTTCTGATCTTCTGTGATGTCTCCGTAAATATCTTTGATGTTGTTTGCTGCAAAATACTCATTAGCCTCGCTTAAGTTTAGCACTTCCCCGTCGTTGATGTACACACCTCCCTTACCTGCGAAGGTAAGCAGTGTTGCAGTTTGATTTGGGGCTTTTGCGTGCCAATAATCAAAAGTTGAGATGGAGCTTAATTCACATTTGTTTAGATAAGCTATAGTGTTTGCTACTGTAACTCCTACACGTAAGCCCGTGAAAGATCCTGGACCCTTAACAACAATTATTCTTTTTATATCTTCGAACGCGTGTGGCTTTATCAGCTCAGCCATTTCTGGCATTAGTTTTTCTGCTTCGTTGTTTGTGCTGGGCCAAGAATTTTCTTTGATAATTTTATCGTCTTTCAAAAGGGCGATCTCTGTTTGAGACGATGCTGTATTTATGGCGAGTGTTAACATATTGGTTTATTCAATTTCAACACCAGTATAGTAGTGTTTCAGAATTTCTAAATAGCTTTTTCCTTCTAGGGCCATTCCTCTGGCTCCGCAGCCACTTAGTCCAACTCCGTGTCCTAAAAATTTGTCTCCTTCACAGAAGCGGTCTGATACAGATGTTAGGTATGGAGTAGTGTCCCATCCCCACACCTCCTTTGCACTTTTAGTTTTCGAACCATCACTTTGATTAAAATATGGAGTTTTGATTAACTCGCCCTTGAATGTAACAACTTCGCCTGAAGTTTGCTCTACTGCCTTTGTAATATTTGCTGCTCTTGATTCAAAACTGTATCCGATATACTTCTGACTCGTTTCTGGATCATCCTCAAGATGATATGGTTTTCCAGGAAATTTTTCGTCCATTGTCATATAATATTTTGCATATGTTCGAGCTGCAACAATAATTGCTTTAATTTTTTCTGGCTCTTCACTGTTGGAAACCTCTCCTAAACCCTTAAGATAATCCTCCAATTGTAGTTCGTTTATTACTACTATTTCCCCATCTATTTCTCGGAATTCTAATGTGCCACGAAATTGATTGTCATTTAGATTTGGATTCCAAGCTGGGCGATTTTCATAATTTACAATTTTGGTATTTCCCCCATCTCTTGGTTGAATTCTAATTACTCCATTTTTTATATCATCTTTACTTACGCGTTTTCCATATTTGCTACTGTATGTTTTGATAAACTCGCCGTCTTGGTAATAATCAAAATCAGTGGATGACACTATACTTGCCTCGTCCGAGAATCTAAGCTTAATACGTATTAAATCTTCACTACGGGCTATCTTTGGAGCAGTGCTACTAAAACTTATATCTATTGGGGATGAAAGTAGTGGTTCCTGATTTAGTTTTGGAATAATTGAGACTCCTTTTTGGCTAGACCCTTTGTTTGGATCTATGGTTAGGACTATATTAATCGTTCCAATTTCCCCCGGCTTAACTTGAGAGGTGCTCAAATTTGCGCTGTTTAAAGTAAGATAATCTTTTTTGGCTATTGAAATATTGAGATTGTTTTTTGTCCAGGTTGTTTGCCCTAGATTTCTAAGTTTTATTTCTAAGTAATGTTTATTTGGATTGGCTGTATCGTTATCTACTTGTGTATATGTGGTTTCTGCACCTTCTCCTTCCTCTAGGACTGTAATTTCAAAGTGTAGGCCCGTATCTGTCATCCACCCTGCATCTTTAACTTTTGGCGAGAAAAACTCCTTGTAGAATCCTGCTTGAGATGGAGATATAAGATTAAAATTAAATGTTCCCGTTTCACCTGGTTTAACTTCTTTTTCCTCTAATAGACCTAATGATGTACTTGTGAATTTGCTTGTACGTCCTCTTTGATGATCTGCTTCTAGGGTTATTTTACTCTCGCCTGAATTTTGCCAAATTGTATTTCCAATATTTTTTAATTTTACCCATCCGTTAATTACTTGCCCTATTTTCACCGTGGTATCTGGAAATTTCTGATCTACAAACTGGTACTTATAATCACTTTGTTGTACCGCTATAGGCAACCTAACTGAGTCTAGAGTTTTGTATGATCCATTTATTACTGGGAAAAAATCACCGTAAACCACGTCTCCTTTTTTACCACCTTGGATTTTAATTTTGAATGTTGCCGTTGCTCCTGGCGCCACACTGTTTTGTTCCATTCGAGCTAGAATTATAGGATCTGCCCCCGGAAAAGACACAACTCCATCAAAATCTGAGTTTTTATTTACAACTATGAAGGTTTGGTTATTCCATGTTTTCTTACCTATGTTTTCCATTTTCATGGTTACTGTAAGAGTTTCTTTTGGTTTTAATTCCAAATAGTAAAGATTTGAAAGATCTTCAAAATCATAGTCTTTTACAAATCTTGGCTTCTTTGGTTTTTGAATACTTGTTGCCATTGCCTTTAATTCTGGAAGCCTTTCATATAGATAAACTCCTGGGCAGGTAGTGCTACCAAAATCACTGTGTCCAAAAATGTTTGAACTATTTTCTCCGCGGAACTGAGAAATTCCATTAATTTCGATATTGTGAATTTTGGCTTTTTCAGCAATTAGATTTGCTAGAGAATTAATTACATTCTGTGGCACCGCTTCAATTTCATAATTTCCTAATATTGCTATACCAATAGAACCGTTGTTTGCGCCTGCCGTATGAGCGGCTATAACACCTTCGCCACCATAACGCCCTTCATAAACTTGTCCGTTTTTATCTAAAATATAATTATAGCCTATGTCCCCCCACCCTCTTGTCATCGTGTGATAGTAGTATATGTCTCGGATTGCTTGCTGAGGGTTGTTTAAATCCTTTGTAGTTGCAGTATGATGCACTACGATTTTTTTAACCTTCTCTGGGTACTGAAGTGCCCATTTGTATCTATCCCCATCGCTATCTTTTTCAACTGTACGTGAAAACTTTAGTTCGTCCTTAAATCTCTCTTGAAATGAGCTGTTAACTGGCGCCATTTCTGGGGTTGCATTGTTGTCAGCCATATAACGATATGATTCGTTTGCGCCCCAAGACTGACGACCCACAAGATTTAAAGGCGTTGAATTCAAGGCTAAATATGTAATTTCTGAGATTGTTGATACGGAAGAATAAAGTGGCTTTGGTGCCTCAGTTTTTGCTAGTTTTGTTCCGGCTCTTAGGAATGTCCATTCTGGGTTTTTTACCACTGGTTTATTAATTCCGTCTCCGTATAAGAGGAACTTGTACTGCATTTTGTTTGAAGAATTCGTTGATGCTGTCGCATATTTGTTTCCTTGAGAATCATAATCTGCGTCTACCTTCAGCCATTCTGTCCACTTGTTATCATTTTTAAATCTTATTTCTACTTCTACGTTTGTGCCCTCTGGACTCTCTTGCTGCCAATATCCACCAACGGTTGTGAACTTGAAATCTGAATTCATTTCTTCCGAAAGGAATACATCTAATTCTTTATATGGAGCAATTGATGCACCTGTATAAGCTGTTTTTCTGGCCTGAAGAGTTATATTTACTTCACTTTTTACTGTTGCTACGTATGTTTTTTGGTTTGCATTTACATTAAGCAGAGCAACAAGAGTTACTACTGCTGTTGTGGCTACTGCAAGACTAAGTTTCGTATAAAATTTCATCGTTCTATTATAGCACGTTTGAAGGCCTTGATCCAGGCTATAAAATTGGCTTTACAAAATGATATATCCTGCTTTATAGTTGGGCCTGTTAACTTTTAGATACTTTCCAAGTCGGGGTTGAAAAAAATATTCTAATTTTTAGTATGGAGATCTCTTATAATCTTCGATATCAAAAATCGAACTTCTCAAATAAGCTGCTACTCGATAAGGAGGGCGAAGTTATTATTTACTCAAAAGGCTTTAGGCTTAAGGGTAAAGGTGCTGCTGACAAAGGTGAACTTATAAACTTTTCTGAAATAAAGGAGTTTTATCACAGAGACGGTTCTGTGATTTTTGTAACTTTTAATAAAGAAAAATATATCCTGAGTGACCCTGGAACTCTTTTTGATCATCTTTTGGTTGATATATATAAGGCTCGTAATGAATTTTTGATGGATGCCCTTTTTATGAAAGGTGGCAAATTAAAGGGAGAGTTTGAGGGAGAATTTCAAAGATTGAGTAAATTTTCTAAGCTAATTAACAAAGGTCAGGCTAAATTTAGACTTTATGAAAGAAGCTTAGTTGTAATTCCAGATACACAGGATGCATTTGTTTTGGACTATGATTTTGTGAATTTTCACGAATTTGATGAGATGGAATATCTATTGAAGATAGTAATGGACGATGGGGTAAATGTGTTTTTCTCTAAACTTGGTAATGATTTTGAATTCTTCCAGGAAAAGCTTAATGAGCTTCTAGGGGGAATGTATGAAACCCTTGTAAATGATACTTTAAGGGAAGCTTTTGGTTATTTTAATGCTGGTACTCTTCTAAAACTGGCTTACAAAATGAAGGGTGGTAAAGCTGTTAGCGTAAAAGATATTAAAAAAATGGATGCTGATTTGGCCGTAGAGGTGGATAAATTTATTTTTGAAGACGAGCTTGCACGTGAAAAAATGGACTACCTTAGAAGCATGACAGATGATTATGGTACATTCTATGGCTTAGCATCCGACAAAACGGTTGAAGGCTCGTTCATTAAGTGGGTAATGTTTGCTATTCCAGAAAAAAACATTGTGGCCTTTAGTGTTCTGCCACGCTGGGAGGAAGGTAAAAGCGCAGATACGCATGACACTTATTTCTATAGAATCATTATCGAAAAAGGAGACCCTGCCCAAAAGGTGGAAGATAAGGTTCAAGAGGTTGACCAGGCCCTTTTGGTTCTTAATTTTGCAAAGGATCCTTGCTACAAAGATAAGCGTGACCTTAAGCATTCTCCATATCAATATGCTATTAGAAAGCTTCCATATTTGAGAATTTTGAGAAAATCCTTTGTGGGTAAGGTGGCTAGCGCTGATACAAAGGAATGGAAGAATCAAGTGAATGAAGTTTTTAAAAAGGCTGAGTTGAAATAATTTTTTAGGTGGCGTAAAGTGCCAATACTTTAATATATAACCCTTTTATAATGGCTCATGCTTTTACTGATGATAACTTCGAAAGTGAGGTTCTTAAGTCTGATGTTCCTGTTTTAGTAGATTTTTATGCTGAGTGGTGTGGCCCATGTAAGATGATGGCACCTGCAATTGATGAGCTTGCTAAGGAATACGAAGGTAAATGGAAAGTTGGTAAATTTGATATCGATGCTAACCCTGAGCATGCACAAAAATACGGAATTCAAAGCATCCCTACAGTAATGTTCTTTAAGGGTGGAGAGGTTGTAGATAAAGTTATCGGTTTCCAGTCTAAAGAGGCTCTAGCTGCAAAGTTAGGTTAATTTTTTTGCTTGATTGAACGCAAGTACATCAACCCTGTTGTTGTACTTGTTTTCAGCATGGGCCTTTACCCATTTCCACTCGATGTTTAGCCATCCACGTAGTTTGTCTATTTGTGCCCATAAGTCCGTATTAGCCTTCTTTTTCCAACCGTCGTTTATAGTTTTTATAATAAGATTTGAGTCTGAGTATATAGTTATTTTTGATTCTTTTGCATTTTTATTTACCCACTCTAACGCATTAATAATACCCATCATTTCCATTCTATTATTTGTTGTATCTTTTTCGTTTCCTGAGAGCTCTGTGTCCTTCCCATCATGCATTATAAGCACTCCCCATCCTCCAGGACCCGGATTTCCTATACAACTACCGTCTGTGTAGATTTCTATTTTTTTATCGCTCATGTTGGAGATTTTAGCATATGAAGTATAATGCAAGAAGATGTTAATTAAGATTCTACAAATAGGAAAAACTAAAGATGATTATCTGCGTGAAGGTGAGGCGGAATTTTTAAAAAGGCTCTCAATTTTTTGCAAGGTTGAGGTTTTAACTTTGCAAGATGAGGAAAGAGCTTTAACCCACCTTGGGGATGATAATTTTGTACTCTTGGATGAAAAGGGTGATGAAAAAACTTCTGTGGAGTTTGCCAATTTTGTAAAATCTTTTAAGGATTATGGAGACACTCTTATATTTGTAATTGGTGGTGCTTTTGGAGTTAGTGATGTTATGCGCAGTAAAGCAAAGCATATTTTATCTTTCTCAAAAATGACCTTTACTCATCAAATGGTACGAATATTTTTGTTGGAACAAATCTACAGAGCTATGTGCATTTTAAACTCTAAGGACTATCATCATTAGGATTTTTGTGGTATAATTTCCTGATGAAAAAACTACTTATATTTTTAGTGTTTGGGGCTGCAGGTGTAGCTCTTTTGTACGCGAATAACAATATTCCAATGATGGATAATGTTGTTAATCTTGATTTTGATGCTGAGGTTGAATTGGCAAAGGAGAAACTGATTGAGCGCTTTACAGAAGAAGTTGAAATTGCAGTTGTACCGGCTGCTGAGGCTGTGGTGGAACCTGTAAAAAGGGAGCTCAAAATTTTGGCCTTTGGGGATGTTATGCTTGGACGCCACGTGAGGACATTAATGGATAGATATGGCAAAAATTATATTTTTGATCACATCTATAATGATGGTTGGTTTTGGGAATCTGACTTAGTACATGCAAATCTTGAGGGCCCAATCAAAGGTAATGGCAAAAAAGGTGGCACTTCTATGAATTTTTCTTTCAATGAGGACGTGGCGCCGCTTTTGAGCGAATACGGATTTAATTTAGTGTCGATTGCTAATAATCATTCGTTAGACCAGGGAGATACTGGGCGGCGCACAACAATTGAAGCTCTTGATGGAGCTGGTGTTGGATGGTGTGGTGATCCTACTGAGGAAGATCCAGATAGTGTTAACTATGGCGAAGTAGATGGTGCTACTTATGCATTTGTTTGTTTTCATGATGTTAATACTAAGATTAATTTTGAAGACGCTGTGGATTTGATTTGGAACGTTAGGGCTAAAGCTGATTTCGTAATTGTTTCGGTTCATTGGGGCTATGAATATAAGCATAGTCCGGATAAAAATAGGCAGGTAAAATTGGCTCATGCTTTTGTGGATGCTGGTGCTGATTTTATTATTGGTCATCATCCTCATGTGGTGCAGAGTTTTGAGGAATATAATGGCAGGCTTATTTTTTACTCTTTGGGTAACTTTATTTTTGATCAATACTGGTCAAAAATGACTCAAGAAGAGCTTTCAATTGGAATTAGCCTTGAAAATGGCGATAATGGCTTTGTAAATAGGGTTGAACTTTTCCCAATGAAGAGTGAAAGATCTCAGCCTAGATTGATGAATTATGATGAAAAACAGTCATGGCTTAAGGACTTCTTAGGATATGGTGTTTATGATTCCACAACTCAGGAACAGGTAAAAAATGGTTTTATAGAAATATCATCAGAAAGATGATAGAATGATGAAAAATAATCATTCGTTTATGAAAATTCTCTTTGGTGGAGCTGCAGGTGAGGTAACGGGTTCAAAGCATCTTATCACTTTTAATGGTAAGAAAATTCTTTTAGATTGTGGGATGTTTCAGGGACACAGAAAGGAATCGGAAGAGAAGAATAAGCACTTTTTTTGGGATCCAAAGGAAATTGATGCGGTGATACTTTCACATGCACATATGGACCATAGTGGTATTTTGCCATATCTATATAAAGAGGGCTATAGAGGGCCAATCTACAGTACTCATGCCACTCGTGATCTTTGCGGATACATGCTGGCTGATAGTGCTTATATACAAGAGCGTGAAGTTGAATGGATGAAAAAGAAGAAAAAGTTTAAGGCTGGTGAAGATATGGAGCCATTGTATGGCATGGAAGAGGCTGAAGAGGTTCTTAAACAATTTGTTTCTGTGAATTATGAGCAAAGCTTTGTTGTGGCAGATGGTGTTGCAGCTTCTTTTTATGATGCTGGTCATATTTTAGGTTCTGGTCTGATTCATATTGTTTTCTATGATGAAAAAACTAAGAAGCATTTAAAGTTTTGTTTTACTGGAGATCTTGGAAGAAGAGGCTTACCAATTTTACGTGACCCACAACCAATTCCAGAGACTGAATATTTGATTTCAGAAACTACTTATGGAAATCGTTTACATGCCGCACTTCAGACTATTGAGGAGGATTTTGCTGCTGTAGTTAACCAAGTTGCCAAGGCTGGTGGTAAACTTATCATTCCTGCTTTTGCATTGGAGAGAACGCAGGAGATCGTGTATCACCTAAATTTATTGCAGAAGAAAAACATGATTCCAGATATCCCTGTATACGTTGATAGCCCACTTGCTGGAAATGTTACTGAGGTTTTCCGAAGTCATATGGAATGTTATGACAAAAAAACTTGTGATGAGTTTGTAAAGAATGGAGATAATCCTTTCGGTTTTGGAATGTTGAAATATACGAGAAGTGTTGAGGAATCTAAGGCACTTAATGACAAAGCTGGGCCTATGATAATAATTTCGGCTTCTGGAATGTGCGAGCACGGAAGAGTGCTTCATCATCTGAAAAACAATCTAGAGGATCCTAAAAATGTAGTTTTAATTGTTGGATATCAGGCTGAAAACACTTTAGGAAGGAAGCTTGTTAATGGTATGAAAGAGGTTAATATTTTTGGAGAATCATATAAAGTGCGTGCTGGAATATATGTAATGGATGCTTTTTCTGGGCATGCTGATAGAAGTGATCTTTTGGATTACATTAATCACGTTGATGGTCTTAAAAAAATATTTTTAGTTCATGGCGAACAAACGCAGCTCGATTCTTTTAAATTGGCCTTAGCTGAAAATGACCATAATGATGTGTATATTCCTAAGTATGGAGAAGAGGTAGAAATTCCTTTTGAATAGTTAACGGCGCTTAATCATTAAAGCTATAATTATCACAATAATTATACTTATTACGATTCCATTTTTATTATTTGTAGATGATTGTTCGTCTAATATTTCTTTTAGCTCACTTTGATCTTCTGTTGTGAGTGTGAATTTTTCTAACTCAATTTGTGGACGGGTTGCGAGATATTCGCGAATTGGATTGTTCCCCTCGATGTAATCTTCCCCATTAATTAAAAGAGGCACACCTCCTGCTGTGTAGTTTAATTCCTTTGATTTTTCCAAATATATAAGTTTATTTTCTTCGTTATCAAAAAGTTCATACTCCATTATGTCGTAATTTTTGTACAGATCGTTAGTTGATAAATATTCCTTTAGATCCTGACAATGTGAACACTCCGCGCTTGTAAAAAGCATCATTTCTGCTGATACAGAGGTTGTAATTGAAAGTGCTAAAGCAATGGTGATAAAAAATTTATTTAGCATATTTTACTATAGGTTTAAGTGCAAATATTGTAATTAAGGTAGCAGTGAATGATATAAAAACCAATATTGAGAATAGATCTTCCCCTATTATCCCCTGATTAAATCCAATTGATGCTATTACCAAATCTATTGCCCCCCTGCTGTTGAGTGCAACCCCTATTACTAAAGCTTGTTTGGCTTTAATTTTTTGCACAATTGCTCCTAAATATGATCCAAATATTTTTCCTAATACTGCGGTCAATAGTAGCAATCCCATTACCTCCCAATTTTCCTTTATAATTGAAAAATCTAGATGGAAGGCTAAGCTTGCGAAAAATATTGGTGCAAGTAGGCTGTATGAAAGTCCGTAAATTCTATCTTCTATTTTGTTAAATACTTTAGGGTCTACCACCTCTTCTCTAATAAAAAGTCCTGCCAGAAATGCTCCAATAATCATATGGAGGCCTATTTGTTCAGCGAGTAATCCAAGCGCCAAGGCAAGAATAAAAGTAGATGTAAAACCTTTGTTTCTTAAAAATTTTCTAAAGTACTTTGAAAATTTAAATCCACAGTACATTACTATCCCAAAGAATAGAGTTGTTTTTACTAATGTGATAAGGAGTGGCTCTAGGGATAAGGTGCCACTTTCTATTACGCTCACTACTATGGAGAAAAGGATTAGCCCAAGAATGTCATTTAATACAGCTGCTCCAATCGTAATATGGCCCAACTTTGTGTTGTTTATTTTATAGTCTTTAAATACACGTACCGTTACCGCTAGAGCCGTTATTGATAAAGTCATTGCTAGGAATAGAGACTCGTTGAATGCATATCCAAGATATGAGGCCAGCGCTAATACTGAAGTAAATGGTACAAACATACTTAAGACAGCTATGAGTATGGCTTTTTTTGAAGATTTTAAAAGCTCTCGTGGATTTGTTTCCAAACCAGCGTGCAGCATTAAGAAGAAAATACCTAATTCTGCTAAAAGTTTTATACTTTCCGAATCTGTTTGTACTATATCTAAAACGTAAGGCCCAACTAATATACCTCCAAGTAGTTCACCAAAAATTACCGGCAACTTTAAAGCACGGAATATTTTTCCGGCTACCCACACTACTACCATTATGATTAGGAGGCTGTGAAAGTCTTGCATAACTAAGGGATTATAGCATGAAATATTTGGTATGTGGAAATTGATAAAAATAATTTGACATTCTATGAAAATGCTATAAGATCACCTTTCGGTGTGTCTGTAGGCTTTTAGTAGCCTCCACATCATGTCCCTTGAGAACTAGACTACTACTTATACTTAGAAATTTTCTTTTACTCCGTGGTGTGTTCCCTTGGATGGGGCGCACATGGAGAGAAGATGAACATGTACCAGAAGATGATCGCCCTCTTGGCGGCCATGATGATCAACACCCTCGACTTCGCGCTCAAGACGCTGCTCCCCACCGTGGAGGCCGGTAACTCGGTCTTCCTGTGGACGATGCAGATCTACAGCACGAAGCTCAAGGGCGGCGACGTCAAGGCCGTCGAGGACGCGATCCCCGCCGAGATCCTGACCGAGGTGCTCGCCAAGTACAACGGCGTGTTGCAGTACTTCACCCACCAGCGCTACTCCCGGCTGCCCGCCGAGATGAAGCTGTGGGGCGTCGTCGCCAACACCGTCCGCGTGCTCACCGGCAACGGCACCACGGAGCAGATCAAGGTGTTCAACTTCGATGACGGCATCCAGGGCATCGTCCTGATCCACGCCGACGTCAAGAAGGCCACCATCGGCATCCACGGCTTCGATTCCGACACCGTCGCGGCCTACTTCAACAACTCGATGGGCGACGATGGGCAGGTTCTCTCGGCGATCTTCGATACCCCGACGATCAATGAGAACAACCTCCTCGCCATCGCCGGTCCATTCACCGGCCAGGAGAAGACGGACGTCAGCGCCAAGGTCTTCGCCGAGAACAAGCTCCCGTCGGAGCCGACGCTCGCGCGTTTGGCGACCAGCGGCATCGTCACCGATGGAGAGGTCAACAAGGCCGTGATCGCGCTCGAGGCCAAGCCCGTCTCCGAGCCGACCAGCATCCCCGCCGACATCGACACCAAGGCCATCCCGGCTGACGTGATCGCGGCGGATCACCCCCACAGCAGCAACGGCATCCAGGCCGACGCTGCTCTCCAGGCCGACGCCTCGGCCACCCAGGTCCCCGCGACCGAGTGCTAGCGCCCACCGTGCTGGTTCCCGGTCTTCGAGACCAATCCTGGCGTGTGAATTCGCGCTAGTTCTGAGTAGAGAATTGTAGTCTTGGTTGTAGCGTCGTCTGACTAAACAGTCCGGACCTCGGCTCCCTCTCAGGGACATTACCCTCCGCCACTTGAAAATGGTGGGGGGTTTTGTCTTTATAAAGATTTTACTTGTGGCTATTTTTTTTGTGATGTAAATTCTCTGTAATGAAAATTATTATTTTTGATACAGAAACTACTGGTCTACCCTCTTCAAGTACAAATTTGGAAGATCAGCCACATGTTTGTCAGTTTGGTGCAATTATGTATGAGTGCGATGGCTCAGGAATGACTGAGATTAAGCGTATGAATCAACTTATAAAACCTCCTATTAGCATCCCTCAGGATTGTGTTTTTATTCATGGAATTTCGGATGCTATGGTTGCGGAGGCTCCCACTTTTGCAGAAATGGCTGACAACGTTGTTGAGCTTTTTCATGAGGCTGATGTTGCCGTTGCTCATAATTTGAGTTTTGATGATCAAATAATTCAGTTTGAATTAAAACGTCTAGGTTATGGTTCTGATTTTTTACCTGCTCAAACTTTTGATACGATGAAAAACACTCGTGATCTTTGCAAACTTCCTGGAAGAAACTTTGGCTCTTATAAATCCCCTAAACTTATGGAACTTCATCAGCATCTTTTTGGTACACATTTTGAGGGCGCACATGATGCAATATCTGATGTACTAGCTACAGGCAAATGCCTGGAAGAACTTTTAAACTTGGGCATTTTCAAGCCAGAAGAACCTACACAGAATCAATTATTTTAAGCTTATGACTAGAGAATTTAAATATTACCCTGAAGATTTTGGTGCGCTTACTGTTAAGGTAAAACACATGGATCTTTCTTTTGATATGTATGAAAAATACAGCAATGTAAGTTCCAATTTACAGTTAATGGCTTTGGAAAATATTAACAGCCTTGATCTGAATGCTAAAAACCTAGAGATAAATGTTGTTTCTGTGGACGCATGTGAATCTACCTTTGAATATCTTGAGGATGAAGATATTTTGAGAATTAATTTTGCTCGTGAGATTTCCAAGGATGAGGATTTTGTGATTCATACCGAAACGGTTTGTAGGCCAACTTCAAATACCTTGGAGGGTCTTTATTATGATGAGACTCCGAAGGGATGCCCGTGTCAGCAAATTACGCAATGTCAGCAATGGGGATTTCAAAGAATAGTACCTTGTATTGATGATATGACAGCCAAGTGTACTTATACAACTGAGATTACTGCCGATGAGAGATACACTAATTTAATTTCAAATGGCGATGTTTCTATGAAGGTGGAAAGTGTTGGTGAGGGCAGGGCTCAAATCAAATATGACAATATGATAACTCCAATGGCTACCTATCTTTTCTTTTTAGGGGTTGGAAGTTATGAAACCTTTGAAAAAGAGTTTGTTTATCCAGATGGAGATAAATTTATGTTGGAGCTACTTGTTCCACCTGGCTCTGATAAAGCAATTGCTGAAAAGGCTTTACAAGTTTTACATGATGCAATTCTATGGATTTATCTTTTTACTGGGCCTGGCAAATATGAAAACTGGGATAGGTCTATGAAGATATGGAGTGGCTATAAGATTGATATGAGTGGGATGAAGTTCGGGTATAAATATACTGGAACTGTGTATCGAGAAATTGGCATGCAAAATAGTGATTTTGGAGGAATGGAAAATGTGGGAAATACTACAATTACTACAAATAGGATAATGCCTTTCCCAGAAATGACTGATGGAAGTTTTGAATACATGATTCGCGTAAAGGCGCACGAGTTTTATCATAATCTAAATGGATCTGAGGTTACTGGGCAGTCCCCTTTTGAGATTTGGTTGAATGAGGCTGTTACGGTTTTTATTGAGCAGGAATATCATGAGTTTGTGTTTGGGCGCGAGTATTCGCGTTTGGATACAGTTCTTACTTTACTCGCGCCCGGTGGTGGAACTTTTGCCGGAGACGATAATGTTGCAGCAATGCCAATTGAACCGGATGGATTTAATGACTGTAATGAGCTGATTACTGGGGTTACTTATGTTAAGGCTCCTGAGTTTGTAAAAATGATTGAAACTTTAATGGGTCCTGAACTTTTTGTTAAAGGTTTAGACCTTTATCATACTCGTTATAAGCATTCAAATGCTTCAAGTACTCAGTGGATGGAGGCAATGGAAGAGGCTTGTGGTAAGGATTTTAAACGCATGGCAAAGTCTTGGTTGAAACAGGCTTCTTATCCTAAGCTTGATGTTGTTGGTGAATATAATACTGAAGCTCGTAAGTATGTTTTGAAATTGAAACAAAATGGTTTCAATGAAGGACTTCATTGGGAGTTCCCTATTATTTGTGCGCTTTGTGATAAAGATGGTGAGGATTTATCTGAGAAGATGCAGTGGGTACAGAGTGTTGAATCAGAAATTGTTTTTGAGGATGTAGATGAGCCGGCTTTCCTTTCTTTAAATCGTAATTATTCATTTTTTGGTAAAGTTTATTATGAAGTGAGTGAGGAGAATTTGTACTTACAGGTGCGAAAAGATAAAGATTTGATTAATCGATTCATGGCGTTTTACAGACTTTCTGAATCTGAGAAAATGAGGATTTTAGAAGGCGGGGTTGTGAGTGAAAAGTTTGTAGATCTTTATTTTGAACTTTTGAGTGATGAAGACTTGATGGCACATGTTGGTGTTGAGATTTTGACTATCTTTGAAGCTGTGGAAGATGAAAAATTTGCTCATGCTTATAGAGACCTTTATGAAGCTGTTAAATCTATCAAGAGGGCTGTTGGAGGGAAGTATAGAGATAAGCTTGTGAAAATGTATAAGGGTTACGCGTCTCGTGAGTTTGATGGATCTTACTTGGAAGTTGAAAGTAAAAAAATAAAGACAAGGCAGGTTAAGAATACCTGTTTAGCTCTTTTGGCAAAACTTGAGGATGAAGAAATTTACAAAATGATTCGTGAGCAGTTTGAAAACGCAGAGTGTGCAACGGATAAAGTTACAGCTTTTAGTTTGTACCTAAATAGCAAGGCTCCAGACAAAATTGAGGTTTTGGAAGCCTATGAAAGTGAGGCTTCTAAAAATCTGGTGAGCTGGGAAAGTTTCCTTGCTTGTGTTTCAGGTAATGACAGTGACGATATGCTGAATATTATCAAGCGAGTAGAAAAATCGGAATCATTTAGAATTGATCAGGCAAATGACCAGCGCGCTCTTTATGCAAGATTTGCTGGAAATAGAAAAAGATCTCTTTTGACTTCTGAAGGGCGAGAATTTTTGAAAGAATCAATTCTAAAATTAGCTCCTATAAATGAATACAGCTGTTTATATGTTTTAAAGCCATTTGGAAATATTGATAAGATTGCAGCTGAGCATCAAGCAGATTTGGTGAAGGTTCTTATGGATGTGAAGGCTCAACTAGATCCTAAAAAGGTTCCAAGTGTTTATAACACTTTGGAAAGAATTTTAAAGGGCTCTCCAAAAGGGGTGAAGAGATATGAGGATTCACTTAAGGCCTAAAAAATGCTATAATATAGTGATCTAAAACTATATCTATGGCTGAAAAATTAGGTGAAAGTAGAGGGCTAGAAGTGTCTAAAATATCTAAGAAGGCTAATTATAGTCGGAATTTTTTGGAGACTAAGTCTATTAGCGCTGAGCAATTCTCAAAGATAGTAGAGTCTATGGATTTGAAAATGGAAGAAGGGGATTTTGTGGATGATAAAAAATTGGTGAGCTTGATAAAAAGCATACAGAAGGATAAGCTTGGTTTCCCTGCAATGGAAAATTCTAAGGGGCAAGATGGCATGCTTGGGCCATACACTTTGCAATGCATAGATTCTAAATTTAGGCTTGGGAAATTGAAGGCAGAAGTTAAAAAAAATGAACCTAAAGAAGATCCCAAAAAGGATTATGTGGAAAGTGTAGATCTTGAAACAAAAACTGAACAAAGTATGTCTGGAATTTTAAAAGAAAATGGGGGTACATCTGAATTGCTCAAATTATCTGGAAATGGAAACAGACCGGTAGCAATTTATGTCCCACCTGGTATAGATACATCTAAACCAATTGAAATTGTTTATCATTTTCATGGAACTCATAGCCACCTGATTGATGTTCCACTACCAAAGTTAGATGGCGCTGCACCTGCATATAGAAGAAAAGTTGGAAATCTTTCTGTTGGTAGGGATAGATTTACCCAAGCGGTTGAGACAATTAAATCTCAGGTGGCTGCAGGTAAAAGAAATACTATTCTTGTGTATTCATTAAGTGCTGGCCAGAGAGGTGATTCTAGCTCTGTTGCACATAGGATGGGCTATGATAATGATTGGATGAAAAAGGGATCTGGAGACAGTATGCAAACACTACATAGTGAAACTTTGGCTAATCTTTCAAAAATGGGATTCAAAAACTTAAAAGCATCTGTAACTATCACTGGCCATAGTGCTGGAGGCATAGCTCTTACAAATATAATCTCCTCTGGATTCAAAGCTGATAAGGTTAAATATTTAGATGCAAGTTATGGTTATTGGTTGGGTAAGGCTCTTAAGCACGCAGATAGCAAAACTGATGTTCAAGTGTATTACAGACCAAACACTGCAACTGATAAACACGATTTATCGGGTGCAACGTTTACAAAAAGCTCCAAAGAACATGGCAGGTTTATTTCTGAATTTATTTAAGCCTAGGGCTTGACTTTTTGGCCTGTTCCTGCCAGAATGCTCTCTATGTTTAATAGAATAAATAACACAGTTTCAGAAGTTGCCGAAGCAGATGGAGGGCAGGTATTGGTTGATGCTAATGTTGGTGTCGACAGAAGAACTGCACTTAAATTACTTACTGTTTTTGGTGCGAGTTTAATGGAAGCGTGTAGAGGGTGTGATAAAGATAAAGCTCCAAAGGATATTGTAGAATTACCTGCTCCAACTCCTTCTCCAGTTCCAGAGCAAAAGCTTGAAATGTGTAAGCCGGAGAAAATACTAACGCCGGAATTACCACATGATGATGGGGTAAAATTGCCAAACTTTAGCTTCCAAACCATGTCTTGGCCTCTTGATAAACCAGTTGAATATCCAGGTAGTGATGAAGAGTTTAAGCAAGATGCTGCTGAGATTGCCTATTCACTTTCTGATGCATTACAAAGGTTTATGTTGCCAGAATTGAATCATAATCCTGCGAATAGGGATAGGATTATTTTGGACACAGTCGGTCATATTGCTACTAATATGGGTACCAATAATGAGCGTATGAGAGTTGCTATGAATCGTCTCCATGCCAATCTTGGACCTGGCCAGACTAGGCCCGAACCTGTCGTTGAGGAAATAAATAAATACCTACATGTTGCAGGTTTGCATTTGGCTTTGCACATAGGGATGAGAGGAGCTCCATCAATGGAACTTTTTGATATAGAGAATGTTGGGTATGCGACTACAAAGTTGGATGGCGAATTTTACAAGTTACCAGTTCTGACCATGGACAAAGATAAGCTTGGAGGAGCTGCTTCTCTTAATGGAAGTACTACTTTGGCTAGTTGTAATACCACCTTTGATTATATGATGATTTATAAAGATAAGTTTGAAAATAGCCTGGATCAGGTGCAGGCAACCTTTGGTTTCTCTAGTGAAGATAGACAAGATATGGCGGCCGCTCTCTTACAACATGAGGCCACTCATTTGTATTTGGCTAAACGTTTTCCAACTGCTGGGAAGATGGTTGAAGAAGGAAAGGGATTCAAGGTTCCGGTTTCTATTCCAGCGAAGGTTGTTAAGGTTGATATGGATATGCGTATTATGCCTGCAGGTTTTCACGAACTTGCTGGTTTTGGAGTGCAGATTGCAAAGGGCAAAAAAAGTTCTAGGTTTCAATTAATTCACTATTTGAGACATAGAATGTCTGGCACTTATGCGCTTGTTTCTCAATTTATGCCTTTGGCTATTATGGGCGTTGCCAAGGATAGCCCACTGAAGGCTTCTATTGGGAATAAGTTTTATGACCGCAATACTAACACCTTCGGCGATGTAGGTGGAGATGAATTGGTAGAGTTAGTTGCAGGTTTTTCTGATGAAGAATGTGCACAAGTTGGTGAATCTCTCTATCAGATGGCCTATCACTTTATGAGGAGAATGGAAGCGGGAGAGTTTGAAGAAGCTTCACTGTAAATCTACTTTTCCTTGTATACCGCTATCGCCAATACCGTTGTAATTGGTACTGCTAGGATTAATGCTACGGACCCAACTAAGGTTCTTATTATTTCTTCTGCTATTGGCTCCATATTTATTATTTGATTGAGAGGCTGTGAGTGATCCATGAAAAGTAAAAGTAATGGTAGCGATGCCCCTGCATAAATTAATATAAGAGTGTTTACCATTGATGAGATATGATCGCGCCCAATGTTCATAGAGCGGCTATAAAGTTCTTTTTTGCCGATTTTAGGGTTTGTAGCTTTTAGTTCTTTTACTATTGATGCCTGTGAAACAGTTATGTCATCCAAAATTCCTAGAAGACCAATAATCATTCCTGAAAGAAGTAGTCCCTTAAAATTTATTAGAGAAGCTGTTTCTATTTGTAGAAAGGATGTCTCTTCCGAAGCTAGACCTGTGAGGTTACCAATATCTGCGAACAGTGCAGCAAGTACTCCTGCAAAAATCAAAGTTAGAATAGTTGAGAATGCTGCAACTATAGTTTTCCTATTAAATCCGTGCGAAGAAAAGAATGTTGCTGGGATAATTAAAACTGCACTAAGAATTGCTGCTGTGATTGGATTTGTTCCAGAAAGAATAAGCGGAAGTGTAATCTTAAATAAGATTATTCCAGATATTAATAAACCCACTATTGATCCTATCCCCTGCCAACCTGTAATTGCCAATACAATGATGATAAATAGAATTGCTAGCACTGTAAGCGTGTTTGTTCTTTGGTAATCAGAAATGTAGTAATTGTAAGAATTATCTGGATTAAGATCCTCCTGTACTATTACCTTATCTCCTTTTTCAAAAGTTCGCTTATTTACATAAAGGCTTCTGTCTTCTTGAATTGTTATCTCCTTTCCTTCTTGAGTTTTTAGGGTGATAATTTGCTTATCATTTCCTAGATCTTCTATTGATTGTATTTCTGCCGTAATAGCCTTTTGGTTTTCTAAATTTACTTCTGACTGACCATTTAATGCAAAAAGGCTGTATGCTCCAGTGATTATCACCAAAGCTATCAGTACTATTTTATACGCTTTACTTGGTTTGTGAGTATGAGTATGTGACATATAAGTTCATATTAGTTGATTTTTTGATTTGTTGTCAAAAAAAGGTGGACAAATCCATAACTTTAGGTCTAGGATATGTTATATGAGCAATTTTGACTACTCACATTTAGCAACTCTTCGCCGCAGCAGTGTAATTTTTTACCAGAAGTTCCGCTGTCGCTAATCTATATATAAATTTTTGAGACAAACCGCGGTGCTTCTGCGGTTTTTTTGTTATTAATTAAATTAAATTATTATGTCTAAAATATTAAAAACAGCTGACAGAAAATCCTTAGTAGTAGCCATGGATGAATACTACCAAGGGAATGAAGTTGGCAAACATGTCTGGGGTATGGATAGTGGAAAATCTGGCCCTACAGTTACAATCCTTGAAGGATCTCATGGTGATGAAACTGAGAGATTTGCAATTATCAGAACTATTATGAATTTGATCAAGGCCAATGGACTAAAGTTTGGAAATGTTGTTACTGGGATTGGCAATACCGCTGGATTTATCACAGATAAAAGGTTCAAGCACCTTGATTTAAATAGGTGCTATGGCGAAGATGATGGAGGTGAAGAATATGAAAAGAAGAGGGCTAGAATTCTTAAGCCATTTTTAGCTAAAAGTGATGTTATGTTTGACATGCACGCAACAATAAAGCCGTCTGATCCTTTTCTTGTTGTACCTAATCTTAATCATCCCGCAGCATCTTGCTTGGATCATTTTGATGTTAGCAAAATTATTTCTGGGCCTGGGCTTTACCCCCCTTCTGGAGAACCAATATATTCTGATACATATGTTGCTGCACATGGTGGGCTTGGAGTAACTGTTGAGGCTGGTTGGCTTGAGAAGCTCAATCCAAAATTAGTTACTCAATGGCTAATCAAGGCTCTTAATGAATTGGAGATCTGGGAAGTTGAGCCTATAGATGATAAAAATGAGGAAGAGGGCGAGCAAATAAAATATAATGCTTATTGGAATGTTGTTGCAGGAAATAATTTTCACTTTGTGAAGGAGTTTGGCAATTTTGATGTTTTGGTTGCTGGTACAACTTTTGCATATGAAGGAGATGTCCCACTAAAGGTTCCTAAGGATTCTGTAATTATCTTTCCAAAGTCCGCGAATTTGATAAAAGCTGGTAGTGAAGTTTGTATGATTGCGGAAGTTTTGTAAGTGTTGTTATTAGATGTGCCCCCGCTTAAAGCGGGGGCACATGATTTGCTTTTTTAAAATTTTCTGTATACTTGATTTATGAAAAAATTTAAATTCATCTTAATATCTCTCGCTCTTACTCTAAGTGCGTGTGCACCATCTGCAGATATACAAGTTTTTTCTCCAAGTCCTGGAGAAACTATTGGAGTTCCGCTTGTTTTAGAGGGTGAGGCTAGAGGTGGCTGGTATTTTGAAGGGTCACTTTCTGCAGATGTTATGAATGAAAAAGGTATAATACTTGCTTCACAAATTCTACAAGCAGATGGCGATTGGATGACCAATTCTTTAGTTCCCTTTAAATCTGAATTTAAAACTCTTAATTGGGGAACAAGTGAGAGTGGTAAAATTGTTATTCATAAGGCAAACCCTTCCGGCCTTCCTGAGAATGATGAAAGTTTTGAGGTTCCCATTAAATTTCCTAAGCTTTAATTAATATTATGTCTGAAACATGGATTTATGCATTAGGAAGCGTGCTTCTTGTGAGCCTAGTGTCTTTGATTGGAATTTTCACTATTTCATTGAGTGTTAAAACCTTAAATAAAGCCTTAATTTATCTTATTAGCCTTTCTGCTGGTGCTTTGATTGGTGATGCATTTATTCATTTGTTACCAGAAATTGTTGAGGAAAATGGATTTACTTTAGAGGTTTCTCTTTATGTGATTTTGGGTATTGTTGGTTCTTTTGCGATTGAAAAGATTATTCATTGGAGGCATTGTCATCATCCTACAACTGATGAGCATCCACACCCCTTTGCTCTTATGAATTTGTTTGGTGATGGAGTACATAATTTTATTGATGGTCTTATTATTGGTGCAGCTTACCTTGTGAGTATTCCTGTAGGAATCGCCACTACGTTTGCTGTTATCTTGCATGAAATACCTCAGGAGATTGGAGATTTTGGTGTTTTATTGCATGGCGGATTCTCTAAGAAAAAAGCTTTGCTTTTGAATTTTGGAATAGGACTTATAGCTGTTTTGGGTACCCTTCTAGCCCTTCTATTGGGAGGAAAAATTGAAGGCTTAAGTACGTTTGTTGTACCATTTGCAGCTGGTAGTTTTATTTACATTGCTTCTGCTGATTTAATCCCTGAACTGCACAAGGAAACAAAAGTCTCAAAATCTTTGTTACAATTATTCTGGTTTGGGATTGGTATAGCTGCGATGGTGAGCCTATTGTATGTTGAAATTGTGTAGCTGAATGAGTATTGTGTGTTAGAATCTGAAGTGAAAATTCACCCCTAATACTTAATTATTAAGCTCATGAGTAATGCAGGAAAGGCCGATATAGTTATTGGTACACAATATGGAGATGAGGGAAAGGCTAGAGTAGTAGATGATATGGCGAAGAATTATGACATCGTTGCTAGGTTTAATGGTGGTGCAAATGCAGGCCATACTGTTGAGCACAACGGTTTAAAGGTTGCTCTCAAACAAGTTCCATCTGGAATTTTTTATGAGGGTAAAATTTTGTATGTTGGTTCTGGCTGTGTGGTGAATATTCCAAAGATGCTTGCTGAACTAAATTCACTAAAAGAAATTGGTGTTCATTTGGAAGATAGATTAAAGCTTTCATCACAGGCTGGTGTAATTCAACCTCACCATGTACTGCTTGATTCTATTATTGGAGGAAAGATTGGTACTACGAAAAATGGTATTGGTCCGGCTTATTCTGATAGAGCTTTAAGAATGTGGGACGAAAGACTTTTAAATATTAGGCTATGTGATCTTGTTGACGATCCTGAAAAATACTTTGGGATTATGAGTGAAAATTTAAAGTTCACTCAGGAAACTTTTGGAATTGCTAATATGGATACTGGAATTGATGTGGAAAAAATTCAGAGTGCTTTTGATGTTATCGGAAAATTAGTTGAGTTAGATACTCTATTTATGCAGAAACAAGTTGAGGGTGGAAAAAATGTAATTTTTGAAGGAGCTCAGTCATTTATGCTTGATGTGAATAAAGGATCTGTTCCATATGTAACTTCAAGTGGAACTGCTGCGGCGTCATCGTATGTTGGTGGTGATTTGTCACCTGAATTCCATAATGAAACTGTTGGAGTTGTGAAGGTTGTTATGTCTAGAGTTGGTCATGGACCTTTTGTTTCAGAGTTTGGTGGTGCTGAATCTGAAGCCTACACAATGTCTGCAAATCCTGATGGCTCCCCTACTTACGGTAGAGGTGTGGAAAATGAATATGATATAGATGCATTACTTGCTTCTCCAAGTGCTTTTGAAATGAGTAAGGCTATTCGTCATCTGTCCGGAGAATACGGAACTGTTACTACAAGACCAAGAAGAGTGGGGTCTCTGGATCTTCCTCAACTCAATTATGCAGTAAAAACAAATGGAATTAAAAAATTAGTCCTTACTAAATGTGATCTACTAAACGTATATTCACGTACAAATAGCGGTAAAATGCCAATGGTTACCGGATATGAACTTGATGGTGAAAGAATAGATTATGTACCTGGTTCTACTCAGGCTTATGGCAGAGTGAAACCAATTATTGAGGAAAGAGAAATTTTTAGTGAAGATATTTCACATATGAGAACTGCTTCTGAACTTCCAAGTGAATTAAAAGAAATGATTTCTGAGGTAGAAGACTATACCGGATGTAAAGTTGCTGGTATTGGTGTTGGACCACAGCGTGATCAATATGTTGACTTAAGCTAAACAATGCAAAAAGACTATTCTGAACAGGCACTTGAATATCATAGTAAATCCCCAGCTGGAAAGATTGGTATTGCTCTAACAAAGGAATGTAATACACAGGATGATTTATCTGTTTCCTATACTCCTGGAGTTGGGAGTCCTTGCATGGAAATTCATAAGGATGAAAACAATGCATGGAAATATACAAACAAGGGAAATACCGTTGCTGTGATAACAGATGGCACAGCTGTACTTGGACTTGGTAATATTGGCTCACTTGCTGGATTACCCGTAATGGAAGGTAAGTGTGTTTTGTTTAAGAAATTTGCTGATGTGGATGCTTATCCTCTTTGCTTAAAATTTGATAAAGATATAGATGACCCAGCGTACATTGATGATTTTTGTGATACTGTTGCAGCTTTGCAGCCTTCACTTGGTGGAATTAATCTTGAGGATATTAAAGGCCCTCAATGTTTTGAAGTTCTTTCTCGTTTGATGGAGAGATGTGACATTCCAGTATTTCATGATGACCAAGATGGCACAGGAATAATTATCAGTGCTGGGGTACTTAATTCACTCAAGTTGGTTGGTAAAAATATCGAAGAGGTTAAGATCGTGGTGAATGGCGCTGGTGCCGCTGGTATTGCCTGTGCGAGGCTTCTGCTGAGCTTTGGGGTGAAAAGGGGGCATATATTCATGTGTGACAGTAAGGGGCTTATAACTACAAATAGAGAAGTAAACAAATATAAGGTTGAGTTTGCTCAAGATCACCCTGAGGCAGATTTAGCAGAAGTAATAAAAGGTGCAGATGTTTTTATTGGGGTTTCTTTTAGAGATGTTCTTAAGCCTGAAATGGTAAAGACAATGAACAAAGACGCTATTATTTTTGCTGTTGCCAATCCAATCCCAGAAATAATGCCAGAGCTCGCTTTAGAGGCTGGGGCAAGAGTTGTTGGGACAGGAAGGAGCGATTATCCAAACCAGGTTAATAATTCTTTAGGATTTCCAGGACTATTTAGAGCTGCTCTAGATACTAGGGCTACTACTATTAACCAAGAAATGAAGGCCGCTGCTTCAAAGGCATTAGCGTCATTGATTTTTGAACCTGCATCAGATGAGATTTTGGACATTCTATCAACTGCTTATCCTGAGGAGGCCTCGAGAGGAGTTTTCACTAGTGAAAATCCTTTAAGTGAAAACTATGTTATTCCTAAACAGTTTGATCTAAGAGTTGTGCCAAGGGTTGCAAGGGTTGTGGCTGAGGCGGCTATGCAAAGCGGGGTGGCTAAAAATATCATAGATGATTTAGACAAATACGAGCAGGAAGTTTTAGATAGAGTTAAAAAAAATTGGATGTAGGACATTATTCCTTGTGTTTAGTCAAGAATAGGGATACAGTCCTTTTCGTTAATACATTCACTAATAAATAATATGAGAGATTTTAACAGAGACAGTTCTTACAATAGAGAAGAACGCCAAATGCACAGAGCAACTTGTGCAGATTGTGGTAAAAGTTGTGAAGTTCCTTTTAAACCTACTAACAATAAACCTGTTTTTTGTAGTAACTGTTTTAAAAGAGACGACAGTCCAAGAAGTGATAGAGGCGGTAGAGATGACAGAGGTGGTAGCAGAGGTAGAGATGACAGAGGTGGTAGCAGAGGTAGAGATGACAGAGGTGGTAGAAATGACTACGGTAGTGATTCTGTAGAAATGCACGAAGCTGTTTGTGATGATTGCGGTAAGGATTGCGAAGTTCCTTTTAAACCAAGTAGAAACAAACCTGTTTTTTGTGATAGATGTTTTGGGAAGGGTGATAGCCCTAGAAGAGACAGTATTGAGCCAAAAAAACCTGATCATTCTAAAAAAATGCACGATGAAATGAATGAGAAGATAGATACAATATTAATTCTTCTACAACGCCTAACTTCTGGTAAGGAAGAGTCTCCAAAGAAAAAAGTGGCTGCAAAGAAAGAGGAAGAAACTGAAGTAAAGAAAGAAGTTAAGAAAGCTGCGCCTAAAAAGGCTGCTGTAAAGAAAGTTGCGGCTAAGAAGCCTGCTGCTAAAAAAGCACCTGCTAAGAAAAAGGCTGCTGCCAAAAAGTAGTAAGTAAATTTATATATAGAAAAACCCCTAGTGTCATAGTGACTCTAGGGGTTTTTCGTTGGCTTTTAAGTTAACACTTAAGCAACTAGGCTAACCTTAGTTGCATTAAGACCTTTAGGACCTTCAGTAACTTCAAAAGTTACTGTGTCACCTTCGTTAAGGTCGTTATACTGTACACCTACTAGCTCATTAGAGTGGAAAAAAATATCTTTGTCTTCTCCCTCACGAGAGATGAATCCGAATCCTTTGTCCGTTAGACGAGCAATTATTCCTTGTTCCATATTATATATATGTAAGAAAATTATTTAGATATCAAACTTTGAATGTCTAGAATTGAAACTCGACTATGCTCCTCTTGGACAACAATGTATTTTGACTGATGCATCTTATCATGTTTTAATATTTCGGTCAACTAAGAATTTATATATGGGGAAGATAGAACATGTAGTTTGGGATGGTGATAACACTATTTGGGGGTGGTTGGAGTATGCCGTGCCTGCATATGAGGCAATGGCCAGCGTAATTGCTTCTATAAGTGGAAAAGGTATTGATGAAGTTGCTGCGGCTATGAAGGAATTTTATAGTTCAGCTGGAACTCTTGAGCATGAGGGCCTTGTTCAGGGGCTTCAATCGGCTGGCTTTTTTGATGGTGTTGAAGATTTTAATCTTGATTCTACTATTCGTGAGGCTCAAGCTGCTTTTAGCAAGGTGCGCAATCAAAAACTTAGCGTTTATCCTGGTATTTCTGCTGTAATGGGAAAAATCCATGAGCGTGGTATTAATCAAATTATGATTACAGATGCGCCTGGAGGACAGGCCGCTGCACGACTAAGGCGCTCAAAACTCTCTTCCTACATAAATGATATCTACGCCATGTCTACTCCTGATATTTCTGATATTCCTGAAGGGTTTAGGCGGCATTTTCAAGCTGATTCATCCCCTCGCGTTCACGTTCTGCCTAATGAAAAACCACATATAGATCTTGAGGCTATTTTTGGTCTAACGAGGGAAAGGATTGCAGAATCTGTAGCAATAATTGGTGATAATATGGCTAAAGATATTGAGCTTGCTAGATTGTATGGCTGCATTGGAATACATGCGAAATATGGCGCGGCTAACCCAGATTTGGGTGCAAGGATTGGAAAATTTGCCCCTGCTCGTGTTGCTGGACGTAGTATGGAGGTTGATTCATATGACCGCTCTTCTGGAAGGATTATTGGCGTGAATAATGCTCGTGAGATATTGGGTGTGATATAATTTTTTTATGAAAAAAACGATTTCAGTTAAGGATAAAATGCAAACGGATTATGAATATGAGCTTACTGAGGTCGTTGGTAAGAATTTCGATCCTGAGTTTAAACCTGAGTTGACGCCAAAGGAAATGCTTTCTATGGGTGTTTTTGGTGGAAAATATATGACAGATTGCAAAAATGAATTTCCGAAAAGCTGGTTTCATAAAGCGAAGCTTTGCGCGAAGTTTCATGATAAAGAACTTAATTTTTTAGGGTGAATGCAAGCAAGTCACTTTCTTATTGGAGAAAAATGGGTTGGATACATCCAATGGATCCTCGTGGATGGTTTCAATGGTATTGCAGGTATTATATGGGTAGGCGTGTGCCGGATGAGGATGAACGACAAATAAAGAGATGGAAGGCGATGACGCGTCATATTGCTCAGGTGAAACGTAATTGTGATAAAGGAAATTTGGCTTGCCGTCCAAAGCAAAGACAGGCCCTGCTTCATTGGGCTTATGATAGTAGGCGTATTTGAGGGTTTAATTTGGAGCGGGTGCACTACGCTCGGCTGGAGCCTCACTCCGTCGTACTTAATCTACCTATTCAATCAGGCGCTTCGCTTCTTCTTCATAGCTAGCTTAAGCGCGCGGTGCGTACTAGCTCATCCGATTCACTTCCTCTCCTTGGTCGTTGTTCATCGCATGGTCTAGCAAGGGGCTCTCTCACCTCCGGTTCGATTCCCCATCTCCATTCATGTTAAAAAAAGGGGAGTAACCACTTTTGGTGGGCACTCCCCTTTTTTTAATGGAGCGGGTGAGGGGAGTCGAACCCCTCTCATCAGCTTGGAAGGCTGAGGTAATAGCCGATATACGACACCCGCTTGTTTTTTCTAATTTGCTTTGTGAGCTGCTTGCTCACTGTTGCTTGAGTATTGTACCTTTGCTTTGTGAAATTTCAAGGTTTTCTTTTGCAAAAGTGCCAATTTTACAATAATATGGTCTGGATATGATTGAAGATCCAAAACCAACTAAGCGTGAAAAACTAAAGGCATTTATAACCAAAAGGAATATAATAGTTACCTTGTTCTTGGCGATTTTTGTTTTTCAGTATATTCAGATGCAGAGTATTTTGGGTACATTTTCATTTCTACAGGGGCGGGATAGCTCGCTTGTGGATGAAATTGGTCAGATTAGGGATTCATATGGAAAGTTTGGGGCGGATTTGGGTGAGGTTAGAAAATATTTGAGACTTCCTGTTAATGATTATCTGGAAAATGAGGATTTTGAAAAGTTTGAAGAAGTGGAAGATAAGAATCAGAATGAATTACAATTGGCGATGTTTAAATATGTAGAATTTTTGGCTTCTGAGAAACGCTTGAGTGATACTCTTAGTAAAAATGAGGCATATTTGTCATCTTTATATGAAAAAGAGTTTTTGGACTTCTTGGCACTAAAGAAATTAAAGATTCTACCTACTAAGGATGGGTTTGCTGAGATTTTGAGTGCTAATGATGAGGCATTTTTGTCTTTTGCGGCTGATGAGGATGGTGATTTTTTTAGATCTTCTGTTTTGAGTAGGGATAAAGTGGAATACGATACCGTAAAGGATTTCAGAAAGGAGCTTGTTAGTTTTATTGAGGCTAATCAGTTAGGAATTGAAAAGGTTGCCAGGGGTACTAAGAAGTTAAATGCGGAAATTGCAGATACAGTGGCTTCTACAGAGACGCAAAAAATAATGCTTGAACTTGGTTTATCTATAGATGAAAATTTTAATATATATAATAAGGCGAGCGATCTTATTGGCGAGATTGATATTGATGCTGAAAATTTGAGTGTTCTTTTTTATGATATGAATGACAGTTCGATTAGCATAGAGGTTGATGACGTTTCTAGCTCTCTTATTCCATTCCTACAAAAGCTAGATGCAAAGACTTATACTGAGAAAAAGGCCGAAACCGCTCTTAAAGATTTGGAGGCCACACTGGCTGATAAAGGATTTAGGCTTTTGATGAGCAGTGTTGGTTTTAAGATTATAGATAAGCCTCGTGAAGACGACATACGTTACTATTATGATATTTATGATGGTGAAGCTCACGTTAGTTCTATAGTTCTTGAGAAAAAAACTGGAATAGTAAATATTGTTGATCCGAATGGATCTAAGTCTGAAAATATTTTACTCTTCGATTCGAAGCTCAAAAAAAAAAGTCTAGAAATACCGAAGAATCTTCCTAAGTATGGTAAGGATCCAGTCTCCAGTGATGGCAGTATAAATATACTAATTGCAGGTAAACATGGTGCTCTTGTGGACACTATGATTTTTGCGCATATAGATGAAAAACGCAGGGATATACGAATGATAAGTGTGCCGCGTGATCTCTACTATAATGGTAGAAAGATTAACTCACTCGCCTATTATTATGGGATGCCCGAACTTGTGAGGGCACTTAGTGAAATTACTGGGTATCAGCTGGACCAGTACTTGCTTGTGGATATGTATGCGTTTATTGATGTGGTTGATTTAATAGGTGGAATTGATATTCATCTGGATGCTCCGGTTGTGGATCCTACTTATAAAACTATTGATAATGGTGTTAAGGGTACCCTGCATTATGAGCCGGGAGATTATCATTTGGGAGGGAAGGAGTCCTTAAGGCTAGCCAGAAGTAGGCATACCTCCTCTGATTTTGCGAGGGCAGAAAGGCAGCACATGATTCTAAAATCTATACAAGCAAAGGCAAGGGATTTTGGATTTGGTGACGCAACTACTATTTATGAAATTGCTAGAACTGTTCTTTCAAAACTAGAGACCGATTTGGGCTTGGATGAATCAATTGCATATTTTTTCCGTTATCAGAATTTTGAAATGACAGTTTCGGATGTAATGTCGACTGGGAATATCTTGATATCCCCTTCTTATATTTCCAAGGCAGATTGTGCTGCATTAAAGACGAATGCTGTAGCTTATGGATTACCAGATCCCGGCTGTGATAGCATGGGAGATGCTTACACTTTGGTTCCCAAGAATGAAGACTGGGATTTAATTAAGTGGTTCTTTAGTGAGAGGTTTGAGTAGGAGTTTTGGCTTAAAGTGCTGGGCATTTTGGCCTTTTTCTGGTATACTTAAGTGATGGGAAATGGAAATGAACACAATTTGAATGATGTGGCTGAAAAGGATAGAGGTGATCCTGAAGTTGATGCTGCAGTGGAAAGTACAGCTGTATCAATTGAGGATGCTATTAAATTAGCAGAGGCTGCCAATGATAATGTAGAGATTGCAGGTGTTAAATTTGACAATTCAACTACGGTTTATTTGAATTTGAAGGCTGCGGTAGAAGTGGCTCAAAATGAATTCCCTAATTTGGATATTGGAAGAATTTATATCCAAAAATTTACGAAAGGGGTATCTGGTGAATCTAGATCCGATGGAACATATATTGATGCTGCAGAAGCTGATAACCTAGCTCATTTGATCTCTACGCTTCTTCATGAGGCGGGTCATCAAGAAGGTAGATTAGGTAGTGAGCCAGTAATAGAGGCTGGTGCTCAAGCTAGAGCAGCACGTTTGGGTTATTCTTATACCCCTACCCTATCAGCTGAATATCAAAGAGATTTGGATATGTATAGAGATTGGCTTGGTGATGTTAAGGGTGAAGAAACTGTAGCAGAGGCGGCGCTTCGTGTTTATGATCTCTATGACAAAGGCAAATATGAGGCTATTTATGAGATGCATGAAAAGGCACTAATGAAAGGTAAAAATGAAGCGGAACAGATTGAGCTGCTTAAAAATTTTAGAAAAATTTTCCCAGACTTAGACTGGCAAGTTGACGGTAAATTTCACTTGGTAAATGTGGAAAAGATGAAATCTGTTGAAGAAGATGACGGTGAAAAGATTGTTGAGATGGCCAAAGATAATGTTGAAGAAAGAGCTGAGAAGCTTGATGAGGCTGCATAAAAATGTTAGCTTCTTTGCATGCAATTGAAGAAAGGAGAGATTGTGGAGTTTGAGGTTGAATCAATAGCCTTTGGAGGCAGAGGTATTGGGCGTTTTGATGGTAAGGCCATTTTTGTTGATAATGTAATGCCTGGAGATAAGGTGAAGGCAAGTTTAACTCGTATAAAAAGTGGTTTTTTTGATAGTGAGCTGATTGAGGTTTTGCAACCTTCTGCTCAGAGGGTTGAGGCCAAGTGTATACATTTTGGCAAATGTGGAGGATGCCAATTGCAATTTATGAGTTATGAAGATCAGCTCAAATTAAAAAAACAATTTGTTGTGGATTCTTTTGAAAGAATTGGAGGGCTCAAGGTTGATGTTCTTGATGTTGTGGCTTGTAAGGATGAATTTTACTATAGAAATAAAATTGAATTCTCTTTTGGATATGATGAAGAAATGAATTTTACTTTGGGCTTTCATATTCCTGGTAGGCGTTACGATATTCTAGATATTTCTGAGTGTCATTTACAATCAATTGAGTCTGTTGTGATTTTGAATTGTGTAAGAGATGTTATGGTAAATTTAAAATGGGATCCTTTTATGTATTCTAAAGGAGATGGGTTTTTAAAACACCTTACAATACGCGAAGGAAAAAGAACGAATGAAGTAATGGTTTGTTTGGAAACTTCTGGTAATTTGCCGGAAAATATTGAGGAGGGTTTGATGAAATTTGTAGCAAAACTAAGGGCTCTTGATCTTGGTGATAAAAAATTATCCTCCATTTATTGGATAAAAAAAATCGCTCAGAGGGGCACCCCCACAAGATTTGAGGATGAACTTTTATATGGAGAAAAGGTTTTGAATGAAAAAATGATTCTTTCAAGTGGTGATGAAATGGATTTTGAAATTTTGCCACGAGCATTCTTTCAAGTAAACACTTTTCAGGCTGAGGCTCTGTATAGTGAAGTAGTAAAATTGGCAGAGGAAAGCAGTGGTATAGCCTTTGATTTATTTTGTGGCACTGGAACAATAGGTTTATTTTTGGCTAAGCATTTGGATCAGGTGTTTGGGATTGAGATGAATGAATCTGCTGTTAAGTCGGCACAGGAAAATGCTAAGAAAAATAATATTTTCAATGTAGATTTTTATGTTGGAGATGTGGCGAAGTTGATAAAAAATATAAAAGAAAGACCAGATTTAATTGTTGTTGATCCCCCACGAGCTGGACTAACCGTGGATACGATTGGATATTTGAATGAATTTTCTCCCAGCAGAATTATTTATGTTTCATGTAATCCAGCAACTCTTGCTAGGGATTGTGCACTTCTTGAAGAGTATGGTTATAAGGTAAAAAGCGTAAAACCTTTTGATCTTTTTCCGCAGACCTATCACGTAGAAAATGTTTGTTTGCTAGAAAGGTAGCTTTTAACTATAATGATTTTAATGAAACGTCTCATCTCTCTCATTCTCGGTTCAGTAATGGCTCTTCCTCTTTTTGCTTTCAGCGCATCGGCGGCAACTTTGGATATGGGGCTGCATGTAGACGTTAACAATAACACCCTCGGAGATAGTTATTATCTTAGTGGTAAATCTGAAATTCATGGCGATGTGTTTGGTGATCTTTACGTTGTTGGTGGGCAGGTTACTATCGATGGCAATGTTCATGAAGATTTAATTATAATAGGCGGACGTGTAATTGTAACTGGTGATGTGGGTGGTGATATTAGAATAATAGGAGGACAAGCTGCCATTTATGGAAATGTGGGTGATGATGTGGTTGCTGCAGGGTATCAGTTGGATATTGGTAAAAGTGCAATTATTGGTGGCGATGTGGTTGCTGGTGTTTCAATTTTAACTATAGATGGACTCGTGCAGGGCGGAGTAAATGGTACAGCCGGAGCATTCCTATTAAATGGAATCGTTGAACGTGATGTAGATATTAGTATTCAGGACGCATTAAATTTAGATAAGGATTCTCATATAGGCGGAGATCTTAAATATTCTGCAATTTTGGAAGTAGTTTTGGACCAAAGTTCTGTTGATGGCAGGGTTATCTTTAAGGAGTTCGAATTTAAGCCAGTAGATTTTGTGCATGAATTTTACACTTTAGTGGCAGCATTATTATTGGCGGCACTTATATCTATTTTCTTGCCTAGATATTTGGCTAGGTTTGTAAATATTACGAGAGAGAATCTGTTTAAATCTTTTGGAGTTGGGCTTTTGTCCGCGATCTTAGCTTTAGTTGTTCCAATAGTTCTTATGATAACTTTTATTGGAATACCTTTTGCAATGATAGGATTGGGCGCAATTTTGATAACTTGGTTCACCCTAGAGGTTTTTGTTGCCGCAATGATGGCCAGTTATTTCCTTAATTTTAAAAAGAAACTTTCACCTAGAAAATTGTTCCTTGTGATGGCTGGTATGATTTTTGCTTATCATGTGATTGGACTTGTTCCTTATCTTGGAATGCTTGTTAAGGTTTTATTCCTTACAACTGCACTTGGAGGGCTTGTTAGAACTGAATTTGATTATTGGAAATTTCTAAAATCAAAGAATATTATCTAAGTATTTTTTGGCATCTGCCTTTGTTTTTAGTTCGTGTGAGAGTTGTTTTTCACGTATCTGCTTGAGCACCTCCCCCACTTTCTCACCTGGTGGTAAATTCAGAATTTTCATAACGTCCTTGCCACTGATAAGCTGTTTTGGCATTAATTTTAATTTTGCGATTTCGTGATGGTAGAGTTTTTTTAGATTTTGATATAGAGAGAGATCAAGAGGAATAATCCCCATCGAGTCTGCTCTATAAACTTCCAGAAGCTCTGTGAAGCCCGGTTGTAAAAACCAATGCCTCCTGCGTCCTTCAGGCATTTCCATCAATGGAACCACCATCATATGGTGAGATATTAACCAATAAACTCTATCTATTAATTTTTTGGGAAATTTTAGACGCGTGAGTATTTTTTTTGCAGTTTCCGCTCCCACTTCTGAATGGTGATCATATCTAATACGTTTACTGTCTACCCCAAAGGTTTCATACTTACCTATGTCGTGCATGAATGTGGCCCATTTAAGTGCTATGGACGCTGGCTCAGCTGGTAATGGGTCTGGATCATCCTCTTCATTTGTGAGTGCTTCGAGAGCCCTAACAGAGTGATCCCACACATCGCCCTCCTGATGATATTGCAGTGGTTGGGCCAGGCCCTTTAATTTACAAAGCTCAGGGATTAGAATTTCTAGAGCCCCAATCTCGAAGAGCTCTTCAAAGGCCTGGCCCGGATTTTCTCCTGTAATCATTTTGTTTAGCTCATCTCTCACGCGTTCGGAGGAAATTTTTTCAACTAGGTGTACATGTTTTTTTATTGCTTGATACGTTTCTGGATGATACTGCATGTTATATGCATTTTTGAATCGTACCGCTCTTAGGATCCTTAGATGGTCCTCAACTATGCGTTCTTCAGCATTTCCTATGAAGCGTATAAGCCTATCTCTCATATCTATTTGACCATTTGTGTAATCAAAAATTTCGTCTGTTGTTGGGTCATAAAAAAGTGCATTTATGGTGAAATCACGTCTTTGTGCATCTTGCTCTGCTGTGGTGAATTCTATGGCGTCTGGTCTGCGTCCATCGGAGTAGCCGCTATCTGAACGGAAAGTTGCTACCTCAAAATGATGGCCATTTTTTATGCTTAAAATAACTCCATACTCTTTTCCGATTGGAATTGTGTGCTCTAGAATTTCTTCAATTTCATCTGGTTTGGCTGATGTTACAATATCGAAATCCTTTGGTTTTATGCCTAAAAGCATGTCACGCACACAGCCTCCAGCCCAATAGGCTTGATAGCCGGCTTTCTTTAATTCTTCTATAATTTGGATTGAGGTTGCTTTCACTTTTATTAGTATAGTTTCTTTAGTGAATAAAGAAAAGTTTGCTTTTTTGTGCTTTTTATTGGAAACTTGGGTCTAATTATTTTTATGCTACAAGCTGTTCCCACAAATAGAGTTAAAACTTTGGATGAATTGTTTCCTAATATGAGAGACACATTAGGCTTGGTTGGAGATGTTTCTCCTATAGATGTTGTGGACCCAGAGCAGCGTTCTATAAATATAGTTGCTGATTTGTGTGTTGAATGCAGAGATCTTCTTGAATTTGTGGATCCTGAATATTTGGACAGAGTAGTTAGCGCATTGGTTCCTAGAGGTGTTGAAGTTGATAATGTAGAAACAGTTGAAGAAGTGGATCAAGATATTTTGGTTGAGACTATACTCTGGGCGATTAGAAAAAAATTCGCACATATACCAAACCATACACTACCTGGACACTTAAATGCAGTTGGCAGCCTTTCGCAGGCGCTTGGAAAAGAGGTTAGACTTGGACATGTTGGTCAAAAAACTTTATATAGAGCTGGAGCTACTCATGATCTAGGGAAAGTAGACCCTGTTGTTAATTATATTGTCGAGAAGCCGAGAAAATTAACTACTGATGAAAAAGACCCCACTGGAATACATGCTGAACTAACCGCTCTATCATTAAAAATTGTAAGAGCAGAAACTGCATTACAGATTGTTGGGCGAGGCCATCACGAAAGAATTAATGGGGAAGGTTATCCAAGTCAACTTAGTGGGCGTGGTGTTGATAATTACACTAGGGTGGTGACTGTTGCGGATTTAGTAGATGCAATGACAGATAAAAGGCCTGGGAGAATACCAAAAACTTTGGCAGAAACAATTTCTGAACTTAGAAGATGGCAAATGGACAGAGCATTGGATGATGACGTTGTGAATGCATTTTTGAGGATGTGCGATCGCTCTGGGCTAAAAGAGGGAAGTTCTGCATCTAACTCACATCTTAGAACTTCCGGTTTGCTTAGGAGACATGCTAATATGGCAACATGAAAATTCTAAGTATTGAGACATCTTGTGATGAGACTGCATGTGCGATTGTGGAAGATGGCCGCAAGGTTCTTTCTAATATAATTGCATCGCAAATTGACTTACATGCAATTACTGGAGGAGTTGTTCCGGAGGTTGCTGCCAGGGAACATGTTCTTAAAATGATTCCAGTGCTTGATGAATGCTTGGGTAAGTTTAGTTGGGATGATATTGATGCCTTGGCTGTTACTCAGGGGCCGGGCCTTATTAGCTCACTAATTATCGGTACTCAAACTGCTAATGTAATTTCTTACGTAAAAGGTATCCCTTTAATTCCTGTGCAACATATCGTGGGACACGTCTATTCCAACTGGTTAGATTGTGAAGAAGAAATTGAGTTCCCGGTTTTGATTTTGACAGTTTCTGGAGGGCACAATGAATTAATTCTTATGAAAGATCATCATAACTTTGAGGTTCTTGGGGAAACTCGTGATGATGCTGCTGGCGAAGCTTTTGATAAAGTTGCAAGGATTCTTGGCCTTGGTTATCCTGGTGGTCCGGCTATTTCTAAATTATCTGTTGAAGGTTTTTCTGAAGCTTATAATTTTCCAAGGAGCTATCTTGAAAAGGGAAGTTTTGATTTTAGTTTTTCAGGCTTGAAAACATCTGTTTTGCATGAGGTAATGAAGGGTGATGTTGTTGCTGCGGATGTGGCTGCAAGTTTTCAGGAAGCTGTTTGTGATGTTCTCTCTAAAAAACTGCTTATGGCGTTTGAGAAATACAATCCAAAAGAAGTTCATTTGGCTGGAGGTGTTTCCGCAAATTTACGTTTGAGAGAATTGGTTATTGAGCGACTCGGACATAAAGTAAAGGTTCGACACCCCTCCTCTATAAAATATTGTACTGATAATGCTGCAATGATTGGTTCTGCTGCATATTATTTGTGGGAACAGAATCCTTCAAAATTTACCGCTTCGTCTAATTTTATTCCATATTCGTCTTTTGAAATATAATTTGGGCCTTGAAAAAATCTCAAAAAATGGTAGAGTTATACTTAAGTGTCTTAATCTAATTGTATACTTATGCCTAAAGATGAAAATCCTATAGAACACGTTTCGTTTAACACTCCAGTTGGGGTTAATGATGTTTTGCCAAATGATCACCAGTATCACACTTATATTAAGAAGGTTGTTAGACATAGAGCAAGACAGTCGGGGTTTAAACGTATTTCAACTCCAATTTTCGAACATGAAGATTTATTTAAGCTTAGCCTTGGAGAGAATTCTAAAGTTTTTGTTGATGGTACGTACAAATTTAAGGATGATTCTGGGCAAAATCTTGCTTTAAAGCCAGAGGGAACAAGTGGCATAGCTAGAAGTTATATTGAAAATTCTATGAGTGAGTGGCCACAGCCTGTTCTTTTATATTACATCGAACCACATTTTAGGTATGATAAACCTGAAAAAGGTAGATGCAATAAACAGTTCTGGCAATTTGGTTTTGAAATATTGGGAGAGAGCGATCCTGCATTGGATGCTCAGCTTATCCAGCTTTGTAAAAAGATTTACAGAGATCTTGGAATTGATGATTTTTTCAGTTTGCAATTAAATACGATTGGTAATGCTGAATCACGTGAGAAATACAAACAGGTTTTAGAAGATTTTTATGTTGGAAAAGAAAGAGCGGTACCTCCAGAGTATCGTGAAATGATTTACAAAAATCCTGCAGAACTCTTAAACTCAACAGATGAAGATTTGAAAATCTTAGCTCAGATGGCGCCAATGCTTCGTGATTACTTAGATAAAGATTCCTTAGCATATCATGAGGAATTGTTGGAATATCTTGATGAAATTGGAATTGAATATGAGGAAAATTTTCAACTTGTTCGTGATTTAGGATACTACAATAAAACTGTTTTTGAATTCTGGGATAAGCGTGAAGGCCAAAATTCTGTTGGTGGTGGTGGAAGATATGACGGCTTGGTAGAACTTTTAGGTGGAGAACCTTCGCCTGCAGTTGGATGTGCATGTGAGATTGAGAAAATTATTGCAAGTATGAAACGTGAAAAAATTAGAGTTCCTTCAAAAGATGAACTTCATATTTTTGTAGCTCAACTAGGAAAGGAAGCTAAGAAAAAATGTCTTAAGCTTATAGATGAGCTGAGAGAAAATGGTATAAAAACCATGGGAGCTTTGGGCAAGGGTTCAATTAACGTTCAACTTGGTCTAGCCAATAAATTTAAAGTTCCTTATACAGTTCTGATCGGAATTACGGAGGTGCGTGAAGGCACAGCTATAATTCGTGATATGAAAAAGGGTACTCAGGTTACCGTGAAAATGGAAGAGGTTCCAGGTAAATTGGTTACCTTAATTGGGAAAAAGAATTTAGATACTTACACCCCAGGAGAACTTTTGTACTCCTAAGTTTAAGATTTTCCTTGGAACAACGTTTTGACTAATGATATACTTTTTTTACTATGAAAAAGTTTCTTATTCCACTGTTTGTTTTAGTGTTGGCTATGCCTTCTTCTGTTTTTGCCGCTACATCTTTTCCTGATGTTGCTGAAGACCATGTGAATTTCAAAGCAATAGAGTTTCTTAATGAAAGGGGTATTATTAATGGATATCCAGATAATACTTTTGGACCTAGTGATTTTGTAAACAGAGCACAGGCGGCTAAAATTATTGCTGGAGCAATGAAAGTGAAACATGATGAGGCTTATGATGTTTTGTTTAGTGACGTTCCTAAAGAGCAATGGTTTTTTGAATATGTAATGGGGTCTCAAAAGGCTGGCATTGTTAATGGTACTGATGGGAAATTTAGACCTGGTGATAAGGTGAATTTAGCAGAAACATTAAAGATGCTTGTACTGGCTGCTGATGTAAAGCTTCCTACTGAATCTTTGGAATCTTTATTCCTAGACGTAACTTCAGACCAATGGTTTGCCCCTCATGCAGCCTATGCAAAAGGAAAAAACATAGTTGTTGCTGATGATAATGGAAAATTAAATGCTGGTGATTTTATGACGCGTGCAGCATTTTCTGAGGTTATTTATAGAATGATTTATGTAATGGAGCATGATGATAAAGTTTTTCCACTACATACAACATGGCCATATTTTCAAAATGAGACTCTACCTTTTTTGATGAAATATGATAATTCAAGCTGGGAGGTTTTGGACAAAGGAAGTGAGGTTGTGTTTCTGAAAAAGGATAAGGGGCAATTTTCTGGACATAGAGTTTTCCCAAATTCTGGTGTTGTAAGTGTAATGCTTGATGATAATAGTAGCGGAGCTTCTGCTTCTGATTATTTTACTAAACTTCGTGCAGGTTTCCCGGGTACACAATTTACTGAATTTACATTAGGTGGAAAAAAGGCTTTAGAGGTTGTTATTGGTAAAGATAGGATTGTTGATTGGTACGTGTATATGGATAACAAAAAGGTTCTTGCTGTTTATACTCAATTTGGCAATGGTCCAATTGGATTTAAATTGAAATCTCAAATTAGCGCAATGCTCACGACTCTGGATTTTAAAACTGTTACTGGTAAACCCGATTATAGTTCACTTCTTAGTGAAATCTTATCTGGTGTTTTGAAAAAGGATCAAGGTATAGCTTTGATAAATAAATTACCTGAAAGTGAAATAATAGAAACAGATACTATAGGAGTTGGTACTGGGCCTGTTGATTATTACTATAGCTCAAGTTTGGGTTACACATTTAAGTATGAGAGGAGTGATGATTTAATATTGGATACACGAAATTCTAAAACATCTGCTTTTTAATTAAAAAAATATGCCAGAGAGATTAGGTAAATATTTAACAGCAGTTTACGGAGCGATGATTGTAATGGCTGCTATTTTGGCAACTTTAGTTTATGGTGTTCTTAAAAATGATGATGTTCAGCTTGATGATATTGTTGTAGAGCTTGCAGATGACGGTAGTTATTATATCAATCCCGGCAGTGGCTCTTTTCCTGATTCGCCCCCAGAATTTGTAGAACCTCTTAGCCCTCCACCAACTGACTAGCAAATAGCTTCATTAATTTGTATAATTAACATACAAATTAATCATATTCATATGTCTGGACATTCGAAGTGGCATTCTATTAAGTATAAGAAAGGTGCTGCAGATGCGAAGAGAGGTAAGATATTTACAAAGCATGCAAAGCTTATAACAATAGCTACGCGTGATGGTGGTACTGATACGGACATGAATCCTTCCCTAAGGGCTGCTATTGTTAATGCAAAGGCTGATAATGTGCCAAATGCTAACATCGATAAAGCTATAAAAAAGGGAGCTGGTGCAGATAAGGATGGGGCTAGTTTGGTAGAAGCAACTTATGAAGGTTATGGTCCTTGTGGTACAGCCCTTCTTGTGGAGGCTATTACTGATAATAAAAATAGAACTGTTGCTTCTGTAAAAATTGCCTTTACTAAAAATGGTGGAAATATGGGATCTTCTGGCACTGTAGCTTGGAAATTTGAAAAGAAAGGTGTGATTTTGGCAAAAACTGGTGGCATGGATAAAGATGAGGCCGAACTTATGGCAATAGATGCGGGTGCTGAAGATTTGAGTTTTGAGGATGGCGAATTTGAAATTCTAACTGACCCAACAAGCCTAATGAAGGTAAAAGATAGCCTAGAAGAGGCTGGGTTTGAAATTCAAAAAGCTGAGTTTGACTATAGAGCTATAAATCCAATTAAAATTGAAAGTGTTGAAGATGCTAAAAAGATCTTTAAGTTAATAGATGCTATTGAGGATGATGAGGATGTATCTAATGTTTATGGAGATTTTGATATTTCTGATGAGCTTCTGGAACAAATGGACTAGTCTTCGAAACGATATGACGTACCGGGTTCTATTTCTTGTTCTCCATCCTCCTCTTTGATTTCGTGTGAATTCGATGGTTGAAATTCACCCTCTTCTTCTGCTTCTACGGGCCCTTCTTCGTGTTTCTTTTCGGCTTTTGGCATCATTTTTGTAGCATTTTGAGCACCTTCTGCTCTCTTTAGTAGCTCTTCTACGTTGATCATTGGCTCATGATCCCCTACCTCTGCTGGAGGTTTGTTGTTTTTCTCTATTAGCTCTAGGCGCTTTGACTGAAATTCTCTAACAAAACTTATAATTTTGTATTCAGCTGATTTTATATCCATATCATCTATACGAAATCCTGCTGCTTGGGTGTGCCCACCACCTCCAAAGTGCTCTGCGATTTTAGATCCGTCTACTTTTGCACTTGTAGTACGTACACTTACTCCCACTGTTCTATCTTCACGTTCCCTAATTAGCAATACAACCTCTGCTCCTGGTGCGTTTGTCATTAGCTCGTCGATGATGTCGCCTGTTTGCTCCTCTGAGCTCTCAGTGTCCTTAAAATCCTGCTGACTTACTACCGACCAAACTATTCTATGCTGCTCATCTGTTTCTATTTTTGATAGTACCCTTCCCCATAGTTTAAGTTGACTCAACTGCTTTGTTTTATATATGTGTTGAATAATTTCTTGTTGCCTGGCACCATACGCAATTAACTCTGCAGCCCTAGCAAAAGATTTTGGGGTAGTATTTGCATTCTGGAAACTTCCAGTATCGGTAATTATTCCGGTTAGAAGTAGTGTTGCAATATCTTCGTCGATAAGATCCGTGTCTGTAGCTCTTGAAAGTTCCTCAAAAATTGGAAGTATAATCTCTGTGGTAGAAGATGACATAATATCTACATGATTTATCTTCCCAAAGTGGCTATTTGAAACGTGGTGATCAATATTTATTACTGGCACCTCTTGGAAAAGCTCAATGTTGTTTTCATATATGCTACGCAGCTGACTTAAATCTGCGGCGTCTACCACTATTATAAGATCATAATCACTTTTGCCCTGATTAAAGGCTAAGTGCTTCTTATTGAACTGTCCATTCTTTGGAGTAATTATTATGTTTACTTTGTTTTCCTCTATAGAGCTTTTTATTGTTTCCACTTTTACGTCTTTGCAATCCAGAGTGATTATAAAATCGTTTGTTGAAACTGGCTTGTTGTCGATTATTTTTGTATTCGGAAGAAACTGCAGTACCTCTGGCACGGCATCGGAGCAAATTACAGTTACGTCTTTGTCTAATTTTTTAAGAGCCATGTATAAGGCAATAGCACTGCCGAGAGAATCGCCATCTGGTGGCGAGGACGGAAGTACTAGAATTTTCTGACTCCTAGTAATTAGGTCTACTATTTGTGACTGTGTTTGATTGCTCATCTAGTTATTATATAACAAATTAACGTATATGTCAATACATTAGGATTCATCGTAAGGGTATGATTATAACAGCTGAAATATATTTAGCTAATCATTTTTTTGGTGCTCTCTTAAGTCTATAGCTTGTAGCTGCAGGCTTTCTCTTCCATTCCAAACATTTAGATCAATACTACAAACAATATCTATACTGTCTTGCAATCTAAGGTAGTCGGCATGTTCTCCCATTCGAAATGCTATTACGTTCATATTCTGATTATTTATACCTATGGCAAATTTTAAGTGATCATTGTCTTTACCGATGGTTTTTATGAAGAGTGGTTTTATATTTTTTAAGATAAATTTTGGAGTTGAATTTCCCATTCCAAATGGAGCTAGGTTTTGAAATGCTTTAAAAAATTCCATATTCACTTCGCGTGGATTTAGATCACAATCCACTTCTAAAATGTCTTCAAAATTTTGATCCTTAAGTTTTTTATTTGAGTAATCTATAAGTATCTTTTTGAATTTTTCATAATTTTCTTTTTTTATTGAGAGGCCCGCAGCTTGCGGGTGGCCGCCGAATCCTTTGAGTATGTGCTTTGCTTGAGATATCGCCTCTATAATGTTAAAGCCTTCTATGCTGCGGGCTGATGCAACTAATTCACCCCCTTTATCTTTCATAATAATTGCTGGTCTTCTGTATTTTTCTGTAATCCTGCTGGCTATTAAACCTAGTACTCCTACGTGCCAGTCTGGGTCGTCTGCAATTATTATTGATGGAATGTTTTTTTCATTTTCAAGTTGCCCGTTTACTTGTTCAAAAAATCTTTGCGTCATTTCTTGACGGCTAGTGTTTAGATCTTCTAATGATTTTGTTAACTCTTGTGCTTTTTCGTTATGCCCTTCTTGAAGTAAAAGAAAAAGTGGAATGTATGGATCTCCAATTCTTCCAGCTGCGTTAATTCGAGGTGCGATTCGAAAACCAATACTTGTTGTGTCTATTTTATCTCCCTCTTTAATTCCAGCGCTTTCAATTATTTTTTTTAAGCCCTTCCATTTTGTGTTTTTAATTGCCATTAATCCACGTTGAACAATTAGTCGATTTTCGTCGCTTAATATGCCTAGATCTGCAACTGTCCCAAGTGATGCCAGATCTAGTAAATCTTCAGTGATGTCGTTTTCTGGTGATAATTTTTTTATTAGTGCTTGAGAAAGTTTAAAGGCTACGCCTGCTCCAGTTAGCTCCTCGTACGGATAGTTCTTGTCTAGTTTTGGATGGATGATTGCGAATGCCTTTGGTGGAATTTCGGGGATTGTATGATGGTCTGTAATTATTACATCAATATTATTATCCTGAGCTTTCTTTGCCTCTTTGATACAAGAAATTCCACAATCTGTTGTTATAAGTAGATCTATTTTTTTCTCAATAAATTCATCTATAAATTTTTCTGAAAGTCCATATCCGTCATCCACTCTATTGGGAATTCTAAATGAGACCACTGCATTTAGATGCCTAAGTGTGTGAACTAAAATTGCGGTTCCCGTAATTCCATCTACATCATAATCTCCAAAAATTATTATGCGTTCTTTTTTTTCTATAGCTTCTTTTATACGTGAAACTGCTTTTTCCATATCCTTAAAAAGGTATGGATCGTGAAACTCAGTGAGCTCATTTTCCAAATCCAGATGCTCTCGATTTTTTAAAAGTTTTTCGAGGGCGTTTAAATTAGGATCTTCATTTTTGAGAATCCATTTTTTATTTAGTACCGACATAATTGTTTAATTATTTTTCTCCCTCTCTTTGTTGCGACGCCACATCTCTAATGCTTCTTCTGGAGTTTCGGCTTTATCATCACCAAATACCCAGGTGTGTCTGGAAACTATTTTATTGTGAATACCACCTAAAACATCATCCATATGAAAGTAACCATTCTCCTTTGCGATCTGTGAAATCATAATGAGCTGGAATAGCACATCTCCAAGCTCCTCTTTTAAATTCTCGTGATCGCCGTTTTCTATTGCCTGTCTTACTTCATGCACCTCATCTTCAGTGTGTTTTAGCATACTAGCTATAGTTTGCTTTCTGTCCCAAGGGCATCCCGTTTCTGAACGCAGCTTTTCAGCTAGTTTTAAGAGATCATTGAATGTGTGCTTCTTAGACATAATTTTCGAGTTCATTATTATTAATCCATTCAACATTATCATACCTTCTAAACCATGTCATTTGCCTCTTGGCGTAGTGTCTGGTGTTTTGTTTTAGCGTTTCTAAACATTCTTCTAGAGTAGATTCCCCCTTTAAATGTGGAATTATTTCCTTTACCCCAAGTGAACTTAGTGCTGGAAGTTTTTCATCATACCCTCTCTCAATTAGCTTTTTTACTTCATCTAAAAGTCCTCTTTCTATTTGCATATCAACACGATGATTTATGCGCTCATATAATTCTTCTCTTGGCCACTTTATTCCAATTAAGTGTGTGTCGAAGTGTGGTTTTGAAGTTTCTGGAGTTCTTTTTTCTGCTTTAGCCACTTCCATTGCGCGAATAGTGTATCTTTTGTTATTTGGATGAATTTTTTCTGCAGCACTTGGGTCAAGCTCCTTGAGTTGCTTGTGAAGCTCATCTTTATCAATTTTCTCCAATTCCTCACGTAATTTCGGATTTGGAGGAATTCTTGGCACATCATATCCCTGAATTATTGCAGAAATGTAAAGACCTGTGCCACCAACTAATATTGGAATATGCTTTCGTGAATATATTTCTTCTATTTTTTGCAGTGCAGTGTCCACATACTCCGCCATTGTAAGCGTTTTATCTGGTGTTGTTATGCCTAGCATGTGATGAAGTACGCCCCTTTGTTCATCTTTCGTGATCGCGGCTGTTCCAATTTCCATTTCTTTGTAAATCTGGCGAGAATCAGTTGAAATTATTTCACCATTGAATTTTTGGGCAATTCTTATGGAAAGATCAGTCTTTCCGGAGGCAGTTGGGCCCAATATTACTATTAGAGGTTTTTTAGCAACTTCAAGGAAATTTTTAATTCTGTTTGACATTCTTTGTTTTTTTGGTAAAGTGTTTTTGTTCGTAGACGTAGGCGTTAGTCACTGGTTGACTATACAAGACCTTCCGAGAATGTAAAAGTAAAGTTTTCCATCTAGTGAAATCACTTCTATATCTCGATACGGGCCGGTCGAGATCTTTTTTTAACTCAAAAAAATACTATGCCACAAACAAAACAACAAAAAGAAGAGGTTGTTATGCAAATGACAGCACAGATGAAAGATGCTAAATCAGTGGTTTTTGCTGATTATCAAGGTCTTTCTGTAAAAGAACTTAAGGATCTTCGTGGTCAATTGAGAGAAAAAGGTGTTTCTTTCACAGTATCAAAGAAAACTTTGATACGTCTTGCAGCTAAAAATGCCGGTTTTGAGGAAATCCCAAACGAAGTTTTGGAGGGTCCTGTAGGAGCGGCCTTTTCGATGGAAGATGAAATGTCTGCGGCTAAATTGCTACATACATTTGGAGTGAAGAATAAGAATTTAAAATTACGTGGTTCTTTATTTGAAGGTAAGGTTCTTTCTATTGAGGAAACTAACGTACTTGCCCTTCTACCTAGTAGAGAAGAGCTTATTTCTAAATTCATATATCTTGTTAAATCACCTATTTCTGGATTCCATGGAGTTCTTAACAATACAATTTCAGGGTTTGTTCGTGCACTTAACGCTGTTAAGGAGCAAAAGGAACAAGCTGTTTAATATTAATTTAATTTAACCAATTATAATCATGTCTGACGAAGAAAATACAACAGAAGAAACAGTGGCACCTGCTGCTGAAGCTGCTCCTGCAAAGGAAGAAGCTCCATCTGCTGATCTAAGCAAGGATGCTCAAAAAATCCTTGATTTGGTAGAAAATCTACCTGTTATAGAGCTTGCAAATCTTGTAAAAGCTCTTGAAATTAAGTTTGGTGTTTCAGCCGCTGCTCCAATGATGATGGCAGGTGCTGCACCTGCTGCTGGTGGTGATGCTGAAGAATCTGGTGGTGGTAAGAAAAACGTAGTTTTGACTGCTGCTGGTGGACAAAAGATCGCTGTTATCAAAGCTGTACGTGAAATAACTGGTCTTGGTCTAAAAGAGGCTAAGGATCTAGTTGATGCTGCACCTAAAGCTGTAAAAGAAGGTGTTGACGCAGAAGAAGCTGCAGAACTTAAGAAAAAACTTGAAGAAACTGGAGCTACTGTTGAACTACAATAGTTTTAGAGAATTCTTAGAAATTTTTGTAAAAAGGGCCTCGCTAATGCGAGGTCTTTTTTTGTGCCTATCCCCCTTTACAATAAGGCTAAAATTTGATATAATAATTAGATTAAATAAAAACAAAAAATAAATGGCAGACTCGAAAGCCGTAAATCCGTTTGATTTAAATAAAGCAACTTCATCTAACAGTGCTAGCTCTAGCCTGGTTAAAGGTATTGTTTCTACAAATTCAAATGCTAAAAGTGAATCTATTTTAGATTTTGCGCCTGAGGTTGATATGTCTCTTTTGAAAGAGGTTGCCCCTTTAGATAGCATGCTACTTTTAGGCCTTAAAATTGCTTTTGGTGTAATTTCTGGACTCTCTGTTTTGTCTATTGTGTTTTTTACGTCTCAATTAACTGATAAATTCGATTTTGCAAATTCGTTTGTAGATTTTCCAAATGTTTCACAGCAGCTTGTAACTTCAAATAGTGAAATTGTTTCATTAAAAACTGATTTGAATTTTTATAAATATCTTCAAATAAAAGCTCACTTTGATGAGTTTAGCTATTTTGGTGATAGTTACTTGCAAGGTCATGAAATTTTGAAGAGCCAAACGGCCGAGGAGTCTGACAAAAAAACTGCTAAAAAAACTATGGAGGTCTCTAGACCAGAACTAAAAAAAGCTTTCTTAGCCGTAAGAGAACAATTAATGCTTCCGCTTGAAGCTAAGGTCTCTAACCCAAAACTTTTGGAAGGCAGAAGTGAAGCCCTGCTCTTTACGACTCAACTTAGTAATAAGTTTATGGAAAAATCCAATGAGCTTAGCGGTAGCAAAGATAAAGAGGCGATACGTCAGTCTAAAAACTATTTACAGGCTGTAAAACTTGTGGGTAATAGTGCCCTAACAAATGAGATTGTTTCTGCTGACTTTGATGCAATGGATGATAAGCAATTATATGATTTTGTTAAAACGGTAAATTCACTGATTGTTAATGATCTGAGTGTAATGCAGGAAATTAAAGACAAGAGAATTAAATGGTCTGATGTGATGAATGAAATTGAACTTAGAACTATCGCAGTTGATAAGCATTATGATGAAAACCTTTATGAGCAAATTGGTGGAATTAGATATACAAGTTATGATTTTGACGGTGATAGCAGCAGAATTTCTATCACTGGTGAAACTAAAAAGATTGGCACAACCAACTTCTCTCTTATTGCTGAATTGATTGATGAGCTTAATGCCTCTGATCTATTTGGCAATGCCTCAATGAACTCGTTCAGTAAGAGCGGGTCTTTGGAAGAGGGATATACAGCTAATCTTAAATTAGATCTTGATTTAAAAGAAGAATAATATGGCTAAACTAAATTACGAAATTCAGAAGAGAAGGCAGGATATGCAGCTAAAATCCTATATTGGACTTATTTTACTTATTGTGGCTTCAATGGGCTTTTACACCTTTAATAATTGGAAGGAATATAGTGCGATAAAACTTTTAGTAAAGGCTAATGCTACTTATGTAGAGGAATTGAAAGAGGAAGTCTCTGATGAGAAAGCCTCTTATGATGGAAAGAAGGTTAATTTTGATGCTCTAAACAAAGAGATTGAGAATAAACTTGAAAGTATTTTTCCTCAGGGAAATAGTTATACGGATCTTACAAAGCAGGTAGATGGATTTGAGGAAGATCTTTCTAAAAAAACGAGCCTATTTGAGGTTTCAAACATTGATTATCAAGATATTGTTGAAGGTGAGTTTTACTCAACTTTGCCAATGCGAATGACAATAAAAAGTTCTAGTGCAAACTTTAGAAAGTTTTTACACTGGGTAGAAACTTCCGGAGCTTTAACAGATAAGGTGAGGTTAATGGACATAACTTCTATACGTCTAAATTTTCAAGAAGAGGAAGATGCTGCTACAAGCAGAACTTCTGAAGTGATTAGTTTTACAGTACAAATGAATGCTTATTTCCAATAATTAATAATGGCAGACCAAGCACCACAACCAGTTAAAGTGACCAACACTGTGCAAACGGCTAAGGTTGTGATGCCTGCAAAACCCCTTGCTCCGGCGGCGGCTGCGGCACCTGTTGCAGCTCCGGCTCCGGCTGCCGTTGCGGCACCTGTTGCTGCTGCTCCAGTGGCAACATCTGCTGAATTAAAGACTTTGCAGAATTCAATTTTGTCGGCGAATGTGCCACAGATGGTTATGTCTATTATAAGTTTTGCTCTTGAAATGAGATCAAGTGATATACACATTGAGGCTCTAGAAAATCATGTACGTGTTCGTTATCGTGTAGATGGAGTTCTTAAATCAATTGTGGAATATCCTACTAATTTACATCCAGCTGTTGTTTCTAGAGTTAAAATTATGTCTAACTTAAAGATTGATGAACAGCGTGTTCCTCAAGATGGACGTGCTGAGGTTACAACAAAAGAGGGACGTGAAATGGATCTTCGTGTTTCCACTTTGCCTACTGTAAATGGTGAAAAGATAGTAATGCGTATCCAAGATAAATCTAGAAAAATTCCTGATCTACCTGAACTTGGTATTGAAGGAACAAACTTAAAACGTATTGAAGAAGCAATTAAGTCTCCTAATGGAATTATTATAAATACTGGTCCTACCGGTTCTGGTAAGACTACTACTCTTTATTCATGTTTGAGTCGTTTGAATAAGGTTGATGTAAATATACTTACTATTGAAGATCCGGTTGAAATACAGCTTGATGGATTGAGCCAGAGTCAGGTGCATTCTGATATTAAATATACTTTTGCCACTGGAATGAGAGCGGCACTGAGGCAAGATCCGGATATCATAATGGTAGGTGAGATGCGTGATAAAGAGACAGCAGATACAGCTATTGAAGCTTCACTTACTGGGCATTTGGTATTCTCTACTTTGCATACAAATAGTGCAGTTGAATCAATTACACGTCTTATAAATATGGGTGTTCAAGCCTATTTGATCACATCAACCATTGAGCTGATTATTGCTCAGCGTCTTGTGCGTAAGCTGGATCCTGAATTTAGGCAAGTGGCTACTGTTAGCCCTGAATTAATGGCGATTGTTAAGAAAGCTGTGGATAGTATTCCGGAAGGACATGTTGACCCTAAGCTCTTACAAAACCTTACATTTTATGAGCCGAGTGATCCTGATAAAGGATACAAAGGGCGTGTGGGACTTTATGAAGTATTTAGAATGGATAATGAACTTAGAAAATTGATATCTGATGGAGCCACAACAATTCAAATTGAAGAAGCTGCAAAGAAAAATGGAATGATCACCCTTGAGCAAGCTGGTGTAATTAAGGCTTTAAAAGGTGAAACATCGCTTAATGAAGTATATAGAGTAGCCCGTAAATCAGAATAAAATGCCTGACAAAAAACAAACTTTTGCAAATGTAGGCACAGAATCTTTCAAGCTTAATGAGGCTGAAAAAGAACATGTTGTTTTAAATATTCAGCAATCAAAAGCAGATGAAGCGGTTATTCTGGATAAGAGTAAGCATTTTGAAGGTTCTGGAAATATTGTTACAGATTGGTTTAAAAAGATAAATTTGTATTTTGTTGCTCATTCAGGTGTAAAAATTCAAGATAAATCTACATTTTTTCATCTCTTATCGGTAATGATTAATGCTGGTATTCCCATGATTAAGGCTTTGAGATCTTTATCTACTCAGTTGGATAAAAGCCCACGGCTAAAGATGATTGTGGAAGACCTAAATGAGGATATTGAATCCGGTGGAAAGCTTTCTGATGCCATGTTTAAGCATTCAGATGTTTTTAATGAACAAGAAGTTGGAATGGTTAAATCGGGTGAAGCTTCTGGACAGTTGGCTAGAGTTTTAGAGAATTTAGCTAAGGATGTAGAGAAAGCCTATAAAATTAAATCAAAAGTTAAGAGTGCGATGATATACCCTGGAGTAATTTTCAGCTTACTTATTGTTGTAGTGGTTGCGATGCTTGTTTTTGTAATTCCAAAATTAACGGATCTCTTTGCCAGTAGTGGCACCGATTTACCTCTTATTACAAAGATTATTGTAGCGATGAGTGATTTTCTAATTACTCAAAAAACCTTACTTATGGTAGGCGTTTTGATGCTTTATCTTTTTTTTATGATGTTTAAAAAAACTAAGATGGGCAAACTCACTATAGATAAAATAAAGATAAGCCTGCCTATTTTTGGTGCTTTGTTTAGAAAATCCTATCTATCTCGTTTTGCTCGTTCTTTGAGTAATCTTTTAGACAGTAACGTTTCAATAGTCCAGACTCTTGAAATTGTTGCAAATTCTATTGGTAATGAAATTTATAGGAGAAGACTTCTAACTTCTGTTGAGGATATTAAACAAGGTATACCTTTAGCGGAAAATCTATCTGATAGTGATTTATTCCCTCCTATGCTTGTGAATATGATAGAAGTCGGTGAACAAACAGCTCAACTTGGTGAGATTACTGCTAAGGTGGCAGAATTTTATGAAGATGAAGTTGACACTGCTGTTGCCGGAATTTCCAAAATAATTGAGCCCGTAATCCTTGTGGTTATTGGTCTCTCTGTAGGCACAATCGTAGCTGCAATCATGCTTCCAATTATGAAACTTACTGATATTGCAGGGGCAATATAGTGTATTTTCTTAGCTATTGACAAAATTGCCTATTTAACGTAAGATAAGCTTCTTATCAATCATTAATCTTTTTTAATATGAAAAAGTTATTCGCATCTGTGCTGATGGCCTCAATGGTAGCACTATCTCTTCCAAGTGTTGCTGCGGCTTCTGGCAATGCCAACTATGACAATATCGTTATTGGCTCTGATCTTGTTTTGAATTATAACGGTAATAATCGCAACCCTCTAAAAAGCTTTGTTAGGGATATGATGTCTGAACTTGTGAACAAAGATCTTGATACGGTTACCTTAGAAGATATGGAAACATTAAAACTTCTTGATGAGATTTTTCTTTCAAACAACCTTTCACTTGTTTTAGCTGACACTGATACTGAACTTTTTTATGGTATGGCGGAAATGAGCCAAGGTACTTTTAATGATGTTATTAACAAAATGGAAAAGTTTGAGAAAATGCAAACTTCAAGCCTTGGTAATAGCACGATTTATTCATCTTATAAGAGAGATGATTTTGCTTTTACTTACTATAATGGTTCATTTTTATTTTCAGACACAGTGTCTAATTTGTCTGAAATTGTTGCTAAACTAAATTCTGGAAAGGCTAGTTTTTCTTACCTAACTGATGAAATTCCTGGTGATAGTTTTATGTCTCTTTTACTACCTAAAGATAGTGGCCTACTTGATATGGCAGGTATGGATATTATTGAAAGTGATGTTATTTCAATCACAGAAACTTCAGAAGATCATTTTGAACTTATCGAACATATGACAGGTGACCAAAATTTATATAATACACATAATTTTTCATACGACTTTTTCTCAGCTACACCTAGTCTATATAAATCTATGCCAGGTGAAAATTCAGCTTTCTACATTGAAATGAATGATATTGCTGGTTTAATTCAGAAGGCACAGGCTATGGCTTCAAAGGATGGGCTTGCAAATGTTTTGGAAATTCCTGCTCCTTATGATTCCCTACTAAGTGGAAAATCTGCTTTGGGCCTTAACTTTTACAGTAAAAATGTTGTACCAAGTATCACTTTCCTTGCAGAAAACAACGATTCTAGCGTTACGGAAAGTTTGAATACAGAGCTATCTAGCATGGCTGCTGATTATGCTGATTCTACTAATTCACAATCTGGTCTTAATACCTATAGAGTAAAATCTTCTGAATTTGGATCTAATACGAATAAATATCCTGAACTTAAAAATGTTGGACTTGCCTTTGGCCAAGTTGGTGATTTGTACGTAATAAGTACAGATACTACAATTGAAGGCAAAATGAGTGGCAACAACACTTTAGCTCAAAATGGTAGATTTATGAATGTTCTATCTTCTGCTCTAAATAGAGATGTTGTAATTCTTGGTTACATGGATTTGAGCTCAATTGGTCAGTATGCTGATTACGTTAAGAGTAAAGAAAAAAATACTATGAGCTCTGAGGAAACTGAGGTTTATAATACAAGTATGGATTTGATTAAAAATCTTGATCCTTGGTCTGTTTATTCTTATGGAAGTGCTAATAAATTAAATGTGAATTATTCAATGCACTTACCAATAAGTAAATTTACAGAGTTGGTTGTGGATACTATGGATTACTCTAATTCTGATACTAGTTTTAGTGATGTGGATATGAACAATGCTTGGTATAGCAAAGACCTTACCAACACTTATAAAGATGGTATTGTGCGTGGATCAAACGGTAAGTTTAATCCAGATGCTCAAATTACTAGAGCAGAGTTTATTACTATGCTAGTAAGACACTATGATCTTGAATACTCGTCTGCACCACTTGGTTCTAGTGTGTTCACTGATGTACCTTATGGATCTTGGTATGATGCAGATATGGGAATCGCCTATAACCATGGCCTAATCCAAGGAGACCAAAATGGTAAAACTATGAGGCCAAATGCACCAATTTCTCGTGCTGAAGCTGTACAAATCTTGAAGAATTACAGTGGTGTTCTGTATGAAGCAGAACTTATTGAACTTCCATTTAATGATGTGAGTCAGGATGATTGGTATTTTGAAGCTGTTTCATCTGCCTATGGAAAAGAGATTGTAAAGGGTGCAACTAAGAACTCTTTTCAGCCAGCTAGACCGCTTAACAGAGCCGAAGCCGTAGCCTTGATTAATCGTATTAGAAATAGAGAGTTTAGATTCTTCTAAAGAATATTTACTATTTAGATCTAAGGCCTCCCCCGCTTGGGGAGGCTTTTTTCTTGTCTTTTAAATGGGTTATGCTTATAATTAAGAGCGTAATTTAACTCTCATTACTATGAAGAAGCAAAATCTGCTTGGTTTTACATTAATCGAGCTTCTGATCGTGATTGCGATCATCGGTATTTTGGCTGTTGCCTTCTTACCATCTATCCTAGGTGCACCGGCTAAGGGCCGAGACACAGCACGTATTGCTGATCTACAAAAGATCCAAAAAGTTCTTGTTAACGCTAATTTGGAAGGAAAGAAATATCCTGCTGATGGCTGCGTAGTTACAGACTTTGGAGCATTAGATAAAGCTTACTATGTAACTCAGTTTGGTGGTAAATTGCCTGCTGATCCACAACCTACAAATAAAGTAGGTACATGTACAGGCTCTTATCAGTATGAAGAGGCACCTGCTACTGGATACACTTTTGCTTTGATGGCTCATGTTGAAATATTTGAAAATGCTAATACCAAATGTGCTAATGCTAAAACTGGCACATTGGTTGATCCAGAGAATACAGTAGCCGGCCAAGCTGAATGGTGTTATGCAATTTTGAATCAATAAGAGGTTTGTTTTAAAATTGAGGGCGGCGCCTTGTAGGCGCCGCCTTTTTTCTATATAATTTTTCTATTATTAACAAACATACTATGAAAAAAGGTTTTACATTAATTGAACTGCTGATTGTTATTGCAATCATCGGTATTTTGGCGGTGGCTTTCTTACCTTCAATTCTTGGTGCTCCGGCTAAAGGCCGCGATACCGCTCGTATGGCTGATTTACAAAAGATACAGAAAATTCTTATTAATGGAGATCTCGAAAGCAAGGCTTTTCCAACAACAAATATTAATGGTTCTGGAGAGTGTATAAAAACTGGTTTTGGTGGAGCAAATGCTGATTATTATCTGACACAATTTGGTGGTACTGTTCCATCTGATCCGCAGCCTGGGAATAAATTGCCAGGTGGTGGAACTGTGGCTCCTTGTGATGGAAATTATCACTATATTAAAAATCCTAATGCTGGTGGAACGCCCGTACCCAGTGGCACATATACTTTTGGTCTTTATACCCATGTTGAAAACTTTAATAATGCAAATGCTGTATGTCGGTCTTCCTATGCAGGTGTTATTACGGCGCCAATTGAAGGAACTACGGCCGCTGCTGACTTGTGCTATGTGATTTTGAATCAATAATAGGTTTATCTTTGAATTTTAAATGCGGCGCCTTGTAAAGCGCCGCATTTTTTGTATATAATAATTTAGTAGTTAATCCTCATGCTATGAAAAAGGGCTTTACATTAATTGAACTGCTGATTGTTATCGCAATCATCGGTATTTTGGCAGTTTCTTTCTTGCCGTCTATTCTTGGTGCTCCGGCTAAGGCTAGGGATACAGCTAGGGTTCAAACGGTCCAGAAAATTGCAGATTTTTTCACCCTTCGCTACACAGAAGGAAAAAGTATGCCTACCGGAAGTTACTATTATTGGATAGCCCCGACATATACAGGCTCTTGGCCGGCTGCTTCTGCAAGCAAAATAATTTCTGATAACCTTGCATCCTTTAATGGAGTTTTCCCTATTGATCCACAGCCTAAAAATTGCTTTTTTTCTAATGGCTGGTGTGGTGGATTTTTTGTCTCTAATGAGGCTGATTCTTTTACCGTAGTTGCTACTGTGGAAATTCCTGATAATGGTAATACTAATTACTGGCTTGGAAGGGGAACAAAATATGACTCTGGAAAGTACTATTCTGTGGAGGTTAGTAAGAAGTAAATTTGATTAGACGAGGCGAAAGTTTTCTTGTCAACGCAAAAGCTGTGTTTTTGGCTTAGAATAAATAGTTGAAAGGCAGGGTGCTGTGGTATATTTAGCCTTAGATAATTGTATCTTCTATGCCTCTTATTCCTCGAAAAATTGTTAGTTTTGTTTTGACTCTTGCGGTGCTTTCATTTGAGCTTCTGAGTGGCCCGATTGCCTATGCAGATGTTAAAAAAGTCGAATCGGTTAATAAGCCACTTGAAGCTACTGAGCTTATAGTTATGGTAGTTGATTTGGATCTTGATAAAAATCTTACTTCTTATGCCGGTTTAAGGAATAAATATCCGGATAAGTTGAAATCTGGAACTTTGGGTGAGCGTGTTGTGAGATATGCTAATGATTTGCGTGAGGATAATCAGCAAACTGATGTAAGAGTTATATTCTTTGATAAGAGTAAGAATGATGTTTTGAGCCTTTCTAATGCCTTAGAGAATTTGTATGTTAATGAGCATTTGGCTGGGACTGTGTTGGTAGGAGATATTCCCCTACCTGTAGTTAATAAGAATGGAAATAAATTTGTGAGCCTTTTTCCTTATACTGATTTTGAGAATAAGTCTTTTCTTTATAATGTGGAAACTGGCGATTATGAGGTTAATGATCTTGTAAGTTTTCCTAAGCCGGAAATTTGGCATGGAGTAATTGATGGTTCTGCAGGCGAGCTAGCTGAGTATTTTGATAAGAATCATTTGTACTATTCCGGCGAAGTGGAATATGCGAATTTTGAAAAGAGGTTGTTTTATGGCGATCTTGTGCACGAAGAGGAGAATCTTAATGAGGATGTGTATAAATATTATTTGGAATATGTGAAGTCCATGGAGGACTTAGCGTATATGAGATATAGCTCTGAGTGGGCGAATAAACTTTCGGGGAAAATACAGGAAAATCTACCTATAAATGAAAAAAATCCTGATGCTGTGAAGTTTGCTGAAGAGCTCAAAAAAGGTGAGCTTGGAAATTTGCCGGATATTCAGTCAAAGCAGATTATAGATAAATACCTTCTGCCATATTACCAGCTCTTTAGTTATTATTTGTCGCAGGTTAATGATTTTACTGACAACACGGGCAGGTATGGCATAGGCGATGTGGATACGCCTGTTTCTCTGATTACTATGAAGGATGAATTTACTAAGTACTATTTACGTAACGTAAATACTGCTCTTGAGGCTCAGATTAATAAGATGGCGGAGATTATTTCGGAGCCGGTGCCGCTTTTGCGGAGTTCTAAGTTGACGGGATATTTTTCTGATAAAAGCGGCATAAAGGAGAACTTTAAGGTGCTAGATGGATTTAATGTTTTGAATTTGGTGATGAGATATCATTACTTGGATGAACTTAATAATCGTTTATACGTGAATGGTATTAATGCGGAGGTTTTAGAAAATGTAAAGCAGTGCAGCCTTTATCTAGGCTCTTCTACCCTTACTGAGGCGTCTAAGGTTAACAATAAAGATACTATGATGCCTGCATATAGTATTGGGGTTAATACTAGGATTCTTTCTCCTGAGGAGGCCACAAAGCTAACTAAAAATATGAGTAGCTATGGTGCTGTGGTTGAGGATAATTCTGATTATGGTATTTCAGCTTTTCTTGATAATCCTTTTTATACTGATCAAAAATATAGGAACCCTCTTGAGAATTTTTTTATAGTGGGAGACGTAATCACCGCAATTAATGCTAAGCAAATTAATGCTGGTGCGAGTGTTGAGGCTATTGTGGAATCAGAGTTTATGAAAATAAGGACAGACAAAGATCTAATTTCTAATAAGCTTAAATATAAACTTGGGTACTTAAGCTTTGAGTATTATAGAGGTGCTGTAAAAAAATCAGCTTCCTTAAGCTTTATGATCTCCTCTTCTGGTTATGTTTTGAGAACCTATTATGAGAACAATAAACTTATTGCTGCCTCTACTGGCGTAATTTTTGAATTATATAATACAAGATTAAGTGGATTTGGATTTACTGGTTATGATCATTCCGCTGGTTGTAATCAGAATTCTAGTGTTGATGACAAGGAAAGATGTTTTGAAAATGTTGCCACAATGCCTATTTTGGATCCTGCTGGTGCTGTAAAAACTACTTTTGAGGGTGACTTAGATGAGAATTATTTAAATTCTTGTTATGAGGGACTTCTTGGAATGGAAGATCTTAGTAAAGATGGAAATATTGCTAAATATGTTTTAGATGGAGGTTCTAGCTCAGGTTTTAACGAGGATAGTTTTTATGTTGATTTAGATTTTTATGGAAAACTTTTAAGTCAAATTGCTGGCTTCATTGCATCGTCCGGAAAGCATCCTGAAATTAAGGTTAGTAGTCCATTAATTCTCAGCGATGGAAATAGAGATCCAGCAAATGTAATTGTACATAGATTTGGTGATACCACTGTTACTCTTAAAGATTTTGCTGATCGTTATGGCCTTTACGATGGTATAGATAACGACAAAGATGGTCTTACCGATTTTGAGTGGAGAGACCTTTATGATGAAAAAGGTAAATTGGGTAAGGATGGGATTAAGGAAACGCGTTGGTATGATTTTGATGAAGAAAAATCTAATCCTCTAACTGATCCAGAAGAGATTAATAGGAAAATGTTATCTCAAGATGGAAACTTTGTTTTACCGAAAGAGTTGTCTAATGAGAAGTTTGAAAAAGATGCCACATTGGTGGTTACTGTGGATTCTTATAAAAATCTTTCAAGTGTGATTAAACATGACGAGCCCACAGAGCATACTATTAGTGAGCAGGCTAAGTCTATGAAAACAGAGACTCTTCCGGTAGATGATCCTCGGTATGTGGCCTTTCAGGTTGCCTCTAAGCAGCTTCCTGGGTTCCCTGAGCCAGATACTATTTTGAATGAATCTATTGAGGAAGAAATCGTTAAAAAGATTAATAAAGAACCACATAAAGTTACCGGTACTCTTAAAAAAATTGATTACCCTAATCTATTTGATGTTCCAAATGATAAGCAGTTAATGGCGAATTTGGATCAACTGGCTTGGAAAATTAATGCAAGCGTA
>FLOH01000350.1_pt1 | contig 109336 bp, 107 predicted proteins | sample 756751 | NCBI WGS metagenome assembly FLOH01 (sample SAMEA4026879, study PRJEB14308) | marine metagenome | biome: coastal water; material: water | depth 74 m
ATATTTATCAAACTCAAGAAAATGATGCCCCAAGAAACAAAGAAGCAAAATGGGACATGATATTTAATGAAAATAGATTTTTGAAATGTAAAAGCAATAATGAAACAAAAAAACTAGAAACATTTAAAGTATGCAGATGGGGAAGCTGTACATATAAAAATGATTTAGTTTTTGATGACCCAATTTATATTAGTAGAGTTGAGATGCTTTTAAATAATGGAAAAAAAAGAAAATATTTATATTTTCAATCAGATTACAATATAAAAACAACTACAAGCGATTCCTCAGATTAGTATGAAAAAAAAATATCTAAAAAGTATAGCAGGGCTTACTTTAGTTGAAATTTTAATTGGAATTGTTGTTTCATCATTGATGATGGCTGCCATGTACTCAACTTACACAATTGTTAATAATAGTTACAATCAAGTTGTTGATAAAGCAAAGATCAGTAGATCATCAAGAGATTTAGTAGAATTGTTAATTCGAGATATTAGAATGTCAGGATTTAAATATTATCTTGGAACTAATGAATTAGGTTACCCCGAACAAAGTTACTTAGAATTTGTTGGGGGTACTACTTCAATTAAAGAAAATCACGACCCCATAGTTATTATTGCAAATGAATTAGGTCACAATATTGATGGCACCGATCCAACAGTTACTAAAAATAATGCTGGAGATTTGTGTTGTGATAAAATTCATATTGTTTTTGATGATTTTAATCAAAACGACAAACTTCAACCTTATAAAAGATATAAATTAACTTATTATGCCTTACCAGTTTCTGATTCAGATGACAGCAATCCAAGATATGCTGTTTATAAATCTAAGATTAGCTGGAAACAAAAAAGAGATTCAGAGACTGCATCGTGGCCTACAGAAGGTGATTGGGTTAGTGATTGTACTGAATGTTACCACGAACAACTCGTTAAAGATTACGTTGAAGATATGGAGTTTATAGCTCTTGATCAAGAGGGAAGAAAACTTTCACCTGACCCTAGTCCATCTAATTATAGTGCTAGACAAAATTTATATAAGATTAGATCTGTAGATATTAGATTAGCATTTAGATCTGAAAATGAATTTTTTAGGTTTGAAGCAAGAGAAGGTAATGAAAGACAATTAAGCGGATTTTCAAGAGCAATTAAAAAATATTCAGATAGGTATTTAAGGGATAGCGTAGTTGTTACAGTTTATACAAGAAACATTATTGATGATGGAATTTTTTAATGAATAAAAATAATCAGAAAGGTTTTACTCTTATTTTATCACTTGTACTTTTATTAGTGATGTCTCTTATGGGAGGGAGCTTGATTGTTATTTCTTCTAGTGACCATCAAAGCAATAATACTAGTGATGAATATCAACAAACTTTTTATGTGGCGGAACATGCTTTAATTGAAGCTGAGAAATATGTTATTAATCAAATGATTGGCCCTTGGGTAGATCCTGCTACATTGACATCTCCTGGTGCTGGAGCAACGGCTGAAGAATTACAAGCACACAATGATTATGTTAGTCAATTACAATCTTTAGCATCCAGCAATGGTGGGTTTGCAAGGCATACAGATGCGAGCTCTTCTTGGCCAAATGGTAGAGGCATACCAACAAACATTATTAATGTATCGAGTACCCCTTGCTCTAATAGTTTTAGAAACCTAATTAAAGACGGAGATGGCAACACATTAGTGGCTGTCCATCAAACTCTTTGGAATTTTGGAGAATTGGTTGAACCGATATTAACTGCTGATAGTGCTCCTGATAAAGAAATTGAACATATGAAAAGATATAGATGGGAATTTTTTGTGATCAATGTTGGAAGATCAACGTTTAAGGGTGCTGGTACTAGTTTAAAAAAAACATCAACTAATGCTCAACAGCAGGGGAATGCATATAAATTATATGGGTGTGGATACTTAATGCCAAAAGGAACAGAACTTACTGATATAGATGATCCTGAAATCTTAATACCTCTAGAAACATTAGTTATATTATCAGGTTAAGACCTAAAATGGGGACAAAGAAAGATATTTAGATTTATTAATATTCTTAATTTGTTTAAAAAATTGTATGAAATTTTTATTTAAAATAAGTTTAATGTTGTTTTTAATAAATTTTAGTTCACCAAATGTTGGTGTTGCATGTGAATTTTTAAAAGAAGAGATTGGCACTCCAATTTTAAAAATTATCGAAAAATATGATTATCTTGATGACCCCACTTATGAAGGTAGCGATTCTTTTACCTTAGTTAAAGAATACGACAGCCTAAGCTTATGTGAGAACTCTGAATTAGAAAATACATTGATAAAAGTATTTGTTAAAGAGGGCAAAATTATTGCAACTGAAATTGAGGGCCCATATGGTGAAGCCAAAAATGGTAAGATTTTAAATTTTGCTAAAATTTATTTAGGCTACTCAACTGAGGAGGATATTGATGAAAAATGGACTGGAGGAACAACCTTATCATCTTTTGGTGAGAATGTAGTTTATGGGCGAGTTGAATTTATAGATGGAAATTATGAAACCTTAACCATCTCTAAACCTGAGTTTAAGCAGTTTTTGTTTGGACCCAATGTGCAAGAAATTATGATGTAGTAGAAATTTTAATTTATGAAAAAAATATATAAAATATTAGGCTTATTGATTTTAATTTTAAACTTTAATCAATTTACAAATGCAAAACCATTACCCCCAGGCTCTGGAGAAGGTGATGTACCAGCTAATATTTTAATTTTATTAGATAGCTCTGCTAGTATGACTGCTAGAATTGGAGATGGTTTTCCAGCCCTCACTTCAGCAGCTACTGATTGGAACGGCAATAGAGTTTTTACAAATGCTTCTAAGCAGGACGGGGGATTATATATGGTTAATTCTTCAGGAGAGAGAATTAACTTTTCAGGGAAAAAAGATAATGGAGATACTTATGAAAGATCTATATGGTGGGCTAATGATGATACTGACCGGACTTGTGACAATAATATAAATCATAGAGGCAGAGGAACCAATTACAGGGTTACAGAAAATAGAATGTTGCATGAAGTACGTTATGTAACTGGAGTAACTGTTGGTGGAACTGATATTAGTAATGAAAATCTTTTATTCATAGGTCAGTATCAACCAAATAATGATCGTAGTTCCATTATTGCTGTCGACGAACAATATAGATGCAGACTTGCTATGAATATAGATGGTGTTAATGCTAATGGTCATGGACCTAGGGGTTTTGATATTAGTAGTGATGCTAATGGAGATATTATTGTAGCAGCCTATGGTAGAGAGGGTAATAATGCTTACCAACAAACTTGTAATTTAAATGATGGAAAATGTGGAAAAGTAACAGACATAGGTAAAAATAGAACCACTCAATATGGAAGATTATACGATGGAGCTCGTTTAAGGTTAAATAGCGACTCAACTGTAATGTATGTTTCTGATGATAACCATGTATATGGTTATCAAACAACAATAGTTAATGGAGTGCCAGTAATTCAACAAAGCAGCGCTTTTCATTTTAGGAAGTGTAGTGGATCTGCTGGTGCTACTGGAACCCAAGTAAGAGATATTCAGAATTTTGATATATCGAGCGATGATGATGTAATGTATGTTGCAGGTAGAAACAATACGGTTCAAAGGGTTGAATGGACTTCAGATACAGTTTGTACAGCAACAGTCACTGCAGGAACCCCTAATTCAAATTCAAACCGTGACGAAACTGCAGGAAATTTAGATGCTGCAGATATTAGAATAACAGATAGTGTGAGCGCTCTAAATATAGTAGGGGACAGAATTATATTTAGCCACAGTGGTCATGTTGATGAATTAACCGAAAATTTTTTTACTGCAGCTAGTAAAGATGATGCCTGGCAAATTGCATATGGGGGAACGCTAGACTCAAGAATGGATGGGGCCAAAAAAGCAATTATTGCAGTTTTATCTGATAGCAGCTTAACTAGTGGTGCAAATTTTGGTTTTGGTCATTGGAATGCTGGTGAAAAAGCCTACTCCAAAAACAGAAACCCTGGGGGTGGAGGCTACTGTCATAGAAATGATACAAGGTGTCAATATTACGAAGGTTGGAAAGGGATCCATCCAGCAGGTACAAGTCAAGTATGTTCAATAAATTCTTGTTTAAATGTTGGGATTAGTCCAGAGGGTGCTAATAGAGCTATTCAAGTTGTTCAAACTATTAACACAAGCTTTGGAACAGACTCTGAAGCCTTTTCTCAAATTGCTCATGATTATTTTTTTGGCCCTGTATCTCCTCACGATCCAGACTCTGATTGTCAGTTAAATTATGTAATTGTTATTGGTGATGGTATGATGTCCGGTACAGGGACAGATTCAGATGGTGGTATTGGAGAGACTAAAGATAGACTTACAAGGTTAAGAACTGATTTAGGTGTCAAAAGTTTAATGGTTGCTTATGGACCTGGCATAAGGGATGCTGGAATGACACAATTTGATGAATTAGCTGTAGTTGGTTCATGCGATGCTGCTGGAAATCAAGACTGTGAGGCCACAATTGTAGCCAAAACTCCTTTAGAACTTCAAACAACACTTGCACAAAAAATTAGACAAATCTTAGCTGAACGTTTGTCATTTACTGCTCCATCAATTACAGCAACTATTCAGCAAGGAGGCTCATTGTATCAAGCGCAATTTGCTTACGAACAATATGGTGAATGGCAGGGAACTATCTTAAGAAAAACATTGAACTCAGACGGAACAGTTGATCATGATGAAAACAGTCCAGGAAATTGGGATGCAGCAAAACGTGTAAAATTACAATCAGCTGGTGGAACAGCTGATCCTGGTAATGCAGATGGTAGAAATATATGGACAGCAATTGGAAGTAGCGATGCAAACTATATTGGAAATTGGGATAATGTTAATGAAACAAACGCACCACTTTTAGAAACTGAGATGGAAAAGTTGGGCTATCAGATTAATAATTATTACACTTCAAGCTCAACATGTACTGGAGATGATACCACAACAGAGGAACGTAATGGTCTTTTGCGCTTTTTAGCTGGCCAAGATTTTTTTGATTATGATGGAGATTGTATAACTACTGAGTTAAGAGATCATGTACTTGGTGACATATATCATTCTCAGTTAATTGAAGTTGGTGCACCAGATGGTGATTTAAAATTTACTGATAACAACCAAGAAGCTTATTTTAGAGCAACAAACAATTATCAAGCTTTTAAAAATTCATATGCAACTAGAAGAGATGTTTTATATGCAGGTTCAAATAGTGGATTGCTTCATGCATTTAATGCCAAAACGGGAGACGAAGAATGGGCATTTCTTCCACCATTATTAATTGGAAAATTACCTACAATCATTAACTCTAGCCTTGATGGAAGAGTTAATGGTAAAGGAGGTAGTAATGCAATATTTGGAGTAGACGGTTCTCCAGTTGTCCATGATGTATTTATGAAAGGCTTAACTCCTGAGGGTAATATTGAGGGAGCAAAAAGTTGGCATAGTATATTATTTGTTCCGTTTGGAAGAGGTGGAGCAGGTTTTTCAGTATTAGATGTTACAAATCCAATAGTAAAAGATGGTGCAGGACCATTACACATGTTCACTGTTTATAATGATTACATAAATAATAAGGTCTATATTGCAGATCATGAAGGAAGTATTAGGGAGGAAGAATATTCTTCAGGTTCCGCTAATATTAGTAGGTCAGTTGAAGCCAAAAAAGTAACTTCAAATTATAATGGATTGGTTCAAGCCGATGGAGGTACCGACTCAACAACTTTTACAACTCGAGATCTAAATGCAGTGTGCCAGACTAATGCTGAGGTGAGTGGAAATTTTGCAACTAATGGAACTTCGTCTTGTTATATAGGACGAACCTTAACTTTTAATGATTTAATACTTAACACTCCAAACAATCAAGCAATAGACCCTAATATGTTAAATGTTACAGAGATGGTTGGAGGTGAATTTTCACCAGTTACATTTTCAGATGCAAGAATGCTAAATGGTGAGTTGGTAATTACTTTTAACGAAGATAAAATTTTTAATATAGGTCAAAGTTCAAACGAAGAGAGAACAACAAACAATATTTTTGTTCAAACATCATGTACAGCAGAAAGAGGTATTGACCCTGCTTTTGATTATAGTAAATTAGGTGAGACTTGGTCTACACCAAGAATTGCAAGGCTACCCTCTGATATTGAAGGTGATAGTGCTGACCCAGCAAATGACAAATATGTAGCAATCATGGGTGGTGGAATGGCTAATAACAATTTATGTGCTGGCTCTGCTTTATTTTTAGTTGAATTAAATGACCTAGATGAACCTGGAAGAATTTATGGTGCTGAAGCTAATGGTGGACCGATTACAATTATTGATACATCACCAGAAGGTGTGGCTCTTGGAAATGATGTAATTGAAACACTCAAAGGTAGTGATATTAACAATGCTATACCAACTTCCCCACTTGTCATTACACCAGATACAGCCTCTGGAATTCCATGGCGTGGAGCAATGGTTTACATAAATGATAGAGAAGGGAAAATTACAAAAATAAACTTAACCGACTCTACGGTGAATGACGCTCAATTATTCGATCAAACAACATTGTTTAGATTAGATGCCAACACTACGAACAAAAGATATACATTTTTCTCAATGGATGCAGGTGTAGGAGTTACCACAAAAGATTTTTGGTTGTTTGGAGGAACTGGCGACTTTAATCAGCTAGGAGATAAAGGGCAATTTATGGATAATATTTTGTATGGCATTAGAGATTTTGATTTCCCCAATTTTAAACATTTAAACGGTGTTGTTGTTCCATCATATAATGATGAATCTTTTACATTAATAGCGCATCAAGGAGCAAATAATGCTAGATCAATTGATGATGCAGACGTTTGTTCTGATGTTACAGGAGATACTGATGGAAGCTCATGTCCAGACTCAGAAAGTGCTTGGGTAATTCATTTAGATGACCAAATCAATAATACTCATAGAAAAGCTTCAGCACCTCCAACTTTATTTAAAGGACAAGTTTATTTTCCAGTATACGAACCAGCCCCAGGGTCAAATAGATGTAATATTGGAAATGCATATATTTGTGCTGCAGATGATGAGTGTGGAACTAATAATTCACACAAATTAGTTAAAGGTTCAAAAGCTAATGGAAAAAATTGTACCTTTGTAAGAGAAGGGGTGTTATCTGAATTAGTAATATTTGGAGACAAATTATTTGGAAACGTTGCAGGCCCAAGTGATAATGAAAATACACTTTATTCAATATTGGCATTAGCGGGAGAAGTTTTATCTAATAAGGGTGGTTGGAGAGACGTAGGATTTTAAATCAAAAGTCTTTTATACTATTTTTTTAAGACCAAAATATTTTAATATAAAAATAACCAATCCATACAAACATATTAAGCATAGATATAAAGATAATTGCTAAGCCCACAATAGTATCTTGATCAACTTTTTTTCTCCACTTAGATGGAAAAAACTTTAATGAATAGGCGTAAGTTAAAATAAATATATTTAAAGCAGAGATAATAATGTTTATAAATAAAAAAATATTCATTTAAGTAATTAGTTTTTGTTTTTGTTCAATTTAATTCTCTAATTTAAAAATATTTTTATATAATCATTTGAAAAAAGAAAGATTAATGTTCCAATAATTATAAATGGACCAAAAGGTATTTGTGAAGACAGTTTTTTTTATTAGTTATTAAATCTGGAATTACACTTATCAGTGCTGCTATAGATGAAAAAAATATTATAAAAGGAATTGACATCCATCCAAACCAAAAACCAATTGCAGACAATAACTTTGCATCTCCTAAACCCATTCCTTCTTTATTTCTAATTTTTTTATAAGTAAAAATTATTAACCAAATTATTGTGTAGCCAAAGAAACCTCCTGCCAAAGAATTAACTAAATTTGGAAACAATGTTGTATTTAAATTTGGATCAAATGATTTTAATAGGCCAATTATCATAAGAGGATACGTTAATTCATTTGGAATTATGAAATGTTTAAAATCAATAAAAAAAATTATCACAAAGCTGATGCTTAGAACAAAAAAGAGAAGAGTAGTTAACGAAACTCCAAAGAAATGAAAAATTACAACAAAACTTATTGCTGATACTAATTCTACTAAAAAATACTTGATATCAATTTTAGTTGAACAATGCCTGCATTTTGCATTTAAAAACAAATAAGAAAATAATGGAATGTTATCGTGCCATTTAATTTGAGCTTTACAAAATGGACAGTGTGATCGTCCTGTGACAACGCTTATATCATCAGGAATTCTGTGAATGCAAACGTTACTGAAGCTGCCCCATATACTTCCAAAGATAAATGCTATAAGATAGAACACAACTTATAAGGTAATTTTAGAGGACAGTTCTATGAAAACATTAAAGCAATACTGTACAAGCACCATTGCGTCTGTAAGGTGCAAGTAGAGACTGGGAGTATGAATAATGAGTTCCATCAGCCTCAAAACTATCAAAAATTTAATGAATATCAATTTATAAATAACATGTTCTTTGGTGCTAAAAAAACAGAAACAATCAAGGTTGATAATACGAGTATTAAAGACTTAGAATTAGTTACAAAAATGAGCCAAGAGTTTGCAAAAACTCTTGATTTAAAAGAAACATTACAAACCTCATTGGAAGTAATTATCAAAAGAATTAATGCCCAAGCCGCTAACATTTTTTTAATAGATGATGATAAACAAAATTTTCAATGTATTGCATCAAAGCATCAAGCATACTTAGAAGACTTTGAAATTCCAATTACACAAGGTGTAATGGGAAAAGCAGCACTTATGAAAGAATGTATAAGAGTTGGTGATGTTAGAAAGGATGTAAGAGAAATTGCTGAGTTCTATTTTGATTTAGATAATAAAACAAACTTTACAACTTATTCCGTTTTATGCTCTCCATTAATCGTTTCAGATGAATGCATTGGTGTTATTCATTGTTTAAATAAAAAAACAGACAATAAACTCTTTGAAGAAAGTGATAGAAAACTTTTAGAAACTTTATCTGGTCCTGCAGCATTAGCAATTAGAAATGCAAAGATGGCAAAAGACTTGATTGATAAAAATAGAATGGAAAAAGAAATAGAAATTGTTGGTGAAATTCAAAAAACATTACTATCTCAAAATATAAAAGAAAATTTTCCTATTGCTGGAATAAATATTCCTGCAAAAGTTGTTTCTGGAGATTTTTATAATTTTTCAGAATTATCTAATGGAGTTTATGGATTTGGAGTTGCAGATGTATCGGGTAAAGGAATTAAATCTTCATTACTAATGTCAAAAGCATCAAGTCTCTATAGATGTTTAAGTAAAACAAATTTTTCTGCAGCAGGTCTTTTAGATATTTTAAATACAGAGATCTGTGAAACCACTTCAAGAGGAATGTTTGTAACAATGTTGATTGGAATTTATGATAGAAACAAAAAAGAATTAACTTTAGCAAATGCTGGTCACGAACCTCCGTTAATTTATTCTAACGATGGAAATTTTTCTAATTTTGAAGAAGCTGGACCACCTTTAGGCATAGCCCCTAAATTTAAATTTAAAGAAACTAAAATTAGTTTCTCAAATAGTTCAATGTATATCTTCACTGATGGTATTACTGAAATAAGAGATGCCAAAGGAAACATGTTAGAGGCAGATGGGTTTAAAAATTATATTAAAAAGTATCAACAAATTCCAAACCACGAAAGATTAAACAAGATTATTGAAGATATAATTAAATCTGGTCGTATACAAAAGGATGATTTAACAATTGTAGCAGTTGATGCTTAATAATTATTAGTAAATTAGTTATTATTTAAAATATATTTTTATTTATCTTTTTTTAGAGAGAACTAAATAGATTTAAGAGTAATTTTGAGCAGAAAAGATTAGTTCAATCCAATATTTGCCTTCATGGTTCTATTTTAGGTTGAAATCACAAAAAAAGACTTAAAAAATTTCTCATACGTCATATTCAATGACTTTATTTGATTTCAACTCATGAGTGTCCTATGATCTCGTTTATAAATTGTTATCAAAAAATATTGTCACCATTAGTAATAATCAATTTTTAATTGAAAATTACAAAATATATCAATATTATATCTGAGGAATGGGTAATATTACAAATATTCAAATTTTTCTAATATTTTTATTTATCTCTAGCACAAATGAAAAAATTTCTAACACAAATCAAAAAGTTTCTAACACAAAAATCATAAATACATTAATTATTCAATTATCGTTGATTTTATTGGTTTATTTACAATTTCTTAAAAATATCATACCTCTAACACAAAAAAACTGATTTTTGATCTTACTTTTTAAAAATCGTTGATTTTGTTGGTTTATTTACAATTAGTAAAAAATACCATAGCTCTAACACAAAAAAAATACGTTTTTGATATTGTTTATAAATTTTTAGATCTCTAACACAAAAAAAATACTTTTTGATCTTATTTTACAATTATCGTTGATTTTATTCGTTTATTTGTGATTTTTGAAAAATACCACAACTCTAACACAAAAAAAAATAGTTTTTTGATATTGTTTATAAATTTTTAGATCTCTAACACAAAAAAAATATTTTTTGATTTTATTTTTTGAATATAATTGGTTTTACAAAAATTTATTAGTTTATAATAATTCTAAAGAGCTCAACAAATTTTGAAAAATTCTAATACGTAAAACTTTTATAACTTTTTTTCAGATAACTTAAATTAACAAAAAGCTAATACATGAGAAATGATCATAATTTGTGTTATAGACAAATTCAAATTTTATAAAAAAAATATTTATCATCATATTTTAAGAGGGACACAAAAAAATTGATTTTGCTTGGTTTTTTAAATACTGCCCGTTTTGAGCACTATAATCATTATCTTGTGTAAGAGTTTATCCTTTTTGGTGTTAGAGATTCACTAGTTTAGTTAAATAAATATATTTTAACATTATGAATGATCAGGAAGACGATAAAAAAAATTTAGATAATACATTATCAGACAGTGATAATAACAATCAATCAGAAGTTGATTTAAATAATCAACCTCAGAGCGAAGAAAATCAAAACCAAAATAACGAAGCTGAGTCAGATAATGAAAATCAATCTATAGTTGATTCAAATAATCAAACTATGAATGAAAACAAATATGAAAATCAAGAAACTGATTTAAATGAAGAAGCTAACAATCAAATTATTGAAGAGAAGATAATTGTAGAAACTTCAGATGAAATAAAAAATGAAAATAATAAGTCGTCTCATCAAGTTATTCATAAAAAAGAAGATAGATTACATATTTATGTAAGGCAGGATAAATATAAAGGTGAACTCAAATCAAAAAATTGGGTTGGTAGGCTTTATATTGATGGTAAACAAAAAATTTCATCTTCAGGCACAACAAACTTAGATGAAGCAATACAAATTTTAGAAAAATGGTTTGATGAAGTCCAAGATGAAAGTGAAAGATTAAAAAATGAAAATAATTTAAATAAAAATATTAATCAAGAAGCAACTGATACTTTAACAAATAATCAAATTAACAATCAGACTCAAGAACAAATTGCTACCACTTCATTAAACGAAAATTTACAAACAACTACTCAAGAACAAATAAAAAATAAATTATCAAATATTTTTGGAAAAATTAAAGAGATTAAAATTAAAAAACCAGATTTTGCAAAAAATTTTAACAAATCATCTTTTAATAAATCTAAAGTTGCTAATTATAAATCAAAACTTGAAAATTTCTTTAAGTCTAAATTAGGTAAATCTAGTGTGCAAGGTGAAGAAATAATTGGTGTAGAGCTTTCTAATAAAGAAATAAGAATAGCTCAAGTTTCAAGCAACAAAGCTAATCAATGGGTGTTAGAAAAACTACATATCCACCCAGTTGACATAGCAGATGATAGCGCACCAATTGACAATGCAGATAAATTTTCAGCGGAATTAATGTTAGCGGTTCAAAAATATAAAATAACTTCACCCAATGCAGCAATTGCTATTCCAGTAACTAGTGCCATTATAAGAGTGGTTACAGCACCTTTAATGAAAGACGAGGAATTAAATAAAGCAATCGAAACTAATTCATTATGGGAAAACCTAGTTCAGTTAACAGATAGTTTAGAAGATTATTCTATTTTTCATCAAGTCATTAATAGAAATGAAAAAGACAATACGATGGAAATTTTATTTGTCGCTTCAAAACTTTCAGATATTAACAATTACACAAAGATAATAAAAAAGGGTGGGTTAAACCCAGTTATAATAGATGTAAAATGTTTTGCTCTAAAATCCGCAGTTGATCAAATTAACCAACTTTCAGGGTCTATTGAAAATAACAACTTAACAGCTTTGTTAGAGTTTGGTTTGGATGAAAATTACGTAATGATCTTAAATGAGAACAATCCAATCATTACTGATATTTTTATTAGAGGACTAGATAGAAAAACAATCAAAGATCCAAGTGACCAAGAAGAGGCGGATGCTTTTGCTAGAAGATATATTACCCAGGTAAAACAGGCCATTAGTGATTTTGAAGTTAAATACGAAAAAAGAATTAGAAATATAAAAGTTATTTCAAATGAACAAAATGTAGAAATTTTTTTAGGAAGATTTAGAAAAACACTAGCTAACACTGGATTTAATTTATTAGATCCACTAGATGGAATTAAAATACCAGTACAATTTGAAGAGACTACAAATCTTTTAAACAAATCTTATTTATCAACTGTGATAGGTTTAGCTTTTAGAAAGTTGGATGTCTTTGGTTATTACAAATTTGTAACAGCTGTTAAAAATATCAACCTACTTCCCAATAGAGACAATATGATTAAGCAAAAGAAAATGAAAGTATTTTCAAATTTTGCATTTAAAGGTGTCGTTGGAATTGTATCGTTAATTTATGTAGCACTTTTTGGATTATCTTTCTGGAACATCCAAAAATATAATAAAGCTCTAGTAAGTTACGAAAGTGTTAAAAGTACTCATGAGCTAACAATAATTCAAAAGAATAACTTAATAAAAAAAGTAAGTCTAATGACTAAGACTTTAGATTTAAGCAAATCTATAAAATCAAATAAAAAAATTAACTATAGAATTTTAGCTCAGGTTGCCTCTTCAGTGCCTAGCAGAGTTAGATTTCAATCATTAGAGTATAATGGATCAGATTTATTAGTTATTATGGGCGATGCATTTAGCGATCAGGACATTTTAAAATTGATTGCAAATTTAAATACAAAAAGCTTAGTTAGCCAAGCATCATTAGCATCCATGAGCTTACCAAGTTCATCTGATGGAAACTCTCAAATAATGAAAGGTTTTAAAATAGCAGTTATTTTGAAAGGTGATATCTAATGGATTTAAACAATATAAATATTTCTGATTTAAAAGAAAAATTTTTACTAATTGCTGATAAAAAAACTTTAATCAAGTTTGGCATTGGTTTTGGTTCAATTATTTTATTTTTAATTATTTATTATGCTATTTTAAATCCAATTGTAAAAACTAAAAAAGTAATGTTGGATGATATGAATTTAAAACAATCCGAGATTTCTACATTCAATAATGAGATAATTACTTTTAAAGCACGAATAAAAAAAATAGAACCAGAGTTTAAAAAAAATTCTACTTTATTCCACAGCAAAGAAGAGGTTGAGGGACTTTATTTAAGTTTAAGTAAATATGCGGGTGTTAACGGTTTGGTTATATCTAAAATTAGCAAACAAGAACCTAAACCCATTTTAAAGGATGGTGTAAATAATGACACTCCAGATAAACTGAATAAAAAAAATGTATCCTATTATAAGATACCGGTTAACTATGAAATTAAAGGTAATTTTTTAGGCTACATAAAATTTAAAAGAGAGTTAGCAAAGTCCAATAAAATGTTAAATTTTGACAAAGAAACAATTAAAATTTTACAAAGTGATAAAACTGGTGCTATACTCGCCACAGGTGTATTAACCATAGTAGGACTGACAGATGAATTTTTTTAAAACAATAATTTTATTAGCTTTATTTTTTTTCTCTATCCAAAATAGTTATGCAGACACACATGATAAAAAAAATATAGTTGATCAAGCTAAAGATTTAGCAAATGAAGCTAATGAAACATTAGTAAAAAAAGAACAGGATATAAAAGATGCAACGGGGGAAGAAGAGGTACCTTTAAATGATCCATTTGCAGGAAATGCCGCTACATCATCCGGTGATTTAATAACTTTTGATTCTGATCCTGAAAATGAAAAAAAATTAACTTTAAATAATTTTAAATTAGTTGGTATCATATCAGGAAAATTTGAAAGTTATGTTTCACTAGCTGATAGTTCAGGAAAAGTTGTCACCATCCAATTAAATGAAGACTTAGTAGAAGGTCTGAAATTTGTTGATCTTAGACTAACGGAAGCTATTTTTGAAAAAGAAGGTGGAAAATATATGGTCATTGATTTTAAAAATAAAGTAAAGGAAGTGGATGAATATTAAGCAAATTAAATTAATATCTTCATTTCTTCTTTTATTGGTTATTCTATCAAACTGTACAAGCACAGGGCAATTCAAAAAAGCTAAGCCATTTAAACACAACACACCTCTGATTAAAGAAAATATAAAAAAATCAGGGCAAACAGAGATAGCTAAAACTTTAGAAATGGGACCTAAGCCTGTTTTTGGAGACACAACTAATCTTAATAAAAGAAAAATAATATCATCTCAATCTTCAAGAAATTATTTAATTATTCCTGACAGCTTTACAAATTTAAAACAAAGAGTTTCATTAAAGTTCCAAAATTTAGATTTTAAAGAAACAATGAAATTAATGGCTAAAATTGGAGAAATCAATATTTTGGTTGGAGATGAAGTGGCTGGAGCAATTTCAGCTGAATTAGTAGATGTACCATGGGATAAAGCTTTTCAAGCACTACTAGATATGAAGAATTATGCATCTGATATTGATGTTAACAGTAATTTAATTAGAATACATTCACCTGAAAACCTAACTTCACAGGAAAATTATAAGTCGGAAAGAGCGCTAGCAGTTAAAAAGAAAATAGAAGTGGAAGATTCAGTTGAACCTATCTACTCAGAAATATTTAGACTTTATTATATAAGCCCAGCTCAAGCAAAAAAAACAATAAGTGAATTATTTACAGCAGGTTCAGGTGAGGGCTCATATGTACCAATTCAAATTACCGAAGAAGTAACCACGAGATCTATAATTATTAGAGGAAAAGAAAAAGATTTAGATGTAGTGGATAAAGTAATTAAAGAAATAGACGTTAGAACAAAACAAGTTTTAATTGAAGCTTTTATTGTTGAAGCTAACTCTGATTTTGAAAGAGCATTAGGCGTAAGACTAGGAGGATATTACAGTAATAAAGGAAGAGTTGCAGGAGGTGTTGCGGGAACAAGCTCTGGAAGTGGGGCATTAGACACTTCAACTGCTGCTGGATTAGGTGCTGTAAGTGACTCGATTTCTAATTTTCCAGTTACTGGTGCAACAAGCGGTATAGGTTTGCTTAGAAGAACAACAACTGGTGTTTTAAAAGCAGAAATAACAGCCTTAGAAGCAATAGGTCTTGGTAAAACTATTTCAAATCCTAAAATATTCACTCTAGATAATCAGACAGCAACAATTACGCAAGGGGAAGAAATTCCATACCAAACTACAGCAGATGGAACTACCTCAACTTCATTTAAAGAAGCTGCTTTAAAATTAACAGTTACACCGAGTATTATTGGTGATGGTAATGTTTTATTAGATATTCAAGTTAATAACGATACTCCGAATAGAAGTGCAGGTGGTGATGAACCTCCTATTAATAAAATGGAAATAGTTACAAAACTATTAGTTGCTGATGGAGATATCGTTGTCATCGGTGGAATTAAGAAAAATGTTATTGCAAACAGTAAACAGCAAACTCCAGGTTTAGGTGATATGCCAGTAATAGGAAATCTATTTAAAGGAAAATCAAAAGTTGATAATTTAGATGAACTATTGATATTTATTGCACCAAGGGTTCTTTAAATAATGCTTAAAATAAGTAGAGACAGTGAAATAAATTTAATTAATATTTTAATAGACCAGGATATTATTTCTGGCGCGGATCTTGGAAAAATAAAACAAGCAAGTAAAGATGGAAATAAATCACAAATTGATGCAATTTTTGAATTAGGTTTAACTGATGAAAATAAAATTCTAGATTTATTAGTTAAAGAACAAAACTTAGAAACTGTAGATCTTTCAACTCACCTTGTAAGCGATGAAATAAGAGCCGTACTTCCTTCAAATTATATAAATATGAATTTTATTGCTCCATTTAAAATGGATGGAGGGATACTACATATAGCAATTCCAGATAGCTCAAAACTAAGTTTAATGAGAAATTTAAAAACAATTACAAAAAAAAATATTGAATTGCATGCAGCAACAGTCTCACAAATATCGAATTTTATTGAACTAATATTATCTGAAGGTGGTGAAGTAACAGCACGATCTATTTCCGATGCCAATAAAACCATAGAGAGACAAAAAGAATTCGATTCAGAATTTTCAGATGCGGGAGAAGTATTAGATAATAATCCAGAAGAGGATATTGAAGCACTTGAAAACGAGTCTGAGGTGATAAAATTTAGTACAGCAGTTGTTGCGGAGGCTATTAAAAGTGGCGTTAGCGATATTCATATTGAGCCCTATAGATTTTCCTCACGTGTAAGATATCGATTAGATGGAATTCTAACAGAACAAAAAAAATTTAATAAATTTCTTCATGATAATTATGGTGCAGTTGTTACAAGATTTAAGATTATGGGTAAGCTTGATATTGCTGAAAGAAGACTACCTCAAGATGGAGCTATTCCTTTTAAGATAGATGGGAAAATAGTAGATTTACGTTTATCGATGCTACCCACTGCTAGCAATGAAAGAATTGTAATGCGGATATTAAACAAGGACGCTGGTGACATCAGTTTAGAGCAATTAAATTTTGAAGAAAATGATTTAAAAAACTTAAGACAGGCAATACATGGAAGCCAAGGCTTAGTACTTGTTACCGGACCAACGGGCTCTGGTAAAACAACAACTCTTTATAGTATTTTAAAAGAAATCAGTAAGCCAAATATAAATATTTTAACAGCCGAAGACCCTGTTGAATTTGAATTAGATGGAGTAGGGCAAGTTCAAGTTAAAGAAGATATTGGATTTACTTTTTCAGTTGCACTGAGATCTTTCTTAAGACAAGATCCAGAGATAATTTTAATTGGAGAGATGAGGGATAAAGAAACAGTTGATATTGGTTTAAAGGCTGCATTAACTGGTCACTTAGTATTTAGCACACTTCACACAAACGATGCTCCAAGTACAATTACTAGATTACAAAATATGGGAACTCCTGATTATTTAATTAGTGCTGCCGTAACTTTAATATTAGCACAAAGATTAGCCAGAAAAAATTGTCCAGATTGCAGAGTACCTGATGAAGATATTACACCTAAAGCGTTAGCAGGTTTAGGGTTTACACCTGAGCAAGCATCAAGAGCAAGACCTTCAAAGGGCAAAGGTTGCCCCAAGTGTAAAAACACAGGCTACAAAGGAAGAACAGGTGTTTATGAAATATTAAGTGTTACCAAAACTCTTAAACAAGCAATTTTAAGAGCAGCAACAACTCCTGAATTGAAAGAAATTGCAATTAAAGAAGGATTTAGAACCATGCAAGACATGGGAAGACAAATGTTAATTTCTGGAGATTTAAATTTCAGAGAATACGACAGAGTTCTTCAGTCAGAGTCTTAGGATATGGATTTTTACACTTATAAAGGAATTTCTGCAGGAAAATATATCGAAGGTGAAATAGAAGCTCTTAACCAGGAAGAAGCCTCACATAAATTAAAAGCTGAAAAAGTTATTATTACCAACCTTGTAAGGTCAAAAAAAAAAAAAATTGAAAGAAAAGAAAATAAAAAGAGTGGCGGTTTTTTATTTGGTAAAAAAAAAGTTTCACCTCAAGATGTAGTAATTTTTTCTAAACAATTTGCTACAATGGTTAAAGCAGGGTTGCCAATTTTAAATGTATTGGTGATGTTAAGAGATCAAGTAGAAAACCCATCTTTAAAAGAAATAATTGAAGATATCAAGAGAAGCTTAGAGGGTGGCGTAACCCTGTCAAAATGTTTTAATAAATATCCTAAAATATTTGATAATATTTATGTAAACTTAATTAAAGCTGGTGAAGCCAGTGGTAAATTAGATGTATTTTTATTGAAATTGGTGAGTTCTCTCGAAAAAACAGAGAAAGTTAAAAAGAAAATTAAAGGTGCTCTCATGTACCCGATGGTCATGTTTTCAACGGCTATGATTGTAATGGTATTCATGCTTATAAAAGTAGTGCCTGTTTTTGCAAAGATGTATGATGGAATGGGTATTCCACTTCCAACTCCAACCCGTGTTATTATGAATGCCAGTGATTTTATGAGAGGATCTGGTGGATTAACATTATTTATAGTTTTAACAGTTTCTTATTTTGTATTTAAATATCTAACAACTAAAAATGAAAAAATTAGGTTCTGGTGGCATGGCAGAGTTTTAAAATTACCAGTTTTTGGTGATATGATTTTAAAATCAATGTTAGCAAGAATTTCCCTAATCATGGGAAATTTAAGTGCAGCAGGTGTAAACTTACTTGAAAGTATAGAGATTGCAAAATCAGTAAGTAATAATGTTGTTATTACGAATGCTTTAGAAAATGTTAAAAAAGGAGTTTTTTCAGGAGACACTTTAACAAAATTATTTTTAAAAGAACCACTATTTCCACCAACGTTTAGTCAATTGATTTCTGTAGGTGAGCAAACAGGAAGTTTGGATGAAATGTTTACTTCTGTTTCTAATTATTACGAAGAAGAGTTTGACACTGCAGTAGATAATATGTCAACATTAATAGAACCTATCATGATTGTATTTATGGGAACTATGATTGGTGGATTGATGATTGCAATGTATTCACCAATCTTTAACGTTGGTGCATTAATAGGATAAGTTTTTAAAATTGTTTTTTTAGAATTAAGTGATTTACCCAATCAACTTTTGACGTTTTAAAAATAACCTGATCCATAATTTGACCTATAAAAAAAGTACCAAGACCTCCTGCTTTAATATCATCTAGATTTCGAGGTTTTATATTTTCGGGTATGGCAGCTTTACCTTTGTCAAAAAGCTCTATCAATAATAAACCATCTTTTGAATATTTTATTTCTACCTTCATTGTATCAGTTGAAGGTTCACTATTATAAGCGTGTTTAACAATATTTTGTGCCGCTTCAGCTAAAGCCAAGACTAACTCTTCTTGATAGTTTTTTAAAGTTTCTGATTTATTAAAAACTTCTCTCGCAAAAGTTCTAATATGTTTTAGGTTGGCTGAGTTAACTTCAAAATCTTTATATTCTGAAATGCTTTGCATTATTCAATTATAAGAATTTGCTCTAGCTTTGCCATCATGATTACTTTTAATACTGATTTGCTTATTTCTTTTAATACAACTCTTGTATTTTTTTCCTGTCCCATTTGATGGCTTTCAATCAAAACAGATATTCCTGAAGAATCCATATACTCAACATCTTTTAAATTTATATGAACTTCTTTTCCAGCTTCTATTAGTGGGAGAATTATTTCTTTTGCTTTATCAGTAACATCCATATCTATCTCACCGTTTAAAAAAACGGTTGATATGTTATTTTCTTCTATAATTTTATAGGACATATTTTAATTTCCGTTTATTATATATTTCAAAAAAAACCAGTATTTCAAGTAATTTTAAACATTTCAACTCATTTTGGTCTATTTAGTGTATTGTTTGTTTCATATTAAAGAAATAACCTTACAACACTTTAGAAAATAAGATAAATATTATATATGAAAAACAAAGGTATTAAAAATATGAAAAAAAATAATAATAAAGGTTTTACGTTAATTGAATTGCTAGTTGTTGTAGCAATTATAGGAATTTTAGCTGCGGTAGGAACTGTTGCTTATACAGGATACACAGCAAGTGCTAAAAAAAATGTTGTAAAAACTATGCATGCTCAAACTGCAAAGTATGTAGCTGCTGAATTACAAAAATGTACATTAGAGGGATCTTCAGGAAAAGTATTTAGCTCTGCAAGTTCTAACTGTCCAATAACTGCAGCAAATGCTGTTACAGCTATTGTTGCAGCTGATAACAATAAAAACCCATACACTCAAGCTGCTGCAACTGCAAGTTCAGCTTCATTTGTTGAGGGTCAAATTAGCATTACAGCTTCAGGAACTTCAATTGTTATAAGAGCTTGTATTGTTAAAGAATGTACTGTTACAGCAAACCAACTAACACATACAGTTACCGTAGAATAATAAAAGTAACAAAATATTATAATGACTACTAAAAGTTCAGGGTTTTCCTTAATTGAACTTTTAGTGGTTGTTGCAATACTTGGAGTTTTATCAGCTATTGGGATTAGTAGTTACAGTGGCTATATCGCATCATCTGAAAAAAAAGCTGTAGAAAATATTATGCAGCAAATGAGTTTAGGCCAAACAGAATATTATTCTGGTAATGGATCTTACTATTCTGCATCAAGTGGAAATTGCTCTCCAACTACAATTACATCAACTGCTTTAGAAACCAATTTACTAGGTGGAGCTGATGCAATTAGTACAGATCTAAATTATGAAATGTGTATTGAATCACATGCCAGTAATTACATGGTTAAAGCAAAAGCAAAAAAAGGAACTTGTGAAATAACCATGACAGCTCATGGTACGTTTACTAGAACGAATTGCTAACCATAAATGAAAATTAAAATTGAATTATTAACAGATTTACTAAAAAGAGAGAGAACACAAAAAGAGAAAATTTGTTTATCAGCAAGCATAGGTTGGATTATATTTATTGGGTTTTTAACTTGGCTTAATGGGTTAAATGATATTGCATTAATTAAACAATTTAAATGGGATGAATGGTTCTGGTTTGGAATAGTGCCAGCGACTATGCCATATTTCTTCTATTTTATTTGGAAAAAAAAAGATATCGATAAAGATCAACAACCTAATTAGTTTTAAGGACTTAAATGAAAAAAATTGTATTAGTTTTCTTTGTATTTACTTTTTTGACAGGGTGCATTCAAGGTTCTGTAATGTTAGGATCAGCTATTAGTGTTGCCTCAACAGGAGGCATTCAACAAGCTGTAATTTCCCAAGGAATTAATCATGGTATTAAAAAAAAAACAGGTAAAAGTATTAGTGAGCATGCTCATTCTTCTTTAAATGAAGAAGTTAGGAATTGTGAAACAATACATTCTGCTACATTAAATCAAATTTTCTTTGAAACTCTTGATGAGATAGACTGTGAAGTGAGCCAATAGAAAAAATTTGTTTATCTGCAAGCATAGGTTGGATTTTATTTATTAGATCTTTAATTTGGATTAATGGTCTAAATAACATCATATTAATTAAAAAATTAAATGGGATGAGTAGTTTTGGTTTGTAATAGTGACAGCAATCACCCCCTATATTTTCTTCTTTATCTGGGAAAAAAAGATCCTAAAGATCAATAAAAATTACTTATCAACCGATGATTTAACTCAAATTGATCATCATTCGTATAGATTTTGATAATAAATATAGCTAGGGTTTAAGAAATAAATAACCTTAAGGATAAAAATGAAAAAAATATATTTAACATTATTTGCAATACTTTTTTCAACAAATTTATATGCAGCCCAAACTCAAATAGCTCAAGTAAATGGCATGATGTGTATTAAGTGTCAAAAAATGGTAACTGAAGCACTTCAAGCAGCAAGCCCAAACGCTTCAGTTAAAGTTTCTTGGCCCGAAGGTGTTGCAGTATCAACTTATGTAGATAAATCTGATTTAACTAATGAAGATTATAAAAAAGCAATACTTGGAACAGGTTTTGAAGTTATTAAAGTAGTAAGTGTTGATAAGATTATTACTGATGCTGGTGAAGCTAGAAAATTAGTAGATTAAATTTTATTAAATTATGACTGGAGCTGAAACTTTAATATTAATCGATAAGCTTCAATCAAAAATAAATCAATTAGAACTTACCAACAAAGGTGCATTAAACGCTCTTGAATTTCGTCTGGATGCTATTTTACAGGCTAATCTAGATACTTTTTGGTTATTGATTTGTGCAATCCTTGTTTTTTTGATGCAAGCAGGGTTTATGTGCTTAGAGACGGGGTTGTCTCGAAGTAAAAATAGCATTAACGTTGCTTTAAAAAATGTAGCAGACTTTGGAATAGCAGTAGTTGTTTTTTGGGCATTTGGATTTGCATTAATGTATGGAACAAGTGTTTCGGGATTATTTGGTAATAAGTTCTTTTTCTTCACAACAAAAGTTGCTGGTTACCAAACATACTTTGTTTTTCAATCAATGTTTGTTGCAACTGCTGCAACTATTATTTCTGGTGCGGTTGCTGAAAGATTAAAGTTTTTTTCTTATGTTATAATTACATTTTTTGCATCAGGCTTTTTTTATCCAATAGTAGGTCATTGGTCTTGGGCATTTAATTTTGATAATCCCACTCAAAAATTTGGCTGGTTAGGTAAATTAGGATATCTAGATTTTGCAGGAGCATCTGTTGTTCACTCAGTTGGTGGTTGGATTGCTTTATCAATTTTGCTAATTGTTGGAAATAGAACTGGTAGATTTAGAGAGGGTCATAAAAGAAAATCTTTTCAAGGTAGCAATATACCAATTGCAGCACTGGGTGCTTTAATTTTATGGTTTGGTTGGTTTGGTTTTAATGGAGGTGCTAATGGTGCTATGGATTTAAAAATTCCATTAATTTTAATTAATACCTTTTTATCTGCATCCTTTGGCCTAATTTTTTCAAGCATCATGGGAATTCTTCTTTTAAAAAAACCAGAGCCATTGTTTATGATTACAGGACCACTTGCAGGACTAGTCTCAATTACCGCTTCTTGTGCTTATGTTGATTCTACTGATGCAATTTTAATTGGAAGCATTGGTGGAATTATTTCAGGTTCAACAATTGTGCTGTTAGAAAAAATTAAAATTGATGATGTGGTTAGCGCAATTCCTGTTCATTTAGCATGTGGAATATGGGGAACCATTGCAGTTGCCCTTTTTGGAAATTTCGAAATGATGGGAGTTGAAAAAACAAGATTAGAACAGTTATATATTCAATTAATTGGAATTGTATCAATTGGTAGTTTTTGTTTTTTTGGATCTTATATAATATTTAGAACTATTAATTCATTCTTTCCATTAAGAGTTGGAAAAATTGAAGAAGAACTTGGTCTTAATATTTCAGAACATAATGCATCAACAGATACTCATGAATTATTGGAAGTTTTAACAAAACAAGCAAAATCTGATGATTATTCAAGCAGAGCCCCTCAAGATCCATTTACAGATAGTGGAATTATTGGCACACAATACAATGTTTTAATGAACAAACTGGAACAAAGTGAAAAGCAAAAAAATAAATGGAAAAATAGAGTTTCTAAAGAAATAGAGCTCGCAATGAATGTTCAGCAACGATTAATGCCAAAAAGAGATATAGAAAACTATCCAATATTTGGATTAAATATTCCTGCAAGAGAAATCTCAGGAGATTTTTATGATTTTTATCTTCATGATGATGAGGTATATTTTACTCTATCAGATGTATCAGGTAAGGGTGTTAATGCTGGTATGGTTATGGCAAAAGCTATCACTTTATTTAAGATTTTTGCCAAGCAAAAATATAAACCTAATGAAATTTTATTAGAAATGAATAATGATTTAAATGAGACCAACCCAATTGGTACCTTTATTACCTCAATTGTTGGAAGATACAATTTAAAGACAGATTTAATTGAAATTGCTAATGCTGGGCATCAACCAGCTTTATTAAAGAATGGAAAAGAATTTAAAGAATTTCCCTCAAGCGCAATGCCTTTAGCAGTAGTCAAGCATAAAGATGAAAGTATTTATAAATTAGAAAGCTTTAACTTAAATAAAGGTAGAATTTATTGTTTTACTGATGGATTTTCAGAATGTAGGAATGAAAAAAAACAAGAAATAGGAATTGTTGGGGTAAAAGAATTAATTTTAAAACATGAAAATTCATCATTAAAAAAAGAGCTAGAAAGTGCAACTGAAGAAATTAGATTAAAAAGTTTAAAAATAGACATCAAAGAAAAAGGTATCAAAGAAAATAATGATATTCTTGATGATGATTTAACAATTATAGGAATAGGCAAATGAAGACTGAAACAAGCAACTATAAATTGAATATCTATAAGATGTGTCGTTTTATTAATTTTTATTAAAACTCTAGGTGAAATAGATTGTGAAATAACTCAATTGAGGTTATTTACTGTCAATTACTACAATCGTTAAATCATCTTTTTGTATTTTACCAGAACCAATAATATCATCTATGATTTTCTTTAGTCTCTCATTATTAGGAGTGCTCTGATATTTTTTTATGTAATTTCTGAATCCTTCTGCACCTAAAACTTCTCCATTAGGATCTTTAATTTCAGTTATACCATCTGTAAAAATATAAATTGAACTATCTGAAAAGGGTATTGTAGTTTCAGTATATTTAAACTTTGCCATAACTCCTAATGGTGGACCAGAATCTTCAAACGTTGTAAAATTTTCTGTTTTATCTAAAATTAAAGGTGGCTCGTGACCAGCGCTAGATAAGGTTAGAGTTTTTTGATTGCTATCATAAATCCCGATTAACATGGTAACAAACATTCCACGAGAAATAGTTTCACAAATTTCATTGTTAAGTAATGAGATTAATTCCGCAGGTGAAAATATTGTTTTACTTAAGCATGTATAAAGACTTGAACCTTTAGACATTAATATAGAGGACTTAATACCTTTACCGGAAACATCAGCAACTCCAAAACCGTATTTACCTTCTCCTAGATCTGAGAAATTATAAAAATCCCCTGACACTATTTTTGCTGGAATATTAATCCCCGCAATTGGAAAAGAATCTTTCTTGTTCTTTGACAATAAAGATTGTTGTATTTCACCAACTATTTCAATTTCTTTTTGTATTTTATTTTGCTCTATCATTTCTTTGGCCATTTTTGCATTTCTGATTGCAAAAGCAGCTGGTGCAGCTAGTGTTTCTAATAAATTTCTGTCTTCTTCTTCAAACAGATTGTTTTCAGATTTTTTATTTAAACAATGAATAACTCCAATACATTCATTGGCAGCTATTAACGGTGCACATAAAACTGAATAAGTAGTAAAATTTGTTTTATTGTCTAAATCAAAATAAAATTCTGCAATTTCTCTGACATCTTTACGAACATCTCCAACACGAATACATTTTTTTTGAGCAACAGATTTTCCCATCACTCCATCTGATACAGGAATACTGTATTCATCAAGATAGTTTTGACCAACTGATGCAATACATTCAAACATTTTTTTCTTTTCATTAATTAAAAAAACATTTGCAGCTTTGGCACTTATTCTTTGAATAATTACTTTTAATGCTGTTTGAAGTGTTTCATTAAGATCAAGAGATAATGCAAACTGCTGATTCATTTGCGATATTATTTCTAGATCTTGATTAAATTTTGGTTCTACTGCTTCTGTTTTTTTTGGCTTAAATGAAAACATATTTTATATTGGTAATGTAGCTTATATTTGATTAATATACTTTAATGGAAATTATTGTTAATACACCAAATTTTTTTTTATACCTTCATGATTCATTAGTTTTAATACAGTTTTTGTTTAATGGTGTTATTGATATTGCCACTCAATTTAAAATTTAAATAGTGGATTACCTACTAGCTATCTTTCTTGGTGCAATATTTGGAAGCTTTGCAAATGTTTGTATCTACCGTTTACCAAATAATAAAAAGATATCTAACGGAAGATCTTTTTGTCCAAAATGTAAAAAGAAAATTAATTGGTATGACAATATTCCTCTTATTTCATTTCTTATTCTTGGTGGTAAATGTAGAAAGTGTAAAAAAGAAATAAGCATTCAATATTTTTTAGTAGAAGCAGTTAGTGCTTTCTTATTTATCTTTATTTATTATTATTTTGGTATTTCTATAGACACGCTATTATTACTTATACTCAGTATGTTTTTATTAGTTATTTTTTTTATAGATTTAAAACACTACATTATTCCAAATGAGCTAACCTTTCCTTTAATGGGAATTGGTTTTTTAAAATCATTTGACCCAAATTTAAATACAGCAATCTTTCCTAATTTTATCAACTCCTTAATTGGTGGTGTATTAGGCTATTTATTAATTTGGTCTATCATTTTTTTCTATAAACAAATTCGTAATAAAGAAGGGATGGGATTAGGCGATGCAAAATTGCTAGCAGTTACAGGTTTTTGGTTTGGTTGGGTTAGCGTTCCTTTTGTAATTTTTTTATCATCTATTATTGGTCTTATCTCAGTTATACCTTCGTTAATGACCAAAAAAATAAAGATGACTTCCCAAATTCCTTTTGGCCCCTATATAGTTATAGCAATCGTTGTTTATTTTTACTTTTCTGATTATTTGAAAGGTTTTATTTTTTAATATAAGAGAGGTTAAATTTTATAATTAAATTATGCTTAAAGTTGCTATTTTAGATGATTACCAAAATGTATCACAAGAGTTTGTTGATTTAAAAAAACTATCAGGAAAGTATGAATTTAAAATATTCAGCGAACCCTTTGAAGATGAAGTGGATGCTATAGAGCAATTATCAGACTTTGAGGCGTTATTAATAATGAGAGAGAGAACTCCCATTACTAAAAATTTAATCGATAACTTAAACGATCTTAAATATATCATCACAAGTGGATCAAGAAATAAGGCTATAGATCTTGTGGCTGCAAAAAAAAGAAAAATTATAGTTTGTGGAACTGAAATTGGTTTTGCAGCTACATCTGAATTAACTTGGGGATTAATCTTAGGTTTAGCTAAAAACTTTAAAGAAGAAATTGATAATATGTACCAAGGTTATTGGCAAACCACTATTGGCTTTGAACTTAAAGGTAAGATTTTAGGCTTGGTAGGACTTGGTAGAGTTGGATCACAAGTTGCTAAAATTGGAAAAGCTTTTGGCATGGAAGTTATGGCTTGGAGTGAAAATTTAAACTTAGACACTTGTAAAGAATTAGATGTTCTGCCGTGTAACAAAGAAGATTTACTTCAAAATTCAGATTTTTTATCGATCCATGTTCAAGGTGGTGAGAGATATAAAGAGTTAATAAAATTAAAAGAGTTAGACATGATGAAAAAAACTGCTTTTTTAATTAATACTTCAAGAGGATCCATTATAAATGAGGATGATTTAATTATAGCATTATCAACTAATGTTATTGCTGGGGCAGGTCTTGATGTTTATGAAAAAGAACCTTTACCCGAAGGTAATAAACTAAGGTTTTTACCAAATGCATTATTAATGCCTCACGTTGGTTATGTAACAGCAGAAAATTATAGTATATTTTACACACAGATGATTGAAGATTTAGAGGCTTGTGTTGCAGGTAAACCATTAAGAGTATTAGAATAAACATATGACAAAAAAAATTAACCAAGACCTTACCGCAGAGCAAAAATTAGTTTTATTTGAGGATGGAACTGAAGCACCTGGCACGAGTGAGTTAAATCACGAGAAGAGAGAAGGCAGTTACCACTGCACTAATTGTGGTGAAAAATTATTTGATTCAAGTGCTAAATATGAAAGTGGGTCAGGCTGGCCTTCATTTTATCAATCATTACCTGATGCTTTTGAAACCAAAACAGATACTTTATTAGGTTATGAGAGAGTAGAGTACCATTGCAAGAAATGTGGTGGGCATCATGGGCATATCTTTGAAGATGGGCCGAAACCAACAAATAAAAGATATTGTAATAATGGTGTTTGTTTGACTTTTAAGCCGAAAGATTAATTTATTTTAAAAGATCTGGTAGCTTGTTATCTTTTTCAAGGGCTCTAACATCATCGTAACCACCAATGTGTTGATCATCAAAGAAAATTTGAGGAATAGTTCTTTTACCATTAGCTTTTGCAATCATTTCATCCATTGCACCATCAACTGTTGCAATATTAATTTCTTTATATTCAACATTGTTTCTAGTTAATAATCTTTTTGCTGCATCACAAAAATTACAAAGTGGACCTGTATAAATTGTTACATTTTTCATAAGTTATAAATAATCATTCTTATTAATTTTACTAGTTATTTCTTTTCTAGAATATTCAAATTTTTTTCTGTGTTTAATACTTTTTTGATTAACCCTTTTTCTCCACAATCTAAAAGAAACTGGTTTTATAGAATGCCTCATAATCTTAATAACCTCAGATTCTGTCTTGCCAGTCTTTTTCTCAATTTCCTCAAAAGTAATTCGATCTGCCCATGCAGCCCAGATGATCCAGTCAGGATCTGATATAGGGGGTTCAGGATTTTTGACCCTAGTTATGGGGGTGTGACCTTTTTTTTTCATAAATCCTTTATATTTGAAAAAAATGATTAATGCATTCTATTTGGGAGCATGCTATTATCACTTTACGATAGTCCTATTTAGCCATCTTTAGCTCCTGGTTTTTTTTAGGACTATCCAAACCATTAAAAATGTTCCCCTTAAATTATTTCCTTTTTTTACAAATAATCTTATTTTTATTTATCACCCCAGGAACACCTAGAATTGTAATCATTTCTTATTCTATGAATTATGGAGTTCAAAAATGTATTTGGACTGCACTTGGAGATATTACGGCTAATATTATACAAGCAACTCTAGTGATTTTTGTTCTTGGATCATTTTTTACTGATAATCCAAATTTTTTAAATACATTTAAATGGATTGGTGTTTTATATTTACTCTACCTTGCCTACGATATTTATACTTCAAGACCAAAAGATGTTACCACAAGCAACATTTCTTCTAAAAGCTTTTTTTCATTCTTTAAAGATGGTTTTTTAGTAGCAGGAACAAGTCCAAAAGCATGGATGTTCTTTCCGTTAATTTTTCCACAGTTTATTGATTTTAATTCAAATTATGTTGTACAATTTTTTATTTTGATAACAACGTATGTAGTTTTAGATTTTTTATCTTTAATTGCCTACGCTGTACTTGCTAGAAAATTAATTGTTTGGATAAAAACAAACCCAAAGGTTATTAATACAATTTCAGCGTGTGTATTAATAATAATTGCTGTAATTATTTCATTTATTCAAAGGTATTAAGAAAAATATTTTTTTTGGGGGTTGTTTTTTTTGGCTAACAATAGTTTAATAATTTTAATTAATTAATCAATTTAAGGGAGAAATAAATAATGAAATCATTAAAATTTATTATTACTCTTATCTCTTCAATCTTAATCTTGTTTGCAACTACTTCTTTATCTTTTGCTAAAGTAGTAGGTGATACAATCGTATTGGGTTCGGCTATTTCATTAACCGGGAAATATGCCACAAACGGTGAACACACTCAAAGAGGATATGACTTAGGAGTTAAGATCATTAACGAAGCAGGTGGCGTTAAAGTAGGTGGAAAAACTTATAAATTAGACGTTAAATACTACGATGACGAATCTAACTCTGCAAAAGCTGCTGCTTTAGCTCAAAGATTGATAGAGCAAGATGGTATTCAGTATATGCTTGGACCTTATGGTTCTGGTTTAACTATTGCAATTGCGCCAGTTACTGAAAAGTTCGGAGTACCAATGGTTGAGGCCAATGGAGCTTCAAGAGCTTTATTTACAAAAGGATATAAATACCTTTTTGCAGTATTAAATTCTGCAGATCAGTATTTAAATACTGCTGTAGACTTAATGGCGGATAAGAAAAAAGGTGCAACTGTTGCCCTAGCTTTTGAACAAGATTCATTTTCACTTGACGTTAAATTAGGTGTAATGGATAGAATTAAGGCTAATGGTATGAAGGTAGTGATTGATGATGCTCTTCCAAAAGAGTTAAACGATATGACTGCAACTCTTCAAAAGGTTAAAGCTTTAAAACCAGATCTTTTAATTGTTTCTGGTCACGCAAAAGGTGCGATGACAGCAATTAAACAAATGAACGATCTTAAGGTTGATGTTAACATGCTTGCAATGACGCACTGTGATGCGGCAGCTATTAATAAAAATCTTGGTGGTGGTGGAGATTACACATTGTGTGCTGCACAATGGCATAAATCTTTATCTTACAAAGATAATTATTTTGGAAGTGGACTAGATTACGCTAAATTATTTGAAAGTATCTACAAGTATGATCCTCCTTACCAAGCTGCAGAGTCATCAGCTGCTTTATTAGTATATAAAGAAGCATTTGAAAGAGCTAATAGTTTTGACAAAGATAAAGTTAGAGACGCATTAGCAAAAACTGATATGCAAACTTTTTACGGTGGTATCAAATTTAATGATGCTGGACAAAATACTAGTAAACCAATGGTATTATTCCAAGTTCAGGATGGAAAAAATAACGTAGTTGCACCTATTAAGTGGGCTGAAGCTAAATTAATTTATCCAATTCCTAAATGGAAAGATCGTTAGTAAAAAATTAAATTTTAACCGCCCTAACATTAAAGGGCGGTTAATGTTTCCAAATTTACAATAATCACTGAGGCAATAGAGTACATGTGTTTTTAATTTGTTTTAATAAAATAGATAATAACAAAAAATAATTTAAATGATTTTAATTCAAGCACCTTTTTTAAATCTCCAAGCATTATTAGACGGACTTATGGTTGGGTCAATATTTGCACTTGTAGCTTATGGTATGGCTTTAGTTTGGGGAGTGATGAATATTATTAATGTCGCTCAAGGTGAATATGTTATCCTTGGTGGATACATTACCTTTTCAATTTATAAATTAGGAATCCCAGCATTTTACGGGATGCCTTTTTCTTTTCTATTTCTATTTATTCTTGGATACATCCTTTATAGGTTAATTATTTTTAGAGTTGTTGATAAAGATATGTTCATATCCATCTTAGCAACATTTGGAATTAGTATTGTTATTCAACAATTTATGAACATGGCCTTTGGCTCTCAAGTTGAAACAGCCTTGTCTGGACTTGGAACTATATTTTTCTTTGAAGGCAATATTACAATTGCATTAGTTAAAGTATTTTCTTTCGTGATATCAATCTTAGGCGCTATTGTGGTGATTTATTTTATGAAAACTTCAAAACTAGGAAGAGCAATTCGTGCAACTGCGCAAAACCCTAGAGCAGCTAGAATTTTAGGAGTAGATACTGAAAAAGTCTATGCCTATACTTACGCAATAAATGCTGGGATTTGTGGATTAGCGGGCTCATTAGTTGCAATGACATATACTTTGCACCCTTATATTGGACTACCTTATACAGTTCGTTCATTTATGATTGTAATAGTTGCAGGTCTTGGAAATATTCCAGGTGTACTAGCATCAGGATTAGGCCTAGGAGCAATTGAAGAATTTTCAGCTTATGCCCTTGGATCTGAATATAGAATAGGATTTATATTTTTATTACTTGTGGTCATACTTGTTTATAGAAGTAAAAAATTAGCAAAACGTAGAGAGTATCTAAAATAATGAGTGATAAAAAAGAAATAACAGGTTTAACTTTTCTTATTTTGTTAGGACTTTTTTCTCCTCTAGTTCTACCAAATTATAGAGTTCAATTATCTGAACTGTGGATTTTTATGGTTTTTGCATCTACTTGGAATATTCAAGGTGGAAAGATGGGATACAATTCATTTGGTAATATTATTTTCTTTGGTTTGGGTATGTATATTTGTGCATCTACTCAAATTGCTTATGCATTTGATTTAGCTGAATGGACTGAAGCTGGAGGGGTAAAAACTTTTGTTCACTCTACATCACAATATTTTTCATCATTGCCTTTAGGATTAATTCTTGCTGGATTAATTCCAGCTCTTATCGCAGGAGTATTAGGCTCATTACTTTTAGGATTAAGAGGACATTATTTTGCAATTGGCACATTAGGATTAGGTATTGCTGCTGGTGAATTTGCAACGAGTGTGCAAATTTGGGGTGGTGGAATGGGTATGACAGTTCCTGTTTGGCCAAAAGTCGATGGCAGAGACCTAGAGGTTTTAGGTGGCAGTATGAACTTTTTTTATTCATTAAGTTTTTTACTTTTTATAATAGTTTTTTTTACTCTTAGGTGGTTGTACAAAACACGTTTTGGATTAATTTTAACTGCAATTAGAGATAACGAAGATAAAGCAGAAGCCATGGGTGTGCCAACAATGAGATACAAGGTTTCAGGTTGGATTGTTTCAGCTTTTTTCATGGGTATTGCTGGAGGACTTTATGGAAATATAAATGGTTATATCGAGCCAACAGAAGTTGCATTCGCTGGAGCAACATTTGGAGTTTATATGGTTCTAATGACTATTTTAGGAGGCAAAGGAACTTTATGGGGACCAATTATTGGAGCAATAATATTTCAAGTCTTCAAAGAATTTTTTTGGACTTATTTCTTAGGATGGCAGTCAATAGCGCTCGGTTTTTTAATTATAATAATTGTTGTCTTTTTTCCAGAAGGGCTGATGGGCTGGTTACGTAGTAAACGTCCTGAGTGGTTTGGTGAGATAGTTGATAAAAATGCAAGATTAGCCCAAGTAAAAATTAATACAAATGACTAATATTTTAGAAGTAAATAACGTTTCAAAATACTTTGGGGGTGTAAAAGCCAACGAAGATATTTCTTTAAATATAGAGCAAGGCTCAATTGTTGGATTAATTGGACCAAATGGTTCAGGAAAAACAACATTATTTAATTCTATTGTTGGAACACACCCAATTGATAAGGGTTCAATCAAATTTCAAGGAACTGAATTATCGACTTTGCTGGTTAATGAAATACCACCATTAGGATTATTAAGAACTTTTCAGCAAACAAAAATTTATGGTCAAATGACATGTATGATGAACATGAAAATTAGCAAAAAAACATCAAATAATTATTTTAGTATGTTTGAAAAAATACCTAAAGAGCTTGATGAGGAAGCAGAGCAAATTTTATCTTTTGTAGGTTTATATGAAAAAAGACATCTTAGAGCGGGAGAATTATCATTCGGGCAACAAAAATTACTAGAACTTGCAATGGCATTAATGAATGAACCAAAAATGCTAATGTTGGACGAACCTACTGCGGGAATTAATCCAACTTTGATCAATGGAATTATAGATAGACTAATAAAAATTAACGATAAATATAAAATAACTTTATTTGTTATAGAGCATAATATGCGAGTAGTAATGAATTTAGCGCAACATGTGTATTGTATGGCACATGGAAAATTACTTGCTAATGGCAAGCCTGAAGAAATTAAAAATAACAAAAAAGTTATCGATGCTTACCTTGGAGCGCATTAATGAGTGAAAAAAATAAAAAAATTAGAGGCTATGCGGGGGGCAAGGTTGATACAGTAATTTCAGTTGATGAGGTTCAAGACAAATCTGAAAAAATAAGATCAAAAATATCAAATGAAGAACTATTAAAATTATCTAATCAATCAAAGTATCTTGAGATTAAAGATTTAAATGCTGGTTATGGTAAAATGCAAATTCTTCATAATTTTAACTTAACCATTGCTAGAGGGCAGTCGCTTTGTTTAATAGGACCCAATGGAGCAGGCAAGTCAACAGTGCTCCACTCAATTTATGGGTTTACAAATATATATTCCGGAGAGGTATTGATAGAAGATAAAAATGTTACAAAATTATCACCTGCAGATAAATTAAAAACTGCTGGTGTCGCTTATATTCTTCAAGATAACTCTGTTTTCCCAGATATGACTGTTGAAGAAAATCTTTTAATGGGTGGATTTATAAAAGGCAAAGAGGAAGAATCTAGAGAGGCCGCTAACAAAGTTTTAAAAAAGTATACTCGTTTAGCTGAAAGACGAAATCAAAAAGCAAAAGTATTATCTGGTGGTGAAAGAAGACTTTTAGAAATATCTAGAGCCTTAATCATGAATCCTGAAGTATTATTGGTTGATGAACCTTCAATTGGACTAGAACCAAAATATATCGATATGGTTTTTGAAATACTTGAAGATCTTCAAAAAAATGAAAAAAAGACAATATTATTAGTAGAGCAAAATGCAAAAAAAGGATTAGAATTTGCTGATATTGGTTATGTACTTGTATCTGGAGAAACGGCTATTGTTGGTGAAGGTGATGAACTTCTTAAAAATGAAGAAGTGGGTCGATTGTTCCTTGGTGGATAATGATAAATAAAGAATTTTTCTTTAGAGGTTTTAAATCAATTCTAGCCCCAGATAGTCCAGCCCTTGCTCTTGGGTGCTGTTTTATTGCAATTGGAGCCCTACTTAAAAATTTAGGATTTAATATTCAAGAAAGTATTTTTTCTACAATGCTAACCTATGCGTTACCAGGCTCTTTAGTAATGGCAGAGTCGTTATTAGTGGGAGCTTCATTATTAAATATTTTTTTAGCCGTATGGTTTGTAAATGCTCGTCTTTATCCTATGGCAGTTTCTTTATTCCCTTTGATGATCCACAAAAGTCAACCTAAGTGGAAATATTATTTTTCATGCCATTTTATAGCAGTCTCTGCGTGGCTAATAATGAAAAGTAATTATAAAAGTGTAGAAAAAAAACACAGAATAGATTTTTGGATTGGAATTGGTTGTGCTACCTGGACAACTGCAGTTATAGGAACTTTTGTTGGATTTTATCTATCAGATTATTTAGATAAAAATATGATGATGGGATTAGCAATTTTAAATCCAATTTATTTTTTATGCATGATGGTTGGTGCAATGAAAACCATCCAGATAACAGCTTCTGTAATACTAGGTTTATTACTAGGACCAATATTTTATTTTTTTTCTCCAGAATGGTCGATCTTACTAGGTGGGTTTATTGGTGGAACAATTGCATACTTTATAGGGGAGCTTAATGTCAACTAGTGTAGTTCTTGCAATTTTAGTTACATCTTTAGCTACTTTTTTATCAAGGTTTTTAGGAGCAGTCACATCAAAAGGTATAAAAGAAACTTCAAAATTATTTAGATGGTTTAATTGTCTTGCATACTCAACTCTTGCAGCATTAATAGCTAGAACAATTATATTTCCTGTGGGTGTTTTATCTGATGCAAGTTACATGAGCAGATTTATTGTGGTTTTATTTTGTTTATTTATATTTTTTATTTCAAAAAGAAATTTTGTTTATCCAACTATAATTTCTGCTATTATGATGACACTATTAAGTAACTATCTATAATGAAAAATATTTCAGGATTAACAATAACAGAGCATCAAAACTCAAAAAGAATAGTTAATATTCAAATCAATGATGAAATTTTAGATAAATTAATATTCCCATTTAATAAATTTGATATTACCGCTCTTGAGTACAAACCATTTACTCGGTTTACTATTGCAAAAAGTTTAGACGATTTAACATCTAACAAATTAAGTAAATTACTTAACTCTATAGTGAGAGACAGAAATACAGGTTGTTTTATAATTGGTCCAAAGAATATTAGTTCAAAAATTACTGATAATTTTTTAGTTAAACTATCAACAGCGATCGCACATTTAATAGGCAATCCAAACCATGATGCGATGGCGGGTAAATATTATGCAAGATTTCATGTTAAGCATGAAGATAAAAGTGACTCTTATTTAAGAAAAGCATACATAAATATGGATCTTCATACAGATGGGACCTACGTGAAAGAGGTAACAGACTGGTTGCTTATGACTAAAATAGAAGAACATAATGTTGAAGGTGGAGAGACAGCTATGCTCCATCTTGATGATTGGGAGCATTGTGAGGATTTATTTAATGATCCAATTAGTAAGCAAAACTTTATTTGGGGATCTCCAAAAAGTAAAAATATAGGTTATAAAGTAGAACACCCAGTTTTTTCCACTGATGAAAAGGGCAGACCTAATATTTCATATATAGATCAGTTTCCTGAACCTCAAAATATGGACCAAGGGAATTTCTTACAAAAGTTATCTGACGGATTAGAAGAAAGTAAGAATAAAGTAATTACTAAATTAGGAGCCGGATCAACGATAGTAGCTAATAATTATTTTTGGCTGCATGGCAGAAGACCATTTAAAGAAAACAAGGAATTAAGTAGAGAGCTATTGAGAATTAGAGGCTCTTTCTTTATTAATTAATTTTAAAATCTTTATAAGTCGTTTATATTGAGGCCTTATGAAATTAGGCTTTATAGGCACAGGCAAAATAGCTTCTTCAGTAATTACAGGTATCTGTAACTCCAAAATATCATTTACTAAAATTTTGATATCACCACGCAATAAAAAAATTGCGCAAGATCTTAAAAAAAAATTTAAAAAAGTAGAAATTGCTAAAGATAATCAAGAAATAGTAGATAATTGTAATTGGGTTTTTCTATCAATTACACCAACTGTAGGAGAAAAAATTATTAAAGAACTTAAATTTAAACCTAACCAAATAATTATTAGCTTTATATCTACAATTACACTAGCAGAATTAAAAAAAGCAATTAAAGTTAAAACAAAGATAATAAGAGCGATACCTTTACCTCCAATCTCATTAAAAAAGGGACCAGTACCTATTTGCCCACCAAATAAAAAAGTAAAAGATTTCTTTAATAAAATTGGAACAACTGTTGAAATTAAGAATGAAAAATCATCAATAAATTTTTGGGCGACATCTGGAATGATGGCACCATTTTATGAATTATTAAGAGTGATGACTGACTGGTTAGTAAAAAGAGGAATTAAAAGAAACAACGCGCAAAAATATATTACATCTTTATTTTTAGCTTTATCAGAAGATGCAGTTGCAAATTCAAAAAAAGATTTAAAATATTTGGTAAAAGAATCTCAAACACCTAAAGGTTTAAATGAGCAAGGAGTTAGAGACCTAACTAAATCGGGCTTCTATAAAAAAATAGAGAAAACACTTAACGGCATTCATAAAAGATTAAATAAGTAATATTTTATGAACGAAAATATTTTACAAATTGAAAACTTGTCTAAATATTTTGGAGGATTGGCTGCTGTATCAAATTGTTCGTTAAAAATTAAAAAAGGATCAATCACTGGTATAATAGGTCCTAATGGATCTGGTAAAACTACCTTGTTTAATCTGATTGCGGGAAATTTAAAATCTTCTAGTGGAAAGGTGTTATTTAACGATGAAGATATAACTGATGTTCCTTCATATGAGCTCTTTTCAAAAGGAATTTTAAGAACATTCCAAATAGCGCATGAATTTACTAATCTTTCAGTGCTTGAAAACTTGATGATGGTTCCAGCAAATCAATCTGGTGAAAAATTAATGACTGCTTTATTGAAATCAAGTCTAGTTAGAACCGAAGAACTTGTTATTAAGCAAAAAGCACAGGATGTAGTAGATTTTTTAAACCTTAAACATCTATCAAATGAATTGGCAGGTAATTTATCGGGTGGGCAAAAAAAACTATTAGAACTTGGAAGAACTATGATGGTTGATGCAAAACTTGTTTTATTGGATGAAGTGGGCGCTGGTGTTAACAGAACATTACTTAAAGACTTAGGAACGGCAATACTTAAGCTAAATAAAGAACAGGGTTATACGTTTTGTATGATTGAACATGATATGGAATTTATAAGCAGATTGTGTGATCCAGTCATTGTGATGGCAGAAGGTTCTGTTCTATTTGAAGGTACAGCTGAAGAAGTAAAAAAAGATGAAAAAGTTATTGAAAGTTATTTAGGTAGAGGATCAAAATTAAAGGATAAAAACTAATGGCTTTTTTTGAAGGTATAAAAATGACCGGTGGGTATGGTAATGGCCCTGATATCATTAATTCTTGTTCTGTTAATGTAAATAGAGGAGAAATAGTTTCAATTCTTGGACCTAATGGAGCTGGTAAATCCACAGCAATGAAAGCATTGCTTGGACTTTTAAATTTAAAATCTGGTTCCGTTATAATTGATGGCAAAGATATTTCAAAACTTTCACCACAAGATAGAGTTAGAGAAGGCATTTCCTTTGTGCCACAAACAAAAAATGTTTTTTTAGGAATGAGTGTTGAAGAAAATTTAGAGATGGGAGCCTACTTAAGAAATGATGATTTTAAAAATATTATTGAAGAAATCTATGAACTTTTTCCAATCCTAAGAGAAAAAAGAAATCAATTAGTTGGAGAGTTATCGGGAGGACAAAGACAGCAAGTAGCTCTTGGTAGAGCATTAATGATTAGGCCATCTGTTTTAATGTTAGACGAACCTACTGCTGGGGTGTCCCCAATTGTTATGGATGAATTATTTGATCATATTATAAAAGTAAAAAGAACTAATGTTGCAATTTTAATGGTTGAACAAAATGCCAAACAAGCACTTAATATTTCTGATCGAGGATATGTTTTGGTTACTGGTGAAAATAAATATTCAGGAACAGGAAAAGAATTATTAAATGATCCAAGAGTAAGAAGCTCTTTTTTAGGAGGATAGTATGGATTTTTTAAATGCAATAATATTATTATTAAACTACATTTTTGTACCAGCTCTTACTTATGGCTCACAATTAGCGCTAGGTGCAATATTTGTAACTTTAATTTATGGAATTTTAAGATTTGCTAATTTTGCAACAGGAGACATGATGGCTTTTGGAACAATGGTCACCATATTGTTTACTTGGTATTTCCAATCGCTGGGAATTTCCTTGGGTGTTCTACCAACAGCTTTACTTGCTATACCTTTTGCGATAATTTTTACAATTGGTTACATGCTTTTAGTAGATAAATTTGTATTTAGGTATTATAGAACGAATAAAAGTCCTCCAGTTCAACTTGCTATGGTTAGTATTGGTGTAATGTTTGTAACACAAGCAATTGTTAGAATAATAATTGGTCCATCAGATCAAAGGTTTTTTGATGGAGAAAAATTTATTATTAAAGCAGGTGAGTTTAAAGAAATGACAGGACTTAATGAAGGTTTAGCAATTAAATCAAGTCAAGTATTAACAATATTTGTAACAATAGTATTAGTTTCGATTTTATTTTGGTTTTTAAACAAAACTAAAACTGGAAAAAGTATGCGTGCTTATTCGGATAATGAGGATTTAGCTTTATTATCAGGAATTGACCCTAAAAGAGTAGTTATGATTACTTGGATTATTGCAGGTATTTTAGCGACAATTGGTGGAGCTTTATACGGATTAGACAAAAGTTTTAAGCCATTTACCTACTTTAATAACATGCTACCAATTTTTGCTGCCGCAATTGTCGGAGGTATTGGAAACCCTTTTGGAGCATTTTTAGGTGGATATGTCATAGCATTTTCAGAAATATTCCTAACTTATGCTTATAAAAAATTCTTTATGTATGTTTTGCCAGCAAGCATGGAGCCTGAAAGTTTAGTTCAATTACTATCAACGGATTATAAATTTGCAGTGTCTTTTTCAATATTAATTATTGTTTTACTTTATAGGCCTAACGGTATTTTTAAAGGGAAGGTATTGTGAGAAATCATTTAAATGTAATTTTAGCCTACGCAGTAATGTTAGGGCTTATTATTTTAGTTGGAATATTCCAATCATGGAATGTTGCTTTATCAATTTTTAATATGTGTTTAATTTCAGCGGTGATGACGATGGGTGCAAATATTCAATGGGGTTATGCTGGTTTAATTAATTTTGGTCTTATGGGTTATGCAGCCCTTGGAGGATTAGCAGCAGTTTTAATTTCAGTAGACCCCGTACAAGAAGCTTGGGTTGCTGGTGGCTTTAATATTCTTATGTCTTTATGGTTAATAGTTGCAATGGTGTTTATTGTTAGATTTGTATTAAAACATTTTGAAAAGTCTAAATTTAGAACATATGGTATTGTTGCAATAATCATTTCAGGCATAATAATAATAAAAATTACCTCTCAATCGAGTATTGAGGCTATTGAAAATGTAAACCCTGCAACAACAGGATTTCTTGGCGGATTAGGACTTCCTATTATGTTTTCATGGGTTGTGGGTGCTTTCTTTGCTGCTGGTCTTGCATTTATAGTTGGTAAAGTTGCATTAGGTTTACGAGCAGACTACTTGGCCATTGCAACATTACTAATATCAGAAATAGTTATAGCAATTATTAAACACGAAGACTGGTTAACTAGAGGTGTTAAAAACGTAATTGGGTTGAAGAGACCCGCACCATATGAAGTCGAACTACAAACTAAAGAATGGTTTATTAACTTAGTTGCTAAATTTAATTCAAGTAAGCTCGACTTAATTTCAAGTATAACGGATAAACAAGCAGCACTTAATCAACTAGTAATTGAAGGTTCATCTGTATTTGTTAAACTTTGTTATTCAGGTTTATTTTTAATTGTTGTTATTATTTTATTAATTTTTACTCAAAAAGCACTTTACTCTCCATGGGGTAGAATGATGAGAGCTATAAGAGATAATGAAGAAGCTGCAAATGCTATGGGTAAAAATGTTGTTAAACAGCATCTACTAATTTTTATTTTAGGTTCAGCAATAGTAGGATTGGCTGGGGCCATGCTGGTTACACAAGATGGATTATTTACACCAGGCAGTTATCAGCCAATGAGATACACGTTTTTAATTTGGGTAATGGTTATAGTTGGTGGAAGTGGTAATAATTTTGGGGCAATTCTAGGTGGTTTTGTGGTTTGGTTTCTATGGATTGAGGCTGCACCAATTGCTTTATTTTTGATTAATATATTCACATTCGGATTAACTGATACCCACGTGTTAAAGCTTCATTTAATTGAAAGCGTTCCATATTTTAGATATTTGATGATGGGTATGGGACTTCTATTAATAATGAGGTATCGTCCCAAAGGTATACTTCCCGAAAAAATAGAAATAAAATAAACCCTATTATGAAATATATTTTAATAGGCATGATGTTAGGTTTTGTTCTTTATTTAGGGGACAAGTACGTTTTTTAATGAACAAAAATTTATGGCTTCTAATTTTAAGTCAGATCTTTGCTTTTACAGCGGCCCCTGTAACTGTTTTCTTAAGTGGAATAATTGGTTCAAAATTTAGTCCAATAAAATCTTTAGCCACTTTGCCAATGGCGTTATCAATTTTAGGAATAGCAATTTTTGCAATTTTTGCAGCAAGAGTTATGAGTATAATTGGTCGTAGAGCTGGCTTTATGTTTGCATCAGTTGGAAGTTCATTATCATCAATACTTGCAGCATATTCAATAATTAGCGAAAGTTTTATTTTATTTAATTTTTCATGTTTCTTACTTGGAGCCGGAGTTGCTTTCAGTCATCAGTATCGTTTTGCCGCTGTTGAAACTGTAGAAAAAGATAGAGCACCAAAAGCGATATCAATAATTTTATTAGCTGGAATAGGATCGGCTTTTATTGGGCCAAATGCAGCCAATCTTTCAAAAGAAATTATTGCTGAACATTTATACGCTGGATCATATATTGTGCTTGCTGCTTTAACCCTTACATCAACAATTTTTTTATTATTTTATAAAGATGGACATAAACCAAATAACGTTAATAAAAAAACTTCACGGAGTTATTTAGAGTTAATTTCCCAACCAAGGTTTTTACAAGCTTTAATTGCTTCTGCATTTGCTTATGCAGTAATGGCGTTTTTAATGACAGCAACACCAATAAGTATGCATGTGATGGAAAAAATAAGTTTAACTAATACAGGATTTGTAATCCAATTGCATATTGCAGCTATGTTTTTACCATCATTAGTCACAGGTAATTTGATAAAAAAATTTGGTCATAGTAAGATAATGCATGCTGGTGTTTTATTATTTTCAATAACAATTTTAACCAGTTTCTTCGAACAAAATTTTGTTAGTTATTTGATTGCTTTAATATTTTTAGGATTTGGTTGGAATTTCTTATTTATATCCGGAACGAGCCTATTGGTTATATCATACAAGGAAGAAGAAAAGTTTAAGGCACAAGGTTTTAATGATTTAATTGTTTATTCTACACAAGCGATAGCAAGTTTATCTGCAGGAGTTTTTTTAACCTTAACAAGTTGGAAAACGATGAATTTAGTTTGTATAATTTTTTTAGTGTTGATCATTTTATCAACATTAAGAGCGGATTTTAGAGAAAAAAAATAAGATGGATTTTTTATCTTTTTTACAACTTAGTGTAATTGAAATATCTTTTATAATTTTTATAGTATTTATTGCGTCAATAATAAGAGGGTTTAATGGATTTGGATTTTCTGCAATATGCGTTTCTGGTTTTTCTTTTATACTGCCTGCAATAGAAATAGTCCCAGTTATTCTTGCTCTAGAGGTAATAATTAGTATTTTTATGGTTCCATATATTTGGAGCAAAATTGACTGGAGATTTGTTTTTAAACTACAGATAGGAATAATTGTTGGCTCTCCTATTGGGCTTTATTTATTAAAGCATTTAAACCCAGGAACAACACACCTGTCAGTTTGTTTACTAATAATATTTTTTTCAATTTTATTGATGAAAGGGTATTCAAATCAAAAAATTAATAATAATTATGGAAAATTTTTTACAGGAATAGTTTCTGGAACATTAAATGGTCTTACAACATTGGGTGGAATGCCTGTTGCACTTTTTTTATTAACTACCAATATTCAGCCTGCAATAATTAGAGGCTCATTAGCAGCATTATTTTTTTTAACAGATATTTATGCATTTACTCTAAGCTTTTTTGTTGGCATTGTTGATATGACAACTATTTATAGGGTTATCCCATTAATTATTATTTTACCATTAGGAGTTTTTATAGGGAATAAGTTTTTTGTTAAAAGTAAGGAAGCAACTTATAGAAAAGTAGTTTTTTATTTTCTTATAATTATTTCAATATTTGGTATTTTTAGAATCATAACGAATATTTAAGAATAAAAAAAACCCCAGCAATTTTCACTGCTGGGGTTTTAAAATTAAGATATTAATTATCTTTGTTTTTTATTTTTAAATTTTCCACCTTTGATTTCTTTTTCTAAGAAAGAACCTTCAGCTTCACCAACATTAGTAAAAGTAACTCCAGTTGCTCCTTCGTAGTCAACTTTTTTACCCTGTGCTAATAAATCCAAACCTTTTTTAATTTCACCTGGGTAAATTTTAGTTCCAGGTGCATTAGCAACATCCATTATATTTTTAGCAATAGAGGCTCTATCTGCAGATCCGCCTGCTTGCATTGCAAGAACGATCAATGCCGCTGCATCATAAGATTCACCAGTGTATGGTCCTGAAGAATCAATTCCTGCTGCTTTAGCAACATTTTCAAATGTACCTGCTGTTTTTTTATCCATTGAACCAGGCATTGAACCAAAAGATTTATTTAAATCTTTACCAAAAGTGTCAGTTAACGAATCGCCAATCATACCATCTGATAAAATAAATTTATCAAATGCGCCAGAGTCTAAAGAACCTTGTATAATTCCTTTTCCACCTTGGTCTAGATAACCAATTACAGCTACGGCATCACCACCAGCTGCAGCTAAAGTTGCTACTTCAGATGAATAATCCGCTTTTCCATCTTCATGAGCTAATACAGCTGTTACTTTAATACCATGAGCTTTTACTGCTGCTTCATAAACATCAGCCAAACCTTTTCCATAGTCATTATTTGTGTAAGTAATAGCAACACTTTTAACTTTTCTGTCTTTTGTAATGTCAGCTAAAATTTGTCCACCCCTAGCATCAGATGGAGCTGTTCTAAAAAAGAACCCTTTATCATCTAAGGCTGTAAGTCCTGGGGATGTTGCCGATGGTGAAATCATCACTACACCATTTGGTACAGCAACGTTTGATGCAATAGCACCAGTTACACCTGAACAGTCAGCACCCATGATAGCCGCTACACCCTGTGAAATAACACCTTCAGCTGCTGCTGTTGCTGCTGCTGAGTCAACACAAGTTGAGTCTGCTCTTACTACTGAAATAGTTTCTCCACCTAATAGTGAACCTGAATCAGAAGCTTCTTTAAAAGCAAGTTCTGCAGATGCAGCCATAGCTGGTGTTAGAGATTCAATAGGACCAGTAAATCCTAAAATAATTCCCATTTTAACTTCTGCGAATGTATTCGTTGTAAAAGTTGAAACGAATATAAATGCAGCAATAAATAGTTTTTTCATTATTTTCCTCTTTAATTGTTAACGATTTATAAAAATCAAATTAAAGACTATTTCAATAAATTTTCAATAGGAGATTTATTTAATTTTTTGAAGCTTATATACAGAAAGAATAACAATTGATCCTCCAATTGCACTAAGAAGAGTAGGGATTTCGCCAAAAATAAAGAATGTTAGAACTAAGCCAAATATTGGAAATAAAGAATAGAAAGGCATAACCTTATTAACTGAATAAAATTTATACAAATAAAACATAGAAGTGTGAGCAACAACAGAAACCATTATACCATTGTGAAGTAATAGGAGCCAAGTATAAAAATTAATATCTCTTAATTGATTAACAGTATTGCCCTCGAAGATAATTGAAAAAAGCAACAGAGTTATAAAACCAGTAAAGCCCATTATGGCGTTAGTTAACTTCACATCTATATCTTTAATATACCGAGAAAATACATTTGCAATACCATAAAAAAAAGCTGAGACAGCGCAAAGTAGAATTGCAAAAATTTCACTTTTTAAATTAGGATCATATCCAATAAGAAAAATTCCAAAAAAGGAAATAAATATTAATAGCCACATTTTAGGAGTTACTTTTTCACCTAAGAATATTGAGCTAGCAAGTACAGCAAAAGGAATTGCAAGTTGAGCTCCAATAATTATAGGCGCAACCATAGTTGCTTTTTGTAGAGATAAATTTAAAAAAATAAAAACACCAAAACCCATAGATAGAGAGAAGCCAGCTAAAGGTAATCGATATTTCTTACTTGGAGTTTTGAATTTGCAAAAGGGAGCCAAGCAAACAAAAAGTATAAACATCCTGAGAGATGCAGCTAACATTGGGGATAATGATGTATTTAATGCAAGCTTATTAATTGGATAAGAACTTCCAAAAAGAAGCATAATAAATAAAACTAAAATATAATGTCTAAGTGTCAATTATTAACCCATTGTGAATGGATCTGTCATCGGTTTATCCGAAGAATTGAACCATGTGGTTTTTATTCTTGTATATTCTTTAATTGATTCAATACCTGCTTCTTTGCCATAGCCACTATCTTTAATTCCTCCAAATGGAGCCATGGGTGATATTAATCTATAAGTATTTACAAAAACTATTCCAGCTCTGATTGCTTTAGAAACCCTCATGCCTCTACCAAAATTTGATGTGTAAACGCCAGAAGATAAACCATACTTATTATCATTCATTTTATTAATTACCTCTTCTTCAGTATCAAATTTCATTACAGATAAAACAGGACCAAATAATTCATTTTCTGCAGTAGGTAAGTTGTGATTTGGGCATTCAATTATTGTTGCTGGAAAATAATAACCTTTATTTGATATATTGGATCTTTTACCACCACATCTGATTTTTCCACCTTGTTCAATAGTGGCTTTAATATTTTTTTCTATATTGTCTAATTGTTTAAAACTATTTAAAGGACCCATTTGAGTGTCCTTATCCATTGGGGCACCTAATTTAATTTTTTCTGCTTTGGTAACTAATTTATCTAAGAATTCGTCATAGATATTTGATTGAATATAAAGTCTTGAACCAGCTATGCAGCTTTGGCCACTTGCACCAAAAATACCAGCAGTAATTCCATTTAGAGCATTTTCTTGTTCTGCATCATTAAATACAACAACAGGACTTTTTCCACCAAGTTCTAAGCTTACTTGAGATAAATTTTCTGCAGAATTTTTGACAATATGTTTTGCTGTTTCTGGCCCACCAGTAAAAGCTATTCTTTCAACAAGGTTGTGTGTAGTTAAAGCTTTACCACAGGGCTCACCTAAACCAGTAATTACATTCACAACTCCTTTAGGTATTCCTGATTTTTCTACTAATTTAGCAAATTCTAATAAAGTTACAGGTGCAAGTTCTGATGCTTTTATCACAACTGTATTTCCCATCGCTAATGCTGGTGCAAGTTTTACAGCAGTTAATAGCATTTGTGAATTCCAAGGAATGATTGCAGCAACTACACCAATAGGTATTCTAGTAGTTGTTACTTGCATATCAGGCTTATCTATTGGTACAACTGTTCCTTCTACTTTATCAGCAAGTCCTGCAAAATAATCATAGTACTCTGCGATATAATTTGCTTGTGTTTTAGTTTCTCTAAAAAGTTTTCCTGTGTCAATAGTTTCTATTGTGCCAAGATGTTCTGCGTTTTCTCTTAATTGATTAGCAAGTAATCTTAGATATTTTGCTCTATCACGAGGGTGTAATATTGCCCATGAATTTTCAAAAGCATTTTGTGCGGCTTGAACTGCTTTATCAACATCTTTTTCATTTGCTTCAGGAACGGTTGCCCAAACTTCATTATTTTCTGGGTTTAGTGTCTCAATTATTTTTCCAGATTCTGACTCTACCCACTCGCCATTTATGTACATCTTAAAATGTTGAATTTTTGTCATTTAATTATTGATAATTTTTTAAGATTAATATTAACATCATCTGCGCACTCTATACTACAAAGATGTTTACCATTATTTATCTCAACAAAATTAGAATTTATTAAGTCATTAGATAAAGATTTTGACATAGCAACCGTTGAACCTGAGTCATTGGATCCGGTCATAATAAGTGTTTTTGTTCTGATTTTTTTTATCTTTTCAATATCGTCTATATGATTGGCGAAAAGATTGTATGCTTTTAAAAAGTTATAATGGTCTTCAGGTTCTTTATTTAAAATTGTCATAAATTGATTATAAATATCAGGATATTTATTTAGATAATCATCACTAAACCATCTTTTTAAAGCTTGTTTTGAAATTGGTTTGTTTAATTTAGCCTGATTAAATCTATCTAAAACTTTTAATCTTTCTTCTTCATTTCTTTTATAGGTAGTGCCTATTAGTGTCAGGGAGTTTAATTTTTCTTGATGAGTAGATGCAAAATCTAATGCAATTAAAGAACCCAAGGAAAATCCAACAAGGTTTATTTTCTGTATTTCTAAAAAATTTAACAAAGACAAGAGTTGATTTGAAAAATTATTTAAAGTTACGGTATCTTTATTGTAAGGAGTTTTACCGTGACCTAACAAATCATAAGATAATGTTGAGTGATCTTTTAAAAAATTAATTTGAGGCTCCCACATATTAAGATTGAGGCCAACTCCGTGAATAAATACTATTGGGACTGTGTTATTATCATTAAATGAATAATAATTTTGGTTTGGATCAAAACCTTGAGACATTAGTTTATTTAGGATCTAGTCCCATTTCTTTCATGTCTTGATAACGGTCACCAGTTCTAGCATGAGCTCTACCACTAGAAGCTCCACCAATTGCAATAACTATCTCATCATCAAATGGGGAATCATGAATAGTAAATTCATGAGTTAAATAGTAAGGTCTTAAACCAGAATCTGTTTTATGCATCATGGGAATAGAAATTTTTGATCCAGCAGGGCCTCTTGTATTAGTAAAACTTAAATAAGAAGTACCACCCACAGCATCTCTAAACTTATTACCAAATCTTAATGTATGAATAAACGCTGAAGCATGTTCAATTTCGCCACTCAGTCCAACTGTGCCTGCTTTACCGTAAGCTAAAATTTTTTCAGGTGAGCCAATTTCTTTTATTAATTCTGGAACTAAAATATCTCCTAGTTTAGGAGCTAAGTCTAAAATGATCGGTTTAAGATCTTCAACAAAACCTTTGCCACTCCAAGGGTTTTTAAAAACCGCAGCAACAGAAACAAGCAATACGGGCTCCTTAGCTTCTTTACCACCTTCTATAAAAGTTTTGTCTACAAATTTTGCAAATTTTCTAAGTTCAAGTTTCATTAGCTAGCTTTTTCAATGTTCGAATTATCAAAATTTATTTTTGGAATAACCTCATCATTAAACAATTTAATGCTTCTCATGCAAGCCTTATGATCAATGCCTGGAAAATTAGACCAAACCTGTAAGTTTTGAAGATTTAATTCTGATTTTAACTCATTAATTTTATTAACCACATACTCAGGAGTTCCAAACAATAAATTTCTTTTATGAAGAAAATCATAGTTAAGCAAATCTAGTTTGTGTTTTGTTTCGGGTAATTCTTCACCAGGATCCATGTGATTTCCCAGTCCTCTCCAGTGACATACCCACTTCATATAATTTACAATATGTTGACCGGCAAGTTTTTCCGCTTCCTCCATAGTTTCTGCTACAAACATGTCTCTAACTAAAGATACACCCTCTCCTAATGGGACATCTCTATTTTCTGCTTTAGATTTTGCATCTCTATAAATTTCAAATCTAGTTTTTAAAGCTTTCACTGTTGGAATCCACATTATGGTATTTAATCCATTTTGTGCGGCCCATTCAATTGATCTTGCTCCATCAACCACTTGCCATATTGGTGGATGAGGTTGTTGTTTAGGTTTTGGTACAACGCTAATTTTTTTTATTTCATTTGTTTTTGTATCGAGAAAATCTTCACTCGGAGGACTCATGTCATGTTGCCAAGTAAAATTTGGAGTAGGGTAAGTATAAAATTCACCCTTATGACTAAAAAATTTTTCAGTCCAGGCTTTTTTCATTATAGTTAAAGTTTCTTCAAACAGCCTAAAGTTTTTAGCCTGATCTTTTAAGTCAGCTTCTTTATTCATGTTTATTGCTTCTCTTCCGTATATTCCTCTTCCTATACCAACTTCAACCCTTCCATTTGAGAGTTGATCTAATAAAGCAATATCCTCTGCTAGACGTACTGGATTATGAAAAGTTATTACGTTGCAAGCCTGTCCAATTCTAATTTGTTTTGTTCTTGCTGCCGCATCAACACCCATCATTAATGGATTTGTGCAAGATTCCATTCCTTCGTGATTAAAATGATGTTCAGTGTACCAAATTGAATCCCAATTATTTTGATCACAATATTCAGTTATTTCTTTAGTTTCATTTAGTAATTCATTGTATGGTTTATGATTCCAATTAGTAGTGTTACAAAAGTATCCAAATTTCACTCAAACCTCCCTAAATAATTAAATTTAAAGACGACTGATCCCACTTTCGTATTTTTTAGAAATAACGATGAGTTATGTATCGCTTTTCATAATACTATTTTAACTATAGTCTTGAATCAATATGTATTTAATCAATATATTGTAGATAAATTATGAAATTAAATAAAATAGAACCTAAATATATCAATAAAACCAATCCAAGAGTGGGACTTATAGCGCTGGGTAGTGATTTTAGAATTGAAAAAGATTTTAATAATGTAATTTACGGAAGAGATATTGATCTCTATGTGAACAGGATACATTGTTATAATCCATTAACTAACGAAACATTAGCAAAAATGGCAGACGATATTACAGATGTGGTTAGTGATATTTTGCCAGATCAAAAAATTGATTGTGTGGCATATGGATGTACTTCAGGAACTGTTGCTGCGGGATATGATTTAATAAAGACAAAGGTCAATTTAGCTAAGCCAGAAGCAAAAGTAACAACACCTATAACAGCTGCTGTTAAAGCTTTAGAGGCATTAGGTATAAAAAAAATATCAATTTTTACACCTTATACAAAAACAATAAACGACTTAGTAGTTGGTTATTTTGAAAAAGAAAACATTATTATTAATTCTTTAACCTATTTTGATATTGATTCAGATCTAGATATTGGAAAAATTGATGAAGACTATCTATTTGAAGTTTTATCTAAAATAGATTTAAGTGAAAGTGATGCTTTATTTGTTTCCTGCACTGCTTTACCAGTTTTGTCGATAATTGATAAATTAGAAAAAAGATTAAACAAAGTGGTTTTATCAAGTAATCAAACCTTGATTTGGGATAGTCTTAATTCAATTGGTTATAAAAATAATATTGAAGGTTTTGGAAAATTGTTTAACATTAAGTAAATGAATTTCACAAAAGAAGAATACAAAAATAGATTAAAGAAAGTTCAAAAATCGATGCAAGATAAAGGTATTGATGTGTTGATTTCTCAAGATCCATCGAACATGAATTATCTTACAGGTTATGACGCTTGGTCTTTTTACTATGCTCAATGCGTAATAGTGCATATTAATGCAGATGAGCCGTTATGCTTTGTTAGAGATCAAGACGCTGGTGGAGCCTATATAAAAACATATTTAAAAAATGAAAATATAATTAAATATGGAGAAAAATATATTCATAACTGGCCATTACACCCTTATGATTATTTAGTTGAGATCTTGAAAAATAATAAATGGGACAATCTTTCAATAGGACTTGAAATGGATAGTCACTATTTTACAGCATACTGTTATGAGAAAATTAAAAATGGTTTACCTAATGCAAAAATAAAAGATTGTGAAAGATTAGTAAACTGGGTGAGGGTAGTTAAATCTAATGCTGAAATTGAACTTATGAAATCGGCAGCACTTATTTCACAAAAAGGAATGCAAACGGCAATTGATGTAATAAATCCCGGTGTAAGGCAGTGTGATGCAGTGGGAGAAATTCAAAAAGCTTTATTTTATGGAACCCCTGAGTTTGGTGGAGAATATTCTAGTATTGCAACTTTGTTACCAACAGGCAAGGGGACTTCCGCATCTCATTTAACAGCAACCCAAGATAAGTTTGTTGAGGGTGAGGCTACAATAATTGAGCTTTCAGGTGTATACCAAAGATACCATTGTCCAATGGCTAGAACAGTTTTACTTGGAAAGCCTGACCAAATAAAAATCGACACTATGAATAAAACAAATGAAGCATTGCAGGCTGGTATTGATGCTGCAAAACCAGGCAAAACAGCAGATGACGTGGCACAGGCATTTTGGAAGATATTAGATAAGTATGGAATAGAAAAAACATCTAGAACTGGATATTCAATAGGTATTGGCTACCCACCTGATTGGGGTGAACATACTTTAAATATTTCTAAGGGAGATATGACTGTTTTAGAACCCAATGTAACATTCCACATGATTGCTGTTATGCAATTTGGAGATTGGGGAGTGGAAGCCTCTGAAGCAATAAGGATTACAGACGAAGGATGTGAATTATTTTGCAACTTTTCAAAAGATTTGCACATTAAATAATTCAAAAAAAAAGTGCTTGATAAATAAGCTAACAAATGTTTTAAATTCTCTAAAAAAAATATGTCTAAAAATAATGAGTTTGTAAAATTTGATAATGTAGACAAGAGCTATGATGGAAAAACCTTAGTAGTCAAAGGTCTAAATTTAGATATTGAAGAGGGTGAGTTTGTAACAATGTTAGGACCTTCTGGTTCTGGTAAAACAACTTGTTTAATGATGTTGGCTGGATTTGAAACTGCAACTAATGGAGAAATTTATTTAGATAACAAAATTATTTCAAACATTCCACCTCACAAAAGAGGTATTGGAATGGTGTTCCAAAATTATGCTTTATTTCCACATATGACAGTTTATGAAAATTTAGCATTTCCATTAAGAGTTAGAAAAATTCCAAAAGATGAGGCTGATAAAAAAATTGATAAAGCTTTGTCAATGGTGTCTCTGCAGGGTTTTGAAACGAGAATGCCTATGCAATTATCTGGAGGACAACAACAACGGGTAGCAGTAGCAAGATCATTAGTTTTTGACCCTCAATTAGTATTAATGGATGAACCCTTAGGAGCCCTTGATAAAAATTTAAGAGAAAGTATGCAGTATGAAATTAAACATATTCATGAAAGTATTGGTGTAACAGTTGTCTATGTAACACATGACCAAACTGAGGCTTTAACAATGTCAAACCGTATAGCAGTATTTAACGATGGTAAAGTTCAGCAGCTTTCAAGTCCTGATAAACTATATGAAGAACCAGAGAATTCTTTTGTGGCTGGGTTCATTGGAGAGAATAACATCTTTAATGGAACAGTTAGTGATATTTCTGGTGATACTTGCAAAGTTAAATTAAAAAATGGCACTGAAGTTTTATCAAACCCAATCTCTGTAAAAGCAAAAGGTGATAAAACAACCATTTCCTTAAGGCCAGAAAGAGCTTTAATTAATCCAGAAAATAAAATGGATAATAATCATCAGGGAAAAATTGAAGAAGTTATTTATCACGGTGATCATACAAGAGTAAGAATTAATGTATTAGGAAATGATCAATTTATTTTAAAAGTTCCAAACAGCACTTCAAATCTAAATATAAAATTGGGAAACCAAATTAATATTGGATGGAATACTAAAGACTGTAGAGCTCTAGATCCAAAATAAAAAATATAAACTTCTACAAAAATAAAGGAAAATTAGCAAAAATCAGCTGTTGACTAAACTTATGTATCTTGTTTTAGTATCATTTTAATAAAAACGTTTAAACGAAGGATAAAAATGAAAAAAATAAGCAAACTATTACTAGCTATTTCTTTTGTACTTTCTGTTACTTCATCAGCATTTGCAGTTACTGTAGTGTCTTGGGGTGGAGCTTATACAAACAGTCAAAAGCTAGGTTATGGTGATCCAGCAGCCAAGAAACTAGGCTTTCCAATTAATTGGGTAGACTATTCTGGTGGATTATCTGAAATTAAAGCACAAAAAGAAGCTGGTGCAATTACATGGGACATCATTGATGTTTATGCAATGGACACTATTAATGGATGTGACGAAGGTCTATTCGTTGAATTCGATTTCGATAAAGATTTCGGACCAGGTTCAGATGGCGTTAAAGCAAGTGATGATTTCTTTACAGGTGGTAAAAACCCTCTAACGGATTTTCCAGGTGGAATGCCAAGTAAATGTGCTGTAGGAAATATTTTATATTCATGGGTTTACGCTTATAATCACGACACGATTGGAAGCAAGAAACCAAAAAAAGTAGAAGATTTCTTTGACACAAAAAAATTCCCTGGAAAAAGAGGAATTTATAACAGTCCACTTGCTTTTCTAGAAGTTGCTTTAGCAGCTGATGGAATTAAACCAGGTAAAGGTGGTGCTAATATTTATAAAGCTCTAAGAACTGAAGAAGGTGTAACAAGAGCAATGAATAAAATTAAAGCACTATGTGAAGATCCTAATGGCGGATGTGTATTCTGGTCAGCAGGAGCAAAACCACCTGAGTTATTAATGTCAGGTGAAGTTGTAATGGCTACTGGTTGGAATGGCAGATTCTTTGGCGCGATAATGGACGGAGCTCCTCTTACACAAGTGTGGGATGGTCAAGGACTTGATTATCAGTACATGGTTCAAGTTAAAGATGGACCTAATGATGCCAATGGTCAAGCTATGAAAGCTCTTAAAGAGATGATGAGTACTGAAGGTTTAGCAGGATCTGCGAAACACATTGCTTACGCACCTTTTAGAAAGTCTTCTTTAGCAGTTATCGAAAAAGGTGAGCCTTGGTTCAAAGATGGTAAAACAAATATGTTACCTGAAATGCCATCATCTAAAGAGAATACTAAAAACTACTTCTTAGTTGATGCAGTTTATTGGGCCGACAATAGTACAGAGCTTGGTGAAAAGTATGAAGCTATGAAAGCAGGACTTAATAAATAGTTTTAACTTTTAAACTATAAAATATATGTGGGCGGTTATCTAATAACCGCCCTTTTTTTATGAATACAGAAGCAAAACAGATTTTAACTACAGACGGTATACCGTTAGAAATAAGCTTAAAAAAAGCTGAAAGAATAAATAAGATTAAAGCTTTTTTACTTGTAGCCCCATTATTATTATTTTTACTTATTACTTACATCTTTCCAATTGGTGAGATGCTTACAAGAAGTGTGGATGATAAAATGATTACAAACATGCTTCCCAAAACATTTAAGGCAATGAAAAATTGGGATGAACAAGAATTACCTTCAGAAGAAGTATTTGCAAGTTTTTTAGCTGATTACAGGATTTTAATAGAAGCAAAAACTCAAGGAAAACTTGCTCAAAGATTGAATAAAGAAAAAAATGGATTTAATTCAATTCTTAAAATATTAATAAGAAAAATGAAAAATTTTGAAGAAGGCAACACTAAAGAACAGATAATAGCTGTTCATAAAAGATTTGGTGATGTTTCATATTGGCGAGCAATTAAAAGAACAGCCCCTCCTTACTCTATAGGAAAATATTTAAAAGCAGTAGACATGGTTATTGATGAAAACGGAGATATAGTTAAAGTTGAAGAAGGCAGAAGGATATATACACAGCTTTGGCTAAGAACATTAGAAGTAGCTTTTTTTGTTACGCTTTTTTGCTTTTAATGGGGTATCCAATTGCACATTTATTAGCCACCATACCAATGAAATATAGTAATTTATTAATGATTTGTGTCCTTTTACCGTTCTGGACTTCTTTACTTGTGAGAACTGCTAGTTGGATGATTTTATTACAGCAACAAGGATTGGTTAATGATTTTTTTGTAATGATAGGTTTGGTCGCTGACGATAATAGGCCTGAAATGATGTACAATAAAATTGGTACTTATGTTGCAATGTCACAAATTTTATTACCTTTTATGGTTCTTCCGCTTTATAGTGTCATGAAAACAGTTTCTCCAAGCCTAATGAGAGCTGGAAAATCTCTTGGTGGAACACCATTTGTGTCCTTTTGGAAAATCTATTTTCCATTAACAATCTCTGGTATTGGTGCTGGATCTTTATTAGTTTTTATTTTAGCTGTAGGTTATTACATTACGCCAGAATTAGTAGGTGGAGCCTCTGGAAAACTCATTAGTAATTCAATAGCATATCATATGAAGCAAACTTTAGATTGGAGTTTTGCATCTGCAATGGGATTAATGTTACTAGTTGGGGTTATGGCAATCTATTGGATTTATAACAAGCTTGTTGGAATTGATAATATTAAATTAGGATAATTATGGCATTACCAAGTTATACAGAAACAAGATATAGAATTTGGCATTATATCTATTTAGCTATATGCACATCTGTTTTTATATATTTGGTTGCTCCTTTATTTGTAATATTCCCTCTATCTTTTAGTGCAGATGAGTTTTTAATTTTTTCAGAGGGTATGAAAAGACTTGACCCCGATGCTTTTTCTACAAGGTGGTATAAAGATATGGTTTGGGGAACTAAAAACCCATGGGGCTTGGCCGCAAAGAATAGTTTTATAGTAGCAATTTTTGCAACAATAGGTTCTGTTATTTTAGGAACAATTGCTGCTTTAGGGCTAAGTAGTAGGCACATGCCTTATAAAGGAGTTATTATGGCTATACTAATTTCACCAATGATTGTACCCCTAATTATATCGGGTGTAGCAATTTTCTTTTTTATGGCAAAGGTTGGGTTAGCCGCAACACATACAGGAATCATTATAGCTCACATAATATTAGGAACACCTTTTGTGGTGATAACAGTAACGGCAACTTTATCTGGTTTTGATCATAGTGTTACTAGAGCAGCAGCTAGCTTAGGTAGTACCCCGTACAATACCTTTATGAAAATAACTTTACCATTAATCACACCCGGTGTTGTATCTGGAGCTTTATTTGCTTTTGTTACATCATTTGACGAAGTTGTGGTTGTGCTTTTTCTAGCAGGATTAGAAAATACAACTATTCCAATTCAGATGTGGATTGGCTTAAGAGAGCAATTAAGCCCGACTATTTTAGCGGTAGCAACTTGCTTGATTATAATGTCAACTTTGATTCTTGTTACTGCAGAACTTTTAAGAAGAAGATCTGAAAGAATAAGAGGAATTAATAGGTAATTCATTTACTAATTATTTTTTTTTATTATAAGTAATAATTCAACATTTAAATCTTATGGAAATTAAAAAAGTAGTAGTTATTGGCTCAGGAACAATGGGAAGTGGAATTGCCGCACACTTATGTAATGCAAATATTCCAGTAACTTTATTGGATTTAAAAACCGAAATAAGTGAACAAGCTAGAGACAGAATTTACAAATCAAGACCACCTCTTTTATTAGATAAATCAAAAATAAATAACATTAAAGTTGGAAATATTGCTGATAACTTTTCTGAAGTAGCGGAAGCAGATTGGGTGGTAGAAGCTGTTGTTGAGAGAATAGATATTAAACATGATATTTATGAAAAAATATTCAAAGCTAGAAAAAAGGGTGCAATAGTTTCGTCAAATACATCATCAATTCCCATCAAAATCTTATCCCAATATTTATCAGAAGAAGAAAAAAAAGATTTTTGCATCACTCACTTTTTTAATCCAGTTAGATATATGGGGCTATTGGAAATAGTAAAAAATGAGAATAATGATTTAGATAAAATAAACTCTTTAAAACAATTTTGTGAAATTGAATTAGGCAAAGGTGCAATTGTTTGTAACGATACACCGGGATTTTTAGGAAATAGAATAGGGGTTTTTGCAATGCAAGTTGCAATGACTGAAGCTTTTAAAATGAAACTTAGCATTGAAGAAGCGGATGCAATTTTTGGAAGACCAATGGGCATACCCAAAACAGGTGTATTTGGCCTTTATGATCTAATTGGTATTGATTTAATGGCGGATGTTTTAAAAAGTTTTATTAAAGAATTGCCAGAAAATGATCCTTTTCAAATAATTGCAAAAGAAATTCCTTTAGTAAAAAAATTAATTACAAATGGGTATACAGGCCGAAAAGGTAAAGGAGGCTTTTATAGAGTTAATAAGACTAGTGGCACGAAAGTAATGGAAGCATTAAACCTTGAGACTGGTGAATACTCTCCTAGTAAAAAAATAAATATTACATCTGAAAAAGTTGATCTTAAATCTTTAATCAATAGAGATGATAAGTATGGAAAATATGCATGGTCAGTTATTTCAAAAATTATTAAATATGCTTCATCTTTAGTTCCGAGCATTACTAAAGAGTTTAATGATATAGATGAAGCGATGAGATTAGGCTTTAATTGGACCAAGGGACCCTTTGAAATGCTTGAAGAAATTGGTGTTGCTAATTTTTTTGATAAAGTTGAAGGGTATCAAGATAATATTTTTTTAGAAAACCTTGCAAAAAATAAAAACGAGAAATTTTATGGTCAAAGACAAAAGTATACAGATATTGAAACACTTGGTAAGGTTAAGAAAACCGCCACAAGTATAGATGGCAATAATTCTGCACAGATATATAGATTTAAAGATTATAATGTTGTTGAATTCACAACAAAAGCAAATGCTCTTGATTACGATTCAATGGATGCTTTAAAAAAAGCTACAGACAAACCTCTAATTATTATTAACGAAAGTATGCAATTTTCTGCAGGTGTAAACTTAAGTTATACAATGGATTTTGCTGATAAAAGTGATTTTAAATCTATAGAAAAATTCATTAGGTATTTTCAAGAAACTTGCAAACATCTAAAATATTCAGACCATCCAGTTATTTCAGCGCCATCGGGGCTAACACTTGGGGGAGGATTTGAAGTTATGGTACATAGTAATTTTGTAGCCTCACATACAAATATTGTAGTTGGCTTGGTAGAAACGATAGTTGGATTAATACCAGCTGGAGGAGGATGTAAGGAAATGCTGGCAAGATGGCTTGACACAGATGAAGCTAGAAAAGACCCTCATTATGCCCCCTTAAAAGTATTTGATATTATTGGTTATGGCAGAACTGCAACCTCACCAGTTGAGGCGGAGCCTATGAAATATTTAAAACCCGAAGATAAAAAGATAATGAATAGAAATAGTCTATTAGAAGTTTCAAAAAAAATCTTAGATAACAATAAAGAATTTAAATCTCCATCAGAGACAAAATTTAAACTACCAGGAAAAGAAGCCTTAATAGTAATGAACAAAATTATAGAAAAGCTTTACAATGAAAAAATAATTCATGATCATGGTGTAATTGTTGCAAAAGAATTGGCTCATGTTCTAAGTGGGGGAGATACCACAGTTGATAAAACTTTATCAGAAGATGATTTATTTAAATTAGAATTAGATGCTTTTATGAGACTAATTGAAACAAAAGAAACTCAAGATAGAATTAAACATACTTTAGCAACTGGGAAACCTTTAATTAATTAAGCATCTTAAAGGAATTAATAAAGTCAGGTCTTAATATATATTCTGAGTGTCTTTCATGTTTAATTTTTTTTAACACTTCCAAGCCGTAAAGGACTTTACCAACAGGTGTATATTCACCTTCAAATAATGGTTCATCATGTAGAATTATAAAAAATTGACTGTCCTCCGTATCGTTTTTAAATGTTCTGGCTAATCCAACACTACCCTTAGTGTAATCAAAATTGTTATTTATTTCTGATTTAATTGTTCCTAAACCTGATTTTCCAGTACCAATCTTCCCATAGTCTAAGTTTCCTTTTTTCCCAAATTCTAAGTCTCCTGCTTGAATAAGTTTATTTTCAATTACGCGATGAAAAGCAATATTTTCATAAGCATTTGATCTTATCAAAGTCTCAAACCTTTGAACTGCATTAGGAGAAATATTTGGGTAAAGTTCTATAATTACATTTCCACAAGGTGCATTTAAAATTGCAATATTATTTGGTTTCTTAAAATCAATATTTTTTGGATCAAAATTTTTGACAAATAAACATTTATTTTTAACCACAAAGTATGTACCAAAAGTAGTAATACCTAATAATATTAGAAAAATTAAAATAAATTTTTCTGATGAGGATGCGTCAATTTTTTTTATCATCTAAAAGATAAAAGAATTATCTATTTGTTTTATCTTATTTTCAATATATGAAATTTTATTATTTAAAATTGGGTCTAATTTACGAATTTGATCTATATCGTTTTTTTTTAAAAAAATCATATGTGAATAAACTTCAGCCATATCTTCTGATGCTGTGGACTTAGAGTACTCTGTAAAAAAACCTTCTGTTTTCTCATATTTATATAACTCTATATTTTTTGTGCACGTAGAACATTCAGCATATTTAAATTTAGAATTATTAAATTTAATCCATTCTTCTTCATTAAAAACCTCTTTATGCTGAAGATATATTATATGAAAAACCTCATGATGAATTACTCTTTCAAAGTAATCTTCATTAAATTTAATATCTAGTATTAATGTTTTCATTATATTATCGGGGATGCCTGCAGTATATAATTCTGAGATTGATAAATTTTCACACATCACAATGTATTTAAGGTTAATTTTCTTTAAATAATCATAAGAATATCTATTAAGATTTTTATAAATAATTTTATATTTTATTTCTAAATCTTCCTTACTTGGATTTGAACACACAATATTTTTTTGAGTGCCCAACCTAAAAGGCCTTACTGCATAAAAATACTTAAGTTTATTTTGCGTGTTAATCTCGTAAATCTCTAAGTTAGGTATCTTAATTAAATTATAGATAGTATTTGCCTTCAGGGGTGTAATAAAAAAAATTAGTAGTAAAATAGCTCTTATTAAGTTCATAATTTTTAAAGATTGAAGATATTCCATTCTTGTAGAATGTGGTACATTTTATTTATAAATGAAAAAAGAAAGAAATAAAAATCCAGTTCAACCTGTCAGTGGAACTAAAGTTCCTAGATTTGCTGGACCATCTACTTTTGCAAGATTACCAGAATTAAGAGATGTTGAAAGTTGTGACGTAGCAATTGTTGGAATACCATTTGATGCAGGCACTAGCTATAGACCGGGTGCAAGATTTGGACCCATGAGTATCAGACAGGCATCAAGACATTTAAGAACTAATTATCATCCAAGTTATGATGTTGAACCATTTAAAGTTCAACAAGTAGCTGACGCTGGAGACATTACTTGTAACCCTTTTAATATTAATGAGGCAATTAAACAAATAGAAGAAGGAGCAACAGAACTTCTAAATAAAGTTGGAGGTATTATTAGTTTAGGTGGAGATCATACAATTGCACTTCCACTTCTTAGAGCCATTAATAAAATGAATAATGGACCAGTTGCTTTAGTGCACTTTGATGCACATTTAGATACTTGGGATACTTATTTTGGAGCACCCTATACACACGGGACGCCATTTAGAAGGGCAAGAGAAGAAAATTTGTTTTTAGATGATGCTTCAATGCATGTTGGGATTAGAGGTCCTCTTTATAGTAGGGACGACATTAAAAATGATGAAGAATTTGGGTTCAAAATTATTCATTGTGATGAATTTCAAACTCAAGGAACGGATAAAATTGCAGAAAGAATTCGAAATAGAGTTGGTAATAATCCACTTTATTTATCAATCGACATAGATGTTTTGGACCCAGCATTCGCTCCGGGAACTGGTACACCAGAAATTGCAGGCATGACAACAAGAGAAATGGTTAATGTCTTAAGAGGTTTATCAGGATTGAATTTAATTTCAGCAGATGTAGTGGAAGTTTCACCAGCATACGATCATGCTGAAGTTACATCGTTAGCTGCAGCAACAATTGCTTATGAATTAACTAATTTATTTGCAAAAGTTAAAAGATAATATATTTTTTTAAAATGTTAGATAAGAAAAATTTTTATATCAACGGTGCTTGGGTTTCCCCAAAACAACCAAATGATTTTAAGGTAATTGATCCTTCAACAGAAGAGGAATGTGCGGTCATATCTTTAGCGGGCATTGAAGATGTAAATGATGCAGTAAGTGCTGCAACTAAAGCTTTTGAAACTTGGGCATTTTCTTCTAAAGAAGAAAGAATAAAATATTTAGAAGACCTATATGATGTTTATAAAAAAAGATGGTCTGATATGGCTGAAGCAATCTCTCTTGAAATGGGTGCTCCTATTGATTTTTCAACACAGTTACAAGCAGGCACTGGAGCAAGTCATATAAAATCTTATATAAAAGTTCTAAAAGAATATACGTTTGAAGCAAAATTGGGTGAGCATGCTCTTAATAATAATATTTTGCATGAGCCAAAAGGAGTTTGTGCGTTAATAACACCTTGGAATTGGCCAATGAATCAGGTTTGTTTAAAAGTAATTCCAGCTATTGCTGCAGGTTGCACAATGGTTCTTAAGCCTTCTGAAATAGCACCGTTATCTTCTATAATTCTAGCTGAAATGATTGATGAGATTAAATTACCAAAAGGTGTGTTTAATTTAGTGAATGGAGATGGTGCCGTTGCTGGTAACACATTAACAAGTCACCCCGATATAAATATGATTTCATTTACAGGGTCAACAAGAGCGGGTGCTTTAATTTCTCAAAATGCAGCAAGTGATTTTAAGAGAGTTAGTCTTGAACTTGGTGGAAAAGGAGCAAACATTATATTTAAAGATGCAGACCCTGAAGCCGTTGAAAGAGGTGCCTTAAGATGTTTTAGAAATACAGGACAATCTTGTAATGCCCCAACTAGAATGTTAGTTGAAAAATCAATGTATAACGAAGCCGTAGAGCGAGTAAAAAATTTTGCAAATTCAATGAAGGTTGATGTTGCAACAAAAGCAGGGGATCATATTGGGCCGGTAGTTTCAAAAACTCAGTTTGATAAAATTCAAACATTAATCCAAGTTGGAATAGATGAGGGTGCTAAATTAGTTGCTGGCGGAATAGGTAAGCCCGATGGCTTAGACAAGGGTTATTTTGTAAAACCTACTGCATTTGCTGATGTTAATAACCAAATGCAAATTGCAAGAACAGAAATATTTGGACCAGTTTTGTGCATAATCCCTTTTGAAACTGAAGAAGAGGCGATTGCGATTGCAAATGACACACCTTATGGATTGTTAAATTTTATTCAAACTCAAGATCAAGAAAAAGCTAAAAGAGTTGCTAGAAAATTAAGATCTGGAATGGTTGATATTAATGGTGCGGGTCTAGCACCTGATGCTCCATTTGGAGGTTATAAGCATTCTGGCATTGGCCGTGAAGCTGGTAAATTAGGTTTAGAAGAATACTTAGAAGTTAAAGTGGTTAGTGGTTGGAACGATTAGTTCACCCTAAATTTAAATAGTCCAAAATAGGTTTTTGGTATTAATATTTCTCTTATAATTAGCTGTTAATTTTAAGCAACTATAAGTTGGACTAGATTGTTGTTTACACAGTATTTAAAAATACATAATGTCGCACCTATAGTTACCGTAACATCTTAATTGTTACATTTAAGGTACTAAAAAAAAGGAGAAATAATATGGGTAGATCGTCAAAACTCTACAATTCAGATTTAGCTCCAACTCCAAGTAGTAAGAAAAATTGGGGATGGTTTGAAATCTTTAACGTGTGGGCTAATGATGTTCAAAGTTTATTTGGTTATACTTTGGCAGCATCATTATTTTTAGCATCAGGACTGAATGGTTGGGCTGTATTTGCTGCATTAATTCTTGCAGGATTTTTTATAATGTGGCTTGTTAACCTTTCAGGTAGACCAAGTGTACAACATGGAATTCCATATCCGGTATTTGCCCGTGTAAGTATGGGTGTATTTGGAGCTAACTTTCCAGCAATGGCTAGAGGCCTTGTTGCAATGTTTTGGTATGGAGCACAAACTTATGCTGCATCAACTGCGGTAGCACTTTTAATTACAGGGGTTACTGGAATGGAAGGCGAAGTTATGCTTCTTGGTATGACGGGTGTAATGTGGGTTTCTTTCATATTTGTATCAGCATTTCAAGTTTACTTATTCTGGCAAGGTGTAGACCTTATCAAAAAGTTCTTAAACTTTGCAGGACCAGCAGTCTATGTAGTAATGATTTTCTTAATGATTGTTATTTGGGTTAAAGCCGGTGGAGGACTTTTTTCAGAAGTAGGATCTATATTTTCTGGTGGAGAAAGAACTGGTGGTTTTGAAGGCCTAGGATCAATAGGAGCTTTCATAGCTGTATTTTCAATTATGGTTGGATATTTTGCTGCAGTAGTAATTAACTTCGGTGACTTTGCTAGATTTGTTAAAAATGAAGATGAAATGAAAAAAGGAAACCTATGGGGATTAGTAGGAAATGTAATTTTATTCTCTTTCATAACTTTAATGATTACTGGTGGAACAATAGCTATTTTTGGTGAGTACGTAGCAAGTCCAACAGAGATGGTGGCTAAAGTAGACAACTTGGGTTTAACAATTATTGCTGCATTTGCATTTTTTGCAGCGACAGTTGGAATTAATATGGTAGCAAACTTTATACCTCCTGCGTATGACTTAGCCAATTTAATGCCAAGCAAAATTAACTTTAAAACTGGTGGATTAATCACAGCTGGTTTTGGTTTTATTATTGGTGGTATGTGGGTTGCTGTTATTACGCAAATGGGTTTATTTCCATTTGTTAATACCTTAGGAGCAATTCTTGCACCAGTATTTGGTATTATGATGGTTGATTACTACATTATAAAAAAAGAAAAAATCGATGTAGATGCATTGTTTGATGATAGTCCTAATGGAAAATATCATTACAATGGTGGCTTTAACTACAAGGGAATGTTAGCTTGGATATTATCAGGTTACATTGCCGTAGGTACTGTATGGCCAAACATTTTGATTTTAGGTTTAGATGATTTCTTTGCTAACTTAGGTGGTGGTGGAGGATATGCTTGGATAATTGGAGCATCACTAGGTGCTGTAGTTCATTTAGCTATATCTAAAAGATAGAACAAATACTCTATATTTAAAAAAAGACCCGTCGCAATAGTGCGGCGGGTTTTAATATTTTTTATGGAAGGAATGGGTAGCCCCGCTACTAATATTAACCTTTAGGTTGTATTAATTATAAAGATTAGATTAAAAAGTGTTTTTTTCAATATTATGGAGATTTTTATATAAGAATCAAATAGATTAAAGTTAACTTAACTTAAAGGAGATCAAATGTTAGATAAATACTTTGATTACAAAAAACATAAGACGGACTTTAAAACAGAAGTTATAGCCGGTGTAACAACATTTTTGACAATGGCTTATATTATGTTTTTAAATCCAGTAATACTTGCAGACGGAGGCTTTGATTTTGGTGGAGTCTTTACAGCAACAGCTTTAGCTGCGGCAATAGCATGCTTTATAGCAGCCTTCTATGCTAAAACATGGCCAGTAGGTTTGGCGCCTGGAATGGGAATAAATGCTTTTATAGCTTACGGAGTTTGTCTGGGAATGAAATATACACCAGCAGAAGCTCTTGGTGCTGTATTGGTCGCAGGTGTAGTATTCTTAATAATTTCACTTACGCCTCTTAGAGCATGGTTGATAAACTCTATTCCAAAAAGTTTAAAACTTGGAATCGGTGCAGGTATTGGATTATTCTTGGCTATAATTGGATTTCAATTAATGGGACTTACTTCTGATAATCCTGTTGTACTTGTACAGCTTGGTGATCTAAGCAATCCTTTAACTTTATTAGGTGCTGCTGCTTTCATTTCAATGATTGTAATGGAAAAAATGAAAATTAAAGGTAACATTATTATTGGTATTGTTGCTTTTAGTATTATTGCATGGCTTGGTGGTTGGGCTAATTTTAATGGTGTTGTTTCTTCACCACCGCCTATGACTCATTTAATGGCTTTTGATTTAGGTGCTGCACTCAGTGCTTCAATGGTTACTGTAATCTTTACACTATTCTTCATAGATTTTTTTGATACCGCAGGAACACTAACAAGTGTTGCGAATGTAGCAGGAAAAGTTGGAAGTGATGGTAAGATTAAAGATATTGATAAAGCAATGTTGTCAGACAGTGTATCTACAGTTGCGGGTGCGATGCTGGGTACCTCAACAGTAACAACTTATATTGAAAGTGCTGCTGGTGTAAAAGCGGGTGGAAGAACAGGAATGACTTCACTTGTAATAGGTTTGTTATTCTTATCATGCTTGTTCTTTAGTCCATTAGCAACATCGCTACCAAAAGAAATTGATGCTGCTGCATTAATTTATATCTCAACTTTATTTCTTCGTAATATAACGGATATAGAATGGGATGATGCTGCTGAAGCAGGACCTGCTGTACTTGCAATGATTGCAATGCCTTTTACTTATTCGATTTCGAATGGTATAGCGCTAGCATTTGTTTCTTATGCTGCTATTAGAATTTTAACTGGAAAATTTGGTAGCACTAGTCCGGCTATTTGGGTTATAGCAATACTAAGTTTAATTAGTTTTTACGTATCTTAAGAAATTAAAATACTTTATTTGGGGCGATCTTTGGATCGCCCTTTTTATTTAGGGCACTTTTTCTTAATACCTTCAGTTCATATTCCTTCATAAACTTGAATAGCTAGACTTCCAAAGGTTTATTATAATTATATTGATTAATAGGAGTTAATTATTTGGTCTTAATAACTTGTTGTCTAATTATGGTTTAAGAATAAAAATTAAAAATGCCAAAAGTATTAACGCTAAAATAGATATGATTAATATAAGGTTATTAATTATTTTTTTACCTCTTAAATTAAAATAATGTCGAGCAGTGGCCGATATTAATGCAATCGAGCATAAAATTAGCCAGTTATACTTGTGGTAGACTATGAAGCTATAGTGACCCGAAAGCATAATAAATAAAACTAAAAAAGTAGAATAGTTGTTATGAATTGACCTCTGCTTAGCTGCTAAAGATAAACTATTATTAAATTTTTTATTTTTTAAGCTGCTTTTAATTATATTCATTTGATTTGGAATAATTACTGTAAAAACATCAGCAAACATATTTGTTCCTAATATTAACCCAATACTTAAAAATGCAAATTTGGGACTAAATATTTTTGTTAAGCCAAAAGATGTTAACAATAATAAAGAAAAAGAAATAAGTATAAAAAGTTTATTATTTTTAATAATCGCAGATTTACACAAAAAATCATAGACAAGCCAAGAAAAGTATAAAGATAAAACTGAAATTAAAATTGCATTAATTGGAGTTATTTCTAAAACTTTTTTACTAACCATCAGAATTCCAGAATTAAAATAATAAGTTACAAATAAAAGCAAAATTCCAGTTACAAATGTTAAATAACTTTGCCATTTAAAAATTATTAAGCTTCTAAGATAATTTAATGGAGGGGATTTTTTTAATCTTGTTAATTTATAAAAATATCCAGAGTGCATTAAGTAGCCTTCTCCATCTATGCTGCTACTTGAAATACTTTTATTAAGATTATTGTCTAAATAGTTAAATAAAAAGCTATTACCAACCCAAAGAATTGCAAATAAAACATGTCCCCACTTTAAAGTAAGTTCTAACCATTTTAATATGTAAGGTAAAAAATCCATATCTAGTATTTTATCTTATCTTTTTTGGTACTCCAAATTTCAAAAACCTTTAAGGCTTTTTCTCTTAACATTTGTTTTATTGGGATTTGTCTATCCTCATTTTTTTTAGAAATTTCTGAATAAATTAAGGAATCATCAAAATCAATATTTTTGGCATCATCTCTCGTATTTGCATAAAATATATTATCTACATGTGACCAATATATTGCAGCTAAACACATAGGGCATGGCTCACAACTTGTATATAATTCACAACCAGAAAGATTAAATGTATTTAATTTTGCACAAGCCTCTCTAATTGCAACCACTTCTGCATGTGCGGTGGGGTCATTTGATAAAGTTACTTTATTTGAACCCTCTGCAATAATTTTATTTTCTTTTGTGATCACACATCCAAATGGACCACCATCATTGTTGGCACTATTTAATGAAAGTTCTATAGCTCTCAACATGAAGTCATTTTTTGTTTTCATCTTTATTCTCCTATCTAGCTTATTTAACTCTATTTTTTAATTCTTTTAAACTCATTAAAATTTTTTCTGATGTTGCGGGAGCATCAAGTATGGGTATTTTTTTATAATTACTGGTTGATGCTATCGCATCCTTAATTGCAAAAAAAACACTCATTGCAAGCATTAAAGGAGGTTCACCTGTTGTTTTGGATTTATTGACGACGTTCTCTCTATTTTTTCCTTGTTTAAATATCTCTACATTAAATTTTTTTGGCATATCACTTACAGCGGGTATCTTATAAGTCGAGGGTGAAATTGTTGTGATTTGACCATTTGGTTTCCAAATTATTTCTTCCATTGTTAACCAACCTTGTCCCTGGACAAAACCTCCTTCGATTTGACCTAACTCTAATGCGGGATTAATAGCTTTTCCAGCATCCTGCAAAATATCAACCTGATCTATTATACTTTCACCTGTTAATGTATCAATTGTGACTTCAGTTACAGAAGCACCATAACAAAAATATAAAAAAGGTCTTCCTGTAAATGTTTTTTTATTAAAGTTAATTTTAGGAGTTGAGTAAAAACCAGTAGAAGATAAAGAAATTCTATTTAAATAAGCTTCTTTAATTATAGAATCAAATTTAAATGATTTTTTATTAAATTTAATTAATCCATTTTTATAAATTGCATTTTTAATCTGTTTAAGATTATATTTTTTTTTAATAAATTTTTCCAAATTTATTTTTATTTTTGAAACAGCATCGAGTGCTGCTGCACCATTTAAATCAGTTGTGGATGATGCGGCGCTAGCAGAAGTATTGGGAACTTTTGAAGTATTTGTTGAAGAAATTTTTATTTTTTCAAAAGGTAAGCCAAACTCATTAGCTACCAATTGTGCTATTTTTGTATTAGTACCTTGTCCCATTTCAATTCCACCATGATTTAGATGAATACTGCTATCTGTATATATGTGAATTAGAGCGCCTGCTTGATTTAGATGAATAGTTGTAAATGAAATACCAAATTTAACTGGTGTGATTGAGATTCCTTTTTTTAAATACTTATTATCTAAATTAAATTTTTTAATTTTTAAATATCTTTTTTTATAATTTGATTTTTTTATCAATTTATTAAAAATTTCTTGAATCACGTTATCTTCAATCTTCATTCCATAATGTGTAATATTCCTATTATTTTTTTGATAAAAATTACTTTTTCTCACATCCGCAGAATCCTTTTCTAAATATCTTGAAATATTGTCTATTATATTTTCAATAACCATCATACCTTGATTTCCTCCAAACCCTCTAAAGGCAGTTGAGGACACAGTGTTAGTTTTACAAAGGTAGTTTTGTACTTGAATATCTGAAAGGTAATATGAGTTATCTATATGAAGCAGGGCTCTTTCGTTAATAGCACCAGATAAATCTGGTGACATTCCACATCTTGATGATAGCTTAATTTTTAATCCTTGAATTACACCAGCATCATTAAAGCCAACCTCATATTCAGAATAAAAATCATGTCGTTTTCCAGTTATTATAATGTCATCATCTCTATCTAGTCTAAGTTTTACTGGTTTATTTGTTTTACTGGCAAGCAATGCACAAATACTAGATGTTAAAAAATTAGTTTCCTTACCACCAAAGCCTCCACCTATCCTTCTGACTAGAACTGTTATGCTATTACTTTTTTGATTAAGCATTTTAGCAATTATTTGCTGTGTTTCTGACGGATGCTGTGTTGAGCTATATACTAATAAATCTTTATCTTCTTTAGGTATTACGAATGCAACTTGTCCTTCTAAGTAAAAATGCTCCTGGCTTCCTGTAGTAAAATTACCTTTTAAATAATTTTTGGACTTAAGAATAGTTTTTGTAGGATTTCCTCTTTGTATTTTTTTGCCCTTTAAAATAAAATTTTTTTTCTTTAAAGCCTCCTTTATGGTGACAATAGGTTTTAAAACTTTAAAAATAATTTTAGCTTTTAAAGCAGCTTTTCTTGCCAGTTCAGTAGAAGTAGCGGCGACTGCAAATAAAGGCTGGCCATAATATTCAACTTTTTTAATTGGAAAAATTGGATCACCATTAAAAACTGCCCCAACATCGTTTCTACCGGGAATATCACTACTAGTAGTAACTGCAATTACTCCTTCACTTTTTAATACTTCACTGAGATCAATTTTTTTAATTAATGCGTGGGCTTCTTTACTCCATCCAATTGCGCCATACAATGTTCCATAAGGTTCATTAATATCGTCTGTGTATTCTGCTAGGCCACTTACATGTTTAGATGCACTATCGTGAGGTCTTTTTTCATCAATAAAAAAGCTTTGTTTCATTTAATAATTAAGTCTGATTGATTTATTATTTTTAATTTCAGTAAAACATTTTAATAATAAATTTTTTGCAATCTCCATGCGATAATTCTTACTAGCTCTCATATCGTTAATTGGTTGAAAATCTGTTTCTAGACTTATTTGTGCTTTTAGAATTACTTCTTCTGAAAAGTCAGAATTTAAAAGTATTTTTTCACAGTGAATGGCTCTTTTTGGTATTGGGGCCATGCCACCATAAGCTATTTTAATATTCTTAATTCTTTTATTAACAATTATCACATTAAAAGAGGCGCAAACTGAAGAAATATCATCATCTATTCTTTTTGAAATTTTATAAGCCTTAAAAATATTCTTCTTATATATTGGAATTCGTATTGAACTGATGAACTGACCTTTTTTTAGCTTAGTTTTTCGATAACTAATAAAAAAATCTTTTAATGATAATATTGTTTTTGAATTAAAGTTTTCAATGCAAATACTTGCATCAAGTGATAATAACAAGGGTAATGAATCTCCTATAGGGGATGCGGTTGCTATATTGCCAGCTATTGTAGCAATATTTCTTATTTGAATAGAGCCGTATCTTTTGAGAATTGTATTAAAATCTGGATAATATTTTTTTATAAATAATTCAAATTTTCTTAATGGTGTTGTTGCACCTATTTCAATATATTTATTATTTTCTTTAATATAATTAAGTTCATCAATTGAATTTAAATAAATAATATTTTCTATGTCCTTTTTTTGTTTAGTGACGATTAAAGCAAGGTCTGTACCGCCACTTAAAAATTTTAAGTTAGGATTCTTTTTAATAATTTTCTTTAGCTCAATAACAGTTCTTGGGGCAAAATATTTTTTATTTTTATTATTTATATAAATATTTTCTGGTCTTATTTTTTTTAACAGATTTATAGTTTTTTTTTCATTTATTTTAAATTGGTCAGGTTTTTTATTATTTAAGCTTTTAGCAGCATCAATAATTGGCCTATATCCTGTGCAACGGCATAAATTTCCTGAAATTGATTCCTCTATAGTTTTTTTATCATAAGAAGTATTATTTTTGTACATTGAAAATAAAGACATCACAAATCCGGGTGTGCAAAAACCACATTGTGAGCCATGAAAATTAACCATTGCACTTTGTACAGGGTGCAATGAGCCATCTTTTTGCATTAAGTCTTCAACTACTAATAGTTGTTTGCCCTCAAGGCTGGTTGTAAATGCAATGCATGAATTAATTGCTTTATATACTATATTGTTTTTTTTTAATTCTCCTATTACGACAGTGCAAGCTCCACAGCCACCTTCAGCACAACCTTCTTTAGTTCCAGTTTTTTTTAGTCTCAATCGAATAAAATTTAAAATAGTCTCATTGGGGTCAAGATTTTTTATTTCATGAATTTTATTTTCGAAAACAAATCTTATGATGTTAGAGCTCATCTAGCTACCCCTGTAAGTAGAATAACTCCATGGTGAAACTAATAATGGTACATGATAATGTTCTTTAATATTGGATATTCCAAACTTTACAACAACATCATCTAAAAAGGGTATCTTTGGAATATTAGTAATCTCTTTAAAATAATCGCCAATAAAAAAAATAAGCTCATATTTACCTTCTTTAAAATTCTCACCCTCAATTAAGGCCTGATCAGACCTTCCATCATTATTTAATATAATGGTATTAATTTTACTTTTTTGATCATTGTTTTTATAATAATAAAGGTCAACTTTAATTCCCTTACCCGGTCTTCCAGAATAAACATCTAAAACATGAGTTGTTAATTTTGTCATAACACAATTATACTATACAATAACTAAATAATTTAACATGAAAACTATTTCTTCAATAGAAAAAGTAAATCAACTCACAGAGAATGATTTTATTGATGTTTTTGGAAATGTATTTGAAAAAACAAATTCGATTGCTAGTAAAGCCTTTAATTTAAAACCCTATAAAGACTTTAATGAATTAATATCTAAAATAATCAAAATTTATGAAAGTAGCTCAAAAGAAGATTGTTTAAAAATTTTTAATGCACACCCTGAACTAGCTGTTGAAAAAAAATTAACTGAAGACTCTCGCAAAGAACAAAAGGGAGCAAATTTAAATCGTTGTAATAATGAAGAATTTAATGAATTTAAAAATTTAAATTATGATTATAAAAAAAAATTTGGGTTCCCCTTTATAATTGCCGTTAAGGGAAAGAATAAAGATGAAATTTTAACTAATTTTAGAAAAAGAATTAAGAATGAAATTAATTTAGAATTTGAAGAAGCGAAAAATCAAGTAAAAAAAATTGCTACCTTTCGTCTAAATGAAATAATCAATTAGTGATTTGAGCAACATATGTTGCTACAGCTATAATTTCTGATTTGGATAGCTCTCCTTCATAAGAAGGCATAACTCCTATCCCATTTGTTACTGCCAAAAGAATTCTCGCAATGTCAGGTTTAATTTCATCTAAGTTTGGACCAACATTTCCATAAGAATTTGCATCATTAAGTGTATGGCAGGTTGTACAATTACCTTTTTCTAAAAAAATTTTTTTACCCAGATCGAAAAGATCATCAGCTTTTATGACTTGTGGTAAAATAATAATAGATAGAAAAATAAAGCAACTAATATTTATTAATTTTTTTTTCATTAATGAGATATAAATATATATTATAAGTTAGTTTAAATATATCGGTTAATGAATAACTCATTTGATAAAAAATTTTTAGAAAAAACAAACGATTGGCTAAAAACTAATCAAAAAATTGTACTAGCAACTGTAATTCAAACATGGGGATCCTCTCCGCAACCCGTTGGTAGTAAAATGATTATTAATGAAAATGGAGATTTTTCAGGTTCTGTTTCTGGCGGATGCGTTGAGTCGGCAGTTATCAGAGAATGTCTAGAAATTTTAAAAAAAAATATACCCTTTAAAAAAATTGAATTTAAAATTTCAAATGAAAATGCATGGGAAGTTGGTCTTGCCTGCGGTGGTGAGATTGCAATTTATATAGAACAAGTAAAATAATGGAACTAAAAATCTTTCAAGAAATTATTAAAAATAAAAATAAAAAAATTGAATTTTCAGTAATTACTAATCTTGAAACAGGTAATAGCAAAATATTTTTAGTAGGCGAGCCTATAGACGAATATTTTTTTAAATATGAAAAGAAAATACAATTTTTTTGTAGAAATAAAATAAATGGAATTATTGAAAATACAAATATATTTATCCAAACTTTCACCAACCCAGTAAAGGTAATTATTGTTGGCGCAGTTCATATTGCTCAATATATAATTGAGTTTACTAAATATTTAAATTTTGAGATAATTTTAATTGATCCAAGAAAATTCTTTGCTACAGAAGAAAGATTTCCTAAAATTAAAGTAGTGAATAAATGGCCTGAAGAAGCTTTTAAAGAAATTATAACAGATTCAAATACTGCTTTAATATCATTAACTCATAACCCTAAAATTGACGACCCAGCATTGATACATGCGTTAAAAAAAAATTTTTATTATATTGGAGCTTTAGGAAGTCAAAATACTCATTCTGATAGATGTGAAAGGTTAAAATTTTTTGGATTTAATGAAAATGAAATTAATTCAATACATGGACCAATAGGGATTAAATTAGGTGGAAAATCTCCTCCAGAGATAGCATTATCTATAATTGCTCAATTAACTTTGGAAACTTATAAAAAATGAAAAATTTTTTAAAGATCTTAATTTTATCTCTATTAAAAAAAGCTTAATGAAAGACAACATTGAATTTGAAATTTTTATATGAGTTTGCTTGAGTTTATAAAAAAATCGCCAAAAGCAGAGTTACATTTGCATATAGAAGGTACCCTAGAACCGGATCAAATGTTTGACTTGGCTAAAAAAAATAATATTCAAATACCGTATAAAAGTATTGAAGATGTGAAAAATGCATATAATTTTAATAACCTAGAATCTTTTTTAAAAATATATTATGAGAGTGCTAAGGTATTGGTAAAAGAACAGGACTTTTTTGATTTAACTTGGGCTTATGCCTTAAAATGCAAAGAAGACAATATCGTTCATACAGAAATTTTTTTTGATCCGCAAACTCATATAGAAAGAGGAATTAATTTTGATGTTATAATAAATGGAATTTATAACGCTTTAAGAAAAGCAGAACAGAAATTTGGATTAAGTTTTAAAATTATAATGTGTTTTCTAAGACATTTAGATGAATCGCCTTGTTTTAAAATTTTAGATCAAGCTATTTTACATAAAGAAAAGATATTTGGAGTTGGCCTAGACTCTTCTGAGATAGGCAACCCCCCAAGAAAATTTAAAAGGTTATTTAAAAAAGCTTTAGAAAATAATTTTATAACTGTTGCGCATGCAGGTGAGGAGGGGCCACCCGAATATATATGGGAAGCTTTAAAACTTCTTAATGTAAAAAGAATTGATCATGGTGTTCAATGCATTAAAGATAAAAAATTAGTTGCAGAATTGATAAAAACTCAAATTCCTTTAACAATTTGTCCTCTTTCAAATATTAAACTAAAAGTTTTTAAAACATTAGAAGAACATAATTTGAAAAAAATGCTAGATCTAAATTTAATGGTAATGGTAAATTCGGATGATCCAGCTTATTTTGGAGGTTATTTAAATCAAAATTTAATTGAGATTCAGCAAGCCTTGCGTCTTTCAAGAAGTGAAATTAAAAAATTAATTGTCAATTCATTTAAGTCTTCTTTTTTAACTGAAATAGAAAAGAAAGAATGGATTAATAAAATTAAATGAAAGAACCGCTGAGTATAGTAGTTTTGAGTTTGTTATTAAGTTAATTATAACTTTGAACTAAATTTAAAAAAAAATTGTTACAATGATGCAAGGTATTTTAATATTTTAAGATTATTTCTTCTTTATCTAAATGTTCGATAACAAGATTATCTCCAGAACCCTTTCTATCGACTACTAAAAAATTCATATCTTCTGTAGCTATTAGAGGGAAATGCCAGGTACCTGGGTTATAATTAACTCCAATCTCTGGAGGAACAATAAAAGCTTCAATTTTATTAAGATCAGGTTTGTTACCCTCAGGTGCAACAAGTACTAAAAAAGTAGTTTGTCTCATTGGTATAAAAGCCTGACTACCTAAAGGATGTTTTTCCATCATATCAATTTTCATTGGAAAAGATCTTTTTAGTGCAGAAAAAATACAAATAGTAGTTTCTCCATTATCCTTTGAAGTGTTTAGATTGGCTATTCCATCAAATCTTTTGGCATAGCCTTCATTAATTTCAATCGGTTTAATATCAGCCGTTGTAATCATATCTCCAAATTTAGAGAAATTTTCTTTTGTAATAGGCTGAGGGTTAATTATAATTTTCATTAAATTGACTTACCAAAAATTTTAAATCTAGAAATTCCACCATCAGGAAAAATGTTAATTTTTATAAAATTAATCTTATCATTTTTCATTAATATATTTTTAAATTTATGAGTTTTGTTTGCAGATAAATTAACTTTGTTTAATAAAAATTTCCATTTAACTGAATTTTTAATAATTGAAGAGGAAGATTTTTTATTTGGCACAAAAGCAGCTTGTAATGAGCAGTGACTTGGAAAATTTCCCTTAAAGTGATGGGTTGATATTTCAATTTTATTAATTTTTTTACCATTAATTGGGTTTAATATTAACCAATCAAAACCTTTGTCTCTTCTTCTTCTTGTTTCCCAACCATCACCCATATTTTTAGCTTTTCCAGGAGCTAAAATATTCTCTGCTTTTCCAAAATGTTCATTGTTACATGCGATAACGGAGGCGCCATTTAGTAGCGACGCCAAATTAATTGTTTTATTTCCAAATTTATTATTTTCTTTTGATATACTTCCGTAAAGTCTCAATCTTGCAACTCCACCATCTGGAAATATATTTAATTTAATATGTGTGAAAATAGATTTAGAAGAAGACTTAAACATATGGTGACTGTTAGCTTTTGTTTTTTTTTTACCAATTAATGTTTTCCATTTTAAATCTTTAATATTTTTAGATTTTGAATAACAGCCTTCTAATGAAATCATAGAGGGTTGATTTCCATTAAAATGTGAAGTGTCAACATCCACCTTGTTGATTGATCCTGATTTACCTAGTTTAATAATTAAAAAATCATGTCCTGATGTTCTTTTTCTTCTAGACTCCCATCCATCCATCCACTTACCATTTTTATCAAATAACCCTTCTTTAAATACGGCAGGTGAGGGGTTAATAATTCTATTTGCTGATGCAAAAAAATCATCTGTCTTAAATATAACTTTAGAACCCAATCTAGGTTGAGCTAAATCAATAAGTCCATTTGTGAAGATAATTTTTTTTGACATTAGTTAGAATAGTTTTTAATCCAATGTTTGGCTAGATCAATTCTTTTGCATAACCACACATCTTCATGTTTTAGCACATAGTCCAAAAACTTCTTTAAGGATTGAATTCTTCCAGGTTTTCCAATTATTCTACAATGCAATCCTATAGACATCATTTTAGGGCTTGTTTTTCCCTCTTCATACAAAGCATCAAAGCTGTCTTTAAGGTACGTAAAAAAATGGTCACCTGTATTGAAGCCTTGATTGGTGGCAAATCTCATATCGTTATTATCAAGAGTATAAGGAATGATTAGCTGTTTTTTTTTACCTCTGGTTTCCCAATAGGGTAAATCATCACTATATGAGTCACTATCATATAAAAATCCACCGTCCTCCATAACTAAATCTCTAGTATTTGGGCTGCATCTGCCCGTGTACCACCCATTGGGTCGTTCACCAAATATTCTTTTATGAGTTTGTATAGCAAGATTCATATGCTTTTTTTCTTCAGACTTTTTAATATTTTGGTAATCAATCCATCTCCATCCATGAGATGCTACTTCGTAATCTGCATCTTTGATAGCTTTGCATATTTCGGGATTTTTTTCTAAGGCCATACCTACTCCAAAAACTGTTATTGGAATCTTCTTTTCCTGGAATAATTTATGCAATCTCCAGAATCCTGCTCGTGAGCCATACTCATAAAGAGACTCCATGTTTATATGCCTCCCCTTTATAGGTTTAGCTCCTATAATTTCAGATAGAAAAATCTCTGAATTTTTATCACCATTTAAAACACAATTTTCTGCTCCTTCTTCATAATTTAAAACTATTTGAACAGCTATACGAGCGTTATTGGGCCATACGATTTTTAACCCTTTAGAACCATATCCAATCATGTCTCTAGTATTTTTTTTAGGCATAAAAAATTATAAATTAATTTAAGTGAGTTAACAATTTGTTAATTTGAAATAGACTGTCCTTTGATACCATCAAGTAAGCTTAAACATTTTTTAAGTTCATCAAGAACTATAAATTCATCAACTTTATGTGCCTGTTCAATTGAACCTGGACCACAAACTACTGTACTTATTCCTATTTCCTGAAATAAACCGGCCTCAGTTCCAAACGAAACAACTTCTCTAGTATTGTCTCCAGTAAGACTTGAGACTAATTCACAAGCATTTGATTTCTCGTCTCTTTCAAAACCAATTACTTCCCCAATAATTTTTTTATTAATCAATGCTTTTGGAAAAACTTTTTTCATTTCTGGTAATAAAACTTCATTTGCATATTTATCTATTTCTAAATTTAAAAATACTCCGTCTTCTTTAACAACAGGCCTTGTTTCCCAGTTAATATGACATTTATCAGCAATGACGTTATGGGCTATGCCACCAAAAATTCCTCCAATTGACAAAGTAGAGTGAGGTGGATCAAAAATTGAATCTTTAGGTGATCTTTCTTTAAGCTTTTCTCTTAACTCAATTAATTTATTTACATATCTAGTGGCATATTCAACAGCACTAACGCCTTTATGAGGAGCGGAGCTATGACCCGCTAAACCCTCAAAATAAGTTGTGTATTCATAACAGCCCTTATGCGCATCAATAATTTTCATATTAGTCGGTTCGCCTATAATGCAAATTCCATCTTTTACTCCCCTTTTTTTTAATTCTGCAATTAAGATTGGAGCGCCAATGCATGCTGTTTCTTCGTCAAAGGTATAAGAAAAATGAATATCCCTATCAGAATTAGCTTCCGCAAAAATTGGTGCAAATGCTAATGTGCATGCAATAAAACCTTTCATGTCACAAGCCCCTCTTCCAAAAAGTTTATCATTTTTTATTGTTGCTACAAATGGATCTGTGTTCCATCCTTTTGAGACAGGAACAACATCTGTATGTCCAGATAAAATTATAGGCTTTTTATTGCTAGGGTTTTTAGCCTTAAGCGTTGCAAATAGATTAACCCTTTTTTTTTCATCATCGAAAGTTCTGAACGATGTAGCACCGATTTTTTTTAAAATTTCATCGCAGTAATTAATCAATGAACTATTGTCTTCACCAGATATGGTTTTAAATGAAATTAAATCTGTCAAAATTTTTACCGAATTATTAAATAATTGGTCTGAACTATTTTCTGTACTCATAAATTATTTCTATTATATATTAAAAATATGAAAGAACAAATAACCTATGATATTTTTGATAAAGTAGATATTAGAGTTGGTACAGTTATATCTGTAAAAAAAAACGAAAAAGCACGAAAACCCTCATTAGTGATCAAGGTAGACTTTGGAAGTGATATTGGTATTAAACAATCATCTGCTCAAATCACCCATTACTACAGTGAAGAAAATTTAAAAGGAAAGCAAGTAATTGGTGTCTGTAATTTTGCTGAAAAAAATATTGCAGGTGTTATTTCCCAAGTTCTTATATTGGGATCGATTGATGCCGAAGGTAAGGTTATATTAGTTCATCCATCTCAAGCTTGTGAGAACGGACTTCCAATAGCGTAATCTTTCCATGCATCCAGATTTATTATTATTAATTGGCATATCTTTTTCACTTGGGTATACACCAGGTCCAAATAATGCTGTTGCATCTTACTCAGGTTTTAATTTTGGTATAAAAAAAACAATCCCATTAATATTGGGTGTTTGGTTGGGGTACACTGTGTTAGTTGTCTTAATTAATTTTGTTTTAATATCAACTTTTGTTAAATACCCAATTATTCAAGAAGTAATCAAAATTTTAGGAACATTTTTTTTATTTTATTTAGCATATAAAATTTCTTTTTCTAGTCGATCAATTGACAACAAAAAAGAAAACCCAGTAAAATTTTTTGATACATTTATATTTCAATTTTTAAATCCCAAAGGAATAATGGCAGCAGTTACCCTGATATCAAAATTTGTAAAAGAAGAAGATTATATAATGAGCTCATTATCCGTTATTGCTGTTTGTTCTTTAACTGCGCTAACAAGTATTACTGCATGGGCTTTTTTAGGTAAATTTTTAAGGAATTTTGCGACAAATATTAATTTTATTAAACGTTTCAATTATGCTATGTCATTGGTTCTTATTCTTTGTATAATAGGATTTTACATCTAAAATAAATGAAACCAGGAAATCAAAACTCTTATAAGTCATTAAAATCAATCAATATTGATGGAAAAAATTATAAATACTACTCATTATCCGAAGCTGAAAAAAATGGTTTAGAAGGTATCGCAAAATTACCAAAATCTCTAAAAGTGTTACTGGAAAACCTTTTAAGATATGAAGATGATCTTTCAGTTACTAAAAGTCAAATAGATGCTATTAAGCTTTGGTTAAAAGACAAAAAGTCATCAACAGAAATAGCTTACAGACCAGCTAGAGTTTTATTGCAAGATTATACTGGTATACCAGCAGTAGCAGATCTTGCTGCTATGAGAGAAGCTGTAAAAGAAAAAAATAAAGACCCAAATACTATTAATCCACTTTCAGCAGTAGATCTTGTTATCGACCATTCTGTGCAAGTAGATAAATCTGCTAATTCAGACTCTTTTGAAAAAAATGTTGATATTGAGTTCCAAAGAAATGGCGAACGATACTCATTTTTAAAATGGGGACAACAAGCATTTAATAATTTTAGAATAGTTCCTCCAGGAACAGGGATTTGCCATCAAGTTAATTTAGAATACTTATCAAAAGTAGTTTGGTCAGAAAAATTTAATAATGAAGACTATTTATTTCCAGATACTTTAGTTGGCACAGATAGTCATACTACCATGGTTAATGGCTTGTCAGTACTAGGTTGGGGTGTAGGAGGTATTGAAGCAGAAGCTGGAATGTTAGGTCAGCCAATTTCAATGTTAATACCTGAGGTTATAGGGTTTGAAGTAAAAAACAAAATGCCCGAAGGAACTACGGCTACTGATTTAGTTTTAACAGTTGTAAAAATGTTAAGAGATAAAGGTGTTGTTGGTAAATTCGTTGAATTTTATGGAGAAGGTTTAAAAAACTTAACGCTTGCAGATAGAGCAACAATTGCAAACATGGCACCTGAGTATGGTGCAACTTGTGGCTTCTTTCCTATTGATGATGAAACATTAAAATATTTAAGGTTTTCTGGAAGAGATGAAAGTACATTAAAAATTGTTGAAGCCTATGCAAAAGAACAAGGTTTATGGGTAAGTGATGGAATAGAATTTACAGACACCGTTTCTTTAGACATGTCAACTGTGGTACCAACAATTTCAGGACCTAAAAGACCTCAGGATAAAGTTTTACTTACAGATGCTTCAAGTGAATTTAAAAAAGTTTTTGAGGAAGCAACAAAAAGAACAAAACAAAATATTTCAAAAGTTGAAAATACAGACTACGATATTAAAGATGGCTCGATACTAATTGCAGCCATAACATCATGCACAAACACATCAAACCCAAATGTTTTAATTGGAGCCGGTCTCTTGGCAAAAAAAGCTGTTGAGTTAGGACTTCAAACAAAACCTTGGGTAAAAACATCTTTAGCACCAGGCTCACAAGTTGTTACTGACTATCTAGAAAAAGCAGGATTAAATGTATTTTTGGATAAACTTGGATTTAACCTAGTAGGATATGGATGCACAACATGCATAGGAAATTCAGGACCTTTGCCAGAAAATATTACTGATGCAATCCAAAAAGAAAATATTTACGCAGTATCTGTCTTATCTGGAAATAGAAATTTTGAAGGAAGAATATCCCCACATATTAAAGCTAACTACTTAGCTTCTCCACCGCTTGTTGTAGCTTATGCCTTAGCGGGTCATATGGAATTTGATTTATATAAAGATCCCTTAGGGCAAAATAAGAATGGAAAAGATATTTTTCTTAAAGATATTTGGCCATCTAATAAAGAGATAGAGGATACATTGAGAGATGCTCTTAATGCAGATATGTTTATCAAGAGATATTCAAATATTTCTGAGGGGCCTAAACAATGGCAGGAAATAAAAACAGAAAATACAAGCATATATAACTGGGACGAAAGTTCTACATATGTAAAAAAACCACCATTCTTTGATAATTTACCCGATAAACCAGAGGGCTTTAAACCAATTAAGGATGCAAGGCCACTTTTGATTTTAGGAGATATGGTGACTACAGATCACATTTCTCCAGCAGGGAATATTCAAAAAGAAAGCCCAACAGGTGAGTATTTTATGGAGCATCAAATATTACCAAAAGATTATAACTCTTATGGTTCAAGAAGAGGAAATCATGAGGTTATGATGAGAGGAACATTCGCTAATATAAGAATAAGAAATGAGATGGCACCAGGTACGGAAGGTGGCTTTACAAAATTATATCCAGAAGAAAAAGTTATGCCAATTTATAATGCCGTTGAAGAGTATAAAAAAAGAGGAACAGACCTAGTGGTTATAGGGGGTAAAGAATATGGAACAGGCTCATCAAGAGATTGGGCAGCTAAAGGAACAAAATTATTAGGTGTAAAAGTTGTTATAGCAGAAAGCTTTGAAAGAATTCATAGATCAAATTTAATTGGAATGGGTGTTTTGCCACTTCAATTTATGGAAGGAAATAATAGAACTAACTTAAATTTAATTGGTTCAGAATTAATTACAGTTGTAGAAATCCAAGAAGATGTAAACCCTTCAGATCATGTAATGGTAGAAATAAAATATGCATCAGGTGATATTAAGAAAATTAAAACTCTTTGTAGAATCGATACTAAGAATGAATTAGAATACTATAAGAATGGTGGAATTCTTCAGTATGTTTTAAGAAATATGATTTAATTATGGATGAAGAAATTTCAATAATTGACGCAAACACAAGAAATGAAAAAGTAAAAAACTTTTTAATTAAAAATAAAAAGAACTTAATTATAGGCACTTCAATATTATTAATTATAATAATAGGTTATTTTTCTTTTGGCGCTATTAAAGAAAAAAATAAAATTAACTTAGCTAACAGATTTAATCTAGCTACGATAAATTTTAAAACTGAAGATTCTCAAAAAACAGTCGAAAATTTAATTAATATAGTTAAAGAAAACGACATTACTTATTCACCTTTAGCGTTGTATTTTTTAATAGATAATAATTTGATAAAAAGTACAGAAGAAATTAATGTATTATTTGATGAGTTAATAAATAAAACAAATTTAGAAGAAGAAATTAAAAACTTAAATATATATAAAAAAGGACTTTTTAATTCTAACTTTGTGTCGGAGAATGAATTATTACAAATTTTGAACCCCATAATTAATTCAGAAAGTATATGGAAATCTCATTCTTTATATCTTGTTGCGGAATATTTCTATGCCAAAGGTGAAAAACAAAAGGCAAAAGAATTCTTTAATCAAATTTTAACTCTGTCTAAAGCTAATAATAATATCAGGTTAGAATCACAAAAAAGAGTAAATAGAGATTTTAGTGAATAAATTATTTAGAATATTATTAATTTATTTCTTAATTACCGGGTGTTCTTTTCAAAAAAATTCAAAATTTTGGAACAAGGAGAAAATAGCAGAAGAAAAACAAGAAAATGTAACAGAAATTTTTAAGAAAGAAGAAACACTAAACTTTGAACTTAATCCAAATTTAAAAATAGAACTAGACTCAAGAGCTGTAAATAATAGTTTTTTAAATAATTTTAACAACAATGACGGCAGAATTAACTACAGCGGCAGACTTGAGAACGTTTCCAAATACAAATTTAAAAAGATAGAAAATTTTTATCAATATGAGCCAGAAATTACATTTAATCAAAATAATATTATTTTCTTTGATAATGAAGGTTCTATTTTAAGCTTTGATAGTAGTTCAAATTTAATATGGAAAAAAAACTATTATTCAAAAGCACAAAAAAAACAAAACCCATTTTTATTTTTTGGTCACAACAATAAAATTTTAATAATTGCTGATAATATAGCAAAATTATATGCTGTCGATATCAATACAGGAGAATTATTATGGAAAAAAAAAAATAACGCACCATTTAATTCACAAGTAAAAGTTTATAAAGATAAAATTTATGTGATAGATTTTGAAAACACACTAAGAGCGTATTCCATAAATGATGGAAAAGAAATTTGGAATAGAAAAACACAGAACTCACTTATAAGATCTCAAAAAAAATTATCATTAATAATTCTAGATGAAAAAATTTATTTTAATAATTCATTGGGCGACATAAGTGCCATTGATATTAATAATGGTAATTTGATATGGCAAACACCCACACAAAGTAGTTTGACTTATGATACAGGTTTTTTCTTAAAAACTTCTGATATCGTTGCAGACGAAAACTTATTATTTTTCTCCAATAATCAAAATCAATTTTTTTCATTAGATATTCAAACTGGGAATTTAAACTGGAAACAGGAAATAAACTCTAGTTTAAGACCAATAATAATTAACAATTTCTTATTCACAGTATCCTTGGAAGGATATTTAATCATTATAGAAAAAAATACTGGCAATATTATAAGATCAAATTATTTATTTAATAACTTTAAAATTAAAAATAGAACCAAGATAAAACCAACCGGTTTTATTGTTGGAAATGAAAATATTTATCTATCAACTAGTAATGGAAGGATCTTAGTCGTAGATATTAATAGTGGCATAACCAAGACTGTTTTAAAAATAGATAATAAGGAAATTTCTAGACCAGCTATTTTTAACAAAAATTTATATGTCATAACTGATAATTCTATTATTAAATTAAATTAATATGTTCCTCAAGTTTTTAAAAAAACTAGGAAGAAAAAAAGTTGTATTAGACAGAGGACCTTCACACACTAGATATTTTGATGCCAAACCCTGGATGAATAGATATTATGTTTTGCTAAGACATCGTCCTAAGTGGTTCCCATTTAATATACTAATACACGAAATGCTTGCAGACGATCATGGAGAAGGTGTCCACAATCATACATTTCCTTATATGACAATTATATTAAGAGATGGGTATTGGGAAACAACTAAAAAAGGCAGGTTTTGGAGACCACCTGGTTATATTGGTTTTAGATCTGCTAATGATTTACATCGCGTAGATTTAAAAGAAGGAACTAAACCTCTAACACTATTTTTTTCTGGACCTTTTGGATTAAGGAAAGGCCCTAGATCGGAATATGGTATTGATTTTAAAATTAAAAAATGAATTTAAATAAATTATTTATAAACCATTGTAAAAATAAAGATCTTGAAATTAATAAAGATCAGGTCAATATAATTGAATTGATTAATAATTTTTATCAACTTAATTTTAATACATCTTTTTTAACAACTCTTTTTTCTAAAAAAATACATAAATTAGGTTTTTACATGCATGGTGAAGTGGGTGTTGGAAAAACTATGATTTTAAATTTTTTTTATGAAAACTTCAATTATTCAAAGCAGAGGCTTCACTTCAATGAATTTATGATAAATTTTCATGACTTTGTCTTTCAAAATAAAGATGATAAAAAAAATAATATTATTGATAAATTTGTTAATAAATTAAAAAAAAAATATAAATTAATTTATTTTGATGAATTCCAAGTCACAAATATTGTCGATGCAATGATATTAGGGAATTTATTCAAGAAAATATTTGATGAGAATATAAAAGTTATTTTTTCATCCAATATTAAAATTAATGATCTTTATAAAGATGGCTTGCAAAGAGATCAGTTTTTACCATTTATTAAAATTATGAAAGATAAATGCTATGAAGAAAAACTTATTATTCAAGAAGATTATAGAAAGTCAGCCAAAAATAAAAATGAAAGATATTTTTATCCCCTAAATGACACAACTAATTTTAAAATTAATAAACTTTTCAGAGAATTAACAAAAGACAAAGTAAAAGAAGAAAAAATTTTGTCTATAAAAGGTAGAAAATTTAATATTAAAAATTTTTATGCTGGGATAGCAAGGTTTGATTTTAAAGATTTGTGTAATAAAAATATCGGTGCAGAAGATTATATAAAAATTGCCAATGTCTGTAATTTTATAATTATAGAAAATTTACCAAATTTTAGTGATAATAATTCTAATCAACAACAGAGATTTATTACTTTAATTGACATCATTTATGAAAAAAAGATCCGTATTGCAGTTAGTAGTGCATCTAGTTTAAATGATATAACGTCATCAAACAGTTTATTAGAACTATTCAAGCGTACATCAAGCAGATTGCATGAATTAACTTCTAATATAAAGTATTAATTTTTTTTAATAGATTGAAATGCTTGTAATGCTGAAGCTCTAGCTTCTTCATGAACAACTATAGGTGCAGGATAGTCTTTGCCAATAATGGTTTTAATCTGTTCTTGATATTTTTTTTCTAATTCCCACGGTTTATGCAAAAATTGTTTAGGCATATTTTTAAGTTCTGGAACCCATTTTTTGGTGTAAATACCATCGCTATCAAACTTAATTCCCTGAAGAATGGGATTAAATATTCTAAAATAAGGAGCGGCATCTGCACCACATCCTGCAACCCATTGCCACTGAGCAACATTACTTGCCTCGTTATAATCGACCAAACAATTTTTAAAATGTTTTTCACCCTCCATCCAATGAATTCTTAGGTGTTTCACTAGAAATGATGCAACAATCATTCTTACTCTATTATGCATCCATCCAGTTTCAAACAACTCCCTCATACCTGCGTCAACAATAGGATATCCGGTCAAACCTCTTTTCCATTTATTTAAGAATTGTTCATTTTTTACCCAAGGAAAATTATCAAAATCTTTTCTAAGATTGCCTTTAAGCATTTCAGGAAAATAATTTATTAAACTGTGCGAAAACTCTCTCCAACCTAATTCATTTATATATTTTCTGTATCCTATTTTTTTGACTTTAATATCTTCACATTTTTTCCAAATTGTCCCAACGTGTATTTGGCCAAACTTTAAAAAAGGAGAAAGTTTAGAAGTTCCATTGACACCTGGAATATCCCTTGTAACATTATAATTTTCAATTCTATTATCTATCAATTCTTGTAAATATTTTTTTGCATCATTTTCTGAAGGGTTCCAATATTTTTCAAATTTTTTATACAAATTTTTTTTAGGCAAAATTTCTTTTACTGTTATTGATTTTTTAAAAAAATTTATCTTCTTTTCTTTAGGTTTGATCTTTAAATATTTTGAAGGTGATTTAGAAATATATAATTGTTCTGTTTTTTTCCAAAAAGGGGTAAATACCTTATAAGGTGTGCCATCATCTTTAGTCATTTCTTGGAATTCAACTAAAATATTTCCTTTAAAATATTTATACTGAATTTCATTTTTAATTAATAAATCACGTATTTTTTTACCTTTATTGATTACATCTGGTTCATAAATTTTACTCCAATAAATAGTCACATCATCTTTTTTTTTAATATTTGAGAATATTTCTAGTTCATCACCTGACTGAATTTCTAATGAAATATTTAATTTTTTTAGATCTAAATTAAAATTTTCTAATGATTTTGAAAGCCACCATTTTTGAGCTTCTCTTTTTTTATCAAAATTTTTTGAGTTATATATATAAAGAGTACTTACAAGCTCGTGATTTTGTGATGCGTAAGCTAACGCTTCGTTATTTTCAATTCTAAAATCTTCTCTTAGCCAAACAATTGCCTTTTTTGTCATATTTACTTAGATTTTTTGCAATCCATCACTTAGTAGTTTTTGGTACATTGCCTTGTCAGTTAAACCCTCACAACCAAATAAAAGTATATTTGATTCTGAATTTATCTGTAATTTATCTAAGTATTCTTTGTTGTTAAATGAGCCTATTAACGCAATTAAGCCTGGAACCGCACATTCTCCTCCTATTATTTTTTCATCAGATAATCGAGACTTCGCTAAGAGTGCAACAGCAGTAGAGATTGCTTTATCAGGTATAGTTAAACAGTAATTTGTAGAATTTTTTAAAATTTCCCAGGCAACACTTGATACATCACCACAAGACATACCACCCATTATCGTCTCTTTTTTTATATCAATTCTTGTAGGTTTATTATTCTTAATACTTTGAAACACACAGTCTGCATTTTCTGGCTCTATAATAATAAATTTTGGAATATTTTTTGATAATTTTGCAAACCCCGCAATCATAGCGGCAGCCATTCCTCCGACACCTGCTTGTAAAAAAACATGTGTAATTGAATTGATATCTATTTCATCAATAATTTCTTTAATCATAATTGTGTATCCTGCCATTATCAGCTTTGGAACTTCTTTATAGCCTTCCCATGAAACATCTTGGACTATTTCCCAGTTATTTTCCTTAGACTGTTTAATGCATTCCTTTAATGAGTTGTCATAATTACCTTTAACCCTAATAACTTCCGCATCAAGGTTGCGCATTGCATCAGCTCTAGACTCACTTACAAATTCACTTATAAAAATTTTACATTTTAAACCTAGTCTTTGAGCACCCCACGCTACAGACCTTCCATGATTTCCTGCTGTAGCAGTTGATACTGTTATATCTTTTTTTTCGCTAGCAATTTTATAAACAGCAAAGGCACCACCTAAGGCTTTAAATGATTTAAGATCAAATCTTTTATCTTCATCTTTATAATAAATATTTTTTAATTTTAGTTCTTCATTTAATTTATTTAACTTTATTAATGGAGTGGGCGTGTAATTTTCCCATGAAGATATAGACTCTATTGCTTCTTCAATAAATTTTTCAGGTAAGTGATTTAGTATATTTTTTTTATTAAAACTATACTGTTGATTTTCTAAAAATGACGTAATTGACCAAAGGTCTTTTTGAAGGATTGCTCTCATCATTATTAACAATCAAGAGTGCTATGTTTTTCCCAGTTTGTTACTGAGCTTTTTTTATCAAATTTTTCATTTTTATTAAAATCTTCAATTTCCATATTTTTTAATTTTATATAACTATTAATAACATCTTCTCCGAAAGCTTCTTTAAGTTCTTTACTATTTTGAAGAAAATCTAGAGCATCTTCTATTTCATTGGGTAATTTTTTCAAGTTTGGATAGTTTTTATAATCTGTATACATATTACAGGATAATGCTTCACCAGGGTCGATTTTATTATTTAAACCATAAAGACCAGCAGCAATAATGCCAGCTTGAAGTAAATAAGGGTTTGATGAACCGTCCATCAGCCTTAACTCAAATCTACCAGCATCTGGAATTCTAATCATATGAGTTCTATTATTTCCAGTATAGGAAATGCTACTTGGCGACCACGTAGCCCCAGACTTAGTTGGTGGTGCATTTATTCTTCTATAGCTATTTACTGTAGGATTAAAAAACGCAGAAAGTGGTTGAGCTAACTGCATAACACCTCCTAAAAAATTATAGGCAAGTTTCGATATACCTAATTTATCATTTTCATCTAAAAATTTATTAATTTTATCATTCCATAAAGATATGTGTGCGTGACAACCATTACCGGTCAAATTACTAAAAGGTTTCGGCATGAACGTTGCTCTAAGTCCATGTTTTTCTGCTAAGGATTTTACCATATATTTAAAGAATACATGTCTATCAGCGGTAATTAAGCAATCATCATAATCCCAATTCATTTCAAATTGGCCGTTGGCGTCCTCATGATCATTTTGATATGGGTGCCATCCCATCTGAATCATGCCATCACAAATTTCTTTTATAAAATCATATCTACGCATTAGTGCTGATTGATCATAACAAGGTTTTGATTGAGTATCTCTTGTGTCAGCAATACTTGAACCATCTTGAGAAATTAAGAAATATTCACATTCTACTCCCGACTTCATCTGTAAGTCTTTTTTATTTAATTTACTTATTTGTTCTTTAAGCATAACTCTTGGGGAGGCTTTTACAGGCTTCCCACCCATCCATAAATCTGATGCTAGCCAACCAACTTCTTTATTCCATGGTAATTGAATTAAACTATCAGGATCTGGAATAGCAAACATATCAGTATCAGCTGGCGACATATCTAACCATGTTGCAAACCCTGCAAACCCTGCGCCATTTTTTTGCATCTGACCAATTGCTTCTGCTGGAACTAATTTTGATCTTAAAATGCCAAATAAATCTACGAAACTAATTAAAAAATATTTAATTTTTTTAGCTTTAGCAATTGTAGATAAATTTTTACCCATTATTTATTCTACTAGGATTAATTTTTTTGATCAACTATTTTTTTAAACCTGGTATCCAATCGGTTCCTGCTAAAGGAACTCTGGCCATAGCTGCAGCTTCAACAGTTAATGCAGCTAAATCTTCTGGTTCTAAATTTCTAACATCAGATTTTCCGTTTGCTCTTGCTAGTGTTTGCAACTCTAAAGTTAATGTTGACAAGTAGTTTTTTAATCTTTTTCCACCCTCTATGGGGTTAAGTCTTTTCTCAAGTATAGGATCTTGTGTTGCTACACCCACTGGACATTTACCAGTATGACAATGATGACAATAACCCGGTTCTGTTCCGAGCTTTTCATAATCTTTTCTATATAAATCTGCATTACAATTTAAGGCCATCATAGCAGCAGTTCCTATTGATACTGCATCTGCACCCATTGCAATCGCTTTTGCAACATCAGCCCCACTTCTAATTCCTCCAGAAACAATTAATTGAACTTTTCGATGCATATTTAATTCTTTTAGGGCATCTACAGATTGCCTTAGTGCACCTAATGTTGGAATACCAACGTGTTCTATAAAAACATCTTGTGTTGCTGCTGTCCCACCTTGCATGCCATCTAGCACAACAACATCAGCACCAGCTTTAACTGCAAGAGTTGTGTCATAATAAGGACGGGCAGCTCCAACTTTAATATAAATAGGTTTTTCCCAATTAGTAATTTCTCTAAGTTCCTGGATTTTTATTGCCAAATCATCTGGTCCTGTCCAATCGGGATGTCTACACGCACTTCTTTGATCAATACCCTCTGGTAAAGTCCTCATACCAGCAACTCTTTTGTTGATTTTTTGTCCTAAAAGCATTCCACCACCACCTGGCTTTGCACCTTGGCCAACCACAATTTCTATAGCATCTGCTTTTCTTAAATCTTTAGGATTCATGCCATATCGAGAAGGTAACAGTTGATAAACTAAATACTTTGAAGACTCTCTTTCTTCTTTCGTCATACCACCATCACCGGTAGTAGTTGAAGTGCCCATAGCAGAGGCACCTCTGCCCAAAGCTTCTTTTGCATTAGCACCTAAGGCACCAAAGCTCATTCCGGCAATTGTAATGGGTATATCTAATTTGATAGGTTTTTTTGCGAAACGATCTCCTAATATTACTGATGTATTACATTTTTCCCTGTAACCCTCTAGTGGATACCTAGACATTGATGCACCTAAAAATACCAAATCATCAAAATCAGGCACTTTTCTTTTAGCACCCAATCCTCTAATTTGATAAATTCCTTCTTTAGCAGCTCTTTGAATTTCTTTAATTGTTGAAGTTGGAAATGTTTTAAATTCTTTTAAATCTTTTTTCATAACTAATATGAGCTCACATTATCAATTTTAAAATTATATAAATTTCTTGCAGACCCATATCTTTTAAATTTCTTTGCATCTTCAGATATGTTTAAATCTTTAAAAATTTTATTTAATTCTTCTATATTCTTGTCATCCATTTTTTTTTCAATACAATCAGCACCTAAACTCTTAACTTTGCCTTTAATAAATATTTTAGCCTCATAAATTGAGTCTCCTAAATCAGCATCAGCGTCTCCTAATATAATTAAATTACCTTTTTGGGCCATAAATGCAGACATATGGCCAACAGATCCTTTTACTATAATATTAATTCCCTTCATTGAGATTCCGCATCTTGAACTAGCGTCACCCTCAATAATTAAAGAACCTCCATGACCAGTTGCGCCAGCAGACTGAGAAGCATTGCCTTTAACAATAACTTTACCAGACATCATATTTTCAGCTACTCCCGTTCCTACGTTTCCGTGTACGGTAATAGATGCATTTTGGTTCATTCCTGCACAATAATAGCCAGTATGTCCTTTTATTGAAACTTCAATATCATCTTTTAAACCTGCGCAAATAGCGTGTTGACCTTGAGGGTTTAAAATTTGAAAACTTCTGTTATTTTTCTCTTTACCTACATTTTGCAGAAGTTGATTAATTTCTCTTAGTTTTTTTTTATTTAGATCTAAATTCATAATTTACCAATGATAAACGATACCAGGTTTTGGTTCAAAAATTCTAGCAGTATTAACATTTGGTAAATGAGACATGCATTGAAATTCAGAAGCGACAGCAACATAATCTTTTGTTTCCGCAACAACTGCAGGCTTACAAGCTATTTCATCTCTTAAGAGTGCAAAACCGTCTTTGGTACCAGCTATAAAGGTATAGAAGCCGTCTAAATCTTTTAGACTATTCTTAAGAGTTTTTTCTAAACTTTCTCCTTTGGAAATTTGATTTGAAATGTAACCAGCTGCAACTTCGGTATCATTTTCCGAATTAAATTTTTGACCTTCTTTTTTTAAAGATCTTCGAATGTTATTGTGGTTTGAAAGTGATCCGTTGTGAACTAAACATTCATCCTCAGATGTAGAGTAGGGGTGAGATCCTTGTGTTGTAATTGCACTTTCTGTTGCCATTCTAGTGTGTCCAATTGCATGAGTTCCTGAAAATGAAGATAATTTAAAATTTTTAACCACATCTCTTGGATTACCTGTTTGTTTAAAAATATTAATACTTTTCCCATAACCTACTAGAGAAACTTCTTTTATTTTACTGTCTAGAATTTCTAGTACTTTTTTGGGTTTTTCATCTGTTTCCATAACCACATGATCTGAAAAAGTTTTAAGTGATATTTTCTTTAAAAATTTAGATATTTTTTTTTTAAACTCATTATCTGTTAATTGATTTAAGCAAATAGAATATTTAAATTTATTTTTATTTTCTTTTGTATAAATTGCAAATCCAGCACTATCCGGACCTCTAGTAGCCATACCATCTAACATTCCAGATAAAAATTTACCAAGATGTTTTTCATATCTTTTTGTTTTAAGATAAATTCCTACTATTCCGCACATATAATTATTTAATTAAAGTTAATAAGGTCTCTTTATAATAAAGTATATTAACTATTACAATTATTATGATAGCTGCTATCACTCCATACTTAGCTTTAGGAAAGGCAACCCCTCTCATTCTTGAAGGTCTTTGGTTTTCGTTATTATTTTCCATAATTATATAAATTCTAAAAAAAAGGGCGCCACAATAAAGTAGCGCCCAAATTTTAATTTATATTACCAATTGGTAATATTGCTTTTATGATCATTGGCACCATGCCTTTTACTAGCTAATCTTGAAAGTTTTTCACTTTCAGATTTAGCTGTAAGGTAATGCCATCCAATCCAAAAAACTAAACCAAGCAAAACCAGTAAAGTTTCAGTGGATCCAGCCCCCGGATAAACTGCTCCGACAACCTCTTTAGCACTTAAATGATCTATCCAGTTTGTAACTGTAGCCATATTTTTCCTCCTTTACCTAGTTGAAGAGGCGATCGCTTTTTCAGCATCTCTATCGTCCTCCATTATATCATAGTCTAGTCCAGCTATTTCTACTTCACGTGGGATTCTCAATTTACCCATTCCGTTTAGTATTTTAGCTATGACATAGCCTGGTAGCATCCCAAGAACTCCGAACATTATAATTGCTCCTAGAAATTGCCCTAGTGGATTGATAGATGCATAAGTTGATCCGTCCCACATAGCTCCAACACTGTATCCAGATGAAGGATAGCCATTTAAAACAAATCCACAAATTATAAGTCCAGCAACGCCAGCATAACCATGTACTGCTATCGCACCAACTGCATCGTCGATTTTGAACTTACGTTCAACCCAAAAATGCATTTTATATGCAATGACAACACCGATCGCACCAATCAACATCGCTTGTATCGGGTGATACAAATCATTACCTGCTGATGCACATATAACTCCTGCCAGTCCACTTGAGTAAGTCCAGAAAGGATCACCTTTGGCGACCACGTATCCAGCCAATAATCCGCCTGATAATGACATCAGGAAGTTAAAGGTTATACCACTGAGTGTAGTGGGTGTTACATAGATGTTTGTTGCCGTCCAGTATGTTACGCCTTCCATTCCATACTCAGGTCCAAGATCAAATATCGGTATATTACATGCCGCATAAAATCCCCAGAAGCCAGTATAGATTAAAAACAATCCAACTGTAACTAGCCATGGGTTTCTTGGTCCTATATTTCTTGGCTCACCACTTGATGAGAATTTTCCAATTCTAGGTCCTAAAACAATTAGAACACCTAAAGCAAATCCACCCGCAATTGCGTGAATTACTCCTGATGCATAAGCGTCATGGTAACCTAAAATTTTGAGCATCCATCCATCAAAGTGCCATCCCCATGCAGCGTCAATTGACCAAAAAACAGATCCGATTGCAATTGCTAAAATTCCAAATGCAAAAGTTGTAATTCTTTCAATCAATGCACCAGAAACAATTGATGCAGCTGTCCATGAGAATAGTAAGAACGCAGCCCAAAATACTCCACTTATGTGGTCACCTAAGTTAACCGCCATAAATTCTGTATTTGGCAAATACCATCTTGCACTAAATGTACTTTCGTCAGTAATTAGTGCAGCACTCTCATTCATTATTGAAGGTGCTATTCCCGGTCCTGTTGGGAACGCCCAGTAAATCCACCAACCAAAGAAAAACCATGTGACCGTTACTAACGGTATCACTAAAGTGTTTTTCATTAAGGTATGCTGGTGATGTTTATAACGTGATACTCCAACCTCATAAACACAGAACCCGACATGAATTAAAAACATCATTACTACTGTTACCCAGTAATAAAATTCTGTGAATATAGTTGTAAGAGCACCTAATTGATCAGTCATAATCTCTCCCTATATTTGTTTAAGAAAGCTTATGAAATTTTAAGGGGTGTGACAAACTAAACAATATCTAAAAAACTAGTAATTTCACTAGTTTTTAATGAAATATACAACCCTTAATTGACAGATTAAAATTTTAGGTATGCTTTTTTTAAATCAACAAGAGGGTGCTTTGGAGACATTTGAAACTTAACCAAAAGTTCTCTTGCAATCATGTCTCTATCTTGTTGGTTGTTTGGCAATTTAATTGATTTTGGAATAGTAACCCAACCATTTGCATTTCTACAAAATACAGCAGGTCTACCTTCTTCATATCCCATATGAACATCTTCTAACCAGTTAAGATCATCCCAACCCATTGCTTCAATATATTTTTTTAAGAAGGGAGTAATTTTTTTATAATCAGGTAGTAAGTTAACATCATATCTATAACCGATATGTTGCCCAATCATTTTTTCTCTAGCAGTTTCTTTAGAAGTCCCTAGTTTTATTTTTTTTTCTTTTGTTTTTGTTTTTTTCTTAAGCATAATTACCCCTTATATTTTGTGAAAGTTGTCAACACCAACAGTGTAGTTAGTTCCTGTCATAGGAACTTTAGCTAATGCCGATGCTTCCAAAGTTAGAGCTGCTAAATCTTCAGGCTCTAAAGAGTGAATGTTAGTTTTACCACAAGCTCTAGCTAAAAGTTGAGCTTCTAATGTCATTGCATGTAAGTAGTTGTAAACTCTTAAAGCAGCATCATCAGGGTTTAATCTAGATCTTAATTTAGGATCTTGTGTAGCAACACCAACTGGACAACGACCCGTGTGGCAGTGATAACAGTCACCAGCTTTTACACCCATTTCTTTTTCAAAGTTTGCTTCTGGTATATCCTTGTTACAGTTCAAGGCTATCAAGGCTCCTGTTCCAATTGCTATTGCATCAGCTCCTAGCGCTAGAGCTTTTGCCATATCTGCACCATCTCTGATACCACCAGCATAAATTAATGTAACTTTTCCAGTTTTACCCACATCATCAAGAGCTCTTCTAGCTTCTCTGATTGCTGCTATTCCTGGAATACCAGTATTTGCAGCAGCTATGTGAGGTCCTGCACCAGTAGAACCTTCCATTCCATCTAAAAAGATAGAGTCAGGATTACATTTTGCAGCCATACGAACATCATCATAAACTTTTGAAGCACCTAACTTTAATTGAATGGGTACTTTGTTTTTAGTTAATTCTCTCAGCTCTTGAACTTTTAAAGCTAAATCATCTGGGCCTAACCAATCAGGATGTCTTGCTGGAGATCTTTGATCAATACCAGATGGTAAAGATCTCATTTCTGCTACTTGATCCGTAACTTTTTGTCCCATTAGATGACCACCCATTCCAACTTTTTGTCCTTGACCAATAAATACTTCTATTGCATCAGCAAGTTGAGCGTGGTGGGGGTTAAAACCATATCTTGATTGGATACATTGGTAGTACCATTTTTCAGAATATCTTCTTTCATCAGGTATCATTCCGCCTTCTCCTGAACAAGTAGCACTTCCAGCCATTGTTGCTCCTCTTGCTAGGGCAGTTTTTGCCTCATAAGATAGTGCTCCAAAACTCATACCAGTGATATAAACGGGTATATCTAATACAATTGGATTTTCACAATTAGGACCAATAATTGTTTTTGTTTCACATTTTTCCCTATAACCTTCAATTACAAATCTAGTAAGAGTTCCTGGTAAAAATACCAAATCATCAAATGTTGGAATCTTTTTCATTAATGCCATTCCACGCATTCGGTATCTTCCTAGCTGAGCTTTAATATGAATATCGTCTATAACCTCAGGAGTAAAAATTGCATTACGTCCTAGTAAACTTTTATTTCTGCCCCCATCTTCATTGATATGAACGTCAGCTTTTCCACCAACATTTCCATTTTTTTTAATATTTTTTTTAGATTTTTTCTTAGCCATTAAATTGCTCCTTTTTTCTCTGTAGGTTCTAAATTATCATAATTCCAAAGTTTTTTACCAGATACTATTTTTGTCATTTTACTAACGTCAAATTTTTCTCCAATTTCTGCAACTTTTAATTTTCTCTTTAACCAATCCTGATCACTAACAGTTAAGTCAGCGGGAACAGCATCACTTCCAAATGATCCTATTTTTCCACCAATAAAGATTGTACCATCATACATAGAGTCTCCTAAGTTTATCCCAACATCACCTAAGATAATAATTCTACCTCTCTGCATCATAAAACCTGTAAATGCACCAGCATCACCACCAACAATGATAGTTCCACCTTTCATATCGATACCTGTTCTTGCACCAACACTTCCTTTACAAATTAAATCACCACCTCTTATTGCAGCACCAAAACAAGATCCTGCATTTTTTTCTATAACAACTTTTCCAGCCATTAAGTTTTCAGCACAAGACCAACCAACTCTTCCATTAATTCTAACAGTAGGACCATCGCAAGATCCCATACCAAAATAACCTAAGCTTCCTTCAAAAATTAAGTTTAATTTATTTAAAATACCAACACCCAAACTATGTTTTCCTTGAGGGTTTTTGATAACAATTGTTCCAAAACCTTTGCTCATTAAGTTATCAATTTCTTTATTAACCTCAGGGGCTGTCATTTCTTTAACATCAAGTTCTGTTCTTTTATTAAAATCAACATCGTAAGTTCCAAAGTAGAAAAAGTTTTCAGCCTCTGAGGGATTAAAAAACTTTTGTTGAGTTCTACCAGTAAGTACTTCGGTGTGCATGCCCATTGACTGGGATGTTGATTTTTTGTCTGTTGTTTTTAGATTTGCCATACTTTTACCTCTCCATCATATGGATCATATGTATCAATTTCTTGAGGAAGGATTGCTCTAATTGCAATTTCTTCAGATCCCATTGCTATTAAATTATCAGACTCGTAAAGAACCAATGGTTTCGCAGCCATTGTATCTTTTGCCATTCCTAATGAATCTTTTGTTGCAACAAAGTAAGTGAATACCCCATCAAGGCCTTTTAAAGAATCTCTCATACCTTCTTCTAGTGTTGCACCATCTCGTAGTTTTTTTGCTAGATATACTGCAATTAATTCTGAATCACATTCAGACATAAATCGCATACCTTCGTTCTCTAACATTCTTCTATTATTCCAATAATTTGTTAATTGACCATTGTGAACTACAGATACATCGCTAAACGGATATCCCCAAAAAGGGTGGGCTGATTTAATATCCACTCCAGATTCAGTCGCCATCCGTGCATGACCAATTGCATGAGTGCCCACAATTTTATCTAAATTGTATCTATCACAAACATCTTTGGCATTACCTAAGTCTTTAATGACTTCTAAAGATTTACCCATTGAAAGAATTTCAACTCCAGGAACACTCTCAATTTTTCTAGAAAAATCTCTTAAATCTTTTTCATCATAACTAACCTCATACCTTAAAGAGTAGGGTAGTATTCTTTCTTCTTTAATAATTTTTGCACCCATGCTTAAAATGTGTGCATTAACTATTTTAATTCTTTCATCGTAGACAGAAGTTTCTTCGTTAACAGACGAACTACCTTCTCCAACATTTTCTCCAACCTTAAAACGCATAATGAAATTTTTCCCATCTGTGTCCCCATAAAGAGCGTAGCCAGTTGAATCTTCCCCTCTATGCTTTAATGCTTGAAGCATTGCTTGTAATTGAGTTCCAATATTTACTGATTTATCTTTATAAATTAACCCTGCTATCCCACACATAAATTTCCCCTTTTTTTATTAAAGACTATGGTAGGCAGTCTAGATAAGTATCTAGATCCCACTGAGTTGTTGCACCTAAAAATCTTTCCCATTCATCGTTTTTATACCAATGAAATACAGTATACATTTCATCTGGCATAGCTGATTTAATAACCTCATCTTCAGATAAACGATCTAACGCTTCACCTAAACTCATTGGTAATTTTTTAACTTTTTTTCCAGCAGCTTGAGCATCATACATACTTCTTGATTCAGGTTTTCCTGGATCAATTTTGTTTGATATTCCGTCATCCATAGCTTTTAACAATCCAGATCCCATTAAGTACGGGTTATGCATTGAATCAACTGATCTGTATTCAAATCTACCTGGCGCAGAAACTCTTAGACCGCACGTTCTATTTTGAAATCCCCAATCAGCATAAACTGGAGCCCAAAACCCTTGATCCCATAATCTTCGATAAGAGTTGACAGTTGATGAGCCAATTGAAGTTAAAGCACCTAAATGTTTCATGATACCACCAATTGATAACAGTCCAACTTTTCCTGGAAGCTGTATATCTTTAGTATCTGGCATAAAAGTATTCGTTCCACCTTCAACGTAAGTAAAAACCTCCTCCATACCCGGTAGAGATTTGTGATGTAGTTTATTAACCACATCTTTTCCACCCGTCCATAAAGACATATTGGTATGACAACCACTTGCAGAAACACCCATAAATGGTTTAGTCATAAAACAAGCTATTAAATTAAACTCTCTAGCAACTTGAGCACAAATTTGTCTATAAGTGGAAAGTCTATCCGCATTTCTTAAGACATCATCGTACATCCAGTTTAATTCTAATTGCCCTGGCGCATCTTCATGATCACCCTGAATCATATCAAAGCCCATTGCTTGTGCATATTCCATAACTCTCATGAAAACTGGTCGTAGAGATTCAAATTGATCTATATGGTAACAATAAGGTTTAGAAAAACCACCGCCTGTCGGTGTGCCATCAGCATTTTTTGTTAACCACATCATCTCAGGTTCAGTTCCAACTCTTAATTGGTAACCATGTTTTTTCTTGAATTCTTCAGCGTGAATTCTTAAATTTCCTCTACAATCAGACGTTAAATGAGCACCTGGATTATCTCTTTCTTCCCTGTTTCTAAAGCAAGTAACAAATACTCTTGCAACTTTTTTATCCCAAGGGAGTTGAACAAAAGTTTCAGGGTCTGGAATACCAACTAGCTCTTTTGCTTCTGGACCATAACCAATATAATTTTTATGACGATCTACAAATAAATTTGCTGTTGCTCCGTAAACTAATTGAAAACCTTTTTCACAAGTTCTTTCCCAATGATCTGCAGGTATACCTTTACCAACAACTCTCCCTGTTACAGAAATAAATTGAAAAAATATATAGGTAACTCCAAGCTCATTAATTTTCGCTCTAACTTGTTTTACTAACTTATCTCGACCTGGTTTTGCAACGTGTCTGTCTAAATCTGTCATTATTTCTCCCTCTAATGAATTTTTATTATTATAAACCGTAGCTGAAAATTTTATTACTGTCTAGGCTTGAAGTTTAACTCCAAGGGAACGGACTGTTAGAAGTAGGGTGAAGTTCACCTTTCTCGTAACGGTTGAATCTAAACGGTTTTAATAAATCACTTTCAGTTCCTAAAATTTCTTTTGCAACAAGTTCACCGACACCAATCATTTTGTAACCGTGGTTAGAATCAGCAATCATGTATACATTTTCTAAAAATTTATCAAAAATTGGAAAAGAGTCAGGCGTCATACATCCAAGACCACCGGAAGGTCCTTTTCTATAAAGACTAGACTTTCCTTCAAATCTTTTTTGACAGTGAGCTAAAGCTGAACACCACATTTCATTGAAAGCTTCGGTAGTTTGATATTCTTTAGACTCAATTCCATAAGGATCAATATTTACTTGATCAAAATGCTTATCAACTATGTAAGGTGAAGTTCCACCTTGAACACCCAATCCGTCGATATCAGGTTTATAATAAATGCCCCAGATTTTGTCTGTTAATAATTTTCCATCTACATCAGAATATAATGGAGCAGTTGTATCAACATGAACAACAGGAGATTGGCCGCCATTATTGGTTTTTAAAAAATCTTTATCAACGCCAATAATTCCTTCTTGAAGCATCCAATATTTCCACATTTCTGTTTCATGAAATTTGCCTTCTTTATCTTTAATATTAGCAGTTTTTGGAAGCTCTAACATATTCCAAAAATCTCTAACCCAAGGACCAGCACCTACTATAATTTGATCACATTCAATTAAACCTTTGTCTGTTTCAACACCTGTAACAGATTTACTATTACTTCCTCTTTTGAAACCGGTAACTGTTACACCCTTAATAACTTTAACTCCATTTATTGTAGCTTTATTTTCTAGAGCCTTAATCGAATCTTTATTAAATGCATAACCACCTTTTTTTTCATGTAGCACAGAAGTTATTTCTTTCGCTTGCCAATCATGAAAAATTCCTTTCATGTATTTCATACAATCTTTTTCACCTTCGATAAAAGTTGATTCATAACCGATTGTTTTTTGTTGTTCATAAATTGAAGCAACATCTCCGTGCATAACTTCTGGAGAAATTTGTAAGTAACCAACGGGATTATATCTAAAGGCTTTTGGATCGCTTTCCCAAACAGAAACTGAATGTGCCATTAATTCTCTCATGGCAGGTTGAAAATAATTATTTCTAATTACACCACAAGCTATGCCACTGGCGCCAGCCGCGGTATCTTTTTTTTCTAAAACAACAATATCATTTTCATTTTTATATTTTTCTGAAAGTTTCCACGCGGTACTTAATCCGTGAATCCCCGCACCAATAATTACTACTTTTGCTTTTTTAGGTAAATTTGACATTTTAAAATTTTATTTATCCATGGCTAAAATTTTAAAAATTTTTGAATTAGACATAATTTTATTTTGAAAGAAAATCTAAGAAGGCCCAGTTGACTTTTTGACCAAAATGTGTTTAAATAGCATTAAGTTTGTTGACTAACAATTAATAAGCGGACGAGACGCGAGTTCAAATCTCGCCACCTCCACCAATTTATTACTTGGTGGCCTATGTAATCCCTTCCGGGGGTGTATTGGAATCGATCGACGTCTAAACTTGTTACGAGAACTTGGTGATTATTCCGGCCTAACCGGGTAGTTTATAAATGCAAACAAAAGAGCATTAGGTTTTGCTGACCTAACAGTAATGTTAACAAGCAAAACTGAATTGAGATTAGCGGCGTAATAACCGTTTATTTCAGGGGTACTGGCAACCACCTTGCAACAGAACGGTTGCCTAAAATAGTGTTATGTTCAAATTGTTTGCAACCATGTGTTTCCTAGTCAACGGTGCCATTGAGTGCACCAACTACAATGATAGTGACCAAGTAATCTATCAGGAGTTGGCCAAATGCGAAGAGATAGCGGCCTATCGTTTCTATGCTATGACTGACGTGTTCGCTACATACCAGCAACCGTACGAACTTATAGAGATCGGTTGTGTGGAATTCAAAGACTAGTCTTTTTTTACTGGTATAAACATCTTGTCCGATTTGCTGGCCATCCCTATACATTTGTAGTTCCATCTCTCCATAAGATCCGCAAGTTTTTCCTGATTTTGAAACCATTCTAGGCATATCAATGGACCAAATCTTTTGATTGTCTGCTCCGCTCCCATGAGGGCGTCGTGTTCGCCACCTTCTATGTCGAGGTGTATGAGATCACAGTTGTTGAGTCCCAGTTGATCTATGGACAGCACGGGTATCGCTCCTAGGCCATTGTGCTTTTCAAACATTCCTGAGTTTGGTTCAGACTGCTTATCGGCAGGATTGTGTATGCCGGCTGTGGGTTCCGTGCCTTTGCCCAGGAATGATTGTATCTTGTAGACATTGTCTTGCTCAGTTAAATTCTGCGTGAGACAATAGAAATTTAGGTTCTCTGGTTCAAACGTGTACAGTGTTTCAAAGTGGTCAGCATACTGTTTGGCATACACACCACAGTTGCCGCCTGCCTGCACCGCCACCCTACGGTTCTCCACGTGTTGTATTATGTCCTGTGGCATCTGTATGTGCCTCATGGTCGCTCTCCAACAACGTTTGTCCTTTATGGGCCAAACCCATCCATCTCTTATTTCTGTTTCTTTATGTCTGTCCATGTTGTCTCCACTGTCTTAAGTTTGCCCCTGGTGCCTTTCTCGTGATAGATCAGACACTGATTGTGCTCTCGTAGATCTGCGTCCGTCCTGACATCACGGTGCCTGATCCATTCGCCATGTTTAAGATTGTTGTATGGTAGTTCTTTGAATATCTGCTTTAGGACCAATTGGTCCACTCCTATTGTGTCAGTGTCCTCTATGAGTCGTTGCATCTCCATGGCCGCTTCTTTGGCATGCTCCCTACGACCGTGATGGAAGTTACAGAAAGTTGCCATCAATCTCCCGTTGTATTCTGTGAACGCCATGTCCAATTCCAAAGTCTGCCTCTGTGTTTTGTTTGGCTCCCTCAGGGCGTACGAATCCACATCGGCCACGATCACTGATTGATTCGCCGACAGGCTGTGTCCCAGCAGTATGAACCTCTGTGCCTGGCAGTAGGTCTCATACGAGTATGGCCATTTCAACACAGCAGTGTCAGTGGTGCAGTGTGTGTATGACAGATCCAGTTCCGCCAGTCTTTGTATTGCTGTGTCACTTGGATCTATGATGTGTACATGGATTGGCAGTTTCCAATGCTCAGAATATGTTTTATAGAACCTAGGGAAGTACCGATCAAAGTACTTGTCATCACACGAAGTAAGTATGAACCTTTCATGCGTGGGCCAGTCGCCTATTACATCGTTGAACATTAACTTAAGGTGTTTGCTGATTCGTTGAGATCTAGTCGTCTTGCGATCTCGTCACGATCATGCTGGTTCATGTTACGCAACATTGTACCACTCAAAGCGGTGATGGTCCTGTTGGCCGTCGTTATACCCAACTGTTCACAGCTCTTGGTAATCTGTTGTTCCACAGTGTACCTGTCGTAGTTGGCCGTGTCTATCCTTGTGTCACGCTGTGCCTTGGCCGCCACAGCCGCCAGGTCAGTTGCATCTGTTACATCTGGTAGTCCGCTGTCCGCCAGCACTTGGTCAATTATTGCACTCTTGTCTGAGTCGGTGTTGGTGGTGTATATGGGATTTAGGTTCTCCTTCTCGTTCTCGTAGTTCTCGAAGTAGGTCTGCCATTGCTTGTTCTGTGCCACGCGGCTCATGAGCAGTCTCAACGTATCGTCCTCTGCCAGTGCCGAGTAACTGATGTTGTTTGACAGTGTTTCTATGAAATCAGCAAGTCCTGAAAGATTGCTGTTCTCCAACGCTACCTGCACGTTTATCTTCTCTCGCTGTGAGATGAGATTGTTCCTGTGTGTGAGATATGGTTCACTTGCCAATGCATTATTAAAGTTGGTGTGTGCTGTTGCTACAGCAGTGGCGAAGTTATCCAATGTTTCTTGGAAGTCTGTTGAGTCTGCCACCACACCGTTGATGAAGTTCTTGAGATTGTCGTATGCCGTCTCCAGTGCCGTTTCTGTTGCCAGGTCCGCATTAACAATGAAATTGATTGATTCTGACAACGACGTGAACACAGGTGCTGAACTGTCGTCTGTGGTCAAGAAAATGTTGTTTAAAGTGCCCAGGTGATCGTTGACCGCCCTCGCCTTATCTGATGCTGATACCCCGTACAGTTCTGGTACGAGACCCTGTATGGTCTGCACGTTCTGTAAAATCCCTAGGAAAGTTTCAGTCTGTGTTTCGTCTGCCGGTACAGGCACTATCGTGGCATCAATTATAGAGGCACTGTGTCTCACTAGATCTCCAAGCACTCTGCCCAGGTTCAAGTAACTGATATTGTTAATATCATCTATTAAGTCGTTCTTCTGTGAAGTTGTTAACACACTGTTACTTGCTATGACCGAGTCTAATTCAAAACTCTTGTTGACCCATCCGACCTTCAATGTGGCTACAGCGTTCTCCAGTGCCTGGTTGGAGAAGTTTGGTTCGTTCTCCACCAGTGATAATAATCCTTTGTTGACTGTCATTGTTATCCCGCGAACACGTTGCCGGACGCTCCAGTCATTGCACCAAAGTCTGCCCGGTCGCCTCGTCTGCCTACCCCTATGCCTTTGACGAATACTGTACGTGAACTGCCTGTGAGTTTGGCCTTGTGTGGAATACATTTAGGTGGTGGTGCTGGATTTTTGATGAAGTGTGGTGCCACCCTGTTGCCCCTGACCAATATTGGTTTGCCATTTGCGAACACAGTGAACTGTGACGCCAGCACGGGTGCGGTCGTGTTACATAAGTGTCCAGTCTTACATTTATCTCTGTGTCTTGATATCCTTGGCATAGCAGTATTTATGGATGCCAAAAACCGCTCAGATTATAACTTAAATTTGCTGAATTGGCCTTTTTTGACGTCTTGCTTGATGCCGCCAATGATATAAGATTCAATTTCTGTTTCTTGGGGAGCAATTTGCATGCCTCTGCTTGACAGCCAGTGTGTGGTCCATGGCAGTGGGTTCTGTGTCGCTGAATGATCCCATAATGCATCGTAGCCCAACGCCCTCAGTCTCTTGTTGGCAGTCCATTCAACATAGTTGCCCAACAGCTTCTCGTTCAGTCCAATTATGGATCCGTCTTTGAACAGGAACTTGCTCCATGCCTTCTCCTCGTCCACTACCTGTTTGAACATCTTGATGACTTCTGCGTCACACTCTTTGATGACCCCTTTCATCTCTTTGTCGTCTCCGGCCTGCCAGTTCTTGATGATGTGCGTGGTTATGGCCAGGTGTTGCGATTCATCCCTAGCGATCAATGACAGTATCTTGGCGGAACCTTCCATCAGTTTGAGTTCACCAAATGCGAATGTGCAGGCGAATGACACGTAGAATCTCAGTCCTTCCAGTAGGTTGACGTTCATCATGGCCAGGAACAGTTTCTTCTTCAATATTTTAGTGGAGCCCTTGCCATTGACGTCCCACTGCTTGGCGTATTCTATGAAGTCATCGTAGTACTTGGTCACTGACCTAGCCCTCTTCAGTATCTCCTCGTCCTCTAGTATGGTGTCAAACACCTCTGCAGGATCTGGGTAGATATTCTTGATGATGTGTGTGTATGATCTTGAGTGTATGGTCTCGAAGAAGTCCCACGCGACTATGCAACTCTCCAGCTCAGGCAGTGAACAGTATGGCAGGAATGCTATGACTGGTCCCCTACCCTGTACACTGTCCAACAGTGTTTGGTACTTGAGGTTTGCTGTGAATATGTGTTTCTGTTCTGGACGGAAGTGCATGTAGTCTGCCCTGTCCTTCTGCAGTGACACCTCTTCTGGTCTCCAGAAGTACCCCAACTGTGTCTGTGTCAGTTTGTCGAACACAGGATACTTGAACGTGTCAAATCTCTGCACGTTCTGTTCCTCGCCAAAGAACATAGGTTGTTTTGTGAAGTCAACGTTACTCTGGTTAAAAACTGTCTTGCTCATAATTTATTGATTCTTTATATTGTACAGGCATCGCAGTCTTCACCGTCGATGTCAGTACTTATCTGTTGTGCGGGCAGTTCCACGTCCTCGCCATCATCGGTGTCAGTCACGGCACTGATCCCAGCCGGTTGTATGTCTTCTTCCTCACCCTTGAAGTCGTACGTGTTCTGGTAGTATGAGGTCTTCCAACCAAGTTTGTATGCCGTCAGCATGTCATTGGCCATGACCGATAGCGGGACTTCGTTGTTGTCAAAGTGTGTGGGATTGTAACTCCAGTTGCCTGATATGGCCTGGTCAAAGTACTTCTGCATCATGGCAACAACATTGATGTAACCTGTGTTGTCTGGCATGTCCCATAGCAGTGTGTAATCATTCTTGAGTTTGGGGAACCCCGGAACTATCTGTTTCAGTGGACCTTTCTTGCTCTTCTTGATCGACAACAGTGCTCTTGGTGGCTCGATGCCGTTTGTCTCGTTTGAAACTACGGAACTGCTCTCACTTGGCATCTGTGCTGACAGTGTGCTGTGTCTCAGTCCATGTTTGGCGATGTCTTTTCTTAGACTCTCCCATGCCATTCTCTGTTTGTGTGGTACGATCTTGTCCACATCTTTCTTGTAATGATCTATTGGCAATAAGCCATCTGCGTATTTTGTTCTGTCAAAACCTTCACACTTGCCTTTTTCCATTGCGATGTTGCAACTCGCTCTCAACAGGTGATACTGGAATGCCTCTGAAAGTCTGTCAACTAGATCCCATGCCTTTGGATCAGAATACTTAACGCCATGCTTCGCCAGGTAGTGTGCCAGCCCGATGTAACCGATACCTAGGCTTCTTCTTCTCTTTGTGCTGACCTCCGCCGCCTTGACCGGATAGTCTTGGTAGTCTATGATCTGTTCCAGTGCCCTGACTGCCAGGTCACATATGCTCTCCAGTTCACCTAGGTCATTCAGTCCACCTACGTTGACTGCTGAAAGGATGCAGAGTGCGATCTCCCCTTGGTCATCGTGTATGTCCTGTATGGGTGTGGTGGGTAGTGTGATCTCCTGACACAGGTTACTCATTGAAATTTTGTCTTTGAAACTGCTGTGTGAGTTACAGTGATCCAAGTTCATGATGTAGATACGTCCTGTCTCTGCTCTCTCCTTCAATAGGTCGCCGAACAGATCCTGTGCTGGAACTGTTTTCTTTGGAATGGTCTTGTCAGCCTCGTACTTCAGGTACAGGTCATCGAAGTCTTCCGTGCCGAATGCTTCGTACAGTCCCGGTGCTTGGTGTGGCGATATTAATGTGATGTCTTCCTCGTTCATGAATCTCTCGTAGAACAGTTTTGAGATCTGTATCGAGTAATCTAATTTCCTTACCCTGTTGTCCTCTGTGCCTTTGTTGTTCTTCAGCACAAGGATGTCTTCTATCTCTGGGTGCCATATTGGGAAGTGGACGGTCGCACTACCACCCCTCACACCATTCTGTGTACAACATCTCACAGTCGCTTCGAACTTCTTGAGGAACGGAACCACACCTGTGTGTTGAACCTCCCCGCCTCTGATTCTGCTGTTGATACCCCTGATGCGTCCTGCGTTGATCCCTATGCCTGCTCTCCTGGCCACGTACAATCCAATGGCCATGTCGCTGGAGAATATGCTGGGCAGTGTGTCGTCACTGTCTACCAACACACAACTGGCGAACTGTCTTATGGGAGTCCTCACTCCTGCCATCACTGGCGTTGGAATGTTTATCTTGTGTAGTGATATCGCATCGTAATATTTCTTGACATAACTTAATCTCGTCTTTGCTGGATACTCCGCGAACAGCGTGGCCGCGATCATCATGTACATGTCCTGTGGTGTCTCGTACAGTTGTCCTGTGCTTCTATCCTGCACCAGGTACTTGTCACATATCTGGCTCAGGCCCGCGTATGTGAATTTGAGATCCCTGTCTCTACGGATCCATGTGTTTAATTTCTTGATCTCTGTCTTGTTGTACTTTTCAAGGATGTCTTTGTCATACACGCCCATTCTGATGTTCCTCAGGATCAGTTTTAACAACGGAACGTATTCGTACTGTCCGTGTGCTTCCTTCCTCACGTCATAGGACAGGAGCCTCGCCGCGGCAAATTGATAGTTTGGTGCTTCCAGACTTATCAGGTCATTCGCCGAACGCACTAGGACGTTCTGGATATCTTTTGTGGTCATGCCATCGTAGAACTGGATGTTGGCGTTCATTTCTATCTGTGATGAACTGACACCTGCCAATCCTTCGCAGGCCTCTTCAACGACGAAATGGATCTTGTTGATGTCCAGGATCTCCAACTTACCATCTCTTTTCTGTACCTTGATTGTCGAGGAGTTGGTGTTGGGCATTAAGTTTCTGTATTTTTCTTTTTTGATTTGTGTTTTTTGTGTATCCATATTTATCTAATTCTGTGTTTATGTATTTTTTTCGTTGTCTTCCTGTCATGGCCTTACGGTTAAAACTACAACGTCGTTTTGCAATTTTATAATATACTAATATTATATTGAAAAGACTTTTTTGTCTAGTGGATAATAGATTTTATGTGGACAACCTACGGTGTTATGCCAGGATAGTGATCTGGTAATTGATTGTGGCCGTGGTACCTGTGTTGTCGGTCTGGTACTGTAACTTGATGGTCTCGTTGCCCGCGGTTGAGTCTTTGTCGTCCAGTGCGGCGATCAGGTCAACGCCCACGTCAGTGGCACTGTCAACGGAGTTGTCGTCATATGCGATGTTGGTTCCATCTGAGGAGATCGTCATTTCACCTGTACGTGTGTTGCCCCCTCTTTCTATTTTATATCTAATTGAAAATCCTTTCCCGTTAAGTCCTGGAAATTCCTGTATGGTGGCGGCCGATGATTGGTTGTTTAACATTGTGAAAGTCTTGATTGCTTTGGTTGTTATACCTATGCCCTGTAGTTCTGGTGCGGCGTTGAGTTCTGAACTGCCGTCCGCGGCTCTTAGGTCTGATCTCTCGAAGAAGTCCAGCGTTGACGTGCATTCATCGTTGTCAAACTGTATCACAGGAACTTCTCTGATCGAACCTATGCCCTCGAAGTTGTTGGCCACTGATCTGGCGTACCAGTTACCGTTTGAAACTATGTGTCTTGCACCTGTGCCTGCGTCAGCACCCGCCGTGGGTTTGACCCATATCGCCTGTTGTCCTATGTCGCTCCAACTGGAGCTGGTGAACTGCACGTCCCTCGGACCGTTGATCAGTCCAGATGTGCTTCCGTCCATCTCCGCTCCCATCAACGCACCGTAGTAGGCAGTTGAGAAATCACAGTCATGGAATTTGATGTTCGTCGCGTCATAACTGATGTCCACCAATCTCGCGAACTTGGTGAATTGGCATTGGTTGAATATCACACCGGTCGTTGAATAAACTGATGTTGAGTTTGTGACAGTTATGCCTTTTGAAGTAGGAGCGTCTGCTCCGTTGATTGCATATGAACCTTGGAACTTGACGTTGTTGAAGTAGGCCTTGTTTGCCCTGTCCAATGATATGCCACCATATGCCACAGTGTTTCTCAAAGTCATGTTTGATATCTGTATCTGTGTTGGTGTGGTCGCACCCGAGTTTCCTATGTTGGCCCCAACGTTGCCCTCGTCATCCTGTGTGACCATGACGGCGTTGTTTCCTGAATTCCTTATTATGGTCTTGTCCGGACCTTCTCCCACCAGGTGTGCGTATGGTGGTATCTTGAGTGCGGCGTTGATCCTGTAGATGCCCGCCGGGAAGAAAAGAACCCTCCTCGCTCTCGTGTCGTCCCTGTCCGTGTCTGTGTAGATCTCATCTATGGCGTTCTGTATGGCAGTGATGTCTGCCGTGCTGTCATCTCCAACGGCTCCAAAGTCCTTCACTGACACTCTCTCGTCAAGTCTGTCGCCAATGGTCCTTTGCTGACTAGTTCCAACGGGTGTGCTGTCACCCAAGTAACCCTTGTAGGTGTGGCTCAGTGCTGACGTGAATGCTGAACTGCCTGCCGTGACAATTTCCGTGTTGCCAACCCCAGGTGCACCATCTGCCACTGTTCCATTTCCAATGAACAATCTCTGTTCGTCAACTACCCAACCCAGTTCTCCTGCGGCTAATTGAGGTAGATCTGTTTTCTTTCCACGTCTATGTTGAATTCTCGAGATTGAAACAATTGGCACGATTAATGATTTCCTTTAAATTTTATTTGCATTTACTGTATTTATACAGTGTGCCAAACACGTTTGCCGGCCGTAAACTACAACACTTGCTTGTAGTATTGCTCCAATTTACGATACCATTGGTCAGTCCAGTAGTCGTAGTTCTCTATGTCGAATGACTGGAATTCGTTGGCCTGTGTGCATATGAACATGCGTCCACTCTTTATGTTCGTGCCGTACTGTTTGTTGTGTGCTTCTGAATATGCTACCAATTGGAGGTAGTAGTCGTCTACCCATTCTTTCTTCTTCAAACGCCTCGACTGCTTGAAATCCATTATGGCAGGTTCGCCCTTGTAAACACCAACCAGGTCTGTGGTGCCTGCGTACAGTTCCTCGTAGTACAGCGATACCTCTGATCCCCACACTTCGCTTACATCTTTCAATCCGTTATCTATTATCACATTGGCCATTGTGTGTGCCTTCTGCTGTATGAGATTTGACCCAGGTGTCCTGTCCATGCCCTTCACGTGCTTCTCCAGGGAGTTGTGCATCACAGTCCCTATGTTGGCGCTCTCCGTCGTGATCTGTTGTGCCTTCTCTACACCGATCCTCTTGCGCCATGCATGTAAGAATGTCATGTCCTTGGTTGCACTCAACACTGTGGTCACACTGGGCACCTGTCTACCGTCAGGGGTCTCATAGTGTCTCTTGTGGTTCTTTGTTACCCTAGACAGTTCTCCATACGGGTACTTCTGATTGTAGGTTATGCCTTTGCTCTTAATAACGTCTTCTGATATCTTCATG